>FWPU01004234.1_pt1 | contig 33779 bp, 27 predicted proteins | sample 2228361 | NCBI WGS metagenome assembly FWPU01 (sample SAMEA103939777, study PRJEB20133) | metagenome
GAGTTGGTTCGGGTCCTTGTTCTGTGGCGATCGGAGATGTGAATGTGGATGGTTTCCTAGACCTTGTTGTGGCGAATTCCTCCTCTAACACTGTCTCGGTGCATATAGGAAATGGAGACGGTACCTTTGAGAGTGCGGTCGACTACGGTGTCGGAGTCGGCCCCTGGTCAGTAGCGATAGGGGACGTAAATATGGATGGTGCACCAGACGTTGCCGTAACAAATTATGGCTCTGACACAGTTTCGGTGCTTCTGGGTAATGGGGATGGTACGTTTCAGCGTGCGGTCAACTACCGGGTGGGCGCGTGGCCTTGCTCTGTGGCGTTAGGGGACCTAAATGTGGATGGCTCGCTTGATCTAGTAGTAGCAAATTACTACCTTGACACTGTCTCTGTGCTTCTGGGTAACGGCGATGGTACGTTTCAGGATGTTGTTCACTATGAGGCAGAAAGTGGACCCTTCTCTGTAGCGATAGGCGACGTGAATATGGATGGCTTGCCAGACGTGGCAGTGACGCTTTACGCCTCCAATACTATCTCCGTACTTCTGGGCAATGGGGATGGTACGTTTCAGAGCAGGGTCTACTATGGCGTAGGATCGTTACCTTCCTCAATAGCGTTAGGGGATGTAAATATGGACGGTTATCCAGACCTCACAGTGACTAACGCCGGCTCTGCCACTGTTTCGGTGCTTTTGGGTAACGGGGACGGCACCTTTCAGAGTGCGGCCAATTACAGTGTGGGCTCGGCTCCTCTCTCCGTAGTGATAGGGTGTGTAAATGTTGATAGCTCGCCAGACCTTGTAGTGTCAAACTGGAACTCCGCCACTGTGTCGGTGCTCCTAGGAAATGGGGACGGAACATTTCAGAGTGCTGTCAACTACGGTGTAGGTTTGTGGCCTATCTCTGTTGCGATAAGGGATCTAAATATGGATGGCTATCAAGACCTGGCAGTGGCGAATGCTGGCTCCAACACTGTCTCGGTGCTTCTGAATAACCGGGATGGTACGTTTCAGATTCGACAGCACTATGGTGTGGGAAGGAGTCCTTATTCTGTTGCCATAGGGGATGTAAATGTGGATGGTTATCCAGATCTCGCCGTAGCGAATCTCGGCTCGGACACTGTCTCAGTGTTGATCAATCGTAAGGGATGTACAGAGCCTCCTGAGACCCCTGACTTGATAGAACCTGCTGATGGCGCCAGCAACGTTTCGGTGAGCCCGCTATTAGAGTGGACTGCTGCAGCATGTGCGACCTCCTATGATGTAGAGGTCTGCATGGATGATGAGTGCTCTTCTGTGGTGACATCTGCTGCTGGTCGTACAGACACTCATTGGGTTGTCGCACCTGCTCTAGAGAAGAATACTGAGTACTTCTGGCGTGTCAGGGCAAACAATGCCTATGGATCAAGTGAGTGGACTCAAACATGGGGTTTCACCACCGGGAATTGTTTCATTGCCACCGCAGCCTATGGAACGTTAGACGAAGGTAAGATCCATGTGCTCAGGGCATTCAGGGATGCATATCTCATGAAGAGCCATATTGGGGAGGCATTTGTACAAGCCTACTACTCCTACAGTCCGCCTGTAGCAGACTATATTGCTCAGCGGTCATGGCTCAAGGCATTGGTTCGGATCCTGCTTGCACCGGTGATAGGGCTTGTATCGCTGTGCATGTAACACGAGATTAGATCTCTGGTAGTAAGATCTATAAGACCAAAAGGGCCATATCCACAAAAAGGATATGGCCCTTTTGTACGGAAGGGTTCTTAGAAAGATGGGAACGTTTGAATCAGGCCATCCGCAACCCTATCGGGCTTCCCTGCGACCTACGACGCAATCGCTTGCTCTGATTGGCCTCAAAATCGGAGTCGTTTCCTTTTTTGGATACATCTCGATGATGCTCACTACCAGCCCACTCACCTGGTTGTGTTGCCTCACTGTAGCCCCACACAGCTATGCACAACATTCTGAAGGGTTTTCTCCTTTGACACACTATTACGCGCCCTGTTACTCTAGCCATTAGAAACGTGATCTAGGAGCACCTCCATAAAAAAGATATCTGTTACCTTAATCAGCTTGGCGATTGCGGTCCTATTCGGTGGATGCTGCCAGCAGCTCACCTGTCCTCAGGCCACGACGCTGGAGGAACTTACGGATTGCATTCTCGCTTACATGCCGGACCAATGTCCCCAGGGTGAGGAGTGTCCGGACGGGTTCGTTGCTCCGAGTACGGCTGTGCAGGCCGACTGGCGCACTGTCGTCTCAGAGATGATGAATGGTCACTGTGTCGATATTTCTTTACCTCAAACCCTCTTCGGCATCTATTCCCTGAAGAGGTTCCACGACAATGCCAATGGTCAGAATTACTGCGTCCTCATGGAGATTCAGGATTGCAATCAGGACGGCACCGTTGAAAAAGGCTGGGGTACGTTCATCGTCAATACTGGGGCAACAAGGGAGCTTAGTATCCACGTCCCTCACCCGATAGCCGATGCAGGTACTGCCGAGCAGGGGATCCGCGTGTTCAAGGACATTGCTACAAGAAGCTTTCTTATGGCCGGGACTCACCGAGCTGCCGATACTACTCCAAGTGCGTGTCAAGACGGATACACGGAGAGCGATGTTGCCCACAACGTTACGAACTTGTTTCAACCTACGATTGAGGAGTTAGTGGAATTCTACGGAGCCGAGGAACATTTTGTAGCGATTCAGTTTCATGGTATGGCTGCCTCGAGCTGCCCTGACGTGGATGTGTACATGACCTACGGCCTCGGACCTGGAGCGGGCACGCCTCGACCGGGGGATGCTTTGATCGAATTGAAGTCGAACCTCCTTGCCTATCATCCAGGATGGGTGGTGACGGTCCCTGGTGATACTCCTTCCTGTAGTCTCCACGGCAGTACAAATGTGCAGGGACGTCTGCTCAACGGCGTGCCTAAGTGGATTGTGTGTGCAACTGGGGCCTCGGGGTACAGTGGCCGGTTCATTCACATCGAACAGGATCCGGGTTTCCGCAGTGCAGGCGACTGGACTGCTCCAATCGAAGACACCTTCCCTGTGACTCCTTGAGGCGAGGCTGCAACATGTTCGTAGTTGAACCCAATTGGCGCTGGCGCTCAAGGAATACACGCCTTATAAAAAAGGAGGATAATCTCAGGGAGGTTATCCGTGGCCTCCTGCAGGTGCTGAATGGTCGGGGATCCCTATTTAGGTTTCAAAACGACAAGCAGGCGATTTCACGTAGAGCTACTGTATTGGTGTGTTGATGAGTCGATGATCGATGACTGGCAGTGGTAGACTTATGGCCTTTTGCCTTTGAAGGGGGCTGGCCCTAGACAAAACTAAGGAATCCGTACTCGTGACGTTAGGCCTAGACAGAAACAAAAGGGCTAGCCGCAATGGCTAACCCTTTTGGAAGTACATGGCGTCCCCAAGGGGATTCGAACCCCTGTTGCCGCCGTGAAAGGGCGGTGTCCTTGGCCGGGCTAGACGATGGGGACGATACCGGCTGTACTATGGTGGGCCGTGCTGGACTCGAACCAGCGGCTCTCTGCTTAAAAGGCAGATACTCTACCACTGAGTTAACGGCCCTAACTATGTGAGCACGCAGTCGAGTCTTCTTGTCTCTCCTGGTGCCTCTCAGTGATACTGTTGCGCCCTCTCCCCGGTGTGCACACATTAGACGACGCATCGAGCGCCATACTGTGGCGTATCCCTGAAGAGGTGGCGGTATGCTGGTGATCAATTGCAGCAGCAAAAGCGCACAACGCAATTATAAAAGCTCGTATCGACTGTTTCAACCTTGGAACGGATTCTTCAGAACAATTGTCTGATCTCGCTGAGGACCCACCGAAATAAAGCAAAAGGGGACACCCATATGCTCTTCGAGTCTACGGACATAGGCACGCGCGTTATCAGGTAGTTCTTCCAGAGAACGTGCTTCTCGTATGTCTTCTCTCCAGCCTGGAAGCTCTTCGTACATGGGTCGTGCCTTTGCCAGGAGTGAAGTGTCTGACGGCATATCTGAAACGACTCTGCCATTGATCCGATACGAGACGCAGATCTTGACAGGGTCGAGCCCAGTCAGTATGTCAAGTTTGGTCAGGGCAAGCTGCGTCATGCCGTTTATCCTCACACTGTAGCGTGCTGCAACAGCGTCAAACCAACCACACCGTCGCGGTCTGCCGGTGGTTGCCCCGTATTCCATTCCTTCTCGCTGGAGGTATTCTCCAGGGCTGTCGAGCAGTTCAGTGGGAAACGGCCCACTACCGACACGCGTCGTATACGCCTTGACCACGCCCACGATCTCGTCCACACATCGAGGACCGATGCCACAGCCAGTCATAACTCCTCCGACTGCAGCACTTGAAGATGTCACATACGGGTACGTGCCATGATCAATATCAAGGAGCGTGCCCTGGGCCCCTTCGAACAAGATGTGTTTTTTCTCTTGGATCAGTTGGTGCATGAGGCGCGCTACATCGGTAATGTGTGGTTTGAGCTTCTTTCCGTAGGCAAGGTATTCCTCAAGGATGTCTCTGTACCTGAATCCGGTCTCACCTAATACGTGGCGCAAGTACGCATTTTTTTCCTGTACAACAACCCTCAATTTATCTTTGAATGCCTCGGGACTGAGCAATTCAGACACACGAAAACCGCACCGAGCCATTTTGTCTTCATAGGCAGGGCCAATGCCTCGGCCTGTAGTGCCGATCTTTGTGGTCTTGGTCTTTTCTCGAGCAATATCTATCTTCCGGTGATATGGCATGATGAGATGCGCCCTGTCACTTACAAAGAAGTTTGTCCTATCAAGCCAGACACCCATACGTTTCAGCAGGGTTATCTCCTCCAGAAGCACACTCGGGTCGATCACGACCCCGTTGCCGATTATGCAGGTCTTGCCTGGATGAAGTACGCCTGAAGGAACAAGATGCAGTATGGTCTTCTTATGGTTTACTACCACCGTATGTCCTGCGTTGTTTCCACCTGCGTAGCGTACTGTTGCATCTGAAAACCGTGCCAGGTAGTCGACGACCTTGCCCTTGCCCTCGTCACCCCATTGAACACCGACGACCACTACGTTTGCCATACGTTTCTCCCCAACTGGAGGGTAGTACCCTTGCGTGACATGCATCACATAGTGACACGCTTGTCCCGCACAACAGATCGAACAAGGCAGATACACATTATAGGGTAATCTGTTTTACAGAAAGGACATTAGGAAGCTGAAGCGCCTTCTTCAACAATTCCTTTGGCACTGGGTGGTCCACATTGATGAATGCGACTGCCCTTCCACCGGCCTTTTCCCTGCCCAGGTGAAAGCTCGCAATGTTAATTGCATTTTCGCCGAGTAGACACCCTATGGCTCCTACAATGCCCGGCCTGTCCAGGTTTTCCATGACCAGTATTTGGCCTTCGAGGATTGCCTCGAAGATGTAGTTGTTAAGACGTACCAATCGCGGCGGACCTTCTGCCCCAAATACTGCCCCTGCCAGGAGGGTTTCCTGGGTGGCTGTGCGCACCGTGAGCGCTATCTTGCTTCCTGCATTGATTTCACGTCTCGTTCTGGTTTCAGAGGTCCGTATGCCGAGTTCCTCTGCAATCACAGGGGCATTGATGTAGTTTACGCTTTGTGCCTCTAGCACTGGTTCTAGCAGTCCCTTAAGTACAGCAACGGTCAAGGGACGCGTATCGTAGTCAGCCAGATCGCCTGTGTACTCGATAACGGCCTCTTTAATGGGTTCCTTGTACATTTGGGAATACAGGCTCCCAAGTCGTTCAGCCAGATTCAGATATGGCCGTAGAACCTTGGCCATCTCAGGACTCACTGGTGGCACATTGACTGTGTTGCGGATAATCCCCCTGAGAAGGTAGTCCACGATCTGCTCGGCGATTGCCACCGCAACATTGACCTGAGCTTCTTCAGTAGAGGCACCTAGGTGGGGGGTAGCGATCACGTTTTCCATCTCCAGCAGAGGGTGCTTTCCAGGAGGTTCCTTTTCAAACACGTCAAGGGCCGCACCTCTGACCTTACCACTGCGAAGCGCCTCGAGCAGGGCTGTCTCGTCAACGATGCCACCTCGGGCGCAATGGACAATCATTACGCCGTCCTTCATCTTGGAAAAGGCCTCTGCATTGATCATGTGCCGGGTGTCCTCATTGAGTGGCACATGGATGGTGATATAGTCAGAGCGTGCGTAGAGCTCGTCAAGGCTCACGAGCTCGACCTCCTTTCTTCGAGCCCGTTCGGGCGTAACAAAGGGGTCGTACACAATGACATTCATCTTGAGGCCTTTTGCACGATCAGCTACCACCGTACCGATATTGCCCATTCCAATGATGCCTAAGGTCTTGTTGAATAGCTCCCGTCCTTGGAACTTCTTTTTCTCCCACTTACCTGCCTTCATCGAGGCAGTTGCCTGAGGGATATTCCTTGAGAGGGCTAGCAGCAATGCCAACGCATGTTCAGCAGTGGTGATGGTATTGCCGCCCGGGGTATTCATGACAGCTATTCCTCGTTTTGTCGCTGCAGTGATATCCACGTTATCAAGACCACTTCCAGCTCTGCCGATGACCTTGAGTCGATCTGCAGCATCGATGATGTCGGCAGTAACCTTAGTGCGGGAGCGGATTACCAGTGCATCGAATTGGCCGATTGTCTCTTGCAACTGTTCTGAAGAAATCTCGTGGTCGACGACCGTCTCTATGCCTGGTGTTTTCTTAAAGACCTCGATCCCCTTTTGAGACAGGTTGTCTGTCACAAGTACCCGTTTGTTTTCCATGTACAACTCCCACTCCTTGGCATACAGAGGGCGACCACGGGCGAAGATGCTTTACCGAACCTGCGCTGCAGTCGGTCCTTAGCCATTAAGCACTGACAAGGCTGCTTGGACAGATGTTCCTGGTGTGAACGAACAATACCCGAGATCGCGCAGTGTTGCTTCAAGGGCCACCAACCCAGTAATGATATCATATTCCTGTATATATCCCATGTGGGCGATCCTGAAGATCTTGCCCTTTAGCGGCTCCTGGCCGCCTGCGATGGCCACCCCGTATTTGTCGCGGATTGTTGCTACGAGCTTTTCCCCATCCACACCTTGGGGGACCTTGACCGCAGTCAGGCAAGGGCTCGGCGAGTCTGGTGCAAACAGTTCTAGCCCCAGGGCTTCAATGGCGTGTCTGGTGGCCCTGGCCATTCGTTCGGTACGTTCGAAGATGCGAGGGAGGCCTTCCTCTTGGATCTTGCGAAGCGCAACCCTCAGGCCAAGGATAAGCGAAACAGGAGAGGTATATGATCCTTGATTCTTGGCAAGGTTCCTTCTCTCCTTGGCAAAGTCAAAATAGAACTTGGGTAAGTTGGATTGGGCAGCACAACGCCAGGCCTTTTCACTAAGACTTACGAATGCCAGGCCAGGCGGCAGCATCAAGGCCTTTTGCGAGCCTGTGACCACGACATCCAGATGCCAGTTGTCCATGGGTATGTCGAATACACCGATACCGGTTATGGCATCGACAATCATGAGGGTCTGTTCGCGGGAAGCAACGAGCTGGGCAAGCTCCTGTATCGGGTGCCGAACGCCAGTAGAGGTTTCAGTTGCCTGCGTAAAGACCGCTTTCACGTCCGGGTGCTGCTTGAGTGCTTCCTCGACTCTTGCAGGCTCGACTGCTTTGCCCCACTCGACTTTTAGTGGGATAACCTGGACACCATAGGTCTGGCAAAGCTCAGCCCAGCGCTCACCAAATTTTCCTCCGATGACCACGAGAGCTTTATCACCGCGAGAGAGGGTGTTGCTTACCGCGCCTTCCATAGCACCTGTGCCAGTAGAGGCAAAAATCAATACATCGTTCGTTGTCTGAAACAAGTACTTGAGTTGTTCTTTTACCTCTGCCAAGATCGATCGAAACTCAGTGTGGCGGTGATGCATCATGGGCTGTGCCATGGCCTGCAAGACATCTTCAGGCACTGGAGTTGGCCCAGGCGTAAGCAGGAGCTTTTTTCTCATAGGAAATCCCTCATGATCACCCAGTGAGGGGTTGTAGTTACGTGTTCTTACACTGTGAGCAACCTGTCGGACAAAAGGACCTTTTCTTATAGCAAACCAGGCGCTGTATCGTCAAGGACACTAACACTTAGAGCTGACGACGCGTCGAATATATCCTGACTGTTACGACATAGTCAAAGGAATGGGAGAATAGGAGGTCTTTTGGGGGACCGACTTGTGATTCTTGCTGAAGTTGAAAACAGGGGGCCTTTACTGCTCGCGAATCCTGTGCAATAGAGCGCTTGAAACAGGTAGCAAAAAAGGGGCATCATGTCTACACTCGGAGCATGTGAGCATGTGGCTGCCAGGATAGGTATTCGTCCAGCAGAGGGAGGTGACTGAAAGGAGGAAGGCCATGGGAAAGAATGCAGCGCTCTTTCCGGGGCAGGGCGTGCAATCTGTCGGCATGGGAAAGGAACTCTACGATACGTATCCAGTGGCACGACAGATCATGGATACAGCAGACCGTATCCTCGGCATGAGCCTCACAGGATTGATGTTCGAAGGACCGTTGGACGAACTCACCCGTACCGAAAACGCCCAACCAGCGATACTGACAGTGAACTATGTGTTATTCAAACTTGCCCTGGAACGGGGCCTTACCTTTAGCGGTACGGCAGGTCATAGCCTTGGCGAGTACAATGCGCTTATTTGTGCAGGCTCGCTCAGTTTTGAGGATGCGCTTCGAGCGGTCAGGTACAGAGGCAAAGTCATGGAGGAAATAGGGACAAAGACAAAGGGAACAATGGCAGCAATCCTCGGCATGGAAGAAGAGGCTGTGAGGGAACTCTGTGAGCGTGCCTCTTGTGAGGGTATGGTCCAGATTGCCAACTACAACTGTCCAGGCCAGCTCGTCGTTTCTGGAGAGGTCGCAGCCGTGCAGAAGGTGTGCGAACTTGCGAAAACCACTGGCAGTGGTCGGAGGGCCATCAAGCTCAATGTCAGTGGCGCCTTTCATTCTCGCCTCCTTGCCGAGGCCTCGGAGAGATTAGGACAGTTCCTGGCCGGCATCCCCATTGCGGCGCCATGCTGCGATCTTTACCAAAATGTCTATGGCACCAGGCAATCTGATCCGGCTACGATCAGGGATTTGCTCACACGGCAAGTGAGTTCTCCGGTCATGTGGGAGGCGACAATTCGCACCATGCTCGAGGATGGGTACGATTGTTTTATCGAGATAGGGCCAGGCACGGTCATTACTGGTCTTGTAGGACAGATAAGCAAAGAGGCCAAGAGAGTCACTATCAATTCTCGAGCCTCTCTTGAGTCCTTTAATTCCTAACAGGATGTCGTCCAATTACACTGGTGCTGGCCGCTCTGGTGAATACGACTGAGTACAAAATTCGGATGCAGGCAGTATGAACGGAAGGATAAAAGCAGGCGCGATCGAACTCAACTGTATTGATACTGGCAAGGGAGAACCTGTACTTTTTATCAATGGGATCTCGACTGATCTCCATATCTGGTCGATGCAATTGGCCGACTTCTCCAGGGACCATAGGGTCATTCTATTCGACCACCGTGGTACAGGACTGAGCGACAAGCCTGACGGTTCCTACTCCATGGAGCTGCTTGCAGAGGATGTATGCAACCTCCTGGACAGTTTGCAGCTTCCCTGTGTCCATGTGGTAGGACATTCGATGGGTGGGCTTGTTGCCCAGCACTTGGCACTCGGGTATCCAGACAAGGTAAAGAGTCTTGTTCTGGCTTCGACGTACGCACGATCGCCCAAGATGGCACACATTAGCTTTCACCTGTGGGCAGATGTCCTGGAAAAGCTCGGCATCGAGGCATTCGCCGACCTTGTGATTTCTCAGAACTATACCCACCAGTTCGTGGAGCGCAATTATCGTCACACGTTGCTGATGAGGCGATTGTTGATACACCACTTGCAGAACATTCCAGTGGATACAGGTATTTTGCGGAAGCAGATACAAGCAGTACTCGATCATGACACAGAAGATCGCCTCGAAACACTCCGTATGCCGACCCTTGTGTTGGTAGGTGCACAGGATCGGGTGGTGCCGCCTTATGTTGCCAAAGTACTTGCCGACAAGATCCCAAATGCTGAGTTTGAAATCATCTCGGAGTGTGCTCATAATCTCATGCTGGAGCAACCCGATACGTTCAACAGCCGCGTGCGGCTGTTCATCCGGCGCGCTGCCGGCATGCTGGAGGGATGATGAGCGACAGAAGTGGTAGTGACGAGCGGTCTGTGTGCCTCGTAACCGGCGGCTCTGGAGATCTGGGAAGGGCCATGTGCCTGAGGCTTGCCAAAGACGGGTTTCACGTGCTGGTGCACTACTTCCGCAACCAGGATGCTGCTCAAGCGACAGTCGAGGCTATCTGCAATGGCGGAGGATCGGCCACAAGCTGTCAAGCAGACCTTACCGACGCGCAGCAGACTGAAAAGATGATCAAGGAGGTGACAGCACAATGTGGACCGATCGACGTGCTTGTCAACAATGTTGGAGAAGCAAAAGACGGACTTCTGGTGTTTATGGCAGAGCTGGACTGGGACAGGATCCTCACCTCGAACCTCAAGCCCGCGTTTCTCTGTTCGAAGTTGTGTGCCCGAAGGATGATGGCCAGGAAGACAGGGAGCATCATTAATATTGCCTCTGCGAGTGGCATTGTGGGCGTGGCAGGTCAGGCAAACTATTCTGCAGCAAAGGCAGGTCTCATCGGATTGACAAAGGCCCTTGCGCGAGAGCTTGGCCCATTTGGGGTGAGGGTCAATGCGGTTGCTCCTGGACTCATTGCATCTTCAATGGCTGCGGCCCTTCCAAAAGAGAGGGTCCAGGAGATCATTAGAACGACCTCTCTCGGGAGGATGGGTACACCCGGAGAGGTGGCTGAAGTCGTTGCGTTTCTTGCTTCTCCTGCTTCATCGTACGTCACAGGACAGACCATCATAGTGGACGGCGGGTTGGCACTATCCTAAGTGGCAGCTATTGGGGTCCACACGCGGTATGATAAGGGGGGACATCTTTCGATCCCCACATGTCGTGGAAATGTGTGCCAGGGTAGGTACGAGCCTATCGAGAAAAGAGGGGATATCTCAAGCAGGGTCTGACTGAGGTGACACGCAAGTCCTTTCACAGAGTGAAGCGCTTCAGGACCTTTGACCATACAGGTGATGTGGGTGTTTTTGTGTACGGTGCAAGCCCTTCAGAATTATTCGTGCACGCAGCAGAGGCCTTGTTTCACATCATGACAAGGCCCCCTGCAATTAAGGAAGTTATACGCAGGCACATTTCACGGACTGCTGATGGATACGAGACACTCCTTGTCGCATGGCTTAGCGAATTTCTCTACCTTTTTGATACGGCTTCATTGCTGTTTAGGAGGTTCGAGATCCTGACGCTTGATAGTACAAAGATAGATGCGATTGCGTGGGGTGAACCATATGACGCTCGACGCCATCCAATTACTACGGTGATAAAAGCAGTGACGTACCATGACTTGAAGGTTGTGCAGGATAAGGGTCTGTGGAAGACGAAGATCGTGTTTGACATATAGAGCGACCACAGAGCTATTACAAGGAGGATGCCATGTCGGAGAAACTTCCTTTTAAGATCGAACAGATTGACGACTGGAGGTGGCGCATACCCTGCCACGGGGGTATGCGTACAGACGGCCTGGTATTCGCCGACGAGCGTATGATGGAGGATATCAAAAAAGATCAGAGCCTGGTCCAGGTAGCCAATGTGGCCATGTTGCCGGGCATTGTAGGGACTTCGATGGCAATGCCTGATATCCACTGGGGGTACGGCTTCCCTATCGGTGGGGTGGCTGCGTTCGACATCCGCACTGGGATCGTATCGCCTGGTGGGGTCGGGTACGACATCAATTGAGGCGTACGACTGTTGCGCTCAGGTCTGAGTCGCGAGGTCGTTATCAAGAAACTCAAGGAATTGCTCGCTACGCTCTTTAGTAACATCCCGTCAGGTGTGGGATCCCACCGCAAGGACTTGAAACTCACAGAGGCTGAGCTCGGCCAGGTGTTGACCCAAGGAGTCAGATGGGCAGTACGTCGCGGGTTTGGGTCAGAAGAGGACCTTGCCCATATCGAGGCCCAGGGATGCATCCCTGGGGCAGATCCTGATCGAGTGAGCAGTCGCGCCATGGAACGGGGGAGGGCGCAGTTAGGGACTGTTGGGTCGGGCAATCACTTTGTCGAGGTTGGCTATGTCGAAGAGATATATGACGAGGTAGCTGCAGCAGCGTATGGTCTTGAAAAGGATCTTATCACGGTCCTTATCCATACTGGCTCGCGTGGTCTTGGGCATCAGATCTGCGATGACTACATCAGGGTGATGCAGGAGGCATCACGAACCTATGGGATCGAGTTGCCTGACCCACAGCTCTGTTGCGCTCCTATAGATTCCCCACAGGGTCAGGACTATCTGGCAGCAATGGCGGCTGCAGCTAACTTTGCATTTGTGAATCGGCAGATCATCGATCATTGGACAAGGGAGTCGTTTGAGCTGACCTTGCAGATGGGACCAAAGGATCTGGGTTTGCAGCTTGTATACGACGTGTGCCACAACATTGCCAAGATAGAATCGCATAAGCGAAATGGCTCGACCCGACAGGTCTGTGTTCACCGCAAAGGTGCAACAAGGGCGTTTCCACCAGGACATCCTGATGTCCCTGCTGACTATAGGTCTGTGGGCCAACCAGTGCTCATCCCTGGGGATATGGGCCGGTACTCGTATGTGCTTGCAGGAACAGTCCAGGCCTACGAGGAAACGTTTGGTTCAACCTGTCATGGGGCTGGGCGGCTTATGAGCAGGCATCAGGCAAAAAAGGCTGCCAAGGGAAGATCGATAGAAAGGGAACTGGAAGCGCGAGGCATACTGATTAGAGGAGCCAGCAGGGGTACAATCGTAGAAGAACTACCTGATGCCTACAAAGATGTCGCTGATGTGGTACGGGTAGTACAGGGTGCAGGAATCAGCAAGAAGGTTGCCAGGCTCAGGCCCCTTGCAGTAGTCAAAGGCTGAGCGAGAAAGCGACCTGCTGTATCCCATCTGGTGGGTGGTGGATGTGTGGTGGGTATGCTCAGACAACGAACGTCTCGATAAGAATACAGAAACAGAGAGGGGACACCTCATGCACCATACGGTCCTAGTGCCTTTGACAATACAGCCTCGAGCTCTTCTTTGCTCAGGAGTTGCTTTTCCAGGACCACATCGGTGATAGGTACACCACGCGCATGTGCTTCGCGAACCACTTCAGCAGCTTTGTGGTAGCCGATAACAGGGTTGAGCACAGTAGCCAGGCCGAGCGTTGAGGAAAAATATGCCCTGCAACGTTCACGATGTGCTTCTATCCCTTCTACACATTTGGTCCGTAACATTGCGACACCCTTGGTCAAGATCTTGATCGACCAGAGTAAATTGAAGTTGATGACAGGCATCATCACATTGAGTTCGAGCTGGCCTGCACCTGCTGCTTGTGCGATACAGGTGTCGTTGCCCACGACCTGAAAGCAGATCATGTTCAGGCACTCTGGGATCACAGGATTGACCTTGCCTGGCATGATAGAGGAGCCCGGCTGGACTGCTGGTAGCTGAATTTCGTCGAGACCGGTTGTTGGCCCTGAACTCAGGAGGCGCAGATCGTTCGCTATTCGACCCAGCTCGATGGCAGTAGCACGCAGCGCACTTGATGCCCTGACAAATGGCGCCATACTCTGCATTGCCTCAAAGAGGTTGTCAGCAGGTCTGAGATCGATCCCTGTCTGTTGGCAAAGGTAGGCCACGACTTTTTCCCTGTAGCCTTCAACGGTATTCAAGCCCGTTCCGGTTGCCGATCCGCCAATCCCAAGGCTCCGAAGGGGTTGCATCTCGTGTTGGATATGCTGGGCAAGCAAGGTTACGGTCTCTGCATACGCAGAAAACTCATGGCCCAGTGTAACAGGTGCTGCATCCTGCAAGTGTGTTCGACCTGATTTTACGATCCCGGAGAACGCATGGGCCTTTGCTGCTAGGGCCCTGCCCAGAGACTGGAGTTCGGTGACAAGACAGGGCATGGTCATCAAAGCAGCGATTCTCATTGCGGTCGGGAAGACATCATTGGTCGACTGGCCCATATTCACATGGTCATTGGGATGCACATGCGTATATGCTCCACGACGGCCTCCCAGGAGTTCGGATGCCCTGTTTGCCAGCACCTCGTTCATGTTCATGTGGTACGAGGTCCCTGCGCCTGCCTGAAATACATCCACCACGAAGTGATCGTCTAAACGGCCCTGGATAACCTCATCAGCAGCTGCGACGATGGCTGAGGCTACTTGAGGTGTGAGCAGCCCAAGATCACGATGTGCCAGGGCGCAGGCCTTTTTGATCTCGGCACAGGCCCGATTGAATTCACGAGGCGCCCGCAGGCCGCTTATCGTGAAATTATGGACTGCGCGCCAGGTCTGGATGCCGAAGTAGGCATCTTCAGGTACGTCGAGCTCGCCAAGAAAGTCTCTCTCTTTGCGGGTAGTGCTCATGATGGTGCAACTCCCTTTTTAATCACCGTGAGTGCGAACTGAGCTACTTCTCTGATGCATATGGTCGGGCCGAGGTTTCGTTGATTGTTAGCTTGTGAGCGTTTTTCTGCTTGACGAACCCAGGTTCACACATTGCAAGGCATTACAGCTCCAGGTCGTTGTCCTGCTACTGCTTGCTTTCGGGTTTTAGGTAGATTGCTGCCAGTGGCGGTATGGTAAGGTTCAGAGAATACGGTCGGCCGTGATAGGGGATCGGATCAGCTATCACTCCGCCCATATTCCCGTGGCCGCTTCCTCCGTATTCCTTGGCATCGCTGTTGAGGATTTCTCTCCAGAAGCCACCGTAAGGGACGCCGACACGATAGTTGAGCCAGGGCACAGGTGTAAAGTTGCACACAATAAGGACAACATCAGCCGGGGATCGACCCACACGAATAAAGCTCAAGGTGCTGTGATCCGAATCGCTACAATCTACCCATTGGAAGCCTTGAGGTTCAAAGTCTATTTCATAAAGGGCTGGTTCGCTTTTGTACACCTTGTTCAAGGTTTCGACCCAGCTTCGTAGTCCTTCATGAGGTGGATATGCCAGCAGATACCAGTCGAGGGATCCGTCATGGTTCCATTCTCGCCACTGGCCGAATTCGCCCCCCATAAAAAGGAGCTTCTTTCCGGACTGAGCATACATGTACCCATAGAGCAGCCTCAAATTGGCGAACTTTTGCCAGGTGTCCCCAGCCATCTTGCCCAGAAGGGATGCCTTGCCATGAACAACCTCGTCGTGAGAGAGCGGGAGAACGAAATTCTCATTGCATGCATACAATTGTCTGAAGGTCAGTTCGTTGTGATGATATTTTCGATAGATGGGATCGCGCTGCAGGTAGCTCAGGGTATCGTGCATCCAACCCATATCCCATTTGAGGCCAAACCCTAATCCTCCTACGTAGGCCGGACGCGAGACCATAGGCCAGGCAGTTGATTCCTCGGCAATTGTCTGAACATCAGGATAGTTTACGTACACTTCGTGGTTGAACCGTCTAAGGAATGCGAGTGCTTCGAGGTTTTCTCTGCCTCCATACTCGTTAGGGATCCACTCGCCTTCTTTTCTCGAGTAGTCGAGATAGAGCATCGAGGCTACTGCGTCGACACGCAGTCCATCTGCGTGATAGACATCGAGCCAGAAGAGGGCGCTACTGATGAGAAAACTTCGGACCTCGTTTCTCCCGTAGTTGAAGATAAAGCTCGTCCAGTCAGGGTGAAGACCTTTACGAGGGTCTGCATGTTCGTAAAGATGTGTGCCGTCGAAGTATCCCAGGCCGTGTTCGTCCGTGGGGAAATGGGAGGGAACCCAGTCAAGGATCACTCCAATGCCGTGTTGATGAAGGTAATCGATAAGATACATGAAATCTTGCGGCGTGCCAAAGCGACTCGTGGGTGAAAAGTAACCCAGGATCTGATAGCCCCAAGATCCATAGAACGGATGCTCCATAACAGGGAGGAATTCTACATGGGTAAACCCCATTCGATTGACGTAATCCGCAAGAAGAGGAGCCAGTTCCCTGTACGTGAGCGGCTTGTGTGCTTCTTCGGCCTTGCGCATCCATGAGCCGAGATGGACTTCGTAGATTGCCATGGGGGCATCCAGGGCGTTGCGTTTGTACCGGTGGGCAAGCCATGTATCGTCTGACCATTTGTAGTCAGTGGTCCACACAATAGAGGCAGTGGCAGGTGGACACTCTGAATAAAAAGCGAATGGATCTGCCTTGTCCACATGGTAGCGGTTGTAACGAGAGTCGATGTGGTACTTGTAGACAGCACCTTTTCGGACACCTGGGATAAACCCTTCCCACACACCTGATTGTCCTCGCAGCTTGAGGGGGTTGCGCTTTTTGTCCCACTGATTGAAATCGCCGATGACAGAGACCCGGCGAGCGTTGGGAGCCCAGACGGCAAAGTACGTGCCCCGAACTCCAGCCTTGGTAGTCATTGGATGGGCACCCAATTTGTTGTAGAGCCGAAAGTGGTTCCCCTCGTTGAACAGGTAAATGTCGTCCTCAGAGAGGAGACTTAGAGTCCGCGCCCCCTTTTGCTTCATATGTGCGTATCCTGTGTGTCTCTAGCCTACATCAGCACGGGCAATGGTGGCCAATGACCTCATGCTCCTAAGCTGGTGGAGGGATACAATACTTTTGCGATGCATGTTTTTCAAGTGTCCAAGGGTGATCAAGGCAAACTGGAGTGCAGGATTCGACAGGGCATTAGCGGGGAAGGAGGGCGCTTGGAGAGACGATTTCGTTCTGTCATGGGGAGACCATGGGGCCTTCCGAACCCTGTGACGAGAAGCCATAAGGCTCACTCGTAGGGGCTTTTAGCGTATAGAATAGCCGCCAGCCAATATCTCTGCTGAGCTATGATCTGCAAAGAAAGGAATCTGTGCTACAGACGGCAAAAAGCGGAAAATAAAGTTCACCTGTGGTCTCTTGTTCAATGTATGAAGAATCGAGCCTTTGATACCACGAGTCAGCAAGATGCACGCCGTGGGAAATGACCAAGGATTGAGCAACTAGCGATATATTGGCAAGAGGTCGTGTTGGTTTTTTAAGGGAATGGTTCGCAGCAGGATTAATTTGGCGAAGCATCAGGAACGGCGACAGCCTCACCGTCGCCACCTCCTGAGGCCCTGGCCCAGGAAACGTCTCATTCAATAAAGCCATTACAGGGGAACCGTTGGGATGTGCGGAAGTACGTCAAATTCTAATGTTCCTCAAATTTTTTACATCATTCCCCTGCCACCATTCATCATACCATGACGGCCGTAGAGCTGATTCATATGAGAAGACATGTTCTGGATGCTGGATCCCATCTGTTGCATGTGCCTTCCCATCTCTTCCCAAAGGCCGTCCGGATCATGTTGATTCATCCAGCTGAGCATATTGGAGAGGTGTGTATCAAGCTCGTCGATTGCATTTTCCATATACGGTTGGCAGGGGCATATAGTGCCATCACCGGTATCCTCCATCATGTCTCCCATCATCATCCAACAGTTCCCGATCATGGTTACCTTTTCCCCCAAGTCGTTCAAGGAGTCGTGCATCTGCTGTCCGTACTCGTCTCGTTCTCTTTGGATGGCATTCCAGTCCGGGGTTGTGGCTATAGTTATCGAAGATCCCAGTAGTCCTTGAATTGTGCCATAATGTGCCTGGAGCCTAGAAGTTAAGCTCTTCAGACTAGGTTCGAGCAATGCGAAACCATTCTGGCCAGTGCTGTGGTCCCCACCACATCCTAAAAACCCTACGATCAAGAGACCCCATAGAATCGTTAAAGGTTCTGCAGTCCTTCGCATACACATACTTTTCTCCTTTCCTCCATCGAGTGTTCACCGTCCTCTACCCTCACTCTTGAGGGTGTCCGCTTGCCCCTCGTTATGTCGTTCTCTGACACAGATCGAACGATCGTTTCCTTCTACATGGTCGTCTACTTCCTGCTTTGTTTAGAGCAAGTTGCCTGTTACTTTCCTCTTCCACTATCAGGGGAGTCCGACGTTTGCGTTTTCTCAAAGATATTACTACCACATTGTGGTATAATCTGTCAAGCTCTGGTACACGGCAAGGACAGTTGCGACATTCCTTCTTGAGAGATGAGGTGCTCCAGTGGGCTCTTTAGACCCAGCGACTTATGAGGTCGTTTGGGGGATGACCGGTCCTATCAGGGAGGGCACACGGACGTGATCTTTGGACAAGTCATAGGTTGTGCCATGCGAGAGAGGATCACGAAGAACAGTATGATCCATGACCTGTTCTGGGTCGTGGCAAAGCGAACTTGTGTGGAGCTGATCCATTCAAAGGAGCAAGTAGTGCTCGGATGCATACCAGAGGCCCCTGGGGCAGTTCCTCGTGGGAGCATCGACGAGCAGGAAAGAAGATTGTTACCACGATGCTCCTGTGGAATCCCTCTAGGGGATTTTCAAGAGTGAGCCGATAGGAAGCGGGATGCAACAGGCTGCGACAAGACCTATCTCCCACTCTGACTAGGTAACCGCCTTCCGTAACGCCTGATCCAGGTCCTCTATGATGTCTTCGACAGCCTCAATGCCGACGGAAACGCGTATCATGTCAGGCGTGATGCCGTTGGCGCGACGGAGGTCTTCGGTCATGTTGATATACTGTGATGACCATGGGTGGATGACCAGCGTCTTGCAGTCGCCAAGGTTGGCCAGATGGTAAATGAGCTTGAGATTACGGATAAACTCGAAGCATGTTTTTTGGTCGTGGAGTCCGAATGTCATCAGGCCGCTGTAGCCGCGTCCTTGGAACTGCTCGGTGGCGACGGCGTATCCGGGGCAATTGGGCAGACCAGGGTAATTCACCCACTGGACTGCTGGGTGGCGTGCGAGGAACTCGGCGACTGTCTTGGCGTTGGAGAGAATGCGTTCCATGCGCAGCACCAGGGTGTCCAAGCCGAGCAACGTCAGAAAGGTGCTGAACGGAGACTGCGTGGTCCCCAGATTCAGGTGAAGTTCGCGCCAGACCTTGTCGCAGTAGGCCAAGGGGCCGCGGCGATCCTTTGAAACCTTGAAGTCAGGATACTTGTCCAAGGGCCAGTCGAATTTGGCTGAGTCAATCACGACGCCGCCGGTGGCCGAACCGTGGCCGTTAAAATACTTCGTTGTGGAGTGAATGACGATGTCTGCCCCATGCTCGATTGGGCGGAACAGATACGGAGTGGCCAACGTGTTGTCCACAACCAGCGGGGCGCGATACGCGTGTGCCAGCTCCGCCAGCGAACGGATACGCGGTACGTCCATCTTAGGATTCCCGATGGTTTCGACAAACAACGCCTTCGTCTTGGGTGTTACCACGGCCTTCCAAGCATCAAGGTCAGCGGATTCCACCAGTTTCACTGTAATCCCCAGCCGCTTGAAGACGGTGTGGAAGACTATGAACGTTGACATGAACAGGCTGTTGCCACTTACAATCTCGTCGCCCGCCCCAGCAATTGCCAGCAGTCCAAGCGACACTGCCGCCATGCCGCTGCCCATCACTATCGCGTCCTGGCCGCCTTCGAGTAACGCGAGCCGTTTTTCCAGCACTTCATTGGTTGGATTGCGAATCCGCTGGTAAATGAAGCCAGGTTGCTTGCCGGCGAACACATCAGAGAGTTCTTCCGCCGTCTCGAACCGATGCGATGCGGTCTGATAAATCGGCGCAAGCGTCGCGTTCTTCCATTCCGATGGCGTTTGAGCACCGTGAATGACTAAAGTATCGAATTTCATGCTCTGTATCTCCTTTGTTTGATTGTGCAAGTGTGAGTCTAGCACTACCAGGATAAACTCACTTTTCGGATTAAAATAGTGTATAAACCACTTGGATGTCGGTCAATCAACGGATCTCTCAAGAGATTGTCTGTGCTGCGAGAATGATGCCCAGGCTATAAGCAATGCTGGATGGTGGGAAACGACCTGACCGGTCGAATCGATGTAGGTGCGGACATTTTTGATAGTGTTTTGATAAAACACTGTCCCGACGACCCGAGGAGAAGCGCGGTTTTGAGCAATGGAGCTGTGTGGAGATCCGATGGTTCATGATGGGACTTGCCAGGACTCGTCTTAGATCTCTGCCCTCTGGAACAGAAGTCAGCTGTAAGCTTGACCCAATCCCAACAACTTGTTCGTATTCCTAATCAGGTATTTGCTTGTTGACCCTGACCCTAGTAGTGGTCGTGTCATGTACCTATGGACAAATAGCTGACAACTAATTGCCGAGAGCTTTCTCCTTTGTATAGAAGACTGCGCCTTCTTCTGTAGTTGCCAACCATAGGCTCCAAGTGTTTGAGGATCGTTCGGACTGTCTCTGCGCGTCCCCAATGAGGATTACTCATGACAAGCTTTACATAAGTAGGCTTCGTTGAAGCGTTAACTGTTGGCCACAGAGAGGAGGCTCATGGTCCGCGATGCCTTTTGCTTCATCTGTACGTGTTCCTTGTTTTCGACGCTGCTCAATGACCTCGTCTGCCTAATCGGGCAGAAAGATGATAAAATATATTTTCAGCAAGCATGTTTTTCACCTGGTAAAGACAATCCAGATAGACCGTAATGCAGGATTTCGCAGGACATTAGTGCTGAAGGAGCCCTTGAAGGGACGATTTCGTTCTACCAGGGGAACCATGTGGTCTTCAAATCGTTTTGAACCTATAAGCTCTTTAGAAGCACGCGATCTGCGACAATTGGGGGCATATCTGCTCAGGCTTAGCTTTATTATCGCCGGATTGGGATTGCTCCTTATCCTGACGCTCTATAAAGTTGCCTAATATTCTGGGTCTTGGGTCGCTGCCCGACCGGTTCAAGCCACGACGGTCAATCGATCTTTCCGAGCCGGCCATAGAATACGCGGATCCTTCTCTTTCTGAGGGAGTTAGGGGAACGGCCGCCCCTGCCCTTCGTGTCGTGATTGCACCCATTATCTCACCAGAAAGGTCGCTAGAGGTTTACCGGGAATTTGTGTCCTACCTCGCTGGGAGGTTGTCTCGCAGGCCTGTATTCCTCCAGAGACAAAGCTATACAGAGGTCAATGACCTCGTTCGTTACGATTTTGCCGATCTTGCCCTAGTCTGCACCTATGCTCTTATCCGAGGAGAAAAGGAGTTCGGGATGGAGCTCCTTGTTGTTCCTCAGATACGCGGCGCGATTACCTATCGTTCTTATATTATCACTGCCCAGACAAGCACTGTTGGTTCGCTCGACGAATTGGGAGGAAAGAGCTTTGCCTCTTGCGATCTCATGTCAAGTTCAGGATGGCTCTACCCTGCGACCTGGCTTATAGAACACGGTAAAAATCCCAGGTCTTTTTTCTCGCGTCACATGATTACAGGAAGCCATGATCGTTCCATAATAGCTGTAGCTACCGGTCTTGCCGAGGCAGCTGCGGTCGATAGTCTTGTTTACGACCAGATGAAGGTCGAGGATCCTACTCTGGCGTCAAGGACGAGGATAATCCAAGAATCTCCTCCTTTCGGTATGCCACCTGTTGTAGTTAGTCCCCGCATAGACCCTACACTCAAACGAACACTTTACAGCATCCTTGTTACAATGCATGAAGACGAAGTCGGGAGCAGGCTGCTTCGTGGTCTCGGATTCGACCGATTCATAAAGCCGGACCCAAGGCTCTACGACGAAGTCCGGCGTATGGCGACAATTTGGGAGGCATACGAGTGATAGTGACCAAGGAAGAACATCGTGGAATGATTGCCCGGATACTCTGGCGGTTGCTCTCGGTCCCCATTTACTTCAAGGTCCTCGGTATAGGGGCGATCGTGGCTTTCGTGTTCGGTAGTGCAACCCTTTTCGAGACGCGACAGCAAATGTCCAAGATTCTTTATGATGCCCTACAGGAGAGAACCGTCTTGGTTGCACGGTCTCTCGAAGCCATCCTGGAACGATCCATTGCCATAGGGGATTTCGTCACAGTGAACCAACAAGTCAAAAGACAAATAAAAGCAATGGCAGACATCAGGTACGTCATCGTCTATGATGCAGCAGGGAATATTGTGGCACACACCTTTCAAAGGGCAATTCCATCTGACCTCCGAGCCATCCCCACAGCCCGTTCTGAGGAGGAAACCATTGAGGTGCTGTCGAGTCCTGAGGGGCTTGTTTTCCAAGCTACGCTTCCGATTCTCAAGGGGAGTGCTGGCACATTGGTGGTAGGCACTACAGACGCCAGAGTGAGGAACGAGCTTGCCGCCACGATGCGGAGTGTGTTGACCACGCTCGCCCTATGTATGGGCATAGGCGCTGGGCTTGCACTTGTTTTGACCAACATTCTAACCAGACCGCTGCACCAGTTGATCCACGAGACCCGGCGGATCAGAGAAGGAGACTTCAAGGCAAGGGCTGTCATTGGGACCGCTGATGAGATCGGGCGACTCGCCGAGGCGTTCAATCGTATGGCAGAAGGACTGGAACACTACCACAGCCAGGTCGAGGAAAAGGAAAGAGTGCGCCAAACACTCATACAAAAGATCGTCCGGGCCCAAGAGGAAGAGCGAAAAAATATCTCGCGGGAGCTTCACGATCATCTAGGGCAATCGCTTTCTGCCCTCTTACTGAATATTCAGGCAGGCTCTGATAATTTGTCGCTCCCTTCGGCGGCGAGAAAACGTATCGAGAGAACAGTCAGTGGCCTAATAGAGGATGTGAGAAAGTTGGCCTGGGGCATGCGGCCTTCTGTTCTGGATGATTATGGTCTTGATCACGCTCTCCGAAGACTGATTGAGGATCTCGGCTCTCGTCTTCCCATCGTGTTTGATTACCAGTATATTGAGGAACCGGGAACAGGACGCCTGCCAGACAATGTCGAGATAACTTTGTTTCGCGTTGCCCAGGAAGCCGTCACCAATGTCGTAAGGCACTCCGCAGCGTCCCATGCAAGCGTCATTGTCATTCGCCGCAGGGCTGAGGTAATGCTCCTGGTCGAAGATGATGGGAGGGGGTTTGATTCCCAAAAATTGAGTACTCATGCTGACGATTGTATCTGGCTGAGCGAGATGAGGGAAAGGATAGCCTTGTTGAGCGGGGAATGTATGATCGATTCCGCACCTGACAAAGGGGTAACCATCCGAATCAGGCTGATTGCGACAGAAGTGGCCTGTGCATACTGCTTTTTTGTCACGCTTGCGACTCTCCCCTTATTGCCCATTCAGCACTCGGTGGATCTTTTCAACAATATCTTTTCTTGAAAAGGGCTTCTGAATAAGAAGAGTTCCTGGATCGAGTGCTCCATTATGAACGATAGCGTTATCGGTGTATCCTGTCATAAAAAGCAGCTTGAGATCAGGTTGGCTTCTCCGTAGGCGTTCCGCAAGAACAGCCCCGCTCATGCCTGGCATGACCAGGTCCGTTATCACTAGATCGGGTCTCAGACCATGCTCTTCCACCATCAGGAGAGCTTCCCTACCGTTGGCCGCTACGAGCACTTGGAACCCAAGCTCCAAAAGAATCGTTTGCATCAGTCTGCGCAATGACTCCTCATCCTCCACCACCAGTATGCGCATGCCACTACCAATTTCCTTTCCCTCTTTGGGAGAGATTTCTTGCCCCCTTGGTTTCGCATGACTCTGCGGCAGATAGATCTTAAACGTCGTTCCCTGTCCTGGTTCCGAGTACACCCAGATATGTCCGCCAGATTGTTTGACAATCCCATAGACCGTGGCCAGACCGAGTCCAGTTCCTTTTCCTTGTTCCTTGGTCGTGAAGAATGGTTCAAAGACGTGCGCCAGCACGGTTTCATCCATGCCACAGCCTGAATCGGTCACCGAAATCAATACATACTGTCCCGGCATAACACCGGGATGGATGTTTGCAAACATGTCGTCGACTGTGACATTGGAGGTTTCAATGGTCAGTTTGCCCCCTCGAGGCATGGCGTCGCGGGCATTGACTGCCAGGTTCATGATGATCTGATCGAATTGCACCGGATCCATGTAAACGAGTGCCAGATTGTCAGCAAGCGCCAGATAGAGGTCGATATCCTCGCCAATCAACCGCCGCAGCATATTCTCGAGATGACGCACCTGATCAGAAAGATTCAGCACCTGGGGCTGAAAGATTTGTTTCCGGCTAAAGGCAAGGAGCTGGCGAGTTAGCTCCGCAGCGCGCTCTCCTGCTTTCATGATTTCTTTCACGCTGTTCGACAAGGGATCTTCAGGGTCGAGCTTTTTCATAACCATTTCGGCGTACCCGAGGATGATGCTCAGCATATTGTTAAAGTCATGTGCTATGCCTCCAGCCAAGCGTCCCACAGATTCCATCTTTTGGGCTTGGAGGAGCTGAACGTGCAGCCTCTCCTTTTCCTCCTGCGCGCGCTTGAGTTCGGTGATGTCTACAAGAATTCCCCTCAGCCCGATAGGTCTTCCATCACGGATAATTGGCGATGAATAGACGAGTACCGGGAACTCGGTGCCGTCTTTTCGCAACGCGAGGTATTCCGAAGGTCCTTGTGTGATTCCGGATACTATCGTTCGTATATCAACATCTAGCTTTTTTCTATCAGCTGGAACAATGAACTGATGAGCATTGACACCTCTTTTGAAATCCTCTTGCGTGTAACCAAACTTCTCGAATGCAGCTCTGTTTACAAATGTCAGATTGCCCTCAATATCGCACTCAAAGACTACTTCCGGAAGCAGCTCTGCTATTTCACGGTATTTTGCCTCGCTTTCCCGCAGCGCTTCCTCTGCCCGCTTGCGTTCGGTGATGTCTTGTGAAGCTCCGTAGATGCGAACAACGCGTTTACTTATCTCATCATAAACAGGTCTTGCGTAATCACGGAGCCAACGGATCTCTCCTCTGGCAGTCACCCAGCGCATTTCGCAGATATCCGCCTCACCGCCAACCACCTTTTGAGCATGTGCGAGCGCAATCTCCATATCATCTGGGTACACAAGGGTTTGCCAGCCGCCGCGCGCCTCTCCTTCCTCTATTGTGTAGCCGAACACTCTTGTAAATGAATCAGTCACCCATTCGCCTATGAGATTGCCTTCGGCCGTTACCCGGAAGATGTAAGCGTAGTCCGATACCATCTCTGAAATGATGCGGTTGCGATTTTCAGACTCTAGCAGCTCCTCCTCCGTCTGCTTGCGCTCGGTGATGTCGGTGACAATGTGAACGGCGCCCGCATACTTGCCTTCTGTGTCAAGGATCGGGTCCACGGTCACCTTGAACCAACAGGAGCTGATCTGCATCTCCGTAGTTTCACGGCAGAGGCTCTTTCTGGCTCGCAGGATGGGACATTCCGGGATAGGTGAGCTTATTCCGTGGACGATTTCCCAGCAGTGGTGGCCGATAAACTCTTCACGAGCCTTTCCGAAAAACCGTTCTGCTGTCCGGTTGGATCGCACAATCCGATGGTTGACGTCGAGAACCCAGATGGCGTCATTGGTAGCGTCAAAGGTAGTCTGCCATTCCTGTGCCAGACGTTCATTTTCGTCGATCAGGGATTTGAGGCGCACGACCAAGGGGCCGTCCACGCCGATGATCTGGTCAATTTCGCCACGGCGCAGTGAATCCACTACCGCTTGCGCCTGGTCCAGACGTTTCCCCAGCCCCTTATTAGACCCTTCGTGGCTGTTCATTCCGGTTTACTTGGGGGTGCCAGACCAAGAGCCTCAAGCACCGCCATTTCATTGCTGAGAGACCCGACAATGACCCGCTCAAAAGGATGTTCTACTAGTAGGGTCGGCACTGCTATGATACGATGTTCAAGCGCAGCCTGGTAATCCTGCATGACATCAACTACAATAATCTCGTGCCTGCCGGCAAGATAGGTGTCGGCCAGACGAAAAAGGGTCTTCTTGGCCTTCTCCGAATTCACCTCATTTCCGGCAACAAAAAGTCGGAACCTGTATACGCCATGGCCATTGGAAACCCCTCCTGGTGAGGATACGTTCTTGCTCACAAGTGATCCTCCCGATCCGCATCCTCACGTGCGGCCCTACGTAATACTGCCTGGTAGCGCTTTCTTTCCATGAGCTGCTGCTGCTGAATCCTGAGCTGTTCCAGCTCAGCTTCCTTGGCTTTCACTTCCAGGGCCAGACGTTGGGCCTCGGCTGCGTCCCTGGCTTCTTGGAGCCTTCTGGCAGAACCGGTCAGTACCGCGCCTTCGCCGGTGTATGGTTCGAGGATGCAGATGCCCTGGTCCGTAATTACATATTCCTGCTTTTGGTTGGAGTGGCCGGATCCCCTGGACTTGAGCACCTGGATGATCCAGTTGATCTCTCCTGCCCCTTCCACATAGGTCATAAAAATCACCGTGTCGATGATCGAAGAGATGTCGTTCCCCGATATCTCCATATACCCTACGCTCCCTGTGAGCTGATTTACCAGGAGGGTGGTAATGCCCAACTCCTTGCACCGGTTGAGCAGGCGCACCAAGAAATCAAAAGCAGCTTTTTGTCCCCTCATGCGGCCGCAAGCTGAGATGGCGTCAACCACAAGGTGCTGCGGGTGATGCTCTTCAATCCGTTTCATCACACGGATGAGATGCTCCTCAGGCCCCATTGCTTCCGGCATGACTGCATCGAAAAGCAATAGACCAGCATCCACATACTGCTGAAGAAAGACGCCAGCATTGCCCATATTGCCAATAATGGCATCCTTGGATTCCTCATAGCTCACGTACAGAACCTTCTCGCCGCGACCGCACGCCGCACTGGCAAACGTGCTGGCTAGAAGTGTCTTGCCGGTACCGGGAAGCCCAGCGATCAGGATGCAGGATAGCCTCCGATAGCCTCCGCATAGAAACTCGTCCAGCCTGACAATGCCAGTGGACATCCTTTCACCAAGGGCTTTATGACGCAGGCCAACGGTTGAAATGGGTGCAATATGCAGGCCGCTCTCGGTGATCACATAGGGGTACTCGTTGCTGCCGAAACCCGAGCCGCGGTATTTGATCACCCTTATTCTGCATTTGCTCAACTGGTTCTCTACCCTGGCGTCCATGAAAAGGATGCAGTCAGCCATGGAGTCAAAATAGTCTTGGAACGACGGGACCCTCCCCGAGAGTAGGGGACGGACCGTCAAGATGGCAGTGAGTCCCTCGGTGTGGAGCCAATCGTTCAGCATGTGTAGTTCGTTGCGCACCTGCCGAGCAGAGTCATAAAAACGCAAGACCACCTCCACGGCATCAATGACAATCCGTTTTGCGCCGATCCCCCGACATGCTCCTGAGATCCCGACCAATAGGCCCTTGAGAGTGAAATGTCCGCTGATCACGGCTTCCGGATGCAGTGTTTCCTGCACCAGATAGAGACGTTTGTCCCGTTCGAGTGGGGCTAGATCCCATTTGAGTGTGCTGGCGTTGGCCCGCAGTTGGTCGATCGGTTCCTCGAATCCGACAAAGATGCCCGGCTCGCCGGCCAGGGCGCCCCGGTAGAGGAATTCCAGTCCCAGCAGAGTCTTGCCCGATCCGGATGGACCGTTGACCACTGTGGTGCGACCCCTCGGAAGGCCACCTTCCAAAATCTCATCCAATCCCTTGATATGAGTGGGGACCTTGGCTAAGGGTGTGTTCATGGTGTCTCCTTTGACACGTTCCAATAACACGAATTCGTTTTATGGTAGCTGGTTAAGGCAGTATAAGAAGAACGCAGTTCTGGATCAAGCAGATAATTATTCAACATGTTTTCTGTGCCGCAAGGGTAGTGGTAGGGACACACCGAGTGTAGGAGAGTGGGAAAAGCCTTGGCCGTCTGAAGAGGCTACAGCAGGTGTTACGGGAGTTTTGTATAGACGATATTTCGCCGGCACGAGGACAGGTAATGGTTTTGCGCAATGGAGCCATGTGGAGATCCCATGGTTCATGATGGGACTTGCCAGGACTCGTCTTGGCGGTCAGGCGTTCAGCAGTCAGCTCTCAGTTTGATCTGAATCCTATAGTGGAGAGGAGAAAAGCTTCTTAAGCCCAAGGGCCTGATGCCCACCTCGTCGGGGTTTTACTTGATTGGTGTTCTTATAGCTTAAGCGCTGATAGCTGAACAGTGCCTGTCTGCACTTATAATGGGGATGGCGATTGGGAGGTGGCGCAAGGCTATTACGAGAGGCCACTCCTTGCAAGAGTGTAAAAACGCCCGCTCTCTCAATTCAGGGTTACGTGCAAGAAGCGCATATCACAACCCTGGAGTTGTCGTAAAAAATAGCATCTTCAGTGCGACTGACCCCTGGTATTCCATTTTGCATCTACTGGCACCTTGAGCTATGGTTTTGACTGCGTGTGGATTCATAGACACCGTGATGCACAGGAGCGTTCAATGATTTCAGTGTATGGAATGTTTCTTCTTGCAGCCATCGTGCTCGAAGTCTCTGGTACGACGTGTATGAAGCTTTCGTACGGGTTCAGCAGGATCGTGCCTACAGTTCTCATGGGGATCTTCTACGCCATGAGTCTTGCGGCATTGACGATGGCATTGAAAAGAATAGAGGTAGGAACTGCTTACGCTATTTGGTCTGGTCTTGGGACAGCACTTATCGCACTGATTGGCGTTGTTGGATTTAACGAGTCCCTCACCTTTTTCAAAGTCATCTCGATCGTGCTGATTATTGCAGGTGTAGTAGGGCTCCATCTCTCAGGGATCCATTGAGTCCGGATACGAACAAAGGGAGTGGTTCAACACAGCGGCCGAGGATGCTTAAGTTTCAACGGCAAGCCTTGATACAGCTTCTTCTTGCCCTGACAGTCAGGAAACATAGTACGGTTCGCGTGGCATGAGGATTTGCTGAGCCTTTGATTGCCGCTTCATAACGCATCGTCATGTATGCATCACTGTAGAGGTGTTTAACCTTGAAGTGCTTCGTATGTCCTTATCTTTTTGCGATGCGTAGTGTCTTAATGTGCCTGACGTGCCCAGAAAATGCCGGCCCTGGTAAGGTCTTTGGGTTGGATGGCTCGATTCGGCTTGATGATAGTTGCCACGTAATGTGGTAAAGTTTCTTTTTCGGTACAGGAGCGACGGGTGATATCTATAATCTACATGCAGAGGCACTGAGCAATGGCAGAGAACGAGCAGGAAAAGGAAGAGAGTTTTGCCGAGCTTTTCGAGGCATACCCTGTAACCCCGGAAGTAGATTTCCAGCCCGGCGACGTAGTCCAAGGCCAGGTGATAAAGATTACCAAGGAACATGTCTTCGTGGATCTGGGAGCAAAGAGCGAAGGTGTTGCAGACATTTCGGAATTTCTCGACAAGGACGGGAATCCTCGCATTGCGGTGGGAGATCGCCTCGAGCTCAAGGTTGCCTCGATCGCTGATGGTATCTATCTCAGCAAGGCGCTCAAAGTTAGAGGGCAAGAAGCGATTGAACTCCTCAGGGATGCCTTTGAGAACGGCCTCCCAGTCGAAGGCCGCGTTGCAGGGACAAACAAAGGCGGCTTTGAGATCGATATCTCAGGGGTGCGTGCGTTTTGTCCTGTGAGTCAGATCGATCTTGGTTTTTGCGATCAACCAGATATGCACGTCGGTGCCCGTTACACCTTCAAGATCGTCGAATTCAGGGACAAGGGAAAGAACATCGTCGTTTCAAGAAGGGCGATCTTGCAGGAAGAGCGCGAAAAGAGAGCCAAGGAGACCATGGCAATCCTCAGACCAGGGCTCGAGATCGAAGGCCGAATTACTCGTCTGACTGAATTCGGTGCCTTTGTCGATATTGGTGGGATCGAAGGTCTGATCCACATCTCAGAAATCGCACATGAGCGGGTCAAGAGTCCTTCTGATGTGCTCAAGGCAGGGGAAACGGTAAGGGTCGTCGTAACTCAGGTTGACACAGGGGCAAAAGATCGGCCTAAGATCGGTCTTTCCATAAAGGCGCTCCTTCCTACGCCTTGGGAAAAAGGGTTGGACCTCCGCGAAGGAGAGGTCGTGCGCGGCAAGGTCACAAGACTTACTGATTTCGGTGCCTTTGTCGAAATCATGCCTGGCATTGAAGGACTTGTGCATATATCTGAGATTTGTTTCGAGCGGATTACCCATCCAAGGAAGGTACTCGAACAAGGCCAAGAGGTTGAGGCGAGGATCCTTGCGATCGATTACGAGAAGCAACGTATTTCTCTTTCCATCAAGGAGGCCATGGGCCTACAAAGGCGAGATGCAGCAGGCCAGGATCAAGCACCTGAACAGGTTGAACTCAAAGTAGGTGCTATCCTCAACGGGATAGTTGAGAAGCCTTTGGGCAAAGGCCTTCTCGTGAGACTGCCTGAAGCAGGAGCCGGGATCAAGGGGTTTCTCCCTTATGAGGAGACCGGGCTTGGTGAAAGGACGGATTTTAAAAAGAGGTTTCCCCAGGGAACCAGCGTGACTGTAGAGGTGGTAGAGGTCGATCCAAATGGCCGTGTACGGCTTTCACTAAAGACATTGCAAGAGCGTCAGCAACAGGAAGTGTATAACAACTACAGAGAAAAAAGAGAGCGTTCGACACGAACAGCTGCTACCTTTGGTGATTTGTTCAAAGATTTGAAGCTCCAGCTTAACAAGGAGTAATAGTTTAAGGCTTTCAGACTTTCTGTAGTGTTGTGGGTTCTGTCCTTGCGCCCCTCAAGGCGGTGTGGGTGGCTTAAGAGACTGATCCGCAGAGCCTAGAAGCCGAGGCCCACCATAAGAGCAATCGAACGGTTCTTGAAATCAACGTCTGACCTCGGAAAGCGCGCTTTCAGCTCGGCCGGTATGTCGCTTATGTCGGTAAGCCCTAAGGTATAGCGGGCATCAAGTGTAAGTCTCAGACCAGCCAAATCAAAATCCAGTCCACCGCCAAAGGTCCAGCCAAAGTCCACGGTTTTCACCAAGTCGCTTACATCGACCGAGTATATGTCATTTGGCTTGACCCTAGCGCCTACATTAAAGGCTAGCGCAGGGCCGACAAAGAGTGACGGCGTAAGCATGGTGTGCGTAGGGATGGTGAGCTTTGCAAGTACGGGCAGCTCAATATAGTGAAGTTTTATGCTAATAGGGGCCCCGTCTGACCTCTCGCTCTTGTCAATGCCTTTGGCAGCGTAGAGGAGTTCTGGCTGGAGAGCAAACCACTCGTTCAGGGCAAGGGTTGCAAATAGGCCGCCGCATACGTCACCTCTTGTGTCTGTGTCGTCATCATGGCTTAAGGTAAGCCTGTCAAGAGAAAGAGCCGCGTCCATATCAGAAAAGATTGCCCCGACCTTGACGCCAACACACAAGCCTTTGTCGTCAGCCTGAAGAGAAACAGGTGAGCCATTAAGCGTCAGAATACATACGATCACAATACCAAATACTCTTTGAAGTCTCATGTGCTCTCCCTCCTGTTTATTATCATGATAACCTGTCTCTGCGTGGCGTCAACCAAGGTCAGTGTTCATTGGTGTGTCCCTTTGGCTCTTTTCGGATCGTGTGTTGACCCACTATGGACATCCCCTGTTCTATTGCGTCAGACCCAGCACCCCAATACTGGTGATGTGTAAGAAGTGTACTGAAAAAATCAGGGGCCTTGTCTCCCACGCTGCTGCTCATGAACAGCTTTTTAGGTGACAAGATATCTCTTCGAGAATCGATCTACTATGTTCCAGAGTTCCTCAGTGAGGATTTCTTGTACTTTTTGACAGACACTATCCGGAAGGGGACCGTACCACGCATGGGCAATCCCTCCGGTGATGCATGCAAGGGTGTCGCTATCCCCTCCCAAGGAGATGGCGTTCCTTACTGCGTCTTCCCATGACTCAGATTCCAAAAAGGCAATGATCGCCTCAGGTACGGTACCCTGGCAAGAGATATCGAACCGATAGCCTGGCCTGATATGGTCGAGTCTACGCGAAAGATCGTAACCAAAGGCATGCTCGATCTCCTCTTTGATCTCTTGTTTAGACCTCCCTTTTCGAGCAAGGAAGACAGCCAGGGCTGTTGCCTGAGCGCCTTTGATACCTTCGGGATGGTTGTGAGTAATGACTGCTGTAGCCTTTGCCTCACGCAGGACCTCCTCTGGAGTGGTACATGCAAAGCCGACTGGACTTACTCGCATCGCGGCCCCGTTTCCCCAACTGTTGTACGGCTCGGGATGGGGATCATATAGCCATTGAAAAAACGAAGCACCATATCCTGCGTTTGGATACCGTCGAGCCAGATCCCTTATGGCCTCCATATAGGGGCGACCAGTGAGGAGCGCTTTAGCTATAGCAATGGTAAGGACTGTGTCGTCGGTGAAGTGGCACATAGAGTGAAACAGAGGAAATGCTTTTGACTTGATAGGATGGTGCTCATACACCGAGCCAATAATGTCACCTGCAATAGCGCCGATCATATGAACTCTTGCATCATGTTCAGAAGGCTTGGATCGTTATTCCAGCATGTGCTGCTATCTGCTGGAAACGAGATGTTCCTTACGGCTTCCCCTGGTTATTGTCCCACGCTTCAACGAGTGAGTGCGTCTCGCTCCTTTGGTACCAGGGAGATGTAGAGCAGGAGGCCGAGAAGTGCAAAAAAAAGCTCTTATGCACGAAGGATGAGGGCAAAGGCAGCACCAGAGGCTGCAGGGAAATTTAGTGCCTGTAACACGAGCACTCTCCCGAGTTCCTTTGTGCCTATCCCCGCTGGTACGGCAAACATTACCATATCGAACCACGACCCGAGGATCCAAATGGTGAATGCAATGAAGAAAGATGTTTCTTTGAGCACTACGTACTCAAACACCCATGCTTGCACAATGCCGCCTATCGCAAAGCCACACCAAAGGATAAAGGTGGCCAACCAGAAATCCTTTCGATAATCCCGGTAGTATCCTTTGAGTTGGGTATCAAGGGCTGCGACATTCCGTTGGATCCACCTTTGGGCCCTGGCGCCGAGGATGCTTCCAAAGGTTCGATCCAGGCCAGCAGCAAACAAGCCTTTGGATTGCACGACAAAAAAAACTGCTAAGCCGCTACCAAGGAACAGGGTTCCCATTAAAAGCGAGATACTCAAGGCCTTGGGCAATGAGATGACAAGGAGAATCGGTATGGAACCCAGCACGCAGAAAATAAGTTTAGAGGCGAAATATGCAAGCTTATATATGACGACTGCTGATGCGGCTTCTGCCGAGGAACAGTACTGTTCAAAAATAGACCATTTAACGACATCGCCTCCCATTCCTCCAGTGGGTGTCACGTAACTTATTGCTCTTTCGCTGAGCGTGATACGCCATAGATTCCATAACGAGATTGTTCGGGCGTTCGGCAGGAAACAGTACCGAGTCGCCCAGGCATAGAAAATAGTTGCGATCCCTTCGAGCAAGATAAATACAATGATAGCCCACCCCATCGTCTGAAGATCGTGAAGGATTGCATGCGGCCCCACCTTTATGATGATACCGGCAAAGAGTGCAACACCGAGGCTGACGGTGACGGCATAAAAGAGCTTTCGTCGAATCGATGCACTCATGTGAATGAATGGTCCTTAATGCGGGGCTCTCGTCATGGGGCCAGAGGCAGGGTCTCAAGGACCTTGAGGAGTTCCTTGCGCTTTTCCTCATAGGAGGATCCACTAATGAGCCCCTGTTCATGTAACTCCTCGAGAAAACGGAATTTGTCTTTTACCTCCTCTCTTGATTGGGGCGACCATTGATCGGTTGATTGATAGGAACCATTCTGGGTGGATGGCATCATAGGCATTGGCTTTTCATGTTCGGTCGTATCGCCAGGGCTCTCGAGGATTGCTGCAATGTCGAGTTTGATCCAATTGGGATATGTAGTGGAACCCAGT
>FWPU01004235.1_pt1 | contig 33778 bp, 29 predicted proteins | sample 2228361 | NCBI WGS metagenome assembly FWPU01 (sample SAMEA103939777, study PRJEB20133) | metagenome
CCTCAAAAAAATCTCTGTCTTTATCACTGATTCAGCTGGAGTAAAAAAGGAATCTTTCCTGTTAGCAAGATTCACAAAAAATGGATTAAAGAGAAGTCTGAATCTCAGAACATCTTCGATAACTGAACAGATGTGATATGCCACCTTCCTCAAGCACCATGTCAAACTCTACAAGATTCCCAGAACCATAAGCCTCATTACCAAGCCTTTATTGTCCTGTTTACACTTTCTGAAAATAAAAAACTTAATCATGTAGGTGTGGTTCCGTATTTAATAATATTTATGATATCCTCTGATGGTTTAGGAAGTCCTGCAAGTTTCCATGCCTGAAGGGGATCAATGAACTGTTCTGTAACACAGTTTTTCGGTTGATTAAGATTCTTGCAGACAGCATTAAGGATGGGAAAGAAGTTATACCTTTTGTAATACTCCCTGATAAATTTCAGTATCTCAAGTTTTTCATTTGTAAGTTCTTGGATACCCTCTCTTTCTGCAAGTCCACATGCTACCTTTTCATTCCAGTCATTGAAATCAATAAGATAACCTTCATCGTCTACATTGAACCTTATTCCTCCATACTCAACAACTGGCATAAATACCTCCTTTTTAAGTTTAGCCTGTTCAACAACTCGCTAAGCCTTGAAAATCAAAAACTCACGAGCATTTTTAATTTTCGCTTACCGCATTTCACATGCGAACCAAAGGCGAAGCAATCTCTTTATTTTTCAAGATCTTTTGAGATTCAATCGTAGCTATCGCTCCTTACAATGACACATAAAACCCCTTTAGTTATTGAACTGCTTCAAGTTATTCATTTAAAAAATCCGAAATTTTCCATCTGGTTTATTACCCATTCATCCTCATGGTATTCGTCTCCACCAATATCCTTTACGCTCTTCGCATACTCTTTTAAAAAACAAAAGACAAGTCTCTTTTCAACACTGTTTAACTTATCTGAAGGATTGCTTATATTATCATTTAAAGACCATCTTATGCTTAATGAATTTATTACTTTATCAAGATCTTCCTCTTTTATATCTGATTGTATAACCATGGTAAGTCTATCGGTAGTGTCGAGTGTTAATTTAAAAAATTGCAGGGGTTCAGATACTTTTATACCCTTTTCTTTAATCCATTCTTTCAGTCTCGGCACATAGATAATATTTTCTATAAAATATTCTCTACCAAGATTTCTCAGAACCTCATTATATTTTGATGTATCTATCATATTCACTCCTCAATACCTGTAATCTCCCTAATCTCTTCTTTTGCTTTTTCGATTTCCTGTTTCTGTTCATTATCTAGTTTAAGTAATAATATCTCAAATTCTCCAACATGTGTCTTTTCCTCTCTTGCAATATCGAGAAGGACCTTCCTAATGTTTGGATTCTGTGCAATAGATGCCATCTGCTCATAAAGGTTAATTGCATCGAGTTCAGCAATTATACCTGCCCTGAGTATCTCCCTGTCCAAACTTTCTTTGTCGATTTTTGTAAGATCAATGGGTATCTTTGAAAGCATATAAGCCTCCTCTACTCTATTTCATCTATAAAAAAATTCTCAATTCTTTCTCTTTCAACTGTTGTATCAGGTCCATGACCTGAGAGTATCTTTGTGGAAGGTTCCAAACTCATAATCTTTTTAAATGATTCTTTAAGCCTTTCCATGCTTCCACCATAAAAATCTGTTCTACCTACACTTCCCTGAAATACAGTATCTCCTGTAAATATAACACCATTTCCATATAGTGATATACTACCAGGGCTGTGACCCGGGGTATCCATCACTATAAATTCCGTACTTCCTATAATTATTTTATCACCATCTTTAACGAAGAGCTCAACCTCAGGAAGTCTTTCTATATCATAACCAAAAAAAGTAGCCATATCAGTGGCTGCCTCATATATCTCTTTTTCATCTTCGTGAATGGTTACGATCGCACCTGTCTCCCTCTTCAGTTCTGGCAGTGCACCAACATGATCGAAGTGTCCATGAGTGCATAATAGATATTTCACATGAAGTTTTTTCTCTCTGATAAATTCCAAAATCCTGTCAGGCTCGTCTCCAGGATCAATGACTATTGCTTCAAGGATTCTTTCATCCCACACGATATAACAATTTGCCTGAAGCGGGCCAACTATAAGTCTTTCTATCCTCACTGTCTCCTCCTTTTTCTTAAAAGTTCCTTAAGTAATTGAAGTTCCTCACTCTTCATAATATTCATAATTGTAATATAAATTATTACCCCTGATGCAACTGATAATAAAAGTACCAAAAACTTCAGTGTCAGTGATGTTATCCCAGATGTGAGGATTGTATATAGGTATTTAACCAGGAATGACATTAATAAAGAAGCAAGAAAGATTTTCGAAATTGTGTTAAATAATTTTTTTGTATCCAGTCTTCCAAGTTTTTTTCTTAAAAGATAATAAAGGATAAAAAAATTTGACCATGATGCAATGGAATTAGCAAGTGCAAGCCCTCCATGTTCCAGAAATCTCATGAGAATGATTGAAAAAACTATATTTATTAGCATACCTGTTCCAGCAACCTTTACAGGAGTTATGGTGTTCTGTATTGCATAGAATGTTGCTGTTATGATTCTCACTCCAACAATGGACCATATACCGAGACTATAAAATAAAAGAGCATATGCCGTCTGAATTGTGTCATGATGGGCAAATCTTCCCCTTTCAAAGAGAACCTCTACTATCTCATGCCTTAATACTATAAGACCAAACATGGAAGGTATTGTTATAAAGAGAAGTAATTTCAGACTGAAAGAAAAATCTTCCTTTAGTGAACTAAAATCATTTCTTGATGCATGTTCAGAAAACATCGGAAGAACCGCCATGCCCATGGCAACGCCGAATATACCCACTGGAAACTGGATAAGTCTCATGGAGTAGTAAAGATATGTGATACTGCCTTCTTTCAGAAATGACGCGATTATTGTGCTCACAAAAATATTTATCTGACTTACAGCCATACCCATGGTTGCGGGAATGATAAGTATAATTATCTTTTTAAGAGCTTCATGTCTTAATGAATAACTTATCCTCAGGTCATAGTTATTTTTTAAAAATGAAGGTAACTGAATAAGAATCTGGGCGAGTCCTCCAAGAGTGACCCCTGCTGCAACTGCCATTATTGGAATCCTGAAGAGAGAACCCATTATCAATACAGAAAATATTACTGACAGATTGAGCATAACAGGTGCAAAGGAAGGTATGAAGAATACCCTCTTCACATTCAGTGCGCCCATCAGAAGACTCGACAGACTTATGAATAATAAAAATGGGAACATAATCCTTGTAAGGGTAACTGTAAGATTGAATTTTTCAGGATTCGATATAAACCCTGGAGCGATTACAGTGACAATCAAAGGTGATGCTATTATACCTATTATGGTTATTCCACCCACGATCATCAAAATAAGAGTGAATACCATCCTTACTATCTTCCTTGCCTCATCATCTCCATATTTTGTCCTGTATTCACTGAGAACAGGTATAAAGGCAGAAGAGATCGAACCCTCAGCAAATAATTCTCTAAGAAGATTTGGTATCCTGAAGGCAACAAAGAATGTATCAGCCACCAAACCTGCACCAAAAAATCCAGCAAGGACCATATCCTTTACATAACCCGATATCCTGCTGAGAAAGGTTGCAAAGGACATACTCAGTGCTGCAAGTGTTATTCTTTTTTTTTGATCAATCATTCGTGATCTACCATTTCGATAATAAGATATCTCTCAGTCAATTGAGTGATCCTGAATCTATCATCTGGTCTATAACCAGCAATCCAGATAATATCATTATTGCTCAAGATTAAGGGTATTGAATATCTCTCGTCTTTTGGTATCTTGTTATCAACAAAGAAATCCTGTAGTTTTTTCCTTTTACCGAACCCAATAGGATAAAAAAAATCTCCATGTCTCCATCCTCTTATAGTGAGGACATTTCGCCCAACCCTGTCATAATCAAAAACAGCTCTGGTTTTTCCATCGCCAATATTAAGGGGCATCTTTTGTGTAATCTCTGTTTTTATCACCTTGTTGATTTCCTCGATATACAGCTCTCCAGGAACTTTTAGGGTATATTCTCCAAGTATGACAGGATTTCTCACTGTAAGGATAAGGCAAGAATAAGATTTTATGATCCTTAAATTACGGGGAAGAGAGACCCTGTCACCTGATCTTCCTTTTTTAATAAGGTTTATTATCGATTCTATATGTTCAAAAGTAATACCTTCCAGACCCATAATCTCATCAATCGCGTTCCTCAGTATTCTTCTTAAAAGGCTCTTTTCAATATTTTGAAGAATAGTAAGAGAGAGGATTAACTCACCATCTATTTTTGACTCAATTGCCCTGGAAAGAATTCCTGAAATCTCCCTTTCAAATAACTCTTCTTCATAGAATATCTTCGCCATTCTCAAAAGGGTATCAATAAGGGATGGATTTATCTCTTCCATTCGAGGGATAATCACGAGCCTTATCCTGTTCCGTATATATTCCTCCTTCAGGTTTGTAAAGTCAATGGTATAATGAAGTCCCTCTCTATAAAGATAATCTTCTATCTCTCTTTTTTTAACCTCTATAAGAGGTCTGATAATTAAACCCCGTACAGGTAGAATACCTCTGAGACCCCATGGACCTGTCCCTCTTATAAGTCTCATTATAATAGTCTCTGCCTGGTCGCTGGCATTGTGACCCACTGCGATCCTCTGAGCCTTTAAATCATTGAGGACTTCATGGAGTGCCATGTATCTCAATTCCCTAGCTCCTTCCTCGATGCTCATACCTTTTGATTTAACAAATCCCCTGACATCTACATCCTTCATAATCAGATCCATGCCATAATCCTTCACAAATCTTCTTATGAATTCAATCTCATTCATTATCTCATCCTCACCTCTCAGGTGATGGTTAACATAAACAGGAAATATCTGGAGATGAAATCTCTCTTTTAATCTCCATAGGATATGAAAGAGACATACAGAATCAGGACCTCCTGATAAACCAACTACAACCCTATCTCCTTCAGCAAGCATTTTATATTCATCAATTGTTCTGAGAACCTTCTCGATTATATCTATATCCTTTTTCATGATAAAGAAAGATAGGCCACTGGATTGAGATCTATACCTGAAAACATCTTTTCTCTATAATAAAAATAACCTGCAACAGATATCATCACAGCATTATCTGTGCAGTATCTCGGTGGAGGAATGTGTAATTCAATATCCATCTCTTCTGAAAGTTCCTTAAACCTGTTTCTCAACTCACTGTTTGCAGCAACCCCTCCTGAAACCATAAGCCTCTTTAAACCTTCCTTCTTCAGTGCCCACTGAACCTTTTTAAGGAGAACATCAATAACTGTACTCTGGAAAGAAGCGACTATATCAGGTATATTCTCTTTCAGATCATCACTATCCATGCTTTTTACGAGATTCAATACCGCTGTCTTGAGCCCGCTGAAACTGAAATCAAAAGTATCAGGTAGATAGGGTCTCGTGAATCTGAACTTCTCCCTGTCGCCCTTTTTTGAGAGTTCATCTATAACAGGACCTCCTGGATATCCAAGCCCAAGGAGTTTGGCAACCTTATCGAATGCCTCACCTGCCGCATCATCACGGGTCTTTCCGAGTTCTCTGTATCTCAGAGGTGCGTCAACCCTAACAATCGTGGTATGACCTCCAGATACAATAAGACCGAGGAAGGGAAATTCAACTTTTTCAACTGGGAATGACGAAAAAAGGTGACCCTCAAGGTGGTTTACAGAAACGAGAGGAATCTTCTTTACATAGGAGATAGATTTTGCGAATGAGCATCCGACAATTAGTGAACCTATAAGTCCAGGTCCCTTACATACCGATATGACATCTATATCATCTATCCTTATGTTTGCATCATCGAGTGCCTGCATGAAAAGTGGAAGTATGACCTCTATATGTTTTCTCGATGCAATTTCAGGCACTATACCGCCAAACTTCTTATGTACCTCTGCCTGACTGGATACTATATTGGAGACTACAGTAAATCTCTCTTTCTCTACATCCACCACAGATACTGATGTATCATCACACGATGTATCTATACCAAGTATCAGGAGTCCCAATCTCTTACCTCAATAAAGACCTTCAATTATCCTTACCTTTTCAGAGGGATTGAATATAAATAAAGAATCATCAAGTCCTGTGTTTACCCTCACATTTTTAAGTGTTATTTCAATGGTATTCTTATTTGTATCTGTTATCTTCATTCTTTTTACTGGAAAATCACTCTCTGAGGAAGTAAGCTCGATACTCATAATCCCTGGTATAGGTGTCCGTGGCTTAAGGATGATCTTTCCATCAGTCTTTGAGACATAAAAATCTTTCTTCATATCTCCAAGTCCACCAAGGATTGATATAGGAACTGATCCAAATTTCTCTTTTGAAAAAAGACTTTTGATTGCCTGGTTCTCTTTTTTGTTATAGATAATGAGAGTATCATCGTTTATAAAAACCTCCTGAGAATCATTTCCGCTGTAGATCCATCTAAATCTTGAGGGAATCTTTACATAGAGTCTTCCCTTATATGTAACTGACTTCTTAAGTTCAACAAGGACGCTTTTCTGTTCAAAATCAGCCACCATGTCCGAAATCTTCTTATAGGATCCTTCAATCTTCTCGAGTAATTCATCAGTTTCTTCTGAATAGGTCAGTGATATGCTAAGAAGTACCAATATACTCATTAAAAGATACCTCATCTCCTCCTCCATATAAATTCCCTTGGTTTGCCTGCAGCCTTCTGAGGACCAACATATCCATCATTCTCAAGCATCTCCATAAGTCTTGCAGCCCTGTTGAATCCAATCTTGAACCTTCTCTGAATGAGAGATATGGATATCTCACCAAGGGACTCTCCTAGTTCTATAACTTTATTATACAACTCGTCTTCAATCTTCTCATCTTCATCAGAGGATTCATCACTTTTTATCTCTATCGATTCGATGATGCTGTAATCAAGTGTCGTCCTTGCCTTTATAAAATCAGTAATCGATTTTATCTCTTCCTCACTTACATAGGCACCATGAATCCTTTTAAGCCTCATCCCTGGAATCATGAGTAACATATCTCCTTTCCCAAGGAGCTGTTCAGCACCCTGAGTATCGAGTATCGTCCTCGAATCTATCCTTGATGTAACATGAAATGCAATCCTTGCTGGAAAGTTTGCCTTTATAACACCAGTGATAACATCAACAGAAGGTCTCTGCGTTGCACATATAAGATGTATACCCGATGCCCTTGCCATCTGTGCAAGTCTCCCTATGGAATCTTCCACCTCAGATGCTCCTGTAAGCATAAGATCAGCAAGTTCGTCAATGATTATTACAATATAAGGAAGTCTTTCCTCCTCTAAACTGACCTTGTTGTAACTTTCTATATTCTTTGCTCCTTTTTCAGCAAGGAGTCTGTATCTCCTTTCCATCTCGAATACCATCTTTCTCAGGGCATCCCTTGCATCCTTTGGATTCGTTACAACAGGACTGATGAGATGTCCTATCCCTTCGTAGGGAGATAATTCAAGGAATTTTGGATCTATCATCAATAACTTCACCTCTGACGGAGTGGCTTTATAAAGAATACTTATAATCATACTGTTAAGAGAGACGCTCTTTCCAGAGCCCGTCGAACCTGCAACGAGGAGATGTGGCATCTTTGAAAGGTCTATCACAACAGGATTCCCAATTATATCCTTACCAAGTCCCAGTGTCAATCTTGATTGACTCTTCTGGAATACCTCTGTCGCAATAATATCATAAAGTGACACCACTTCTCTCTTCGGATTGGGAACCTCTATTCCAATACTCGATTTACCAGACACTGGATATATCCTTATACTCTGTGCCTTGAGAGAAAGCGAGAGATCATCCGCAAGTGAGACCACCTTGTTTATCTTCACTCCTGGAGCAGGTTCAAACTCATACATCGTTACAACAGGTCCGGGATGTACATGGGTCACCTTTCCATCCACATCAAAGTCTTTAAGTTTTCTTTCAATGTTCTGAGATAAGGTGAGTATCTCTTCCTTCGATAAAAGGATCGATTCAGTATTATGGATCTTTAACATACTGAGTGGTGGAAATTCATACTCACCAACCCTCTTTTTAGATATGTCGAGTTTAACCTGTTCCTTTCTCGAATTCGTTACGATTTTAAGAATTCCTTCATTATCTTCTTTCATTAAGGTCTCTTCCTTTATATCTTCCTCATAAGATGCACCACCTGTCTTCTTCCCTCCCTTAATACCGAGTGAAGATATGGATACAGGACTCAACATTATTGCAGATGTGATAATGAGAAGAAATGTAAACAGATATGAACCAAAGGCTGAGAAGAGATCATACATTGTTGTTGAGATTATATAACCCATCATACCTCCAAGACGGCTCCTCTCAATATCAGGATCAATGGTTAATTCAAGAAGACCGAGAAATATAGAAGATGAGATGATGAGTAATATGCTTCCCGGGATGCGAATCCTGTATCCTTCCATGTTAAGCAATCTCCTCAATCCAAATAAAATCATGAAGACAGGAATGAATATCGATGAAAAACCAAGGAGCGTGAATAATATATCTGATATATATGAACCTACAGGACCTCCGTAATTTTCGGTCTTTTTATATGAAAAGGTAAAGATTGATGGATCCATTTCGGAAAAACTGAGCAGAGATACGAGTATATAGATACCTGTCAAAAGTGCCACCATGCCATTGATATCCTTTTTTATCCTGAATAAATCCATCTTAATATCAATATATTAGAAAGATGAGAAGGGTTGCAAGCAGGAATCTGTAATAGACGAATATCTTCAACCCGTGATTCTTTAGGTACCTCAAGAGAAATTTTATCGCAAATATGCCTGCAAAAAATGAGGCGACTGTACCTGAAATAAAGATATCTAAATCAAAATAAATTATATTGACATTTCTAAACTCAAAGATTGTTGCACCAAGAATAACAGGAGTTGAAAGAAGAAATGAAAACCTTGCAGAATCCTCTCCTCTTAGTCCAAGTAATAAAGCAGTAGAAATCGTTATACCTGAGCGGGAAACACCAGGTATCAATGCAATTGCCTGTGATATGCCTATGATCAGGGCATCTATAAGCTTTATATCCTTAATTACTTTTTTTCTCTTCCCCCTTTTATCTGAAAACCACATTACGACACCTACTACTACAAGGAATATGGATATAATAACAGGAGATCTTAAATCCTCCTCAACAATCCTTTCAAAAAAGATACCTGCAATTCCTGCTGGGATTGTTGCAATGGCTATATATAAAAACAACATTCTTTCCTTGGTAAAGATATTAAACCAGTCCTTTATAAATAAAACAAGAACAGCCACTAATGTGCCAAGATGTAATGCAACATCGAATGTGAGGGTATTCACCGTACCCTTCCATCCGAAGAGTGCAGGAATTATTATCAGATGGGCGGTACTCGATATAGGAAGAAACTCAGTAATTCCCTGAATTATGCCGAGTATAATAGCAGGTAGCATAGAGTATTATAACAGAAAAGGATATTATGATCTTTATCATATACATCAATCTTCATTTATGGTTAAAATATATCATGAAAGAGAGTTGCCCTGGAAGCAGAGAGATAAGGAATCCATATCCAGAAGAACTCGTATGTGCATACTGCCTTCATGTCAATGAGATATGGTCTGATGAGCCTGATACAGTATGCAAGAAGTGTGGAAGGACAATATCGAGAGAGATGAAACCTTCATGCATAGAGTGGTGTCCATCTGCAAGGGAGTGCATCGGTAATGAAAAGTTTGAAAGGATTATGAAGACGTTAAAAAGATAAATTTTTATCGGCAGAGGCAAAAGCCTCCGCCCTTTTCTTCAATGTGATGCAGGAAAGAATGTATAACTTATCCAGACAAGAATCCCAAGGAGAACAATCCCGAGCCTTATACTCCATCTTTTTGAGTCTTTCTTTAAAAAGAGCAAGCTTTAAGTAACCCTTAACCTTAATAAGAGATTTGCCTTTCTATACGAATTTATTTCTCTTCTACTCTTAAAAAAGTGATAGAATTTGGCTAAAAATACTGGTATACTTATTCATAATACACATTCGGTCTAAGTTTTTAATTTAAATAAATATGTATCTATTTTACCCAGATCGGAGTTTTTAAAAAATTATTCTGGAAAAGAGTGAATTACGATAATGCTATCAGCCATTGAAGATGAATATATCATAAAGTATGCCTATGTACCAGAGCATCTTATAGGATATGTAAGAGCTGTTTCAGAGGTAGAACCATTCCTTCTTGAGGATTATCTCTGTTATTATCTTAAGAAGAATCTTATATTTATCGGTTATCCCTTAAAAGAACCTTTTGAAGAAAGGATTGCAAAAAAAGTGCTTAATTCAGCAATAGAGAGATTTAAACCAGAACATGTCACTATCATAGCACCTGAAATTCTAAGATCAAAGGAGAAATGCCACAGAAGTGGCTCTGACTATTATTGGAGACTTGACCTCACTAAACTCCATATCTCTGGAAAACTAAGAAACACTATAGGGCGTGCATTTAGAGAGCTTTATGTTGAGAAAAAACAGGAAATCACAAATGAACATACAGAGCTTATATCTGAATTTCTCAGCTCTCACACACTTGAGGATTTCACACGATACATCTGCGAGAAGATACCAAACTATATCTCTTCTGCCAGGACAGCATGGGTCTTTAGTGCAAGGGATAAGAAGGGAAGGCTTATCGCCTTTGATATTGCTGATTTTGGTTCTCAGAATTATGCATTTTATATGTTTAACTTCATGTCAAGAAGACACTATGTGCCCGGGGTATCTGATCTACTTCTTTATGAGATAATAAATGTAGCACAAGGTGAAGGGAAATCATTTATTAATTTAGGCCTAGGGATTAATGAAGGAGTTACATTCTTTAAAAAGAAATGGGGTGGTATTCCTTTCCTACGATATGAGTTTTGCTTCTTTAGATTAGGACAAAAGGGAATCTTAAATCTCTTTCTTAAGAAGCTATGGTAACACGAGAAGAAGAGAGATTTATCTTCAACAATGCATATGTGCCTGAGCACATAGTGTTAAAAAACTTCTTCTTATGAATGGTTATTCCATAACAACCCCATGACATAATTTTAATGTTATAAATGGTTACCAAAATATGCTTATTAGTTTAAAGAGATAAAGATTCGCTATGAAATGGTTTGAGATCTTCAGAACAAAGTTCAAAAAATTATTCACTGCATGGCAGATAGAGCTAACGACAAGATGTCCTCTTAAGTGCAGGATGTGTATAAGAGAGGGGTGTGATGGCTGGCGTAATGCTGACATGGAGTTCGAAAATTTTAAGAAACTAATCCCATATTTTAAGGCAGTAGATACAGTAGTTCTTGAGGGATGGGGAGAGTCCTTGCTTTATAAAGATCTGATTGATGCTATAAGACTGATCAAGAGAGAAGGTTCTAATGTTGGGTTTGTGACAAGTGGGAAAGGGCTTGATAGAATATATAACTCTGAACTTATCGACGCAGGTGTTGATTTTATTGGTTTTTCATTTGGTGGTGCTACATCAATGACACACAACTCTTTAAGGATAAATTCTGACTTTGAGAGCCTCTTAAATAATATTAAAGACTTTGTCAGAGTGAAGGCAGAAAAAAGACTTAAAAAACCAAGATTGCATATCATATACCTTATGCTAAAGGAAAATATATCTGAAGTTCCTTCCTTGATAAATCTTGCAAAGGGTATAGGTATTGATGAGATTGTCCTGACAAATCTGATTCATATAACGAATGAATGGCAAGATAGACAAAGAGTGTTTATATGCGAAGGGGAAACTCAGTTTCCCCTTCGGACCCCCTATAGCATTAAAGAGATCCTTAATGAGGCAGAGATAAAAGCCAGAAAATTAAAAATAAAACTCAGACAACCTTCTTTATCACATGAGGATATTGCGGTGTGTGAAGAAAATCCTCTGAGGAATCTCTATATATCAGTTGATGGTGAGGTATCACCATGTGTCTATCTATATCCACCACTTCCTTCACCTTTTAAAAGGATATTTTGTAGTAGTGAATTCTGGATAGATAAGGTGAGTTTTGGAAACATCTTTAAAGAGTCCCTCCATAAGATATGGGATAGTATGGGATACCGTAGATTTAGAGAATGTTTTATTAAGAGAAAAAGAAAATTTCAGGAAATGCACTTTTATCTCTTGGAGATAGAAGGTCTAAGAAAATTTGAGATAGAGCCTTTACCAGAGCCACCTAAAGAGTGCAGAACATGTCATAAGATACTTGGGGTATAATAAAAAAATTTCAGAGTGACTGCCAAAATCAGTATGCTACTATGCTATTCATCACATGCACTGTCTCCCTATCTGCTATGGTAGTGCTTATCTATTGTCTTATAATACAAACATAGGTCTCTACCCATATATCTCGGATTTTGAGGAAAAGATTACTTTTTCGAAAAGATTATTTTGGAAGATGTGTGCTCTTATTTCCATTTTTATTTGATAAAGTTAATCGCGAGACATCAATCGTACATGCAAAAGTTAGGGTTCAATAATCTATTATCCCTCGGTCTTCTTTTCCTCTCTTCTTGACTTTTCAAGTCTCTGCATACATGTCTGTCCCTAGAATATCGCTCCCTCAGATATAGATATTATCTGAGTACAATTTCACCATGCACCTCTGCCTTGTGTTTTATCTCGATTATTCTGCATTTCAGCCTGCAAAACTCATGAGTCCATCAGCAGTAGCCTCCACAGGTGCGCCAACAGGAAATGCAAGTTTTCTATACCTTAGATGCGCTCTCATATCATAACCTGATGTGATAACACCCTTCGCTCGCCAGCCACGGGGTGTGGAACGATAGAGGCCTTTTTACTCTAAGAGATATCTCTTAATCTCTGTAACTGCACAAAAACGCTTCTCTAACAACTTGAGAGATTGATAAAGGGCATCATTGTATTTAGCCACTCCCTCTTTTTGTTTTATATACCTTCTCTATGCAGTTATTCTCCTTCCCACTGGCACCCTTTTTCTCAGTATGAGCTTTATTGCCTCCATCATAACAAAGACAATCAGTCCAAATGCAATAATCGTAGTAAGTTCAGATAACGAAGGCTTCATAATACCAAAGGTTTCTCTAACAGATGGAATCTGAATTAGGACCGTTATTAATACAATCTCCCATGTAATGGCTATAAGTAGCCATTTATGAGGAGGTGCCTTAAAGATACTGTATATAAGAGATCGACAATTAAGGGCGATAACAATCTCTATAATTATAAAGAGAAAGAATATCTCTGTCCGGGCATGTGTTATATCATGAAGTTCATGAAAGAAGATGAAGATGAAAAAGGGAGCTTCGATTATGACTGCTAGCAATATAAAAGATTTTACATCCCATCCAAAGATGCTCTCTTTTGGATCCCTTGGTGGTCTCTGCATGATGTCTGGGTCAGGAGGAGCAACCCCCAGGGCAAGTGCAGGGAGTCCATCAGTCGCAAGATTTATATATAGGATAGCTGCTGGCAGAAGGGGTAAAAATTCTGGACCCATCGCTAAAACTATTCCTCCAATAACTATCACCTCTGTTATATTACATTGTAGGAGATAGGCAAGATACTTTTTTATGTTGTCATATATCCATCTTCCCCGCTCAATGGCTTTCACAATAGTTGCAAAGTTGTCATCACTTAGAACCATATCAGCTGCCTCTTTTGTCACTTCAGTTCCGGTTATACCCATGGCTACTCCAATATCGGCGTGCTTTAAAGCGGGGGCATCGTTGACCCCATCACCAGTCATCGCAACTATTTCACCTTTTTTCTTCCATGCTTTAACTATCTTTAATTTATCCATTGGTGATACCCTGGCATAGACGGTTACTTTATCCACAATCTTTTGATATCCTTCATCAGACATCTTCTCTAACTCTTCACCTGTAAGCACCATATCCCCTTCTTTATAGATGCCAATCTCTTTTGCTATGGCTACTGCCGTGAGTTTATGGTCTCCAGTAATCATGATAGGCCTGATACCTACCTGTTTACATACCTTCGTAGCCTCAATTGCCTCTTCTCTTGGTGGATCCATCATCCCTACAAGACCAAGAAAGACCATGTCATTTTCAATGGCTTCTTCTGTACATACAGTCATCTCAGGAATCTCTCTATAGGCTACCCCAAGGACCCTCAATGCACCCTGAGCCATTTCTTCATTTACTTTTAAAATCTTAGCCCTTTCCTCTTCTGTTAATGCTCTTGTTTCATCTCCATCTGAGATACGAGAGCATCTTTCCAAGACTATCTCTGGAGCCCCTTTCATAAATGCTATCCTTTTATCCTCTTTCATCTGATGAATTGTGGTCATTCTTTTTCTTTCTGAACTAAAAGGTATCTCCTCTATTCTCGGGTTTTCAAGTCTCGTCTCAGCTTGATGTAAACCAGCCTTCGCTGCTACTACCACGAGTGCACCCTCTGTAGGATCACCTTTTATAAACCACTTACCATCTTTCTTTTCTAAAACTGCGTCATTGCAGAGAAGTCCTCCCTTAAGAAGTAATTGAAATGATTGAAAGTCAGTCGTATTAATTGATCCTTTGAACTCTCCTTCTGGAGCATAGCCTACACCGGTAACCTCTATCGATCTACCTCCAGTGAATATCTTTCTTACAGTCATCTCGCCTTTTGTGAGGGTACCTGTTTTATCCGAGCATATCACTGTAGTGCATCCGAGGGTCTCAACCGCTGGCATCCTTCTTATCAGGGCATTTCTCTTAGCCATCTGATGAATACCTATGGCGAGGGCACCTGTTACAATGGCTGCTAATGCCTCAGGGACTGCTGCTACTGCAAGAGCTACTGCAAACATCACCATTTTTAATATAAACTCTATGTCAATCTTTCCACCTAAAACCTCCCTTACTATGCTAATGGCTAAAACAAGGAAACAGACACTGAGGGCAATTGTTCCGAGCCATTTACCTATTTCTTCTGTCCTCTTCTCAAGAGGGGTCTTCTCTACTTCAACGGTGATCACCTCCTCAGCAATCTTACCAAACTCTGTATTCATGCCTGTTGATGTGACCACTGCCCTCCCCCTGCCATATGTGACTGCAGTACCTGCAAAGACCATATTTTTCATATCACTCACACGCACATCCTCAGGTAATGGCTTTATATCCTTGCCAACAGGTACAGATTCTCCTGTAAGAGATGCCTCATCACATCTTAAAGAATGAATCTCAATTAACCTCGCATCTGCTGGAATCTTATCACCTGCCTCAAGGAGTAATATATCACCAGGGACAAGTTCCTTTGAAGGAACCTCTTCTTCCCTGCCTTCCCTTAAAACTGTTATAGTAGGAGAGAGCATCTTCTTTAATGCCTCAAGTGCCCGCTCTGCACGATACTCCTGAATAAATCCCAGAACAGTACAGAAGATGACTATTACGCCAATAACGAGGGCATCCACAACCTCTCCAATAAGGGCTGAAAGCCCTATGGCTACAAGAAGAATGATGATGAGTATGTTTTTGAATTGGTTTATAAATATAGTGAATGGTGAGACTTTCTCTTCCTTTTTGAGTTCATTATAGCCATATCTTTCGAGGCGTTTTTTGGCCTCATCATTTGTTAAACCTTTATGGAGGTCAGTGCCAAGTTCCTTTAAGACCTCTTCTACCTTCATCGAGTGCCAAAGAGTCTTAGCCATTATAAAACCTCTCCTCCTTAATAAATTTTTATCAAACTAAAGGGGGCTACTGCCCCCTCTTTTTAACTAAAAACCTTAGACATTCTCTAAATTAATTGACCTCCTTTTAGAAGGTTGGAGCTGGCCATATTAGCCCGCCAAACATGATATAAGCAAGTAGGAGTGTCCAGAGGATATTAATTACCTGAGCGCTAAGGAATGCTACTGCAGGCTTTCCACCTCCCATTGCCACAAGTTCCTTGAACTTTGTCTCAAGCCCTATGGATAAGAAGGCAAGACAGAACCACCAGCCTCTTAAGTTTTTTGTTATACCTGTAACAGCCTTTGCTTCCGCCTCGGTCATAAAGGAAGAGAATACAATAGAGGCTATAATAAAGCCCACAACGAATTTTGGGAATCTGAACCATATCTCCATTATACCTGGCTTCTCTGTACCAACCTCTCTCTTAGCGAAAACAGACCAGACAGCAAGTAGGAATGCTACTGCTCCAATAAGTACATTCTGCGCCATCTTCACGACAACTGCAACCTTCATTGCCACATCTCCTGCAATAGCACCTGCTGCAACTACTGCGCCTGTTGTATCAATAGTTCCACCTATCCATGCACCTGCAACTGCTGCTGGCATACCAACTGCCTTTGCTATAATTGGCTGGAATATCAACATCGGAATAGCACAGAGAAGAACTAGTGATATGGTATGGCTTACCTTCTTTGAATCACCCCTTAAAGCACCTCCTGCGGCTATTGCTGCAGAGACACCGCAGACAGAGACACCTGTGGAAAGAATAGCAGCAAACTCCTCATCAAGCCCTAATTTCTTTGCAATCCAGAAACATGCATAAAATACAACGATAATAACGAGGATAGCCTGAACTAAACCATATCCGCCGGCTTTCAGAATCGTGCCAAAGAGGACCTCTGCACCAAGGAGGACAAGACCTATCTTGATGAAAAACTCTGTCTTTACAGCAGTCTTAAGCCACTCAGGCACCCCTATGACATTACTTATAAATAGCCCAATAACCAATGCCCAGAAGACATACTCAATGCCATAGTAATGAATCGTATCATTTCCTGCTATGAAGAAGGATATAGCTGAGAGGATGAAGACGATAGGAAAACCCTTCATGAAATTACCAATATTTTCTCCCATAATACCCATTCCAATAACAGCAAGGACCCAAAACCCTATGAGGATGTAAAAAGCATATTTAAGATTATCCCATGAGAGAACCTTTCCAACGGTAGCGCCAGCAGCACCTTTAATGTCCTTACCGAGTTTTTCTCCTTTTTTCTTGAGTCCTTCATCCTTTACATCTTTTGCAACCGCCTCAAGTTTTTTAGCAGCATCTCCTATAGCCTTTCTGTCCTTTGCATCAAGGGCTGACTTAAGGGCTATTGCCTCTGTTTTTAGTGCCTCCTCACCCTTTGCCTCAGCATCCTTTGCAAGAGACTCAACCTTTGTTGTCCAGCCTGAAATCTTACCACTAAACTCGCCATCCGTCATCCATTTAAATTTTGGAAGCTTAAGTGTAGCTCCTGCAATAAAAATAATAAGGATGAGAAAACCAATCCAGACAGCCATCCAGTCATCCTTCTTCCAGAGGCTACTCCAATCAATGCCTTTTTTCTCTGCCATCTTTAGACCTCCTTATTTTTAATAAGGTTAAAGACCTGATAAATTATCAGGCTCTCTCATTATATTTAAGCAAAAAATATGCCAGAGAATTAAAATTTTTTATTTTGAAAATCAAAATATTATAAATGGGGAAGGAATTTTGATGTTTCCTCAAGGTAACTTTTTTGGATTATATGTTTCTAATTAGTAACCTTTAATTATCTATTACTATTCTCACAGACTTTACATATTTTTGCTCTTCGATACTATATGCCTTTACAATTGGTGGGTCTGAAGCGAGTCCTAAGATGATATAAATAACAGGATAAAATGCGAGATTGATATCCTTCAGGGATGGATATGGTTCAGTTCCTGTATGGGAATGAAAGATGGCAAGCATGTTGAGATTCTTTTTCCTTAAATCCTTCATTACCATGAATTGCTCCTTTGGATCCATCATATAACTTACAGGCGACTTTTCTATATTCTCCATTTTATATATGATGGATACCCTATTATCATTACCACCTAAGATTCCACACGCCTCTTCAGGATAAAGGTTCTTAGAGTAGGAAATCATTTCATTCATTATATCCTGAGGAATAATAATAATCTTATCTGATTGCGCAGTATCCTTCACTATAATCAAGGAGTTCGGTTATAGTCGGATTTTCACCGCATACAGGACAGAAAGGATTCCTCCTAATCTTCACCTTCCTGAATTCTGCCTTGAGGGCGTTATAAATCAATAATTCATTCTTAAGTATATGTCCTTTTCCAAGAATAAGTTTTATTACCTCTGTTGCCTGCAGGGCACCAACAATCCCTGGAAGAACACCAAGCACGCCAGCCTCCTGACATGAAGGCACAAGGCCTGGAGGCGGTGGTTCTTCAAAAAGACACCTGTAACAATGACCTTCACCTGGTAAGATTGTTGTTACCTGGCCTTCGAATCTAAGGATTGCACCGCTTACAAGGGGTTTTTTTAACATCACACATGCATCATTCACGAGGTAACGAGTGGGAAAATTATCGCTTCCGTCCACAACAATGTCATAATCCTTTATGAGGTCAAGTATATTATCCTTAGTAATTCTGTCTTTTATTGCTATAATCCCAACATCAGGATTTAACGCCTCGAATGTCTTTTTTGCTGACTCAACCTTCGGCATTCCAAGGGTGTGGACACTGTGGGCTATCTGTCTCTGGAGGTTACTGAGCTCGACATCATCATTATCTATGATACCTATAGTGCCTATCCCTCCTGCTGTAAGATAGAAACCAACAGGACACCCAAGCCCTCCTGCTCCCACAATAAATACCTTTGCATTAAGGAGCCTCTTCTGACCTTTACCGCCAACCTCAGGTAATATTATATGTCTTGAATATCTCTGCAGTTGTTCTTCAGTAAAATCCATTCAATCCCTCTCCTTTCTCACGAGAATTATCCACTCTTTATCATTTATCTTTTCGACCTTTAAGACCTTATGACCATGGTCTTCCATGGACTTTGGGATACTCCTTGAAGCCTCTTCATAGTCAAGCAATATCTCTAAAACCTCACCAACCTCCATGTCCTCGATCGCTATCTTTGACTTCACAAATGTATAAGGACAGACAAGTCCCCTTATGTCTATCTTTCTTTCTGGTATCATGTTACATCCAGCAATTATTTTATAATATCTTCTTCCTTTCCTTCAACCCTCAAGATAAAACTCCTGTCTGAAACAACAGGCAGTTTATCTATGATATCGATTGCATTCCTCACATCCTTTTCAGTAGCTGTATGGGTAAGTATAACAAGCGGAACAGATCCACCACTTCTTCTTCCCTTCTGAATAACAGATGCTATGCTTATATTATTCTCACCGAGAACCCCCGATATCTTTGAAAGAACACCTGGCCTGTCTATTGCTGTAAACCTGAAATAATACATGCTCTTCACATCACCCATGTCCATTATCCTGAAATTATTATAACCATAAAATTCCTCGTACCTGATATTACCCGAGACAATCTTTTTACTTATGTCCACTATATCACTTACAACAGCAGTCCCTGTTGGCATATCACCAGCTCCCCTTCCATAATACATGGATGGACCAAGAGACTCTCCTTCGACATATACCGCGTTGAAGACTCCATTGACCTGAGATATGAGATGACTCAGAGGAACCATGGTTGGATGAACCCTCAATTCTATTTCGTGATTTTTTATCTTTGTTATTGCAAGGAGTTTTATCTTAAATCCGAGTTCCGAGGCAAATTCTATATCCATTGGTGTGATCCCTGTAATACCTTCTTTGTAGATCTTTCTGTATGAAAATGGAATGCCGAATGCAAGCGTTGAGAGTATTGCAAGTTTATGGGCTGCGTCTACACCACCTACATCGAGTGATGGATCTGCCTCTGCATAACCTTTCCTCTGTGCATCTATGAGGGCATCGTCAAAGGAGATCTTTTCCTCCGTCATCTTTGTGAGTATATAATTTGATGTACCATTTATAATTCCATATATAGAGACTATCCTGTCTCCAACGAGTCCTTCTCTTATAACCCTGAGTATGGGTATTCCACCCGCCACTGATCCTTCGAACCCTAAAAGAACATTATTTCTTCTCGCCTCCTCGAATATCTCATCTCCTTTTTCAGCAAGAAGTGCCTTATTTGCAGTGACCACATGTTTTTTATTTTTTAAAGCACGGATGATAAATTCCTTTGCAGTCTCTATGCCACCTATCAACTCCACGATGATATCTATCGCCGGGTCATCTATAACCGATAGTACATCCTCTGTAAGAATACCTTCAGAAAGGCTCACCCCTCTGTCCTTCTTTATATCAATATCAGCAATCCTTTTTATATTTATATCTATGCCTGTACGCTTCTTTATAAGTTCTCTGTTTCTCAGGAGTATCTTTACGGTTCCTGAACCCACATTACCAAAGCCGAGTATTCCCACATTTATAGTCATATCACCCTCTCGTCAATGCCCTCTTTATTCCCTTCACTGCCTGTCTTATCCTGTGTTCATTTTCAACCAGGGCAAACCTTACATAACCCTCTCCACCCTCACCAAATCCTATACCTGGTGATACAGCAACCTTTGCTTCTCTGAGGAGAAACTTTGAAAATTCAAGAGACCCCATCTTCCTGAACTGTTCAGGTATTTGCGCCCATACAAACATCGTTGCCCTCGGAGGCTCAACATACCAGCCAGCCTTCTGTAGACCACTTATCAGTACATTTCTTCTCGATTCATATGTTCTCCTTATCTCTTCAACACAGTCCTGATTTCCTCTCAGGGCAACTATTGATGCTATCTGTATTGGCTGGAACATTCCGTAATCGAGATAACTCTTTATTCTTGTGAGTATTCCAACAATCTCCCTGTTACCCACGCAAAAACCTACCCTCCAGCCAGCCATGGAATAACTCTTTGTCATAGAGAAAAATTCTACACATACATCCTTTGCTCCTGGAACCTCGAGTATACTCGGTGCCCTGTATCCATCAAATACCAAATCAGCATAAGCAAAATCATGGATCACTATTAATTTATTCTCCTTTGCAAAATCAACAATCTTTTTAAACAATGTCAATCCATCAACAACCATAGTGGTTGGATTATGGGGAAAATTTACTATCAAGAGTTTAGGCCTCGGCCATGATGTTTTGTATGCCTTCTCTATCTCTGCAAAAAAATCAACTCCATAAACTATGGGCACACTCCTCACCTCTCCACCCGCTATGATAACACTGTACGGATGTATCGGATACGCTGGTGTTGGAGTGATCGCGACATCTCCAGGTTCTATAATGGCAAGGGCAAGATGCGAAAGTCCTTCTTTTGAGCCTATGGTCACAACAGCCTCTGTTTCAGGATCAAGATCAACATTGAATCTTCTCTTATACCATTCACATATAGCCATCCTGAGTTGGGTAATGCCTCTCGATGCAGAATACCTGTGATTCTTTGGATTCTTCGCTGCCTCGCAGAGTTTCTCCACAATATGCGAAGGAGTTGGCATATCAGGATTTCCCATACCGAGGTCTATAATATCCTCTCTCTGTCTTCTTGCTTGCATCTTGAGATTATTCACCTCTGCAAATACATAAGGTGGCAGTCTGTTAATCCTGCTTGATATACCCAAATTTTCAGTTGGTTTCTTCATTTTTTAATACTCCTCTCATAAATTAATCCTGCATCCATCGAACTCCTTACAAGGGGACCTGAAGATATATACCTGAATCCCATCTCCAGAGCAATTATGCGCAACCTCTCGAACACCTCTGGAGAAATATATTCTACTACAGGCAGGTTCTTTTTTGCAGGTCTCAGGTACTGTCCTATCGTAACTATATCACAACCCACCAACCTCAGATCTTTCAGGGTTTCTATAACCTCCTTCATGGTCTCACCGAGTCCAAGCATGAGCCCTGACTTTGTTAAAATGTCAGGCTTTATCTCCTTTGCTACTCTTAACACATCAAGTGAGCGTTTATATTGTGCCTGCGGTCTAACCCTTAAATAAAGGGATGGCACTGTCTCTATATTATGATTAAAGACATCTGGTAATTCATCAACAATCAGTTTTATAAGTTCTCTCTTACCCTGAAAATCAGGGACTAAAACCTCCACACTCACCTGAGGAATACTGTTCTTTAATGTTCTTATTACTCTCGCAAAATGTGATGTGCCTTTATCCTCAAGGTCATCCCTTGTTACGGATGTTATAACAACATGTCTTAGACCCATCTCCCTGACAGCATAAAGTATCCTATGGGGTTCATCCTCATCAACCGGAGAAGGTGGACCAATATTATTAACCGAGCAGAAGCCACACTTTCTCGTGCATACCCTGCCAAGTATCATAAATGTCGCTCTTTTTTTTGAGAAACAAAGGGCTTTATTCGGACACCTTGCCTCCTCACAGACAGTATTGAGTCTAAGTCTCCTCAATACCCTTACTGTATTGTGCCCGAGAGAGAATCTTTCTGTCCTTATCCATTCAGGTATATACATAAAATTAAGACATTTTAACATACATAGTGTGAAAATACGCATCTATGCATATTTTCACACAACTCCTTAATAAACTCATTGTCATAGAAAATATAATATATTGATTTTTTTATTTAAAATCAATATGCTTTAATTAGAATAAACTCCTTTTTGATACATTGATCACCAGAAAATTATGGCATGATCTTTGCTTAAAAAGAGGTAACCATGATGCCAAGGATCAGACTTTTATCTATAATAACAATAACAGTCTTGATCATAATAATTCTTAACAATTATCTTTTATACAAACTTTTACCAAAGGTTCATGATGCGGAAAGGTTTTCAGGATTTTTATCCATAGGTACATTAATATTCATTACCCTTTTAATCTATATCATACTTTCGAGGTCCATTGATAGGCCTTTAAGGAAAATTGGTTCCAACTTCGAAAAAATAAAAGATGAAATAGGATATCAGATCCCCGATGTTTCTGAACTCGACTTAGAGACTACCTTACTCCTGTCTGAAAGGACTGTCAACAGATTATCATCACTCTCAGAAAGATGCAGAGAACAGGAGAAAATTATTAATGAGTTTAAGTCAAAACTCTTATATATAACTCGTCTTGAAGAACAGTTAAAGGATCTTTCCCATAAAGTTAATGAACCTTTGGTTGCCAATAAAGCACTAACATTTTTGAACAAAGATCTTAAAGAAACCATCTCAAGCCTGAAGAATCAGGTGGATATTCTGAGGAAAATTAATATATTTGAGAATAACATCTCCAACCTTGATCTGGAGGAAAAGATAAAATATACACTGAAATTTTTATCTGAAACGATAGAAGCACAGAAGGGATATATATACATTAAATCAGACCATGAGTTGAAATATATATTCACACCGGGTCTTGGTATCGAACCTGCAGAAGAATTTCCTGACGAGGTACTTCATCTTTCTGAAAAAATTATTGAAGAGGATACTCACCTTACCAGGATGATCAATTCCTCATATTTTACAGGATTGCTCCTTAAACTGAATAACAAAATAGACGGTACTTTGATAATAGAGACAGAACATCTTTTGAGAGAGGATGAGACAAAGATACTCACCACCTTCATCGATTCTGCCATGACATCAATAGAGTATACACTAAAAATGGAAATGATCGAGGACTTCTTTATCAAATATATAGAAAGACTTATTATAAATTATTACGGTAAGAATGTTATTTATAACCATGAAAGGATCAATAGATTGAAAGTTATTGCTACAAGATTTGGCAGATTCTTGAATCTAAGCAAAAGGGATATCCAGAATATTGAGAGGGCAATAGTGCTGTGTGATGCAGGAAAATTCAAGATAGATAATCATATACTGAACAAAAAGGGGGCCCTCTCAGAAAAAGAATTTTCCAGTATAAAGATGCATCCTTTAATATCCGTGGAATTACTTGGCAACTCGGGTATTTTGAATGATGTCAGGAGAATAATACTACATCATCATGAACATTATAACGGAAGTGGTTATCCCCACGGGATTTCTGGTGAGGAAATTGTCAGAGGAGCAAGAATTCTCAAGATAATTGATGCATTTGACGCAATGATGTCAGAACGTCCCTATAGAAGGTCTCTTACATTTAATGAGACTCTGTATGAATTAAAGAGACAATCAGGTAAACAATTTGACCCATTTATTGTTGAATCATTCCTCAGATTCTTAATTGAAGAAGCATCCCTCTTCAAAACCCTTGGTTATAATATATGAACTATCTTAATGATCCCGCAATCTGAATAGAACAGTGGCATAAAGGTAAAACAGTTTCACTCCTTTACCATAAAATACAGGAGCATATTAAAGATAATATCACATTTTCAATTATATCCTGCCACACCTTTCTTACAACGAAACTACATATAAAGTAGCATCCTGATCTTAATTTTAATCTATCATTTAAATTTTAAATCACTTACGACATTTTAAAATAGTAACAAAGCAATAGATGGGGGCTTGACACAGAAGACATGAATATTTTATGCTATCGGTAAACGGTTGCCGTTTGACAAATTTAACTTTATGGAGGAAAGGATGACACCAAAAGATGTAATCAAGATGGCACAGGAGAACAAGACAGTAATGGTAAACTTCAAGTTTCTCGACTTTTTCGGAATCTGGCAGCACTTTGCTGTACCTATTTCAGAATTAAGAGAAGAGAGCTTCGAAGAAGGTCTTGGATTCGATGGCTCCTCAATAAGAGGATGGCAGGCAATACATACATCTGACATGCTCGTATTGCCTGATCCTGACACAGCATTTATGGATCCATTCATGGAGTATCCCACAATAAGCCTCATATGCAATGTAATTGACCCTATTACAAAGGAATTCTATACAAGGGATCCAAGATATATTGCCCAGAAGGCTGAGGCTTACATGAAATCAACAGGGATAGCGGATACTGCATATTTTGGCCCAGAGGCTGAATTCTTCATATTTGATGACATAAGATTTGATCAGACCTCTCACTGTGGTTACTATTTCATTGATTCCTCTGAAGGAATATGGAATTCAGGTCGTGATGAAAAACCAAATCTTGGATACAAGCCAAGGTATAAAGAAGGTTACTTTCCTGTACCACCCACGGATAGCCTGGTGAATCTGAGAACAGAGATGGTTATGGAAATGATAAAGGTCGGTATATATGTAGAAAGGGAGCATCACGAGGTTGCAACAGCAGGACAGGCAGAGATAGATATGAGATTTGATTCTCTTGTAAAAATGGGTGATAAACTCATGCTCTTCAAATATATAATCAAAAATGTTGCAAAGAGGCATAACAAGACCGTTACATTCATGCCAAAACCTATCTTTGGCGATAATGGTTCAGGCATGCACACCCATCAGAGTCTATGGAAAAATGGTAAACCCCTCTTTGCAGGTAATGAGTATGCAGGTCTCAGCGAACTCGCCCTTTATTATATTGGTGGTATCTTAAAACATGCAAAATCTCTCGCAGCATTCACTAATCCCACAACAAATTCATACAAGAGACTGACTCCTGGCTTTGAGGCACCTGTTAACCTTGCCTATTCAGCAAGAAACAGGTCCGCAGCCATAAGGATACCAACCTACTCTCCAAGTCCAAAGGCAAAGAGATGTGAGGTCAGATTCCCTGATCCGTCATGCAACGGTTATCTTGCATTCGCAGCAATGCTCATGGCTGGTCTCGATGGAATACAGAATAAGATTCATCCAGGCGAGCCTCTTGATAAAGATATATATGAACTCGGTCCTGAAGAACTCGCAAATGTTCCAATGATGCCAGGAAGCCTTGAAGAGGCACTCAAACACCTCGAAGAGGACCATGACTATCTTTTAAAGGGCAATGTATTTACAGAGGATGTCATAGAGACATGGATAAATTATAAGAGAACAAAAGAGATAGACATGATCAGATTGAGACCACATCCATACGAATTCTATCTCTATTACGATATCTAAAAAATTCATGGACAGGAGAAGAGGACTCAGATCGCCTCCTCTCCCCTCTCTCCTGTCCTAATTCTTATAACATCCTGGAGATCATATATAAATATCTTCCCGTCTCCCACCTCACCTGTTCGGGCTGACTCCATAATAACCCTTACCACCTCATCGACCTTATCATCAGGAACAGCAACCTCTATCTTTACTTTTGGGATAAATCTTACCTCAAGACTCACGCCTCTGTAGACCTCCACATGTCCTTTCTGTCTGCCAAATCCCTTAACCTCGGTCACGGTCATACCCTTTATCCCTGCCTTTGAAAGGGCATCCTTTACACTATCAAGTTTCAGGTGTTTTATGATTGCCACCACCATCTTCATCTCAGAACCTCCATTATAGGTTATACTAATAATAATAAACCAAATCAATGGAAACTACAATAAGAAATATATCATCGATCACTCCTGATCCAGAAAGATCTGAGAGGAATCTCAAATTTTTGTTCGAAGTTGATCCTTTCCTCATAGATAAAGCCAGTGAAGACTTAACAAAGATAGCCCTCCTTTTCTCGTACAGTCAGTTTCTCGCTGATTATTGTATTCGTAATCCCGAAATTCTTTATGAAGAACTTAACAATATCTCAAAGCCACTGAAGAAAGAGGAGATCCTAAGTTCAATAAATCCAGAACCTTTAAAAGAAAAAAAGGAAATTCTAAGATTTCTGAGAAATATAAGAAACAGATTTTACCTGAGACTCACCTTAAGAAATATAACAGGCATTACAGATACAGAAGAGAGCATGTATTATTGAGTTAACCTTGCAGATGTACTGGCAGGTACTGCTCTGAAATATACCTTATCTTTGATAAGAGAACGATATGGTGATATTAAAGGTGACTTTTCTATCGTGGCGCTTGGTAAACTCGGTGCATGTGAACTCAATTACAGCTCAGATATAGACATAATCTCTCTCTATGATGCAGATGATACTTACTCCTCAGGCATACTCACTCCATCAAGAGTACACATAAACAGGATTCACAGTCATGAATATTTTTGCAAATTGACGGAACTTTTAGTCTCTCTTCTTTCCACGAGAACCGATGATGGCATAGTCTACAGGGTAGACCTCCGTCTAAGACCAAATGGAGAGAAGGGAGATATAACATTACCATTGAGTGCATGTCTATCATATTATGAATCATGGGGGAAGACATGGGAAAGGATGGCACTTATAAGGGCAAGACCCATTGCAGGTAGTGAATCTCTTGGTAAAAAATTTATGTATGCAATAGAACCATTTGTATGGAAAAAAACAATTGATTACTCTGATATTGAGGAGATAAAAAATCTCAAGAAAAAGATAGACTCAATCTCAGATATAAATGACATAAAAAGGGGATTCGGAGGCATCAGGGAAATAGAGTTTTTTGTCCATACACTCCAGCTTTTGCATGGTGGTGACAATAAAAAAATGAGATCCCAGAGATTAAGAGATGCGATAAAATACATTGCACAGGAATCTATTATCTCTATGGAAGACCATGACACCCTGCTCAACTCATATCTCTTCCTGAGAAGAGTCGAAAACATATTACAGATGAAGGATGATCTCCAGACCCATTCACTACCATCAGATCAGAAAGAGCTGGATATATTATCCAGAAAGATGGGTTATACCGATTCAAGGGAATTCCTGTCGTTTCTGAAGGTAAAAAGACTTAAGGTCAAGGATATGTATAATTCCCTTCTCGGTGATAAAGAGACCCAATATGGGGAGATGTGGATATTTGATGAGGAACTGACAGATTCTGCAATCAGAGAGTATTTAAGATACAGAAACTTCACTGATATCGAAAAAAGTCTAAAAAATTTAAAGATACTTATTGAACATATAACATATAAGAGGACATTAAGGGAGAGGAATCTCTTAAGAAATGTCATTCCATATTTTATAGACCGCATATCTGGATCTGTAAACAAAGACAGTGGACTTACATCATTTGTATCATTTATTGAAAAGATCGGTAATTATGAATCATATATTGATCTACTCTCAAAAAGAAAAGATACAATGAGTGCACTTGCTAATACATTCTGTTTCAGCTCATATCTCACAGAGATGCTCCTGAGGCTTGAAAATCTTGAGGGCATATTTGAATATCCTGATATCAGGGTTGATTACGCCTCATTGAGAAAGAATATTATACATATGCTCTTGAACTCACAAGACCCAATGAATCTCTTAAGGGAAAATAAAAATACCGAGGAATTAAAATGCGGTCTTTTATTCATAAGCAAGATAATTGATGTCTATAAATTAACGAATATGCTCACGATGCTCGCCAATACCATACTTAAAGCCTTACTTGAGTCCAAAAATATAAATAAGGACTTCTGCATAATCGGTCTGGGAAGACTTGGAGCAAAGTCACTAACATTCGGTTCTGACCTCGATCTCTTATTTATCTCGAGTCTTGAAGAACCATGGAAGGTCGCTGAGGAAGTTATAAGAATCATGACAGAGTATAAAGAAAGGGGAATATTGTATAAAGTCGACATGAGATTAAGACCTGATGGCACCAAAGGAATTCTCGTCAATGATATGGAAGGATACAGAACATACTATCTCAAACATGCACACCCATGGGAATTGCAGGCACTCATCAAGGCAAGACCTGTTGCAGGGGATAGATATTTGATGAAAGAATTCTATAATCTCAAGAAAGAGGTCATTATCAAAAGAAGCAATGATATAAATGTCAATGATGTCAATGAAATGAGAAAAAAGATTATGGATAATATCTCAAAAGATCATATAGGTTACGATATCAAACATGGAAGAGGAGGAATTGGTGAGATAGAGTTTGCCATACAGTATCTGCAGATAAAAAACAGCATACAGTATCCTGATCTCATAACCTTTAACTCCGAGGTAGCAATAAAGAGATTGAGTAGGTACGGTATTATCACACACAATGTGATGGAAAAACTTCTTGAAAACCTCAGATTTCTCAAGACAGTGGATACACTCCTCAGACTCAATAAAGAGGATACTCTCAGAAAGGGATCTCCAGTTGTGGATACAATTAGGGAATTTCTGGAATTTTCGTCAAGGGAATCATTGATAAAAAAAATAGAAGATATCCGCTCAAATATTTCAGATATTGTCCATAATATTTATTTCTAAGAATAGATATTAAAAAATTGGGAATAAAACTGCATTGCCCTTCCTGTATATTCAGTATGTATACTGTCGTAAAACTCTAATATCTCATTTGATGATGGGTCATCCTTGAACCATTCATTAAGGAGAAATCTATTAACCTCTATATGAAACTGGAGTGCATAAATATTATCACCAGCACGGAATGCCTGATTTTCATAAAGTACAGACCTTGCAAGTCTTACAGCACCATGTGGTAGATCAAATGTATCTCCATGCCAGTGAAATACCTTAAATCTCTTCCAGACATCACCAACCTGTGGATGTTTTGAAAGGGCATTCATACATTGGTCGAGTAATCCTTCAGTTGTGAGTTCTATATCATACCATCCTATCTCAGCAATCCCTCCTTTATAAACCCTTGCACCGAGACAGTGTGCGATCATTTGGGCACCGAGGCATATACCAAGGACCATCTTTTTCTTCTTTATCGATTCATTTATTACCTTTTCAACTGTTTTTAAAAAAGGATATGCATCCATTTCATACACAGCCATTGGACCACCCATCATGATAACTGTCTCATAATTATCGATATGAGGAGGTTCTACTCCCTCTCCCATCTCGATTATTCTGTAAGGAATGTTCCATTCTATTAAAAAATCGAGTATAGTTCCTGGACCCTCTGATTTAATATTCTTTATAATCAATACCATCGGATAACCTCTCTATACGGCAATATGTTGCCGTATAATATCACCCTTTGGATTAATATATCAAGTTAGACTGCAGAATCCTTGATGAAACGGTTTATGTTAGGTAGGCACTTGGTAGGGACATATTTATTAGTTTGAGTCTTTAAGAACATAGTAATAATCCCTGCCTTTTGTAGCAAGCCCTCCATCAGCACAAATGAAAACTTCAGCACATGAGAGTTCTCAACAGCCTCTTTTGGCAAAAATTTTTTATCAAGCAGATGCTTGGTATCAAGCTGAAACTCACTGATAAGAGGCACGCCTCCTGTATCTGAAACCAGTCCTTATGGATTCTTTAACTATAAGCTCCTCAATGAGTGTTCTGTCTTATTAGGACTGTAATGAGGCCTTATATTTAAATCCTCAAGACTGCCATCTCTTGCCATTCTGACAGTCTTTCTGGATATACCTAAGATAGGAGCTTTCTCAGATACATTACCTTTTTTTTTAACTAAAACCTTTCTCACCAGTTCCCTCGCCCTGGATGGTTCAATTTCCCTCAGTTAATGGTATAAAATATTCATAGGCTATCCCTCCATCCTGAAAGTGGTTTGGTCTCTCTATGCCAAGATAAGCCCAATTTCTTCATTATAGCAAGTATTCGGTGGACAGCCCCTCTTCTCTTTATAACTTCCTGAGCATTACTATTATCTACTCCATCCGTGCTCTTTCTGTCTCAATTGCATCTATAAACTAATTAATATGTCCATACCTATCTGGTTTTACATTACAGAGGATATTAACAAACTTAATCCCTTTTGAATAATTTATGGCACCAAAGGTGGAAAAAAAGAGAGAAGATAGTATATAAAGCAGCCCCCTTGCCTTTCTCTTCCATGAAATGGACATCATGCATCACGAGATACGGGAAATAAAAGTAGAGACTGCCACACTGAATAAACGTTTCGATTCCATGGATGACAGTATTAACAAACACATAGACTCCATGAATGAGAGTATCAATAAACGCTTCGATTCCATGGATGACAGTATTAACAAACACATAGACTCCATGAATGAGAGTATCAATAAACGCTTCGATTCCATAAATGACAGTACCAATAAACGTTTTGATGATTTGTATAAACTCATCATTTCAATAAATGAGAGTGCCAACTAATGTTTTGACGATGTTAACAAACACTTTGACAGGCTATATATAATCGTCATACTAAATCTCATCGGCATTGTTTCTTTCCTTATAAAAGAATTCTTCTTTAAGAATTAAGCCAGAGAAAAGTAAAATCAATAAATTCTCTTTTGCTTGAACAGATCTTTTTTACCCAGTCTTTAAAAATACAAAGCAATTATCTCCATAAGCATAGTTACTATGTGAAGGTAAAGCGATTTTTATTAAAGCATCACCTCTGTAATCACGCCATGGAGTTTCTTAAAGGGAAATCGATAAAAATTTATAAATGTTGGTGTTACTCTCTTTATAAGAGAGAATGTCTTCCATATAGGGTTCTCAGAGGATATATCCTCTATTCCATAAAATATAGCCCTCTCCTCTATACCATTCTCTCTCAGGATCTCCTCGACATCGAATACCTCCATATAACCTGCCTGTATCTCGAAGACCCTCAGACCCGTTGCAAGTTCTTCCTTAAAATAACCAGTTGCACCATATGGATCATCTCTCTTTATGATAACAACGAAGATATTGTCTTCATAAACTATGCCATGGTAAAACATGGTCTCTATGATATAGGGTGGAATCTGATTCACATCCTTCAAAAGGAAAAGGGCAGTACCATTGACCTTTGGATTTGTTGGATAGACCTTGTTGAATTTAATCAAAAATTCCTCAAGTGGCATAAATGTCATCGTGCTGTAAAGTCTTCTCTGTCCTTGTGTGAATAAAAATATTAAAAAAAACGGAAATAACGCCAATACCAAAGACCAGTAACCACCTGTCGGAATCTTAGAAAATGTGGAAGTGAAAAAGACCAGATCTACAAAGAGAACAAAAAGACCCAGGAGCATAAGTTTTCTGTTTTTCTTTAGATAGAATATCCATGACATCATTATCGCTGTTATAACCATCGTGCCTGTAACGGCGAGTCCATACGCAGATGCAAGACGGGAAGACTCTCCAAATTCAACCATTATGAATATAACAGCGACACAGAGAAACCAGTTTACAGCACCAATATATATCTGGGACTTTCTCTCTATTGATGTATAATCTATCTTAAAGACAGGAAGGATCCTCGTTGATATTGCCTGATATACGATGGAGAACATTCCACTTATCATTGCCTGGGATGCAATTATGGTTGCAAAGATGCTCAAGAGCAAAAAAGGTATATAAAGTGCTCCTGCATAATTGAGAACCATCTCAAAGAGGATATTCTTTGCAGACGGATTCCTCAAAAGAAATGCACCCTGACCGAGATAGTTAATACTCAATGCAGTGAAAACACCAAGCCAAGCCTTTTTTATTGGTCTGGCACCAAGATGTCCCATATCTGCATAAAGTGCCTCTCCACCAGTTGCACACAGTATCACCTCAGCAAGGACAAAATAACCCTTCCAGCCATTATCTATAAGGAACTTCACTCCATAGTATGGATTAAGACTAAATAAAATCTCAGGACTCTGTATGATGGAAATGATTCCAAGAAAAAAGAGCGAGGAAAACCAGATAAGCATCACAGGACCGAATGTAAATGCAACCTTTTCGGTACCTTTTTTCTGAAATGAAAATAATATAACTGCAATAATAATAGATATCAATACTACAAAACCCTGAGATATGTTCTCAAGACCACCTATATACCTCGAACCCTCCACTGCACTCAGAATAGATATTGCAGGGGTGATCACTCCATCTCCCATTAAGAGCGAGACTCCCACAAAGGTGAGCATGGTTATAAGGAATGTCTCCCTTTTATCCTTGAGAAGAGAAACGAGGATTTCTTTAAGAACAATTTTACCACCCTCACCCCTTCTACTGAGACTCATCGCAAGAAAATCGAATTGGATAGATACGAGTATTATAAGCGTCCATATTATGAGAGACATAACTCCTGTGATATTCTCAGGTGTTGGCTCAAGAAGGAGAAATATAACCGTGACTGTATATATGGGGCTTGTGCCTATATCACCGAAGACAAGACCAAGGGCTTTTATGATTCCAGACATAGGCAATGATATATCATAATCGAATTAAAAATAGCAAGGTCAGATTCTGTTACCAGAATTCTTGGGTGTGAGTAACCATTAAAAATGCTATAATAGAATAGATTAGTCGAAGGAGGTTTTATGCCAACAATAGAGGAAAGGGTAACCAATCTCGAAAAGGTTCTTGAGGAATTTATAAGAAATGTGGGCATTGAGTTTAATAAACTCTACAATGCCCAGATGAGAACCGAGATGGAATTGAAAGAATTCAAGGAGGAAATGAGAAAATTTAGGGAAGAGTCAGAAAAGGATAGAATCGCATTGCATAATGAGATGAGGGCATTCAAGGATGAGATGAGAGAATTTAAAGATGAGATGAGGGAAGAAAACAGGAAGAGAAACAGGGAATGGAGTAATCTCGCAAAAAAGATGGGAACTATTGTGGAAGACCTCATCGCACCTGCCCTCAGACCTGTAATCTCAAGATATTTTGAGTGCAATGTAAAGATGGAAGGACAGAGGATGTTCAAAAGAAAAGATGGAGAAGACTATGAGATCGATGCTATCCTTGAATGCGATGATAAGATATTCATGATAGAAGCAAAATCAACCCCAAGGGTCTCTGATGTAGACGACATAGAGGCAAAATCAAAGAGATTCTTTGAATTCTTCCCCGAATATAAAGTAAAAAAATTGATCATAATACTGGGCAGTATAACCTTCCCTCAGGATGTGATCCAGTATGCAACTCAGAAAGATATATATGTAATGGCTTGGAGAGAATGGGATTACATGGATATACTCAATTACGATGAGATTCAAAGGAAGAATCT
>FWPU01004236.1_pt1 | contig 33776 bp, 33 predicted proteins | sample 2228361 | NCBI WGS metagenome assembly FWPU01 (sample SAMEA103939777, study PRJEB20133) | metagenome
AAAAGTGGCTAACGGGCGGCGCGGTGTTTTTGGTCTGCTTCCTATTCTTTTTTCATAGCGCCAAAACAGCACGAGAACTAACGACTTTTTTTACGCTTTCGCCAATTCACCGTCAGGTCTTACGCTGTGGCTCCAGACCTGACGAACTCTTGGCGATTCAATTAGAACAGAGCATCAAAGGGTTTGTGGGGGGAGGCCCCTACATTAACTTTGCAACGCAACCCGTTTTTAGGAATATTTATAAATATGTCCGCATATTTCTATTATAGGTGCAGAAAATGCCAAGCAAAAGTGTCACATTAAAGTTGGATTCTAAAGTTTATGATGATTATAGAAAGTTCTGTAAAGAAGAAGGTTTAATCATATCTAAACAGGTTGAAAAATTCATTAAAGAAGAATTAAAGAACAATAAAAAACAGGTTTCATAATGGTATCCGCAAAGGTGATAATTGGCGACAGCAGAAAAATGGTAGAAGTTAAAGATGATAGTATCGGTTTAGTTGTAACTTCGCCACCATATTGGCATATAAAGGATTATGGAGTCGAAGGACAAATAGGTTATGGACAATCATTGCATGAATATTTAAAAAATTTGTTTATAGTGTGGAAAGAATGCTTTAGAATTCTAAAACCCGGAACAAGATTGTGTATAAACATTGGAGACCAATTTTTAAGAAGCATAATTTATGGGCGGTATAAAATAGCACCACTTCATTCTGAGTTTATAACCCAATGTGAAAAAATTGGTTTTGATTATATGGGTTCTATCATTTGGCAGAAAAAAACCACCATGAACACAACAGGCGGGGCTAGTGTTATGGGTTCGTATCCATATCCGCCTAACGGATTAGTAGAAATAGACTATGAATTTATTTTGATTTTCAAGAAACCGGGAAAAACAGAATTTTCCAGAGAAGCAAAGGAAAAATCAAAATTGAGTAAAGAAGAATGGAAAGAATATTTTTTTGGACATTGGAATTTTAATGGCGAAAGACAAGTTGGTCATGAGGCAATGTTCCCAGAAGAATTGCCAAAAAGATTAATTAGAATGTTTACATTTGTTGGAGATACAGTATTAGACCCATTTTTAGGAAGTGGTACAACTGTTAAAGTCGCATTAAGTTTAGATAGAAATTCAATAGGGTATGAAATAAATGAGGAATTTCTACCTATTATAAAAAATAAAATCGGACTGAACGGAACGTTGCTCAGTTTAAACAAACAAATAGAAATTATAAAACAAGACAAACAAATTTCAATAGAAAATGATTTAGATTATACTCCAAACATTAAAGACGCCAAACCAGTTATATCTCCAGATAAATTCAGATTTGATAAAGAACGGTTGTATAAAGTAGTAAATATCCTAAACGAAGATACAATTGAATTAGATACAGGACTTAAAGTAAAATTGCTGGGTGTAAGTAGAATTCCACAACAATCTAATAGAGCAATAAATTATCTTGAAGAATATGTTAAAGGAAAACAAGTGTTTTTAAAATTTGATTCTTCATTCAAACCAAGCGAAGATGTTATGCCTGCTTATGTATTTCTCAAAAATAAGATTTTTGTAAATAAGGAATTGATTAAACAACAGTTAGCAAAAATTCCAGAATATAACTTTAAATATAAAGACAATTTTGCAAAACTAATAGTGGGTGCAACAAATGGCTAAAGAATGGATTTTGAATAGTGCAACGAACAGGTTTCAGTTAAACTTTTCTCGTAATGTAGGTAAAGTTTCAGAAGAAATTAGGAAATGCTCACCAAAAAAGAAAGAAGATTGGGAAGCATACTATTACAAAAATGTTCGTCCAAAAGAACATCTCATAGAACTTGGTAGAAAGCTCTACACAAAAATTACTGAAGTTTTAAGGGCTGAAATAGATGAAGTTACAGAACAAGATTGTATAGACTTCATAATCAATCTTGTTATCAATAGGACTTTTGATGGATACATGACAGAGAAAGAAACAATATATGGACAACTACAAGATATTCTAGGCGTAAAAATAGAACCTGCACCTGACGAATGGGATAGATTATACAATGTAGATTTCTTTATTAAAATCAATGGAAAGTGCATAGGGCTTCAGATAAAGCCTGCTGGTGGAGTATCACATATTACTCAGATTTTCCAAGAAAAAGCACAGCAAGCAAAAACACATGAAAAATTTACCGCTAAATATGGTGGCAAGGTGTTTTACGTTGTTTCAATAAAAGAGAATGATAAAAAGAAAATCCATAACAAAGAAGTTATTGAGGAGATTAAAGAGGAAATTAAAAGACTGCAAAGTTTGAAATAAGACACCCCTCATTTCTTTATTTTTTCTGCCGAAGGCAGACTATGTGTCCGAAGGACAAAGGCGGTACTCCCTTGTAAGAATAAGAAAAAATTTCGTTAAATCAATGTTAGATTCAGTCCCGAAGGGATTGATTTGTCTTTCTCCGTTTCTCCGATTTAGCGAAGGCAACAAAAGAAAAATTTTCGGAAATGAAGCGAAGCGGAATGCACCGAATGGCGACCTCTGGAATTACAGATAACATCGGGCTTAACCGAAGTTTTGACCCCTCGAAAATTTCGACCTCGTGAGGATTTTCCCCATATGGCTGGAAAATCCGAACAGAGCTGGAGAAATTTTCAGAGATGGGACAAAATTTGGACGGAACGAGGTGCAACCGAGTGAAGTCGGTTAAGCCCTGTTATATTCCCCGAAGGGCTGAAATTTAGTGCAACGTCCCGAAGGGAAATTTCAGAGTTGTCGGCACTATATAAAAAAATGGGGGTCGGCTCGGCTATTTTAATTCTTGATTTAATCTATCAAAACCACTTTTATCTAAATATTTGGTGGTATCATATGTTTCGTCTCTAAATTCAAATGATTTATTTTTCAAAGGATTAATCCAAAAAAAGAAATTGTATCTATCGCCCTTTCCAATTTTCTTGTGTTTTTCACAAAGTTGGATTAACTCTTCTGTTGGTATTGTTAACGTATGGGGCGTGATAATTCTTCTTCCTGTTTTTTTATTTTCTTCTATGACATAGATTAGAAAAATAAAATAATCGGCTGTATTTTTGTGGACAACATCTTTTTTGAAATAAAACCAACCTGCCGAACCATCACCATATTTTACAATCTCGCTTTTTCTTGGTTCGTATGCTCTGCTTCCCTTGACTTGTATTTTTAATGATTTTTTGTTGTCCACATTCATTAAGATTAAATCTGTGTCTTTCATTTGGGCATTGATAGGCATAAGAACTTCAACATTTTTCGGAGTAGAATCTCTTAAAATGCCAGTAACAACTGCTTCATCAGTATTCAATGACCAAAAATTTTTGTAAGCACGTCCCATATTAGTAGTTTAAATCAAGATTATTTATAAATCATTTGATATTTTGCCGAGCCGACCCCTTCATAATATTTCTGCCGACAATTGAATATAACAACTATTAAACGTCCTTTTATTTCGTTTAATGCCGGAAATATTTCGGTTTGGTGAACAGAAGGATTAAATAAGAATGTGCCTTTCCTTTAACGAATGGGATGGGAGGAAGAGCTTGAAAATGAGGCAAGACTTCGCGGGTATTCCTCGCGCACGATAAGGAATTACAAGTATCACGTCAGCAGGTTTCTCGCAAGCAAAAAGCCGCCAAGAGAGTATCTTCTTGGCTTCATCAACCGCAACAAGGCAGACGAAACCGTGCGCTCTGCAGGATTTGCCATAAAGTTCTATCTGAAACTGCGTAAGGAGGCAGGTGTGGAAATTGATTCTATCCTTGCAGATTTGCCTAATGTCAAGCGTGAAAAGAAACTTCCAGTCATCCTCTCCAAGGAGGAAATTGAGCGAATGATTGATGCAACCAAAAACCTGAACCACAGATTAATGATTCAAGTTGGTTATTCTGCAGGGCTAAGGGCAAGTGAAGTTATCAATCTCCAATGGCAGGACATTGATTTTGACAGGAACATCATCCACGTAAAGGCTGCAAAAGGAAAAAAGGACAGGGTCGTAATGCTCTCAAACAAGGTAAAAACAGGCTTGTCTTCGCTCAGCATTAACAAGCAGGGACTTGTTTTCAAGACAAACAGGGGAACAAAATACACCCTGCGGGCATTTCAGAAAATCGTTGGGAACGCCGCAATAAAAGCAGGCATCAACAAAAGCATCACGCCGCACACACTCAGGCACAGTTTTGCCACACACCTTCTTGAACAAGGGGTGGACATCAGATACATAAGGGACCTGCTCGGTCATTCCAACATCGCAACAACGCTCATCTATACGAAAGTCTCAAACAAAAATCTTGCAGGCATCAAAAGCCCGCTTGACTGAAGGGCGCGATACAGAAAGCTTCCTTGCATTTTCTCTTTTATTCCGAGCGACTTCGTGAGGCTGTGAGCAAGCGGAACCGGGTGGAGCGCAGTGAGCAATCGAACGAGGAGCGGGTGTATATCACCGAAGGTGTGTTATTAGGAGTTCGTGTCTTTTGTGTGTGGTTTGGAGTTTGCCTTATATTATGGGGAATGTGCTCTGAAGGCATTTATTTTCACTATTGAAGGTTAATATTTAAATAACTTCACTATAAAGTGATGAAAAAACAAAAGATTTATATAGAAGGTGGCTCTTATAAAGCTTTTGAGGGGTGATAGCGGGGTGTCGGAATGCTTACAGACATTAAGTGCCCAGACTGTGGAAGCCATGACTTTTTCCACAACAAGGAAAAAGGCGAGATTATTTGCAGGAATTGCTCTATTGTTCTAGATGAATCAACAATTGATTTTGGACGCGACTCAAGGTTTTTTGAGGACGAAAGCGATGGAGAGTATAATTCACGCACAGGGGCTCCTTTTGATCCTCTTGTTGTTGACAACCTCGGAACTTCCATTGGAAACTCTGCGGACCTTCACAAGCTTTCAGGAAGGAACAAGGCATTGTTCCAGAGGATAAAGAAAAGGCAGCACTGGACTGCAACAAGCTTTGAGCAGAACCTGAAGACTGCTTTTGGAAACCTCAAGCTGATGGCAGGAGCGCTGAACCTGCCACAGGCAGTTGAGAGGGAGGCTGCAATAATTTATCGCAGGTGCGTGGAGAAAGGGCTTACAAAGCGCTCTGCAATTGAGCACTTGGTTATTGCCTCGCTCTTCCTTGCGAGCAAGATACACGGGTTCCCAAGGGCAATGAAGGAGTTCGCAAATGTTGCAAAGGTGGACATGACAGTGCTTGGCAAGAATTACAAGATGATTATGCGCGAGATAGGCATAAAGATAAACCCGACAAACCCCCTTGATTACCTGACAAAGTTTGCTTCTGCGCTCAAGCTTTCTCCTAAGGTGCAGACAAAGGCAGTCAAGTACATTGAGCAGATGGAAAGGATGGGGCTCACATCCGGCTTGTCTCCGCTGTCTGTTGCTGCCTCAACCCTTTACATAGCGGCACAGCTCGAGAAGGAAAAGCGCACCCAGCGCGAGTTTGCCGAGATTTCAGGCGTGACAGAGACAACCCTGCGAAACAGGTGCAAGGACCTTGTCAAGGCGCTGAAAGTCAGGGTGAAGTGATATAACACAAAACGCCGGTGCTTGTAAAAGCAACTTAAGTATGACACAATTAGAACAAATTGCAGGCGTTTTTTTTATGTTAGTGAAAGCACAAGAGCAATGACTTTAAAGCCTACAGAACTTGCGTTTGGAAGATACTTTATGCCAAACACGTTAGGTCGTTCTGAGTATGAGGATATTGGAGCAAGACTGGTTGAGATTGCAAGAAAACAAGGACAATGGGTTGGCGTGCCCTACAATTATTTGGCAAAACAATTTGTAGATGAACTTAAAGAACTGATTGAAAGGAAAGAAAGGGCTGAAATGGATAAACAGGAAGGAATTTTTGCAAGGGTTTACAATTGCATAAAATCCTTGTTTGGCAGAAAGAAGCAGCAGGTGGTAGAAACAGCAAATCCTGAGGCTGAGAAAAATCCATTTAGCGTCTTGACAGTTACGTTGTTTTACGGTAATACAGGGGTAGGCGCGCTGTATTCAGAAATTAGAGGAATGGCTGACGAGGGATATATCGACCTTGTAGACCAAGGAAGTGATGTTGTTCTTGTGCCCACACGGAAATTTGTTGAAACTGTCTACAAAGCACAGAAAGAACAAAGAGTAAATCAAAAACAAACATAAAGTGCTTAAGATTTCTTGTTTTTTTTGTCGATAAGTGAAAGTTTTATTTATTGATCTTGGGAGGATGGTAATCACCACTTGGGGGTATGGTGTTATTGGAGCCTGCTTCAAGAATGCAGTCATAATTGCTCCTTTGACTGCAACGATTGGGTTGGCCGCATCAATTTATGACGAGGTTAAAAAGAAAGGGATGGACTTGTCCCTGCCCGGAATGGGAATTCTAATGGGGGGCTTGATGGGCTCTCTTTTTGATGCAAATAACTATTTTCATAACGCGCTGGCGTACACTGGTGCCACAATAGGTGGTTTGCTGGGATTCTATAAGTCATACCTGACAAGGGAAAAGGTTCCAATATAAAAAAACAATTTCTTAATCGCAACAATTTTTCTTTGCGTTATATTTAAATACTGACTTTTGTTCTATTTGTCCGTGAAAAAAGAGGAATCATTGCTTCTCGCAATTGAGGAGCAGATTGCGGGAATCAAGCCAAGTGCTGCAAAGAGAACCCTGAGGGAGTTTGAGGAGATTTTTGTAAGCGAGTTTATTTCAGTGACAGGGGGCATTCTTGCAGGGGTTTTGCTTGCGAGTGCAACCAACAGGCTTGAAATGATTCCGGGCATTCTCATCCTGATGCCCGGCTTTCTTGAAATGAGGGGCAATATTTCAGGAGCATTGGCTGCAAGATTGAGCACTGCTCTGCATCTGAACCTGCTGAAAAAGCATCCTGGGATTCTGAGGTCAAACATTGCAGCCGCCTCATTCCTGTCAGTTGCAATTTCCACCTTTTTAGGGCTTGTTGCATACGTCGGAACCCTGCTGTTTTTCAGGATTAACTATCCGAAAATCATCATTGTGGCATTGGTTGCGGGAATAATCTCTAATTTCATAATGATTCCAGTAACGACAAAGACCACGCTCTGGCTGTTCAGGCACGGCCTCGACCCTGACAACATAATGGGTCCGTACATTACAACAATGGGTGACATACTCAGCGTGGTTTCGTTGCTTATTGGGATGTGGGTGGTGTGAGATGAGGCTGGCGTGGAGGATAATCACTGAGAGCATCGGCATCCTGATGCTCGCATCGCTGCTCAGCTCAATAGGCGGTTTTGGGGTTGAGGGCATAAAGCAGGGCATAATCGCAATTCTTCCCCTGCTTATCCTGATGCCTGCATTGAATGACATGACTGGCGATTACGGGGTTATTATTGCCTCAAGGTTTACAACGATGCTTTTTGAGAAAAGAATAAAGCCAGGGCATTGGTGGCGCTCGCACCTCATTCACAGGCTGCTTGGCGAAGTTCTGATAATCGCTGTCTTTTCAGCAACATACATTGCAGTGCTTGCCAGCATTATTGCGTGGTTCAGGGACTTTCCAATGAGCTGGGACTTGTTTGTCAGGATTCTGCTTGTATCCCTGCTTACAACCCTGCTTCTTGTGGCAATACTCTTTTTTGTGTGCATTCTAGGTGGTTTTTACGTGTACAAGAGGAAGCACGATCCTGATAATTATCTTATCCCGCTGGCAACAGGGCTTGCTGACCTTGGCTCAATGTTCATTCTTGCAGGGCTTGTCAGGATTATGTTTTAGGCGGGAATCTCAGTAATTCCCCGTCAAATGCTGCCATCAGCCTTTTTGCTGCTGCTGGATAGACATCAAAGAATTCCTGCTCTGAAATGAAGCATTCGCCCTCATTGTCCTTGTGGTTGTAATGCTCCTGCAGCCTGTCCCCAATCCTGCTTAAAAGCCTGATTTTCGGGTCAATCCCCTGCAAGGCAAACTTTATGATTGAGGAAGCATCATAAGAATCAATCCATCTCCTGAAGCCCTCGGGCAAAAGGGTTTTCTGCCCGTATGAGTCAGTGACTTGTGGGTCAAAGCGCAGGTTCCTTGTCCAGCCTCTCCAGAACCTTCCTGCTGACTGCCCGTTGACGAGTTTGCAAATGCATTCATCATTTTTTATGCGCTCATACACCATTGGGATGAACGCGTCATACCATTCGTCTGAGACATCGTGCTTTTCGTGGATTGCGTACTCAAAATTCCGTGCTTTTGAGCGCTTCATTACTTCTTTCCTGAATGCCTGCCTGCGCTCGTATGCTGCCTTGTAAAAGGGCAGGTCAGCGGCAAGGGCTGCTGCGTTCTTTTTCAATGGTTCTGCCTCTGCAAGTTCATTGCTGGAAAGCATTTTGTCAATGCTTTTCTTGTCAAAGACAGGTCCGAGAATTGAGTCTGTTGTGTTTTCTTTTGAGTATTCTGGCTTGTATTCCTTTTCAAGGAGTTCAATGTTTGCAAGGAATTCCCTGTCTTCGCGAAGCGCTGATGCAGGGACAAGGGTGCTTATTTCGTTGTATGCGTGGCGTGCCAGAATGGGAGAGATGTAGCAGTAACCTTCGCCTGTGTGGTGAATGTTGTATTCTTTTTGTTTTTTCACACCCCTTACGTTTATTCCATCTGCAAAATAGTGCTCTCTCGCAAATATTTCCTCGACTTTTGCAGCCCACTCAAGCACTTTTTCCTCGAGCACGCCTGTTTCCTTGAGTTCTTGCTGGATTTTTTGCCATGAATGTATTGCGGATTCCTCGCGGTAGCCGAGTTCCTGTTCCATTTCAGGGCTGATGTACTCGACCCCTTCAAGGTTTATTCCTTCAAGTGGTTTTATGAGTCCTGACCAGAGTTTGCACTTCTGGATTTTCAGCAGCAATGTTATGTTAGGCATTTGTCCTCCTTGAGTCTTTTACCATCTCATAGAGTTTTCGCAATATGCATCCTTGTCCCTTGGTTGTTTCGCGGAGGTATTCCTTCCTTACAAGCCCGTATTGTGCTTCTGCGATTACTCTTGGCATTTCTGCGACTAGTTTTTGGAAGTTCTTTTCAGTCATTCTTGCCTGTGAAAGCTGTTTTCGCATTCCTGCTGTGCCGTATATCCAGAGCCCTTTTCCAACTCTTTTTGTCAATTCCTCAATGCTTACTGGTATTCCTGCAATCTCGGCTGCCTTTGCTGCTGGAACATAGTTTTGCCTCATTGCGTCTGGCACTTTTTCCCTGAGCAGTGCTTTTTGTGCGATTGAGTAGAGCCTTTCAAATTCTTCCCTTGCCTTGTGGATGCTTGTGCGCCTGAGGAGGTTTTCGCGCCTGAAATCATCAGGTTTTTTCTCGCCGAGTGTCATGCGGTCAAACATTTCCTTGACAAAGGGGTAATCTTTGCCGAGTTCTGTGTCTGCGTCTTCTGGCTTTGGTGCTTCTGCAATCTTTTTTGCGTCCTCCTGCTTGAGGGAATACAATGTTTTTATTGCTGTGTAAAACGTGTTTGAGTCGCAGAATATGCTGTCAATGACCTGTTTGTTCCATTCCTCCCTGAACTGCACAAGGGGGAATTTTCTTTGTATTCCTTCCCTGTCTGCAACAGTCCAGTATGGTTCGTCAAGCATTTTCTCTATTGTTGCATCGCATGTTCTTGTCACGCCTGTATAGAATCTTGCTGGCTCGTGCTTTTCACGGAGGTTTATTTCGCGGTTGTAGAGTTTTCTGGCTTTTTCAGCGTCCTTGCTTGTTGCAAGCCACTTGAGTTCTTCTGGAAGGTCTCCGGCAATGCCTTTTTTCGGCTGGGGCATTTCCTGAAGCACATAGGTTCCGAGGAGGATGATGTCTTCGTCTGTTGTGAGGTGGGGGAACTTATTGAGGTAAACCCATGCCTCCCTCACGTCGCCGGGCAGGTCGTCTTTTGCTGCCTTTGCCCTGAACCAGTTGTAGATGTTCCTGTTCCTGCCGGGGTCTAATGCCCAGAGCAAAGCAGACCATTTTTCTTCTGCAAGCATTCCGCCTGCCTTGAGAAGCTCTGCATTCTGGAGTGCTGCAAGGTTAATTCCTCTTTGCATTGCGCGCTCCTTGAACGAGTCAGGCATCCCTGACAATAAGTCGTCAAGTTTCTCTTTTTGTTGATTTGAGCGGGTTTTTGTTTCAGCGCGTTTTTGCTTCCTGAGTTTTTGCTTCATGTCAGGGTTGTTGAGAATCCGTGAGTACACGAGCAGGGTGTCAACCTGCTGTGGTCCTATCACGTCTTCAAAATCAAGCCTTGTTCCGAGCTTGTAGCCTGCAGGGACTATTGTTTCCCCGTCTGCGCTTAGGGAATATGATATTGGGTATGCGTTGACGAGCTGTCTTCCGCTGTAGTTTGAGTATGCTATGCGCTCCCTGCGCTTGCCTTTTTCAGGGACAGGGAGTATGCTTCCTGTGCGTTTCGTGCCGACCCTGACATTGAGTTCGCCGCCAAAGTTGCGCACTCCCTTGCTGCGTATTGCGTAGCCAAGCACGCGGAGCATTGATAATCCCATTGTGTCGTTTGTGCGGCTGAACCTGTCGCGCAAGTGCATTATGTTCTTTCCGATTACTGTCTTCCTGTTGAATGACTGGGCAAGGAGTTCATCGAGTCCCTGCTCATCCGCAGATAATTTTCTTTTTGCCATGCGTTATTGGATGTCTGCGTCGCATATTAATTTATGTGGTGACATTTTTCACCACAATCATATGCCTTTTGTTTTGCGGTGTTGTGACAGACGCTACTGCTGTTTAATAAGATGTGTTGTCCCTGCTACAACGTTTAAGTGAGCTGTAAAGTTAGCGACACTTATTTGGGGTGCCAAAAAAAAAATGAAATCAGGCACCGACACCTTTAAAAACTTCGGGTTCCTAATTCTATTCGTATGAAGATTATGAAGGCGTTTGCAAAAACAAAAGCCACTTCCCTGTCCTTCAGACATATGGTGCCTTCGGCAAAATCATAATTAAAGCAACCCATCTTTGTTTTATTAAAATCGTGGCGTTCCCGCCACCGCCGAATTCTGAACTCAAAATTCTTTTGGAATTTTTGCCACGCCCTGTGGGCTCTCGCCTTCGGCTCGGGACAGATAACAGCGATTAACAGGGAAATTCCTGCGAAACACTCAAAAACCAGAGGTTTTTGGTGCGCCAAAAATTCAGAGAATTTTTGAGCGTTTCCCCAAATTCGCCTACGGCGAACTTCTGTTAATCGCATATGTTAGGTGACGTTTACTTTACGCCTCACGTTTAAGAAAGCTTTAAATACCGACTTTGTAAAAACAGGCGTTATGGGGGAATCTGGCGAGAAAAAGAAGAAGAAAAAAGAGCATGAGCTGCAGGATGAGTTTGAGGAGATTGAGGGCAAGGAGCACACTCCTGAGGAGCACGCAAAGGAATGCGTTGGGGATATTGAGGATCTTGTGAAGGAGATAGAGGAGAAGGAAGAAAGCATGGCAGAGAGTGAAGAGGCTCCTGAGGAGGAAGAAAGGGAAGAAGAGGAATAATCAATAGTCTATCCCTTTTTCGCCTTTTAGTTTCTTTGGTCCTTTTATCATCACTATCTCGTTGACGTAGTCTGCGCGCCAGACCAGTTCAGGAGGGGCATAGCGGCCTGTAAGGTAGACGTGGACTTCTGGCGGTATTGTGTCAAGGAATCGTATCACGTCGGATGTTTTTACAAGCCCTATTGCGCAGGCAAAGTTTATCTCGTCGAGAATCAATAAGAACGGCTTTTCTTTTGCTTTTTTCCTTGCGAAGTCCAATGCTTTTTTTGCCAATGCCTTGTCTTTTGCAGAAGGTTTTTTGATGTTTATCCATTCCTTTGTTCCGAACTGGTAAATCTCGTACAATGGCGAGAGCTTTTTGCGTATCCTGTACTCGCCTATTGCGTCACCCCAGCCCTTCATGAACTGTATTATGACGGCGTTATAGCCGTGCCCAATAGCCCTGACAGCAACGCCTAGTGCAGACGTGGTCTTTCCCCAGCCCTGCCCTGTCCACAAATACACTGGAGCTTTTGCCATTTTGCCGACGATAATTATTGCTTGGTATAAATATGTTTCCCAATGATTTGTAATCACCAAATAGTCGTTAAATTAACGGAGCGTTATAGATGGCAGGGTATTTGAATGTCGCATGCATGTTAAGTAAAAGCTCTTAAGTATACAAATTCTCAGAATAAGGCGGCTTCGCCGCAGAGACACTCGCTCCTCGTTCGGCTGCCTGCAGGTTTCGTCAGCTTATGATGTCGCTCGAAATCATCAACCCCTTCTAAATCATAATGTATACTTAGCAAGTGCACTTAACGAAAACAAATCTTTAATAATTTATCCCTACATCATTGCCTGAGCAATTCGGCACCTGATCTTTTTATTTTTTTATTTTTTTCAGAACGGGCAGACTTCTGAGGGGCAGCCGCCTGCGAATTCTTCCTCGACAACAAGGTGTTCTGGAGGGATTTTGCCGACGTAAAGGACCTGCTCTTTTTTGCTGCCGTAGCGGAATACTGTTATTCCCTTGCATTTTAGCTTGTGAGCGAGCTGGTATACCTTTTCAACGTCCTGTGTTTTTGCGTTGGCTGGGAGGTTTACTGTCTTGCTGACTGCGTTGTCTGTGAATTTCTGGAATGCCGCCTGCATTTTGACGTGCCATTCTGGCTTTATGTCAAAGCTTGTGACAAACACCTTTTTTACATCTGCAGGAATGTCGGGGATTTTTTGTATGCTTCCTGATTTTGCTATTTTGACCATTAATTGTTTGCTGTAAAACCCTCTTTCTTTTGCGAGTTGTTCAAAATAGGGATTTACCTCGAGCAGTTTTGTGCCGCCCATCACTTCCCTTACAAAGGAGACCGCAAAGAATGGTTCTATTCCTGATGTGCAGTTTGCGATTATGCTGATTGAGCCTGTTGGCGCTATTGTTGTGGTGGTGGCGTTCCTGAGGAATTTGTGTTTTTTGGCATAAATGCTTCTTGGAAGGTTTGGGAAGCTGCCGCGCTCCTGTGCAAGCTCGACTGACATTTTTCTTGATTCGTCTTGTATGAATTTTGCTGTTTTTTCAGCGAGTTCTATTGCTCTGTCAGAGTCATACCTTATTCCGCATCTTGCAAGGCATTCTGCCCATCCCATCACGCCGAGACCGATTTTCCTGTTTGCCTTTGCTGCCTGCTCAACTTCCGGCAACGGCCACTTGTTCGCGTCAATTACGTTGTCAAGGAAGTGGGTTGCTGTCCTCACTGCCTGCCTGAGCTTTTCCCAGTGTATTTTGCCGTTCTTCACCATTTTTGCCATGTTTATGCTTCCGAGGTTGCATGGCTCGAACGGCAGCAACGGCACTTCGCCGCACGGGTTTGTTGACTCTATTACCCCGACCTGGGGGGTTGGTTGTTTCCTGTTTATTTCGTCGATAAAGATGATTCCGGGGTCTCCGCATTCCCATGCCGCATTGACAAGCTGGTTCCAGAGTTCTTTTGCCTTGGTTTTTTTCACCACCCTTTTGTTCCTGGGGTTGATGAGCTCGAATTCCCTGTCTTTCGCGACTGCCTCCATGAATTTGTCAGTCACGGAGACAGAGACGTTAAAGTTTGTCAGCACCCCCTCTTTCATTTTTGCGCTGATGAATTCCTCTATGTCTGGGTGGTCGACAGGCATTATGCCTATGTTTGCCCCCCTGCGCTTGCCTCCTTGCTTTATGACTTCTGTTGCCTTGTCGTAGACGGTGATGAAGCTCAACGGTCCCGAGGCAACGCCCTGTGTTGACCGTACCATGTCGCCTTTTGGCCTTATCCTGCCGAATGAGAATCCTGTGCCGCCGCCTGACTGGTGTATGAGCATTGCGTTTTCAAGCGTGTGGAAGATGCTTCTCAGGTCGTCTTCTACAGGAAGCACGAAGCACGCTGACAGCTGGCCGAGCGGCGTTCCTGCATTCATCAGTGTTGGCGTGTTTGGCAGGAATTGCAGGCTTGCCATTGCGTTGTAGAATTCCTCCTCTGCTCTCCTGACGCTTTTTCCGTACATTGCCTCTGTCTGGGCGATTGCCTTTGCCACCCTCCTGAAAAGCCTTGACGGGGTTTCTATGATTGCGCCCTGTTCGTTCCTCAGCAGGTAGCGTTTTGCAAGGACCACTATTGCGTTTGTGCTCATGCCAATGTCGTCCCTGACGCCGTGCACTGTCCTGAAGCCTACCGCTTCCTTGTGGATTTTTTTGTGCTCAAGGTATGCCTTTGCGGCCTGCTGGAGCCTGTTTTTTTGCAAAACATCTATTATCACGTCCTGGACGTCCTTTACAGTTGGCAATACGCCTTTTGGGAAGTGTTTTTCTATCGTGTCTATCACCTGCGCCGAGAGCTTTTTGGCTATCTTGCCGTTTTTTGCGTGTGCAGAGAAAAGGGCGTTTTCAAGGGATTTTTCGAGCTTCTGGGCTTCAAAAGGCACTATAGAGCCGTCTTTTTTTCGTATCTGGATGATTTTTGCCATCCCAATCCCAAAAAACTGTTAACAAGGGTTTAAATATAAATGTTTCGTCGAAAAAGAATTATTTTCAATAACATAAATAAGCGTTAATTGTTCACTTTTAGGTAGTCAAAAATACAAAGTTTTATATGCTTGCAGGGTATTTGATTGCTCTGCATCCCAAAGATGCCCCCCAAAAAAAGGATTAACAATCCCCTGCATGCCGTAAAATGGCTGCAGAGAAAAGAACAAGGAACATGAAAAAAATTGTTATCTTTGAAGAAAACGATTACATGAGGGCTTTTCTTAAGAACTTCATTTGCAGCGTTAATTACGTCAAGAGAGGGGGATACGTGATAGAGGCAGAGCCAGAGCCGTGGAATGCAAAAGACCAGATTGATGAAAGTGTGGTGCTTGCAATGCTTGGGCATTCCCTTTCTCCTGAATGGAACACGCTTGCTTACTTGAGGGATGCTCCGGAAGGTCTTGTCAGTATTGTTGGGAGCCCCTCGATGAGCAATGAGGAGCGCATGGACTTCATTCGTGCAGGGGCATTGTTCACTTATGACAGACCCTTCAGTGCAAAAGGGCTTGATGCCATTGTCTGCACTGCGCTGAAGATAGGGTCTTTTCTCGTGCAGGAGAACATAAGAGGGAATAAGAGGATAACGATTCACCTGAGGAATGATTTGATTGATGACCTGAATTCCTGCCTTGTTGTTGAGTCTTACAGGGTTTGAAAAAGTTTAGCCAATGTTTTTTACCTTTTATAACGGCTCCTTACAGTCGCAGATACCAACGATAGTGGAAGTTCTTTCTTTTATTGTTTCCGAGCTGCTGAATGAGGCGAAGAGTGAGCGGAACACTGTGGAGCGAAACGATGAGCCGAATTCGCAGCAAGCGTCCCTGTCCCGCAGGACCCTAATTAGCAGTCATTATAAAAAAGAAATAAGAAAAATAAAAAAATAAAGAAGCATTACAGCTTCTTCTTTACGTCGCTGATTATTTTCTTGGCGTCTTCCTTGAATGCAAGCCCGAAGCTGATTCCGATGAGCAGCGCAAGCATCAAAATAATGCCTCCCAGTATGATGAGGAAGCTATTCTGTGCCATTGCCACCTGGACTCCTATCTGCTCAAGCACGATGAGCGCTGTGAAGACGTAGATGACCCACTTGGCAATTGCCGCGACTATCTTGCTGCCCTTTGCCTTTGTCTCCACGACCTTTTTCTCAACGTACATTCCTGCAAGGATTCCTATCAGGCCGATAATGACTGCCACGATGACATGCGGTATCCATAACGCAAGCGAGCCCAGGAATTCGGCCAGCGTCTTAAGATGTATCCTTGCGGCTGTCGCGCCCAGGAAGAGCACGATGATGTACCACTTTGTCACGAGCACTAGCACGTGCGTCAGGTCGAACTTTCCCACCGCGTGTGTCAGCCTGGTCTTGTCAAATACCCATTCGTCAAACTTTATGCGCCTAAGCACTTTCTCGACAAGGCTTGAGATTGCCAGCGCAACAATGTAACCCACTATCAGGATTATTATTGCCGCGATGATGTCCGGCACTGCCTTGACAAGCCAGAGCCATATGCTGACGAAGGGGTCGACTATTGACCCGCCTACCTGTCTCAAAAACTCCTGAAATGCCATTGGTTATTCACCTCGTTTTAATGGTTAACCGGCTATGCGGTTTATGTAGTGTTTTGTGTTTGGGGTTTTTAATCTTTGTGTTTTTAAGCCAGCCTTTCGGCTGTCTTGCTCTTAAAAAAGAAGAAGAAAAAAGAAAAAAATTAAGGCAGTTTTTAGACTGCCTTGACGGTTATGTCCATCATTGTGGTGCCAGAGATTTCGGCTTCCTTGCTCTTCACGCTGGCTATCTGGCCGGTTGCAAGTGCGCGTGCTACACGCCTCGTGTCCTGGCCTGTGCGTCCAGCTGCGAGCAATGCGACGTTTCCGTTCGCGTGCTCATAAATCTTGGCTACGCCCTTCGCGATTGATTCCCAGCATGGCTCTGGGTTGCCCATGAGCTGTGCTGCAATCGGGTTCGCGCACGGTCCACCAACAACGATTGCGTTGTACTGAGTTATGTCACCTACTTCGCTTGCCAACTTGGAGACTCCAACTGGCAATGGCTGGACTTTCTCAGTCATACCGCCTTCAATTGTCGTTGTTGAGACAAGGCCTCCTGTGACGAACACGCGGGCACCGCGCTGCGAGAGCGGGTACTCGATCGTCAGGTCTTCTGCCTTGTCTGTCGTTGACGGCTCGAACAGTTCCAGGAACACTCCATAGCCAGACAATGCCTGGTAGAGGTCCTCGTTCTCCTCAAGGCCGAACGGACCTTGCAAGAGCCCCAAGTGTCCCCTTATGTTCTGGATGCCGATCTTGTCAGGCGCACGCGACACAACGTCCCACTGGATGACTTCATCAGTGGTTGCCTCGTCAAACTCCTTCGCAAGAGTTGTGAGGCTCACGGTGAACGCTCCCACGTACTGAACGTCTCCCGACGGGTTGTTGCACACGAGCGTCTCGTTCAGATACGACAGGGTGTAGTTGCCGTCAGTCAGGCACGCAGTTCCGTTGTAGATGTTGATTATTCCCTCGCCCTGCACTCCAATGGAGATTGAGTTCGAGGCGTTGTCAATTGTTCCGTCGCCGTTCAGGTCCACTGCAAGCGGGTATGGCGATGTCAATGACACGTTGACAAGATATGTCTTGCCGCCAACCACCAGGTTTGCAAGTCCTGATGTTGCATCATCAGAGACAGTGTATGTTACTTCACGGGTGCCTGTTCCCAGGTCTGTGAATGACAACTGCCTGTTGGTGGTGTCTGCCGTGTCATAGCGCAGCACGTGCGAGAAGCACGTGTTGTCACTTTCAGCAACCATGCAGTCGCTGAGGACAAAATAGTCGCGCTTTGTTATGACTTTGGCCGCCTTTTCTATGAACCAGAGGTCGCCTGTGTCCTTTCCGAACTTGAACTTGCCGTCACCAGCTGAGACTCCGCCTTCATTGCTTGCGAAAGGCACGTCATAGAAGATTCCTTCCTGGTTGGTGAATTCAAGGTCGTACTTTGTGTTACCTGCCGCGTCAACGCGGATGATGGTCACTCCTGTGTCCATCAGTCCCTCGTAGCGTATGTCCCAGAACGGTGTCAGCATTCCCTCCGGCTCGTCAAGCTGCTCTCTCAAGCCGCTTGCCGGCGGAATGTAGACGTCTCCAAGGACAGCGTCGGAGTCAAGCATGTACTTGATGTAGCTGAACTCGTACACGCTGCCTTCCTGCGGCGAACACGTGGGGACTGTTGAAGCGACGAATCCGCCTTGCGAGAACGCTCCTGAAATCATTGTCCAGGACTCCTCAATGTTTTCCTCGTTCACTTCTGTGCCGCCAAGTATTGCCACCCGATCAGCAGTGTTCGTGTCACGGAAGGTCACTTTGTACGCTCCGATATAGAACTGGACAATGGACTTCTGGATGTCCTTTCCTGTTGCCAGGATGTCGCGGATACCTATCTGGGTTCCGTCTGCAAGGACATCTGTCTCTCCGTCCGCGAGCTCGTCAGTGATTTCCCCGTTGATGCGGAACTTCACTGAACCCTCGCCGTTGTTCGTTGTTTCGGAGATTACAAGCACCTCAACCTCGTATTCCTTGCCGTCAACGACATAGGTTTCCTTGTCGTTTTCGCCAAGGATTGCCGAGATTGCTCCTCCCATCAGGTCAATCGTGACATCTGGGTACGCTTCTGCTGACGAACAGTTCGCAGCATTGGACCTGACATCAGTGTCAACAATGACAAATGGCTGCCCCAGCATTATTATGTCCTCGTCCTCGAGGTCTACCAGGTCATCGCCCTTTGTCTTTGACTTGAGGCCTTCCTCAAACTCAAGCTCCCACTCAAAGAGCCTTGAGCCCTCAGACCAGTGCAAATAGTGCCCCACGCGGTCGCGCTCATCGCGGCCGAACATGACAACACCGATTCCTGGGACGGTGTCCTGGTTCGTCCTGTTGAACCTCAAGTACTGGTTGTACTCAGTCGAGCCCTTGTCAGTGACTATCTGGCCGCCCTTGAGCATGTCAAGGTCAACCTCTGTGATTGTCTCACGGACGTCACCCAATGGCTCGTTTATTTCAAGCAAGTCTGATGTGCTGCCGATTTCGACCGCGTCTCCCTCGACAACAACTCCCTTGCCACCGCCACCGGCTGCCAGCGTGGTCTTCACAACCGCTGCTGCCTGCAGTCCGCCGACAATGTCTCCCATGCCAACAACGTCAATCGCGTCAGCTGCATCACCGACCACTACGGCCAGGTTTGAAGCAGGCGCTCCATTGACAACGAAAGGCGCGGGCCAGTCCGACAGCTGCACTGCCGAGGCACCGAAGATTGTCGCTCCAACCATGGTAATTCCCATGCCAAGGGCAACCATCTTCTTTACCGCTTGTATTGCTTTCATTATCTAAACACCTCCGTGTTTAACTCTTAAACATATCCTCTCTTTTTTGGGGGCCTGTGCGCATTCGATCGCAAGGCTGATGCTCATTCTTTGGTATTTAGGATATAAATCTTTCGATTATGTGCCTGGCGACGGAGAAAAATATTAATAGTCGCGTGATTATTTTGCATTGCTTATGGCACAAAGACTAAAGCCAAACAAGGTTGGGCTTGCGCTTGCCTGCCTGGTTGCTGTGTGGCAATTGGTCTGGATTATTGCAGTTGCCATTGGAAAGCAGCCAATGCTTGAATGGATTATGGGGGTGCACTTCATTGCAAATGGCATGAAGGTGCTGCCTGTTACTGTTGGAAAGGCAATTGTCTCCCTGCTCATCCACTTTGTGGCTGGCTATGTCCTTGGTTGGCTGTTCGCAACAATCTGGAACAATACAAAGTAATAATGCATTGTTACGGAACAGCAACTATATATAATAGTCAAACGTATTTCTTGGATTATACGCGGCGGTGCCGGAGTGGACAAACGGGCTGGCCCTAGGAGCCAGCGGCTTAGTGCCTGCGCAGGTTCAAATCCTGTCCGCCGCATCATGGTAAAAATACTGGTTTTTACAGAAGGCACCATAATAATGCACAAAAGCAAAGGGGCGATTCATGATTATGCGTCTTATGTTCCTATTGGCAATGCTGCTGAAAAATTGCAGAAATGGAAAAGTCAGGGCGCAGAACTGCTTTACCTGACTTCACGCAGGACTCCAGAAGAGGTTGGGCAAATCAAAGAGGTTCTTGGCAGGAATGGTTTTCCGGCAGGTGAATTATTGTTCCGCAGGAAAGATGAGGAATACAAGGATGTTGCTGAAAAGGTTGTTCCTGACATTTTGGTTGAGGATGACTGCGAGAGCATTGGTGGTGCGAAAGAGATGACAATTACTCATGTCAGTCCTGAAATCAGGAAGAGAAGTAAGTCAGTGGTTGTGAGGGAGTTTGGCGGCATTGACCACCTTCCTGATGATGTCAGCATTCTGGGCAAGTCTTAGAAATTCTGCCAATTATACTTCCGCATCTTTGAGGTTTTGCCGAAGCCGCAGCTTGCGCAGACTTTTTTTGCAGCGTTGTAGCTGTGCCTTCCGCACCTTCTGCACATTATGTGCGACTTTCCCTTGCTCCGCTTGCCCATTGAGGGCGTTCCCTTGACCATAAGCGTTCACCGTTGACCGTAAACTGTTTAACCGTTTGCTGTTCACCGCAGGCTTTTTACTGCGGTGAAATCATTATTATTGTGTCTCCTCTGAGGAAGGTTGTGCCGAGCTTCCTTGAAACGTTTCCTTCCACGCGCTCTTCTGTGTCGTCAAGCACGCAGTTGATGTGTATGTCAAATGCCCTGAGCGTGCCTATGAATTGCTTGCCATTCTTCAGCTCGACAAGCACTTTCTTGTCTCTTGCGCGGTTAAGCGCGTCCAATGGTCTTGCTTCCATCTCGTATCACCCCAAAAATTAAAACAAACAATATTGACGGCAAATCAAGGGGAGGTTTATAAAACTATTGGTTAGAACCCGTAGCTTTTCCTTCTTTTTTTCATCCAGCGCGGCACAACGACGTACAGGAGTATTCCTATCAGGGTTATTCCGACCGCGATGAGGAACCAGTATGCTGGGTTTTTGTCCTGCTTTTCATCCTTGAATGCAGTTGTTTCCGGAAGGTCTTTGCGCGGCTCCTGCTTTATTGGCTCGGGTGCTGGCGCTGTTTCTGGCTTTGCTGGCTCTGTTATTGTTTGGACTTGTTCTGCCGCGACTTGTGATGTTATTTCCGGCGCTGATGTGTTTGCTTCTGGTCCTGTCGCGTTTATCTGGACGATTGGCTCGCCTTGGGGTGTTTCGTCGCAGATATTTCCAATGCCGTCCCTGTCAGAGTCTTCCTGTTCGGGGTTGTTATTGTCAGGGCAGTTGTCTGCAAAGTCAGGGATGTTGTCGTTGTCGTTGTCCTCGCCCTTGAGCACTGCGACTTCCTTGTTTTTGTTGACAAAGGCAAGCAGGTTGTCGTAAAGCACCGGTTCTGTCCCTGCAATGCCAAGTGATTTTTCAATGCCTGTGCTTATTGTGTAAACCCAGAGCGTGCCATCGCGCTCGTATGCAATGATTCCGTTGTACAATGACGGGTGGTTGCCGTGTGCTGTTGTTGCTTTTTTTCTTCTTGTGGCAAGGTCTAGCAGCCAGAACTTGTTTGCATCAATTACGAGCACGGGGCTTTCCTTGTAGCCTGCCGGACTGCTTCCTGTCTGGTGCGTGTTTGTGGTGTCCTTGTTGTCAAAGTCGTAAAACTGTATTATTTTGCTGTTCCTGTTTCCGTCGCGGTCAAGGTCTTCCTCTGCCATGTCTTCTGCGGTGTCAAACACGAGCATGTCCTTGAGCATCAGGGCGTTTTCTCCCGGTGTTTGCGTGTTTATGACCTCGTTTTCCACAATGTCGTAATATTGTATTACCGTGTCGGTGTCGTCTCCGTCCTTGTTGAGGTCTCCTGAGTCTTTTTCAGAAGCTGCAAACCCGATTCTTTGCCCGAATATTGACGGGTGTGTTCCGCGCGCCTTTGTGTCAATCAGGTTTTTTGTTTCGGTGTTGTAAATGAGTATCCTGCGCGACTTGTCCTCGAAAGCTATGATTTTGCCGTAGGCAGAGGGGTTTCTTCCTTCCCTTCCTGTGTTCATTACCCTGTCTGTGGCGACATTGTAGTACTGCACGACATGGTCTGCAGTGTCATTGTCTCCTGTCAGGTCATTGTCAATGTTTTCCTCGTATGTCACGAATGCGACAATGTTGCCTTCTGCGGTTATTTCAGAGCCGCGCATGCCAGTATTGATTATTGTGTAAGCGCTTGCGGAAGCGCTCAGAATTGCCAGCATCAAGACAATGACCAGTGCCTTCATTCTGGGTTGTTGTTATGAGCGCGTGTTTTTATGCTTTTCCCATACTTGACGAAAAGCTTTATAAACAACCCGTCTGCTTCTGCTTTTTATGGTTGTTGTTCACAGGAGGGGTGAAGGAAGGACGCCTTCAGGCGGCAGGCAGGGTGTCCGGAGGGGAAAGAGAAGGTTTGAGATAGGCGACCACCCCATTGCGACCCGAATTGAGAAAGAGACAAGGATTTTTGTGAAGCCTACAAAGTCGCGCGGGCTTGTCAAGGCAAAGGTGCAAAGCGCTGACCACGTCAACTTGTTTGACCCGAAGACAAGGACTTTCTCGCAAACAAAAGTGCTTGCAGTGGTTGAGTGTCCTGCAAACAGGCATTACGTAAGGCGAAACGTGATGGTAAAGGGAGCTGTTGTCAGGACAGAAAAAGGAATGGCAAGGATAACATCTCGCCCGGGGCAGGACGGAACTGTGAATGCGGTTTTGGTGTGATTGTTCTTCCGCAGTTTTATAAGCACCTGAAGGATCTCTTTTCTTGCGTGGGTGGAAATCATGGCTTGCTGCCTTGCGCATGTTGTTGCGCGCCGGAAGAAGGGACCGCGCCCCAGAACGCTTGAGAACGTGGTTAAGGCTGCTGAAATGTTCAGGCAGGGGTGCACTCTGGCAAGGATTGGGGATGCATTTTGTTGTTCTAGGGAGTGGGCGAGGAGAATGCTTGTAATTGCCCGGCAACAAAAAATAATGCAGGATGAGGAGTATGATGCGCTGAAAGGAAAAGTTCATTACGAAAGCGCACAGCGCAGGTGGGCGTATTTTTGTGATGTTGCAGAGAATATTGAGCATTTTGACAAGGATAAATTCAATGAGCTGAAGGCAAAGTATTGGGCTGGCGAGCGGGATCCTGCTGCAAGGGCGGCGTATGCAGAACGTTCCTGCCTTGAATGGCTTGTGAGGAAAAAGGACATCACTGAGAGTGAAGCAAGGCTGATTTCTTATTTGCTTTGCAAGTTCAAGCAGAGCAAGACAACGCTTGCGCAGCTTAAGGACAATGCTTTGTATTTTATGAATAACAAAAGCATTTCTTTGAAGGATTTTGCATTGGAGCGCCGCATTGGAAACAACAACAGGAATCCTGCCATGAATGGGGTGCGGCAAATTGTTTCTGCTCTTGGGCTCGGCATAATTTCTTCTGATGATTATGCAGTGCGCGCTCTTGCCAATTTTTACAGGGTTTTTTCAACTGTGCGGAAGCCTGCTCCTGGCTGGAAATATCCTGAGCACAGGCTGAAATTTGTTCTTAATGCGCACGAAAAGACAGGGCTTCCTTATGCCCGGATTGCGCGCTTTGCAGAAGTGCCTGTTCAGGCTGTTTATGACTATAAGCTCCGCCAGAACAAACTGCATTAAGCGACTAAAACCATTACGGGCTTGTTGCAGTGCAATCAATAATGGAACTTCTTCTTTTATTATTCTCTCCGAACTCGCGCTGCTGAACAGAATTCGCAGCGCATGAGTGAGGAGTGTCTCTCGCCGGAGGCGCGTTATTAAGGAGTTTGCGGTTTTCAAACAAAGTGTTTTTCAGAAAGCCAGTAATTTCTTCACTGCTTCTATGAATATTTCGCATTCCTCTTCTGTGTTGTAGAGGTATAATGATGCCCTGCAGCTTCCCGGGAGTTTGTTTGCGTGGAACCAGGAATGGCAGCAGTGCATTCCTGACCTTGTCATTATGTTGTGTGATTTGCTCAAAAGCATTGCAGCATCGTGGGGGTTCATTTTGCCTATGTTGAAGCTGAATATTCCTGAGCGCTTTTCTGCCTCTTTTGGCCCGATTAGTTGCACTTTGTCCCCCAGTGCTTCTGTTATTTTTTTGTTCAATGCGATTTCGTGCTTGTGAATATTGTCAAGCCCGATGTTTTTTAGGTATTCAAGCGCTGCTCCGAGCCCGAGTATTCCTGCATAATTTTGCAGTCCTGCCTCGAATTTTTCAGGTGTTTTTTCCACTTCGCAGGTTGTGTACGTTGAGTCCTTCACTGTTTCGCCACCCACCATGAATTGGGGCATTTTTTCAAGCAATTCCTTTCTGCCATAGAGGATTCCTGTTCCGCTTGGTCCGAGCATCTTGTGTCCTGAGCAGGCAAGGAAGTCAACATCAAGCATTCTTACGTTTATTTCCGTGTGAGGGGCTGATTGTGCAGCGTCAAGAAGCACAAGCGCTCCATTTTTGTGCGCAACTTCAATGATTTCCTCAGCGGGAATGCTTGTTCCGTCAATGTTTGATGTCATTGTCATTGACACAAGACCTGCGCCTGTGATTTTTTTCCTCAGGTCATCAATGTCGCCAAATTTTGCCGTTTCAAAAGGAATGCCTGTCTTTGCCAGCTTCTGCCACGGCAATAAGTTTGAATTGTGCTCCTTGTCTGATATTATCACTTTCTTTCCTTTGATGTCAAGGCATTGCGACACAAGGTTTATTCCCTCTGTTGTGTTTCTCGTGAATATTATTTCCTCCTCGGATTTTGCGTTGAAGTATTTCTGCGCAATTCTTCTTGCCTTTTTGACTTCTTCTGTGACTTTCTGCCCCCATTCGTGCCAGCTTCTTCCGGCACACGCAGGATAGCGGTCATAGTATTCCTGCATTTTTTCAACAACGATTTTCGGCCTTAATGACTGGCAGGCATTGTCAAAATAGACTGGCTTTTGTTCAAGGCACGTGAAGTCCTTCCTGATTCTTTCAACATTCATTTGCTGAGCTCCTCATCAATGACTTTTTCAAACGCGGCAACAGGCCTTGGACCGACTATTGTGTGGTTGTTAATAAAGAATGTGGGCGTTCCCTGGATTTTTGCCTTTATCCCGTCCTCAAAGTCCTTCATGACTTCTGCTTGGTATTTTCTTGTATCAAGGCACTTGCTGAACTTCTGCTCGTCAAGCCCGAGTTCTCTGGCAATATCCTTGAGCATTGCGATGTTTGTTTCTGCTGCGCCGCAAGTTGCTCCGTTCTCAAGAAGCTTGTCATGGTATTCCCAGTACTTTCCCTGCTCTCCTGCGCAGTTGGCTGCCTCTGCGTGCAGGTCTGCCTTTGCGTGCAGTTCGCCAAGCGGGAAGTCGCGATAGACAAACCTTGCCTTGTCTTTGTATTTCGCAAGGACTTTTTTGATTATTGGTTCTGCCTCCTGGGTGTGGGGGCACATGTAGCACCCGAATTCAATAATTGTGACTTTGGCATTTTCAGGTCCCTTGCTTGGGTCATCGTCTTGTGTTGGCGCAATGAATGGCCCTGTGTAGTTCGTGGAAACCCCTGATATTGTTTCGTCAAATACTCCGAAAGGACAAAATGCCACTGATTCTGGTCCGTAGCAGTTGCCGTACCTGTAATAATTGTATCCGCCATAGACAGTGTATGCAAGGCTTGCCACTGTGAGTATGACCAGCATCCATGAAAGGAGCTCAAAGTGCCTGAACGTGAATGCTGCGAGCTTTGGGCTGCGCCGCATTATTCTGCCAACAAGGTGTGCTTTTATTCTCTGGTCAAGTGCTGTTTCGCACGGCTTTAGGGTGATTCTCCTGAAGACGCACTCAAATGCCTCCTTTGTCAAAGGGCGGTAGCTGACTGAGAATATTGCAAGAAAGGCAAAAACAAAAAAGGCAATTATGCAAATCATGTTCAGGATTCAGCCAGCTTCTTGTCTATGATTTCCTTGAACTTGTCAAATGGCTGGGCTCCTGAGACGAATTCGCCGTTTATGAAGAATGCAGGGGTTCCCTGTACTCCCGAGCTGACTCCGTCCTGGAAGTCGCGCTCAACCTCGGCCTTCATTTCGCCGTTGTCAAGGCAGGAGTCAAACTTTGCCTGGTCAAGCCCGAGCTGCTTTGCGTATGACTTGAGGTCGTCAATCCTGAGCGCGTTCTGCTTGCTGAACATCATGTCATGCATTTCCCAGAACTTGCCCTGCGCGTTTGCGCATTCTGCTGCCTCTGCTGCCTTTTGGGCATACTGGTGGAAGCTCAATGGGAAGTTCTTGAATGTTATCTGCACCTTGTCGCCGTATGTTTCTTTTATCTGCTTGAGTGTTGGCACGACTCTTGAGCAGTACGGGCACTGGAAGTCAGAGTATTCCACAATCTTGACTTTTGCATTGTCAGGACCGAATGCAGGATCAGCACCTGCCTTTGAGGTTCCTGCTGTTTTTGTCGCTGGCGCTCCTTGTCCCTGCCAGACAGTTCCGAGCCAGAAGCTTGCGATAACAACAACTGCAACCAATACTGCTGTCAATAATTTTGAATTGAGCATTTTTGTTTTCACCCCAACACGATTTGTTATCCCTGAAAACCCCTGCGGCAGTATATAAAGTTTGTGAAAAGATAAGCCATCCTACAAACCCTTATTTATTGACTACCACTCAGTAGATACAAACCGAAAGCTTTATATACCTGTCCTGGCATTTTATTTACATGCGGTTTTCAAAATATTCAAGATGGCAGCCTAAAAAGCAGGAAAGGGTGGAGCCGGAAAAAAGGCAGACCCTTGATGACTTTCTGACAGGGGTTCTTATCGATGTCTGCAGGTCAAGGGCTTCTGGAGCCAGCATAACATGGGAATATGCAAAGATTGGCGGCGCAAGCGACGGCTCAATCCAGTACAGGCTTGATGTTGACTACACAGCAGACAGGGTAAGGGGGCAGCATTATTCAGATGACAGTATTTCTGTTGACAAGGGAGAAAACCCCCATGACCCTTCTGACTACATTATGGGCGTTCTTTACGAGCACAATGTCCTTTCTGAGCGCGAGGGCAGGTGCATTTTGATGAACACAAAGCCTTTGCACCAGCTTGACGGCGCTGAAAAAATAGCAACAATACTCAACACAGGCGCTGACAAGCCAGTCTCAACAGCAAACGTGGTTGATGCTTACCGCAGGATATACGCAAGGGAGCCTGCTGGCTTCTGCATGGACGCGTACGTGTTGTTTGAGGTTGGCGAGGCTCTTGGCATTACTGACCAGGAAATCCTGCGCAGGTTCAGGATGTTTAATACAAAGCCAAAGAATTAAATCCTGACCCCTTCTAAGAAATACTTCTGTATCGGCTCGCCTTGTTGTACTAGTTTTGCCACGCAGTTGCACAATTGATGGTTGAATGGGTGGCCGCAGGTTCCTGGCTTTCTTGGGTTCCAGCACGGTCCTCCCTTGCTAAGTGATGCTTCCCTGACTTTGAGGAATGTTTCGCGGTTGAGCATTTTGTGCTGTGTTTTGTAATTGTGAATGATGAGGTCTTGCAGGCTGTTTAGGCGTAATTTGGTGTTGGTGAATGGGTCTGTGTCCGTGAATGGCAAAAACTGGTCTCCTGAGCCGTCGTCATAAACAATGTGGTATGTTGGGAATTTTTGTTCGTCAGGGTCTGCAAAGTGCGGCCTGTTCACAACAATTAATACTGCGCCGTTCGTGAACTTTCTTGTTGATGCCCTTTGCGCCCCAAGCTTGTATAATTCTTCTTGCACTGTGTAGGAGGGTTTTTCGTTTGGTGAGCGCTTGTAGTCAAGGATTGCAGGTATGTCCTCTTCCTCGTTTCCGTTGGTTAGCAGCAATATTGCGTCCGCGTGGCCAAAGACAATTATGTTTTCAAGCTCTGAGTCTTCCGTTGTTGTGTTTTGGAATGCTGTCCAGAGTTCGCGTTCGGTGTACTGCCAGAAAGGCATGCTGTTCCTGCCTTGGTAGTTCTTCCATGGCCGCCAGAGGGCAAGCTTGTGCCTTGTTGTTCCTGCAACAGCCCATTTGTGCGGCAGTATTTCTTCGGGCAGTTTTGTCTTGTCTATTTTTGAGAGCAGTCTTGCAACGTGGCATTCGCTTGAGAATTCTGACGGCCTTATTGACCAGTATTCCGGAGTGGAGCATGGCACGACAAACGGCTTGATTGTGTAGACCGGTTGTTCTATTCCGAGGCGGTCGTGGAGTCTTTTGTCGCCCAGAAAGCGCTGCCAGCTTCTTGTGAGGAAGCTTCCTTTTTTTCCGAGTTTTGAGATGAATGCGTCTTTTTCCTGCAATAATCTCAGGTCTTCCTCTATCCACGTGAAGGTCCATCCTTGTTCTCTAAGGTCTTCCGCGAGTATTTCAAGCTCTGTTGCTTCCCTTGCCTTGCCGTTTTCGTCAAGATATCTTATTTTCTTGTTTTTTAATTCTTCAAAGAGCTTTTTGATTTGTTCAGGGCTTGTTTTTCCGTATTTTTCCTGCAGGACTTCCTGTACGTCTTGTTCTGTGAATTTGTTTTTTGCAAAGTCGCACGCGCAATGATTCATTGGTTCTGTTTTCGTGTTGTGTGCATTGGCGGCTTGCTGGTCTTCTTTTTGGCTTGAGTACGGGCACCTGTAGAATGGCAGGTCAGGGCAGGGTTTTGGAAGGCTGAATCCGGGAATGTGCTGTCTTGTTGGTGGCAGTGATGCTATCTTGGGCGGGTGTTTTCCGAGTTTTTCCTTGTGCCAGTGGTAGAGTTTTCCCTTGAGGCGCCTTATTGCGCTGTAGTCTGCCGCGCTGAGCGTGCTTTGTTTTGCGTTTTTCATTGCCCCTTTTCCGCGCAATGGCTTTGTTTCTGCCTCCGGGTCTCCCCACGCGTCAACGGGTATGCCGAGTATTTTTGCTGCTGACTTGAGTATTCCGAGCTCAACAGATGTTCTTGGTCCGTAATACACTATTTGTTCGAGCTTGAGTTCGTCGCAGACTGTTGCGTACGCTGTTGCCATGAGCTGCCTGTTGTACGCGCAGGCTTTCTCGAGCAAGGGGTCTGTGTTTTTGTCTTTGGTGACTGTTGCAAGGTCTTGGTCAGCGCCGAAGAGGCGTGTCAGGTCCTGCCGGTCTTTTCTTGGCAGTGAGAATCCCTTGCGTATCTTGTCTATTTTTTTTGCAATGGCTTTTCCTTGCGCCTCCTTTGCTATGCTGCTGTCAAAGATGCCGAGCGAGTACTGGAGGATTCCCTGCCTGAATTCGTTGTTGAGTGGTTTTCTTTCAGTGCTTCCCAGAATGGACATTGCTGATTCTTCTGCTTCTGTTGTTTGCAGTATTGTTTCTTCCAGCGAATGGACGAGCCTGTTGTCTTTTGTTGCGTGGAATGGCAGAACCACTGGTGACACTTGTATGAAGTGCACGTCATCGTGCAGGTTCCACCCGTATTCTATTGTCAGTTCTCTTATTCCAAGGAGTATTTCTTCTGCGAGCCTGTTTCTTTCGCAGGCATAATCAACGCATATGTATTTTGGGTTGTTTTTTGCGTTGTCTATCGTGACGCCCGGGAGGAAAATTATTTTTTTGCCTGCAAGCTGCCTGAGTGCCGGCTTTAGGATCTGGTGGTACTGGTGGAATGTCTTGAGTCCTGCGATTATGCTGTTTTTTTGCGCCCATTTCTTTGTGTGCCTGTGGATTCTTGAAAAACGCGCCTCTTTTGTGGTGAACAAGGGGTCGTCGTCGGGAAAAAGGGGCCTTAGGGTGTAGTAAAGCCTTGCGTGCTTTGTTGGGTCTGAGAATCTCCTTATTGTCGGCGTGTACCAGGATACTGCCATGGGTCTGGTGGTGCGCAGTTATTTAAATCACTGCTGTTTTTTTGGATTTATGAAGTTGTGGGTGGTGGGTGCAAGGGGTGTCAAGCGGCAGAACGAGGATTATGCAGAATTTTATTTGCGCGGCTTTGACAATGTTTCTTATGGTCCTGTGCGTGTTCCTGCAGGGGAATTGTATGTTTCGCGCAGGGCATACAATGATGGCGAGGCAAAAAAATTGTGCGAGAGGCTTTCTTCAAGGCTTCCCGGCTGCAGTGTTTACTTGAAAGATTATGGCGCTTACAAGAAGGTTGTTTGGCTGAGGACGAGCAAGGCAGCTGAGCACGAGCAGGTGTGGCGCGAGTTTTCGCCCTTGATGGAAAAGGTTGGTGTTTCTGAAAGGCTTGTCAGGATTGGCTGGCCCTGCCCAATCATTGAGTGCGATGACGGGCTTGAGGACATCTTGAAGTTGCAGCGCGGCGTGCATGATGCTCTTGGCAGCCTGTGGCAGGAACGCCTTGTTCCGTTGATTGCTGGCAGGGCAGGGCTTGATGACTGCATTCGGTGGCTCAGGGAGCGCAATTTCAGGGCAGTCCTGCAGTATGGAAGGGAGAGGAGGCAGGTGCTTGAAAAGCTTTCTTCAGGTTTTTGTGCTGACTTTTCAGGGCTTGATTCTGCTGTTTCCTCGCTTGAGGCAAAATGCAGCGCTGGGCGCAACTGGCAGGAGTCAGGCAGTGAGTCATTGAACATGCCTGTTTACGTGAAAGAGCCCCTCAAGCCAAGGCAGGCTCTTGCGCCTGAGCTTGCAGAGGCAAGGAAGACCCTGCTTGGCAGTGCTGCTGTTTTTGATTTTGAAATGATGCACTGGTGGACTAGTAATCCTGTTATTTTTTCTGTTTCTCTCGTGAGTGATTCTCTTGGTGACGTGATTTACGGCTTGTTTCCTTCTGACAATGATGCTGTTACGGCAATGGGGCGTACTTCAAAGTATGTTCAGGTTGGAAGCGAGACAGAACTGCTTGCCAGGACAGCGTTGTATTTGCGCAATGCCTGCTTGAGAATAACGCAGAACGGGCTTGGTTATGATTACGGGGTTGCTGATACGGTCAGGGGAAGGTTCCTGATTGGCAGTGACAATTCTCCACCTTTGCCTGTTGCGCTTTACAGAGGCAGGCTTGATGAGCACGGCAGGAATTGCAGCAGGGATGCTGTTGATTTTGACATGGCCTGGTTTGGGAGGGCTTACCTGAAATGGCTCGTGAGCGACTGCACGCTTGAGAGCCTTGCAGAGCTTTGCGACATTTATTTCGGGACAAAAATCGGGTTTCAGAAAATCATTTCGTATGATGAGCAGGCAATGCTTGTCGAGAAGGCTTCTGCAGGAGACAGGAATGCTATGGGGAAGCTTAACCTTTACAATCATTGTGACAGCGTTACAGAGCATTGTGCAGGCATGAATTTTGTCAGGATTCCGATAGGCATTGCTGAGGCATTGGACATTGAGTATTTTGACGCTTTTCACAGGACACCGAAGGATGTTGCATTGCTTGCTGGCAATGTTCAGAACTGGAAGGCGCTCAGCCAGCCCCGCAACACGAGGAAGTATGTTGAGTGGTTTGAGGAGCAGGACCGGAAGGGAAATTATTTCTTGAAGGAAAGGCTTGACTCGTTGCCTTTTGAGTTTTCCAGAGGGAGCGTTGATGATGTTCTTGTTGCTTATTTTCCGCTTTGGAACTGGCTTGGCAGTTTTGTTCCAAAAGATTTTGGAAGGCTTGCTGAAATTGCTCTTAATGCTTCTAATCCTCTTGAGGCTTTTGCTTATTATCAGGTTCTTGACAGGTTTGTGCACGAAATACTTGCCGATATTGCACTGGGCACTCCTGACAGTGTTTTTTTGGGAAAGTATGGAAATCACAGGCAAACTATTGTTAATGCGCAGAATGACATTGGTGACTTGCTGAAAAAGGCATTTTCTGGGGCTTCTATTGTTAACAGGTATCATAATTTGTATTTTGTTACTGGGCTGGATGTTAACTCGGCTTGGAAACGCGGTCTTGTTCCGCTTGGTGTTTCTTCAAAGGCAATTAATGTTGCTGAAGGCGACATTGTGCACTGCATGAATGGGGTTGTCTTGAGTACTGGCATTTCCATTCCGAGCAGGAAAAGAAGGGCTCAGGAGCCGGGAAGGAACAGCAAGTGCGCTTTGGGAATAATGGCTGTGCGCGACTTTGTTGAAGCTTATTTTAAGAACGGGCTTGATGCTGCTCTTTCTTTTGCGCGTTCGCTTGCCAAAAATATTGATAAGTTGCCTCCTGAATATTTTGCTTTCAGGGTTTCGCTTAATGAGTCTCTTGAGGACATGGGTGTTGAACAACAGCAGCGGCGCAAGGCCTTGATTTCCGAAAAATTCTGGCTCAAGCCCGGCGAAAGCATCATTGTTGGAATGTCTTGCAAGGATGGTGTTGGTGACTTTGAGCAGTATGATCCTGCTGCCAAAAGCTATTTGCACGGCTTTGTTCCTGACTTTGAGGCTTATTTGAATGAGAACTTCGGGCGCGTTCACAAAACAAACGAGAAAGGCGACAGGACAACGCGCGAATCAATGTTGTACAAAATCTGCAAGGCGCTCGTAATCCCCGGAAGGTCTCCCAAAAAACACGCAGAACTTGAAAAGTTCTTGACTGGAAAGAGCGAAAGGTTGGAGATAGAGTGAGATGCAGATGAACAAAACTGTGGCTCAATTAAAACAGCATAAAAAAACACTAATAAAGGCATTTCTGATAAGCATCATATTAACTTCGCTGATCATTTTAGGATATGCAAAATCATATCCTTATTTGCACGAATTTGGACATAGCGCCACTGCAACAGCACTTGCACTGGCATATCACAATTCCTGTCTTAACATAACTTGGGTTTATGGGGAAAAAGGACCTGTACAAACAAATGTAACTACAAAAATGAACGGGGTTTTGTGGCCTATGTTCTCAATCGGCGGAGGTTTGTTTGAGATACTGCTCACGTACGGTGTGTATTTTATCCTGCGCAAACCAAAAACTAAAGTTTTGCTTTCCTTTCGCAACTGGTCCGCGAACACTTTTCTTGTTTGTTTTGTGTTTTATTCTATTTTTATTTCAATGGTTTTTGCAGACACTGATGGTTTTGCACTTGGGCCAGTTATTAGAGAACAATGGGGCACAGCGTGGGTAATAACAAGCCAAACAATAATATTTATGCTGCTGTTAATTGGAACAGCAGGAATGATTATTGCAATTGCATTAGACCTTGTCCCCATACTTCAAAAAAAAGAATAACATCTTAGAGGCGCTGCGGCGCAACAATACCCTCCTCACTCATGCGAACCGAACTCCGTTCAGGTTCGCGAGTTCGGAGAAGGAATAATCAGCTTTTCCTGTACCCAAATTTCTTTTCGTAGTCCTTGTGGTCCATGATGTCAAGAACAAGTGCAATTATTTCCACTTTCCTGCCGTTTATTGTGTAAATCATCCTCCACGCGCCTGAGAGGTTTACTTTCCAAAGGTTGCTTACTGCGTATTGGATGATGTATTCTTTTGGAATCCTGTCTTTCGGGACGTGTATTCCATATTGCGGGTTTTCCTTGAGGAATTCTATTTTCTGCTTTATTGAGCCCAAGAGAATCTGGTGGTCGCTTTTGGTCACTCCTTTTGCAATTTCCTCGCCGACCACCTGGTTCAGCCGGTTAAACTCCTCCTTTGCATTGCCTGCCAGTATCACCGTAACCGGCTTTCCCTTGAAACTCATACTTCAATTCCCTTTGCTATTGCTTTCTGCAGCTTCGGGCTTGGGTTGTATATCCACAATATGCCTTTTCTGCCGTCAAGAATTTTTCCGCTGTCCTCAAGGTATTTCAGCACGATGTTCAATGTCTGGTGCATCACTTTCCTCGGCAATTTTGCTTTCAATTGCTCCCTTGTCAGCAGCTTGTTTGCTTTTTTCAAGGCTTCCTCCACCATAAGCACTGTTTTCAGGCTCGGATAGTGGATAACCGCCATCCTGTTCATCTGCATGCCAGATCACCTTCTTCACAACACTTATATGAGTTTATATAAATAATTGTATACACTCATATATAAACATTGCGCTTTTCAGGTGAGCATGCATTTGCCATAGAAAGAGTCAAATGCTGTTGCCTTAAATACCTCACGCGAGCATGTCCAGTGGCCAGTGCGCTGCATTTTTGTCGACGGAAAAAATCTGAAAACTTTCCGGATGTCCGGTGAGGATGTCCGGAACGCACAAGATTTTTTTTCTTTATGGCGGCAAAACCTTTGAAAGAAACACCTTACTAACAACTGCATCAGATAACGCTATAAATACGTGACCTCCTCCCCGCACTAAAGTGCGGGGCTTCCGGCGAAGTCTGCTAGTTTTCTTTGGTGTATGTCCTCTTGGTGTTTGACGTAATTGT
>FWPU01004246.1_pt1 | contig 33753 bp, 27 predicted proteins | sample 2228361 | NCBI WGS metagenome assembly FWPU01 (sample SAMEA103939777, study PRJEB20133) | metagenome
TGGCCCAACGGGTATGTGATAACTTTGGCTGTGCTTATGAAGAGCATCTGACTTTAACCGAAAGGGTCTCCTGATCATGCACTAGGAAGACATAGATTATACCATGCTCCCGTAGTGTTTTCCTTAGCGCCTCCCTGTCATATTGGGCATTGCGTTTACTGTAGGGCACCGATCGTACGTCCGCAACAGCTGTGATGCCGTGGGACTTCAGTAGGCCAAGGAACTTGTCTATCGGATGGTTGGAGTGTCCAATCGTGAAAATACTCATAGCACACTCACGCTCCTTCTGGAAGGATGATGGCGGCCACGAGTTTGTACGCCCGCCCCTCATGTGGCTCCCCCAGGCTTACAGTGAGATAGGCTGGACCTTCCTGGTATCGGCCGTCCTCCCGCATGAGGTATTTCCGTTCGGCAAATGGGTCTGTGACCCAGAGGGCATAGAAAGTACCACTGTGTCTGAATCTAGCTTGAACTCGCCGTTTCGGATTGCCGAACGCCTGCCCCGGCCTGAATACATTTATCTCCAGGCCTTGGACCCGTATCAACTTTAATGAGGTATCGAACGCCATTGCTTGCTCAAGAGGCACAAAGTCATTCAGCCCATTGTATGTGCTGTTGCCGTTGGTCCACAATGGGGCGTTGTCCACCAGCCTTTGTAGGTCTTCCCAGGCATATTCACCTACCTTCACCCAGTATTGGTTGGGGTCGAGCAACCAGTTCTCTCGCTGATATCCATTCGGCTTCGGCCCCAGTAGTGGAATGTCAATGATGTCCAGAACGCGCGGGTCGGCCCCATTTTCATACCGGCGCTCTTCCTCCGAGACCTCCTCGTGAGGACGACTCCCTACCGGTCTGACCCACGTTGGTTGCGGGCGACCTAGTTCGCACCCGGCGATACACCGACCTGGGTCAAACTTCCTTGAATTGGGAAGACAAACTATGCGCTTGGTCACAGGCATTCTCCTGCCTCCTGCTGCTCACAGCCCGCCTTTCGCCTTCTCCTGCAGTTCGTAGAGCTTGTTGATGGCCTCGATGGGCGTCATGGAGCCGATGTCCAGGGACAGCAGCTCCTCCATGACCGAGGGTGCCGCCCCCATCAGGGACAACTGGGCCGCGGCCGGTGCCCTGCCCCGCCGGCCAGCCCTGGCGGGAGCGAGGCCCGCCGGCGGCGCGATGTGGTGGTTGCGGTTGCTCTCCAGCTCGGCCAGGACCTCCCAGGCGCGGTTGATGACGGCAAGGGGCAGCCCGGCCAGCCGCGCCACGTGGACGCCGTAGCTGCGGTCGGCGCCTCCCGGCACCATGCGCCGCAGGAAGACCACGTTGCCCTGGTCCTCGGACACCGCCACGTTGAAGTTGCGCACGCGGGGCAGGTAGTCGGCAAGCTGGGTAAGCTCGTGGTAGTGGGTGGCGAAGAGCGTCTTGCAGCCCAGGCGCGGGTGGTTGTGGATGTACTCGGCCACGGCGCGGGCGATGGCCAGGCCGTCGTAGGTGCTGGTGCCCCGGCCTATCTCGTCCAGGATGATGAGGGAGCGGCGAGTGGCGTGGTGCAGGATGGCCGCCGTCTCCACCATCTCCACCATGAAGGTGGACTGGCCTACCGCCAGGTCGTCCTGGAGTCCCACGCGGGTGAAGATGCGGTCCACGATGCCGATGGACGCCGACTGGGCCGGCACGAAGCTGCCCACCTGGGCCATCAGCACAATGAGGGCCACCTGCCGTATGTAGGTGGACTTGCCCGCCATGTTGGGACCGGTGAGGATGATAAGCTGGTCATCCAGGGTGGACATGCGGGCGTCGTTGGGCACAAAGGACCCGGGTGGCAGCATGCGCTCCACCACGGGATGCCGGCCCTGCTTGATCTCGATGACGTCGCCATCGTTGAGCTGGGGCCGGACGTAGCCGTAGCGGGCGGCCACGTCGGCCAGGGAGCAGAAGACGTCGGCCTGGGCGATGGCGTGGGCCGTCGCCAGGATGGAGGGCGCGGCCTCGGCCACCTGCTGGCACACCTGCCGGAACAGCGACGCCTCCAGCTCGCTTATGCGGCCCTGGGCGTTGAGCACTATGGACTCGTACTCCTTCATCTCCGGTGTGATGAAGCGCTCCCCGTTGACCAGCGTCTGGCGCCGGATGTAGTCGGGCGGCACCCTGTGGAGGTTGGGCTTGCTGACCTCGATGTAGTAGCCGAAGACCTTGTTGTACCCCACCTTGAGGGAGTTGATGCCCGTGCGCTGGCGCTCCCGCTGCTCCAGCCTGGCGATGTAGTCCTGGGCGTCGCGGGAAGATGTCCTCAGGGCATCCAGGTCCGGCGAGAAGCCCGGCCGGATGACGTTGCCATCGCCCACCGATAGCGGCGGGTCCTCGCTGAGGGCGTTCTTGATGAGCTGGACGGTCTCGGCGTTGTCGCGCATGCTCTCGGCTAGCCAGGCGACCTGCGGCGTGTCGTCGTCCTCCTGGAGGACGGCCCTGACCTGGGGCACCACCTCCAGGCTGCGGCCCAGGGCCACCAGGTCGCGGGGCGTGGCGCTGAAACCCCGCACCCTGTTGACCAGCCGCTCCACGTCCGACACCGACTCCAGCAGGGCCAGGACGCGCTCGCGGCGCAGGGCGCTGCGGTGGAACCAGGCCACGGCGTCCTGCCTCCTGACAAGCTGGGCCACGTCCAGCAGCGGCTGGCCCAGCCACTTCCTCAGCAGCCGCGCTCCCATGGGCGTCCTGGTGCGGTCCAGCACCGAGAACAGCGACGCGCTGGCCGCGCCCCAGCGCCCGCCCTGGAATAGCTCCAGGTTGCGCCGCGTCTGGGGGTCCAGCACCATGTAGGAGGCCGTGGAGTAGGTGTACAGGGAAGTGACCTGGGCCAGGGCCGACTTCTGGTTGCGGCCCAGGTAGTCCAGGATGGCGCCGGCCGCCCGGATGGCCAGCGGCAGGCTATCGCAGCCGAAGGCCTCCAGCGACGCCACCTTGAAGTGGGCCAGCAGCGCCTCCCTGGCCCAGTCCAGGTTAAAGGCGTCAGGCTCCAGGGGTGTGACGGTGGCGCCCTGCTCCACCGGCAGGCCCTCGGCGCCCTCGACTACCAGGACCTCCGAGGGCATGAGCCTGCTCAGCTCCACAGCCAGGCTGCCCAGGGGAAGCTGGCTGGTGGCGAACTCGCTGGTGGTGATGTCCACGTAGGCCAGGCCCGCTTCGTCGCCCTCGATGACCACGGAGGCCAGGTAGTTGTTGGCCTTGCGGTCCAGGATGGAGTCCTCGATGACGGTGCCGGGCGTCACCACCCGCACCACCTCGCGGTCCACCAGGCCCTTTGACGTGGCCGGGTCGCTGGTCTGCTCGCAGATGGCGATACGGTAGCCCTTCTTGACCAGCCGGGCCAGGTAGGACTCCAGGGCATGGTAGGGGATGCCGGCCAGGGGCACGCGCTGGCCGCGCCCCATCTCGCGGGACGTGAGGGCGATCTCCAGCTCCCGGGAGACTATGCGAGCGTCGTCGTCGAAGGTCTCGTAGAAGTCCCCCATGCGGAACAGAAGGATCTCGTTGGGGTGCTCCTTCTTGATGCGCAGGTACTGGCGTCTGGCGGGAGTGGTCATAGCTTCGGCGCGCCTCGAATATCCAGCCCAATTGTACTGAAGGCAGCGCCACGGCGAAAGGCCACTGGGGTCAACCTTCTGCCCTCGGCGCTTTCCATCGTGTGGCCCAAAAGCGGACTGTTCTTGCAGGAAAGGGGTTGCTGGATGAGGGCAGATGGCCAGACATCACCCCCGTTCGCCCTCTCCACGCATGAAAGAGGGGGCCATAGATTGGCTGACCTAATGCCCTTAAAGGCTGGGGGTGAGTTCAGGGCGCTGCCCATCTTGACGCCGCTCCTGACGGGGCCTATATTGCTTCTATCCCCAGGCATGCTTCTTCCTGGCTGTTCTCTTCCTGGACTGCTGCCGAAGGAGGCGACCATGCCCAGAGTCCACGACCGGGGCGGCTGGCCCACCGATGGGCCGATAGACAAGACCGACCATCCCAAGGCCGACTGGGAGGTGCGGACCCACGCGCTGAACATTGTGCTGGGGAGGAAGGGCATCCGGCGCACCGACGAGCTGCGCCGTGCCATCGAGAGCATCGAGCCGGCGCAGTACGAGGCCATGAGCTACTACGAGCGCTGGGCCGAGGCAACCAAAAGGCTGCTGGTGGAAAAGGGACTCCTCGCCGAGGAGGAGATCGCCCGGAAGGTAGCCGAGATAGAGCAGCGCGGGAGGCGGTGATGGAGGCAGTGACGCCTCGCTTCCGCCCCGGCGATCGCGTGCGTGTCCGCGCCGACGAGCCACAGGGCCACTGCCGCACGCCCCACTACGTCCGCGGCAAGACCGGGCGCGTGGTCAGGCTACAAGGCGTGTTCCGCAACCCTGAAGACCTCGCCTACGGCGGCCAGGGCCTTCCAGGGCAGCCCCTGTACCTGGTGGAGTTCTACCAGGCAGACATCTGGCGAAAATACACTGGCCCACCGGTAGATAAGGTCTGTGTAGATATCTATCAACACTGGCTGGGACCCGCTTAGTGCAGCCCGCGAGAGACCAAGGAGGGCACCATGAGCGAAAGGCATGACGGTAACGGCCACGCCCACCCAGGTAAGAGGCCAGACAGCGAGTTGGGCTACTACGGCAAGCTGGCCAAGGCCCTGGAGGAGCTGCTGGTGGAGAAAGGCGTGGTCGCCAGGGAGGAGGTCCAGCGGGCCGCGGACGAACTGGAAGCGCGCTCGCCGGCCGACGGCGCCAGGGTCGTTGCCCGCGCCTGGGTGGACCCGGACTTCAAGGCGCGCCTGCTGGCGGCCCCAAAGGCGGCGCTGGCCGAGCTAGGCTACACCTTCGAAGGCGCCGAGCTGGCGGTGGTGGAGAACACGGACAGGGTACATCACCTGGTGGTGTGCACCCTGTGCTCCTGCTACCCTGTCAGCCTGCTGGGCAGGCCGCCCGACTGGTACAAGAGCCTGGCCTATCGCTCCCGCGCCGTGGTGGACCCGCGCGGGGTGATGCGCGAGTTTGGCCTGGAGTTGCCCGACGAGGTGGAGGTGCGGGTGCTGGACAGCACCGCAGACATGCGCTACCTGGTGCTGCCCCGACGCCCGGCCGGCACCGAGGGCATGAGCGAGGGGCAACTGGCCAGTCTGGTCACCCGCGACAGCATGATCGGCGTCGCCGACCCCCGCTCGCCTGAGCCGGCTCCTGCCAGCTAGCGGGCGTCTAGTCTTCCTTCCAGAAGCGCTCTTCCTTGAAGGTGAAGCCCCTGGGGACCATCCTGGCCTTCACGTCTTCGATCATACCCGGGTGGCCGCAGGCGTAGACGATGGTATCCTGGGGGCTGAGGCCTAGCTTCTCAACATACCGCTCCACGATAAGGTTCACGCGTCCGGTCTCGCCACACCAGCGCTGGTTGCGCTCTTCCCTGGGCCGGCTGACCGTGGGCACGTAGGTGAGCAAGTCGGGGTACCGGGCGGCCAGTTGCGCCAGCTCGCAGTCGTAGGCGAACTCGTCACAGTAGCTGGCGCCCTGGAGCACGTAGAAATGGTGCCCGCTGCGCTGACAATGCAGGTAGTCGCGTATGTAGCTTATGTAAGGGACAACGCCGGTGACCGTGGCAACCAGCAACTGGTTGGGCAGGCTGGGGTCGAAGGTGAAAATGCCCTTGGCGCGGGGCCTGATGGTGAGCTTGTCCCCTACCTTGAGTTGCCATAGCCTGGGGGTCAGCACTCCATGGGGCAGCGGCACCAGCTCAATGAACAGCTCCAGGAACTCCTCATGAGGCGCCGAGGCTATGGAGTACGCCCGCTCGATTCCATCCAGGCCGATGGTGCAGTACTGGCCGGCCTTGAAGGTGAAGCCAGCAGGCCGTTCCAGCCACAGCAGCATCAGGTCCGGGGTCAGGTCCACTCGCCGCAGTACCCTGGTCTCCACAAATGTCGGTATACGCTTGTTTCCCAGTGTGGTCACCTTGAACGCGCCCTCCCGCCTGTTACTTGGTGGCACAAAAATAAGGTGAGCTGCGGTTGCGCTCACCTGTCGTGCCCCCATTGGTTACATTGTACAGACAGGAGAGTCCAGAGACAAGACTGGGACGGAGTGGGTCCCGTTTGCCTGGGAGTGTTTTTGGTGGGCCAGGCCCTGCCCCAGGGAGCCGGGCGCATGGGCCTGGCCCAAAAACATGCCCGGTCAGCGTCGGCCACCGCCGGGGCATATCATACAGCAACAGGCCCAGCCATGCCGGGCCGGGCTAGGGATAGGACAGCAAGGGGCCGTCACATGAACGCCGCCAATCTGCACGTCATCCTTTGCGAGTACTGGATGCCCCAGGCAGCGCACCAGTTCGGGCTGGTGCAGGACATACGGCTGAAGGAGAGAGGCGTCATCGAGGCGCCCACGCTGCCGGGCCTGGGCTTCGAACTGGACTGGGAGTGGATAAAGGCACACACAGTGGCGGTGCTGGAGTAGCGTTTGAGGAGGCAAGGTATGGCGCAGCAGGCCCTGGAACTGGAAATCCTGATGGAAAGGCTGCGGAGAGTAGAAAGGCAGAACCGGGTCCTCATGGCCATTGCCATCGTCGCCCTGGCGGTGGCGGCCATCGTGCTCCTGGGCCAGGTGCTGCCCGGGAGCGGAGTCCTGACGGGCCAGCGTGTGGTGCTCACCGACAGCGATGGCACCCTGAGGGCCGTGCTGGGTGTCTGGGAGGACGGCTCCTCAGGGCTGCTGGTGCGCGACGCCGCGGGCCACGACCGCGCCGTATTCGGGATATGGCAGCAGGGCATTTCCGGCATCCACCTTTTCGACTCGGCGGGAGGCTCCCGAGTTGTCCTGGGTACCCAGGACAACGGGGACTCGGACCTGGTGGTCAGGGGTGCCGATGGGCTGGTCTTCCGGGCACCGTGAGCCGGCGCTTGTGACCTCACCCCCGTTTGCCTTTTCCCAGAATGGACTTTAACAACATAACAGGGTAATGGCGTAGCCAGCCCCCTCTCTAGCTCTCCCCCAGGAGGGAGCTTTGAGCAAGAAGGGGGGGGGTCGCTCGGCCTCAGGCCAGCGCCGTCGCGATGGTCCAGACGCCCAGGGCGGCCAGCGCGATCCCAGTGGCCCTGCCCGTCCACTGGCCGGCGGGCAGGATCTTTTCCACCAGCACCAGGGCCGCGATGGCAGCGACCCATAGCAGGTTCATCACGCCAGCGACGAACAGCAGGCCCATGAGTGCCCAGCAGCAGCCCAGGCAGTACCGGCCGTGCTTGATGCCCATGGTCAGGGCGCCCTTCGTGCCGTCCCGCCAGTTGGTCATGATGAACCCCAGGGGCGAGCGGCATGTAGTAAGGCAGACGTACTTGAGGCGGCTCCACTGGAACCCACCCGCCACTAGCAAGATGGCGCCGCCCAGGAACGGGCTGGTGCTCTCCATCTGCGGGGAGAGCAGGGAAGCCCTGTGAAGGCCCTACTGGGCCAGGGTAGCCAGGGCCGCGAAGCTGGCCCACACCACCAGGTAGCCCAGGAGGAAGACGCCCGTGGGCACGAAGGGCCGCTGCTGCTCCCGGCGCCTGCGGTTGACCGTGGCGACAAGCAGCACCATGGGCGCCGCCGAAGGCGTCATCATGGCCACCATCATCACCGCCCACATGCCGAAGGCCAGCGCAAAGTCGGCGATGCCCCATGCCTCCATGACCGGCATGGACATGGCCATGTCGGCGCCTGCGCCGCTCATACTCTGGGCGCGGTACACGGTGTATGCCCAGGCCAGCGCCGCCACGCCCACGACTCCGCTGGCCACGATGATGCGGTCCCGCCTGAGTACCGTCTCCAGTTGGGATGTTCCCTGCATACAGCTCCTCAGACCTTCCTGTTACCCGCCGCGCCAGTTGACGTTGCCAGCCATGCCAGACCTGGAGGCGAACCTGTGGGGCATGTCAGAATCGGACCACTGGGTGCCAGCACTGGGGGCCAGGTAGCCTTTTCCCATGCCAAAAGCGGCCTGAAAGCCCGCGTTTTCCAGGGTCATGGCTACCTCGCCAGCACCAAGCCTCGTTGGGCGCTGCTGACCTGGATGGCCTGCCGCGTCATAGCTCTTCCTCTTCTTCGCCGTCAGTACCCGCCGTGTCCAGGAAGTTGTCCAGGGCTAGCTGGCCCCTGGCCTTGCCATTGACGCTGGCGGCGTGGTCCTTGCCGTCGGCGGACGTCTTCAGGTCCCTGACGCAGGCAATAGAGGCCACTGCATCGCCCTCTTCTGGCTTGAAGATGGTGACGCCCTGGGTGGCGCGGCCCATGCTGGAGACTTCCGAGAGGCTGGTGCGCAGCACCTGGGCCTGCTCCGAGACGACGTACACTTCCTGGCAGTCGTCTATGATGGCCGCGGCGGCCAGGGGGCCCGTCTTGCTGGTGATGTTGAAGGTCTTGATGCCGACTCCGCCCCTGCGCTGGGCCCGGTAGGCGCTGAGGGGCGTTACCTTGCCATAGCCCAGCTTGCTTATGACCAGCAGCCTGCTTTCGGACAGGCCGACATCCATGGATACCACGCGGTCGCCGGGGCGCAGGCCCATGCCCTTGACGCCGCCGGCGGCCCTCTGGCGCACGGGTATCTCGGCCACCGGGAACCGGATGGACATGCCCCTCTCTGATACCAGGATGGCATCCCTGTCCTGGGCGGTAAGGCGCACGGAAACGACCTCGTCGCCTTGCTCCAGGTCCATGGAGATGAGGCCAGAACTGCGGCTGGTCACCGAGGCTATGGCGTCCAGGGGCATGCGCTTGACCTCGCCGTTGCGCGTGGCCATCACTAGGTAGGCGTCGGGCTGCTCCAGCGTCCGCACGCCGATCATGGCGCTGACCCGCTCCGACTCGCCCAGGGCGACGATGTTGACCAGCGGCACCCCCCGGGTGTTGCGCGAGGTATCGGCCCGCAGCTCGTAGGACTTGGTCGCCAGCACACGGCCCCTGTTGGTGAAGAACAGGAGCCAGTCGTGAGTGTCCACCACGAGGATGTGCTGGACCGGGTCATCCTCCTTGGTGTGCATGCTGACCACGCCCTTGCCGCCTCGGTGCTGGCTCCGGTAGGAGTTGGCCGATATGCGCTTGATGTAGCCGGCCTGGCTGAGGGTGACCACCACCTGCTCGTGGGCCTCCAGCTCCTCGCGGCTGAAGTCGTGGTCCTCGTCGCTGATCTCGGTCCTGCGGCGGTCGCCGAACTTCTTCTTGAGTTCCTGCGTCTCCTTCTTGACCACGGCCAGGACCTTGGCCGGGTTGGCCAGCAGCTCCTCCAGCTCCCGAATGGTGGCCTGTAGCTCCTGGTACTCGGCCTCCAGCTTCTCCCGCTCCAGGGCAGCGATGCGCCGTAGCTGCATGTCCAGGATAGCCTGGGCCTGGACGTCGTCCAGTTGCAGTTGCTCCATGAGGCCCTGCTTGGCCGCTTCCACGTCCCTGGCGTTGCGGATGATGGAGATGACCAGGTCCAGCATGCTGATGGCCTTGCGCAGCCCTTCCAGGATGTGGGCGCGCTCCCTGGCCTTCCTCAGCTCGTACTGGGACCGGCGCGTGACGACCTCCTGGCGGAAGTTAATGTAGTACTGGATAGCCTGCTTGAGGGTAAGTATCCTGGGCGTGCCATCCACCAGGGCGACCATGTTGGCTGCGAAGGTGCTCTGCATGGCGGTGAACTTGTAGAGGTTGTTCAGGATGACCTTGGGCTGCGTGCCAGAGCGCAGCTCGATGACCACCCGCAGGCCCTCGCGGTCGGACTCGTCCCGGACTTCCGAGATGCCGTCCAGTCGCTTTTCCTTGGCCAGGTTGGCGATCTTTTCCACCAGGGCGGCCTTGTTGACCTGGAAGGGCAGCTCGGTCACGACGATGCGCATCCTGCCGGAGCGCCCCACTGGCTCGATCTCCGCCCTGGCGCGCACCGCGATCTGGCCCCGGCCGGTGGTATAGGCGCTCTTTATGCCATCGCGTCCCATGATGATAGCGCCCGTGGGAAAGTCCGGGCCTTTCACGAAGCGCATCAGGTCCTCGACGGTGGCATCCGGGCGGTCTATCAGGTGCACGATGGCGTCACAAACTTCCGAGGGGTTGTGGGGCGGGATGCTGGTGGCCATGCCCACGGCGATGCCCGAGGCGCCGTTGACCAGCAGGTTGGGCAGCCTGGCGGGCAGCACCACCGGCTCGCGCAGGGTGCCGTCGAAGTTGTCTATGAAGTCAACGGTGTCCTGCTCCAGGTTGACCAGCATCTCCTCGGCGACGGCGCTGAGCCGGGCCTCGGTGTAGCGCATGGCCGCCGGAGGGTCGTTGTCTACGCTGCCGAAGTTGCCCTGCCCATCAATGAGGGGCAGGCGCATGGAGAAGTCCTGGGCCATGCGCACCATGGCATCATACACAGGCGCGTCACCGTGGGGATGGTACTTACCGAGGACCTCGCCCACCAGCCGCGCGCTCTTCTTGTAGGGCGCGGTGGGCCTCATGCCCAGCTCGTGCATGGCGTAGAGGATACGCCGCTGTACGGGCTTCAGGCCATCGCGGACGTCCGGCAGCGCCCGCGACACGATGACGCTCATGGCGTAGTCCAGGTAGGAGCTACGCATCTCATCTTCGATCTGGGTTGGCCGTATAAAACCGAACTCGGTCTTGGTAACCATTCACGACTCCTGAAGTGCCGCCTGATGGAGGGCTGGTCTCAGGCGCTGCCGCCGCAAGGGGCCGGGGGCCTCAGTCCGGTCACGCCTGTCCAAGGTTGCCGCGCCGCCCGGCGAGGGTGTGGCCGGATGGCGGCTGTGCGCTGGTCCATGGTGCTGCCCAGAGGAGGAAAGGCAATCGGCGAGGTAAACGCCGCGATAAGCCCAGGTCTGGACCGGGTCAACCGACGAAAGCCATAATTACCCTTCAATTATACCATAGCCGCTAGCCGCGACGCCTACGGATTTCCGCCCCTGCCCGCGAATTCCCGGGCGTAATACACCAGGGCCTCGAAGAGCCTCCCGAAGTCGGCTGGCAACTCGCCGCGCCGCTCGGGATGGAACTGCACGCCTATCACCCAGCGGTGCTCCGGGCTTTCCAGCGCCTCGATGACCCCGTCCTCCAGCGAGTAGGCCGAGGCCAGCAGCAGCGGCGACCTGTGGGCCTCCCTCACACCCTGGTGGTGGCGGCTGTTGACCCTGACGAACCCGCCGGAGCCTATGGTGGCGGCCAGCTTGCTCCCTGGCGCGATGAAGATGCGGTGGTAGGACGACTCTGCGCCCACAGGCCCATGCCCGGCCAGGGCCTGCGCCAGCGTGCCGCCCTGGGCGACGTTGAGGACCTGCATGCCGCGGCATATCCCCAGCACCGGCATGTCCAGGTCCAGGGCCGCCCGGACCAGGGACAGCTCCAGGGCATCGCGCCCTTCGTTGAAAGGGCCGGCATGGCCCGGGGCTGCGCCGCCGTTGTACCAGCGTGGCTGCAAGTCCGGGCCGCCGCTGAGCAGCAGGCCCCCCAACCGGGAGAGGACAGCCCCTGGCCCGGCATCCTGCCCTGGCAGGACGATGAGCGGCTCGCCTCCGTGTCCGTCCACGGCGTCGGCGTAGGGCCGGGCCGCTTTCAGCGTTGTCGCGGTGATGCCGATAGTCGGCCTGCTATGTGTTGGACTCATGACGCTTTCCTCTGCCTCTATAATACCGCATACAGGCAGGCCAGATGCGCCGCCGGCACGCTGCCAAGAGCCTGTCCGGTAACTCCGTCGTGGTGGGCCTGTCGGACCATCAGCGGAGTTGTCGGACAGGCCCTAAAGCTCTGGTGACCATTGGTGACCTGTACATGACTTCAGTAACAAAATGGTGAATATCCGCGTTAGTCATGGTGAAAGAAACGGCACTGGTGGAGTCGGCGGGCTGCAAACGGTGGGCGGTTGGACACCATAAAGGCTGCCAGCCCCGCAAACGTCCAGCAAACACGGTGCGCAGGCACCGCCAACCGATTTCACACCGAGGCCATACCAGAAGCCCCTTGAACCAACATCTCTCGGCTGCGATCATGGCTGTACCTCTAGCAACTATTCTGGACATGGCCTGTGGTGGAAGCTGAAGGATGTGAGTCATGAGAAGAATACTGGCCCTGCTCCGTTCGCCCGCGATAATGGCTGGCTTCGTCACAGCGGCGCTGGCGACCGTCCTGGTGACCACGGGCGTGATCGCCGCTGACCCGCAAACGGAGAAGAGAGACAGAGGCCCTGCCATTGGCGACACGCGCCCCGGTTGGGGCTACGGCGACGACAAGCACGACCACACCGGCCCGCCGGGCAAGAAGGACAAGGCCAAGGACGACAAGGACAAGAATAAGGACAAAGACAAGGGCCACGGCGGCGACGATGACGACGGCGATGGCGACACTGGCGACGACCAGGGCGACGACGGAGGGCAAGACTAGTAGTGTGTCACATGTGTTTTGATGACAGGCTTGGCCCCCTCTCTAGCTCTCCCCCACAGGGGGAGAGAACATAGTCCCTTCCCCCGCTGGGGGAAGGCCAGAGCCTGCCCCGAGCCTGCCGAGGGGAAGGGGGGGAGCATTCCTTCAATTCACGAGTGACAGACTACTAGGCTGCGTTGGCTGGGCCCCCACAGGCCCTAGACCCATCCAGGACCGGCAACAGCAATTGACCAGTGGGGAGCGGCGCGCCGCTCCCCACTAGCAGCAGGTGAAGGCTGATGAAGCTCTATGCTGCAAGCGCCAGCGGACTTTCGCCCCACTCCCCATTGTCTGGCCTCACCCAGCCCCAGGCGACCCCGAAGCCGGGGCGGCGATGCGGGGGCACCCTTCTCCCCCACACTCTTTCCCGTCACTTCCCATTCCCATGGCTTACCCTCCCCACACTCCGCGCACACGCCCTCCGTGACATTATTGAGGCCTCTGAGGTCATTGCTGTCATGGAAGACCAGGAGGTGTCGCGTGGAAACTCACAGTGGTATTTGTCTCTGGTACCACCGTAAATCGCCTGCCTCCCCGGACGGGAAGCCCAGTGCCCACAAGGGCATGGAAGCTGGACATGTATCCCTTGTGTCGCGCAAGAGCAGGCAGGTGAATGTATGACCACGACAAAGTCCCAGCAGCATGCATGCCCAAGGGGTGGGGAGGCGGCCCAGTCGGCGCAGGTCAACGAGGCCCAGGACATGGAGCTGACCATCGTCATGCCATGCCTCAACGAGCGGGAGGCTATCGCCGAGTGCGTCCGCGAGGCCAGGAGGGCCATCGAACAGGCGAGCGTCAAGGGAGAGGTCCTGGTAGTGGACAACGGCTCCGTTGACGGCTCTCCCGAGCTGGCCAGGGCCGCCGGCGCACGGGTCGTCCACGAGTCCAGGCGGGGCTATGGCAACGCTTACCTGCGCGGCTTCAGGGAGGCGCGGGGCAAGTACATCATCATGGCCGACTCCGATGGCACCTATGACTTCTCCCTGGTGCCCGAGTTCCTCCAGCAGCTGCGCGAGGGCAACGAGTTCGTCAACGGCTCACGCCTGCGAGGGGATACCTCTGGCAAGGCCATTCCCTTCCTGCACCGCTATGTGGGCGTCCCCCTGCTGACGTGGATGCTCAACAGGCTCAGTGGCGCCCGGTTCTCCGACGCCCACTGCGGCATGAGGGCCTTCACCAGGGACGCCGTGAAGCGCATGTCCCTGGCAAGCCCCGGTATGGAGTTCGCCTCGGAGATGATCTTCCGCGCGGCCAGGACCGGCCTGCGTAGCTGTGAGCTACCCATACCCTATCGGCCGCGCAAGGGCGAGTCCAAGCTGCGGACCTTCTCCGATGGGTGGCGCCACATCCGGTTCATGCTGCTGTGGAGCCCGACGCACCTCTTCTTCGTCCCGGGCGCCGCCATGTTCGGGGCGGGAATGCTGCTGCTGCTGGCCCTGGTCTGGGGCAAGCTGCAAATAGCCGGCCAGACCTTTGACATGCACTACATGGTCATCGGCAGCCTGCTCGCTATCCTGGGGTTCCAGGTGGCGGCGCTGGGCGTCTACGGCCGCACCCTGGCCCTGTCCATAGGCATCCTGCACAACGACCCGCTGATCTGCTGGGGCCAGCGCCATCTGACCCTGGAAAGGGGCCTGCTGTCGGGCGCCATGGCCACGGTGGCCGGGCTGTTGCTCCTGCTGTGGATCGTGCTGAGGTGGGTACAGCTTGACTTCAGCTTCGATGCGACCAACGTCTGGCGGCCTGCCCTGTTCGGCCTGACCCTGGTGGTCATCGGCGCCCAGACGATTTTCTCCTCTTTCTTCCTGAGCTTGCTGGGCATGAGGATACCTGCCCCGGCCAGCGGCCAACTCGCCGAGCAGGATGCGATGCCTTCGCCCAACTACGTGTAGAGGAGCAGCGGCATGTCAGACAGAAAAAGCCTGGCCATCATCACCGTGGACTGCATGCGCGCCGACCACGTGAACGAAGGCACCACTCCGTCCATATGTAGCCTGGGCAGGCGGGGCCTGGTGTACGCCTCGGCCTACTCCAACGGCTGCGGCACGCCCGACAGCTTCCCCGCCATCTTCGCCTCGCGGCCGGCCTATGCCTTTGCCGATAACCCTGGCGTGGACGTGGACTCGGAGTACGCCCTGAAGCCCGACGACGTCACGCTGGCCGAGGCGCTCCAGTCCGCCGGCTATGAGACCGCCGCCTTCATCGGCGGGAACCCCTACCTGGGGCGCAGGTACGGCTACCACAGGGGCTTCATGACCTTCGTGGACAACCAGCCCGGCGCCCTGGTGGACCAGCTCACGGGCGGCAGGCTCAGGGGCGCCCTGCGGAGCATGGCCCACCGCATGCCCTGGAGCCCTTACCCCAGCGCCGACAGGGTGACCAAGCAGGCGCTAGACTGGCTGGCCAGCCGCCAGCTTGCCGGCGAGGCGCGGCCCTTCATGCTCTGGGTCCACTACATGGACGCCCACTTCCCCACCCTGCCGCCCGGGCACCGCGGCCTGAAGGAGCGACAGGCGGCGTGGGCGCCCATCCGAGGAGAAGGCGCCAGGTTCCATGACACGCTGGTGAGGCTCTACCAGGAGTCCCTGCGCTACGTGGACAGGAACATAGCCCGGCTCCTGAAGCGCCTGCCGTCGGACGCCCTGGTGGTGGTGACCAGTGACCACGGCCAGCTCTTCGGGGAACACTCCTCCTACCATCACAACGGCGTGTGGGAGCAGTTGCTGCGGGTGCCGCTGGTCCTGGCCGGCCCAGGCATCGCGCCGGGCGTGGCCGAGGGGATTGTCCAGCACCTGGACCTGGCGCCCCACCTGCTGGGGCTGCTGGATGTCAGTCCTCCCCCGACGTGGAGGGGCCAGGCGCTGCACACCCCTGAAGACTATATATATGCCGTTTCCAACAACCCGGGCACGCGCTCCTATACTGAGGCCCTGATAGGCATGGATACCAAGCTGGTCAGGACACCGGCCAGGGCATGGGAGTACCCCCGGCTGGCCGAGTCCCCCGACATGGTGCTGGAGCAGGAAGCGGCCTGATGGGAAAAGGGACGCCGAGCTCCCGCGGCTGAGGGCCGCGTAGAAAGCTGCCGCATGCTGCGGACCATACGTGACTCGCTGACTGCTGTAGAGGCGGCAGGCCAGTTCTCGCTGGCCCAGTTCTTCAAGGACCTGGGCTACTATGGCCTTTTGCTCCTGTCGGCCCTGGCCCGCAGGGTGGACGTCTATGACGTGGCCTTCGTGGCCCTATCGGGCGTGCTGTTCGGCATCACCTGGAAAGCCGTGGGGAGCACCTCCGGCGTGCTGGGGGTGGACATCGGCAACTACCTCCTGACCATGCGCCAGGTCTTCGGAGAAGACCCCACGGGCCTGGGCCTGCTGAGGCCGCCCCTCATCGCTCTCCCCCTGAAGCTCTTCACTACATTCATGCCGCTGGTCACGGCCACCAAGGCTGCCGCCGTCGCCGCCTGGCTCCTCATGAGCTTCACCGCCTACCGGCTCATCCGCACGCTGGTGGGCGAGGGCGCGGTGGCCGGCGTGGTATCGCTCTTTGGCGGCCTGGGCTACCTGCTGGGCCACATGTTCGCCACCATGCTGGTCTTCGGCTGGATTTCCTTCCTGGGCATGGCGCTGGTCCCGGTGCTGGCCATGGTGGTGATGCGCGGCGTCCAGGATGGAGGCAAGCGCTGGATGCTGCTCTTCGCCTTCACGGCGACGCTGGTGCTGGGGGTGCACCAGTTCACCGCCGTCCTGGTCGTCCTCTGGCTGGGCCTTTTCGGGGCCGGCGCCCTGCTGCTCCGGGAGCGCGCGGCCGTGGTGTTCCTGGTCAAGTCAGGGGTGCTGACCGCCCTGCTCAGCCTCCCGCTGGTGCCCATCTACGGCGCGCTGCGGGCCGGCACCGACAGCCGCTTCACCTCCCTGGGCTTTCAGGGGCTTGGTGGACTGTGGGCCAGCCTCTCCTGGTTCTACCGCGAGCCGGGCATCTGGTTCTGGCTCACGGCGGTGGGGCTTGCCCTGCTGGGGGCGCTGGCCATCGCCCGGGACCGGGAGCGGCCGGCTGCAAGGCTGCACGCCTGGCTCCTGTGTTCGCTGCTGGTGGTGCCGCTGCTGCTCAACGCCGTCAGCGACAGCATAGGCCCCAGGGCGCTGTACTACTCCTACCTGCCCATCTGGGCGCTGGGCTCGGTGGCCGCCGCCGCTGGCATCCAGCAGTTCGCCAGCACCCCGGCCCTGGCCACGCAGCAGGGCATACTGCTGCTGGGCCTGGCCGTCGGGGCCGTGGGCACGGTGGTGCTCACGGGCTTCAGGGAGGACTTCTTCGTCCAGCTTGGCAACGCCATGAGGTTCTACAACATGGTGGAGGGCAGGCACATCGAGGCGGCCAGGCACATAGCCGCCAACACGCCGCCCGACGCCAGGGCCATCGCCTTTCCCTTCGGCCTGGGCTGGTGGATTGAGGGCGCCGCAGGCCGCGACGCCTTCGAGACCGGACGCTTCGGCAACAAGGCCCAGAACCAGCAGTCGGCCATCGCCGAGCGGGTGCTCATCGGCAACTACTCCATATCCAACGGCTACTTCGTGGCCGGCGACAGCTACCCCGACCCGGCGCCCGGGACGCCGCAGGTCTGGGTCACGCTGCCCGGCGGCGAGCGCGCGCCCTACCTGTACCTGGACGACAGCGAGGCAGTTATCACCGTCCTGGAGCAAGACATAGCGGAGCGAAAGTTCAGCCTGGGCCAGATGGCGCGAGAGGTCGGGGCGCCCTCGGCCGCCGGCACGCCCAGGCTCACCAGGCGGTTCAGCGCCGGCGGCCTGTCGGGCAGCCAGACGACGGCCCTGCCGGTCGGCAGCTACCAGTGGAGCGTGACCTACAGCTTCCAGGGCGGCGAGCAGCCGGTGACAGCCTTCACCTTGCCCGTCCACCTGGAGAGCGTGGCGGAAGTCACGCCCCTGGAGGAGCCACACGCCTTCCGGGCCATGCACCGGGCGCGAGAGCACAGCGGCCAGGCCTACGAGGTCGTCAGCGTGCTGCGGCTGGAGGCCACGGGCGCCAGCCTGGAGTCGGCCCTGGGCAGACCCGCCACCAGGGGCACGCTCATCCTGGACCAGCCGGTGCAGGTCACCCTCAGGCCGGTGGCCAGCCAGTTCACCCTCACCGTGAGGGGCAGCGTGGAGGCCATCAGGACGCCGTCGGGCCAGGCCCTGCCGCTGGACACGCGCCTGCTGCCGGACCCGGCCTACGCCGAGGCGCGCGCCCTGGTGGAGGAGAACGGCATCACTCACGTGGTGGTGGACAGGAGGCCCTTCCACCGCCTGGACCCGCTGTCCCTTTCTACCCTGAGGCGGCTGGATGCCTCGCCTGCCTTCGTCCTGGTGCACCTGCAGGACGACATCGCCGTATATGAGGTCAACAGCGGTGCCTTCGAGGCCAACGAGGCCCTGGCGCGGACAGCCAGCGTGCCCCCGCCGCTCCTGCGGGGCGAGCTTGACATCGGGGACGCCCGCCAGTGGACGGGCCTGCGGGCCAGCGGCATCCGGCCCGGCGCCGCCGAGGGTGGTGTCGCGGTGTCGGCGGGGGTGCAGATGGAGGCCAGCAAGTGGGGTGGGCTTATCTTCACCGCGCCGGCGCCGGCGGACTGGTCGGGCCTGGAGTGGATAACCGCCAGGTTCCGCTGGCAGTCGCTCCAGGGCATCCAGACCCTCTCCCTGGCGCTGGAGGACGCCGAGGGCAGGCGGTGGGCATGGCAGCGCCAGGCCAGCGGCCTGGTCTTCTCAGAGGACGGCTGGCAGCGGTGGGACCTCCGCCGCGAGAGCGCCACGCGCAAGGACAACGGCTTCGACTTCTCCCGCGTGGCGAGAGTCCACATCTCGGCCCTGGGGGATGCCACGGCCCTACCTTCGCTGAGCAGGCTGGAGGTGGCCTCCATCGGCTTCCTGCACCCCCAGCGATAGGCAGCCCGGAGCGGAGCATGAAGGTACTGATAGTCACCCACTACTGGCACCCCCATCGCGGGGGCGTGGAAAGGGTAGCCCTGGAGCAGGCCCGCAGGCTGGCCCAGCGGGGCCACCAGGTCTCGGTGGTTACCTCACGGCTGAGGGGCGACCCGGCCTTCCTCCGCGAGGACGGCTGCGCCATCTACCGCGTGAGGGCCATCAACCTGCTGGAGCGGCGCGGTATCCCTTACCCGCTGTTCTCGCCCGGCCTGGTGCCGTTGCTCCGGCGGCTGATGGCCTCCCACGATATTGTGCTGGCCCACAGCCACGTGTTCCTGGGGACAGTCGCCAGCGCGGCCCTGTCCAGGGCTGCCAGGAAGCCCCTGGTGCTGCTCCAGCACCATCCCTACGTCCAGTACAGGCCGCCCTGGTCGCTGGCCGAGGGCCTGCTGGACGCCACGCTGGGCCGCTTCGCCCTGCGCTCGGCGACGGCGCTGCTGGCCATCAGCCGGCACACCCGCGCCTACGTCCAGCGGCTGGCCGGCCCCAGGCCGGTGCACCTGCTCTACAACGGCGTGGACACCCGCCGCTTCACGCCGGCCGCGTCGGAGCGGGAGCGCCAGGACGCCAGGGCCAGGCTGGGGCTGCCCCCGGACCGGCTGGTGCTGTTCACCGTGCGCCGCCTGGTCTTCCGCAACGGCCTGGACACGCTGCTGGACGCCTGCCGCCTGCTCGGGGACAGGCAAGACGTCCTGGCCGTCATCGGAGGCAGCGGCCCGGAGCGCGCGGCCATGGAGCAGCACATCCAGGGCCATGGGCTCGGCAACGTCCGCCTGGCAGGCTTCATCCCCGATGACCTGCTGCCCGACTACTACCGCGCCGCCGATGTCTTTGTCCTGCCCAGCCTGACGGGCGAGGGGTTCGGCCTGGTGCTGCTGGAGGCCTTCGCCAGCGGCATCCCGGCCATCGCCACCCGCTCTGGAGGGCCTGAGGAGGTGGTGGAGCCGGGCCGCACGGGCCTGCTGGTGCCGCCTGGCGATGCCGCCGCGCTGGCCCGGGCGGTGCAGGACATGCTGGGCCAGCCCGACCGGCTGCGTCAGATGGGCCAGGCCGCCCGCGTCAGGGCCGAGGCCATGGACTGGGAGCGCAACGTGGACAGGCTGGAGTCCTTCCTGCTGCGCGCGTCGGGCGTGGCGGCGCCAGCGCCCGCCATGGGAGGCGCCTCCCTTCCCAGGCGCGCCGGCCCGTAGGCCCGTTGCATGCAACGCCCCGGGCCTTATGGCCCTGGCCCGTCGCCCGCCACCACCTCGAAGACCGAAAGCCTGCTGCTCTGGTAGGCCCTCCGGAAGTACGGGCTTGCCTCCAGCCACTGGAGCTGGACTGATGACAGGGGCACCAGCCCGTTGACCGGCTCTTCGTCCACCACCAGTGCCGATATCCCGTTGTCCCGCAGCGCGGACAGGGTGCTGATGTACCTGACGGGCGCTTCGGCTGGCAGGGCGCCGTCAAGCTCGAAGTAGATGGAGAGCTGCATAAGGGTGGCGGGGCCATCGGGCGACAGCGCGAACTCCAGCGTGTAGTCGTCCGGCCGGCGGACCTCCACTCGCGCCCCGGTGGCCTCGCTGGTGATGGCCTCGCGCACGACGCGCACCGCGAAGCTGTGGTCCTGGCCGATGTGCATGGCCTCCGCCGAAGGCCCCTGGCTGGCCACCGACTCTGTGAGGAAGGAGTTGTACCGCAGAGGTATTACTGCCCGCCTGATGCGCCCCTGCCGGGCCAGGAAGGTGTACGACACCGTCGCCTGCCGCGGCCCCGTGTCCAGCAGCGCCGTCTGCACCACCTCAAGGGCCTCGGACTGGAAGCGGCGGGTGAAGGTCGCCGAGCTGCCCTCCTCCTGGACCTCCGGAGAGGCTGGCATGTCGGCCAGAGGCACGGCCCGCGTCGCGCCGCCTGAGTCAAGCTCGACGATGGCCGTGGCGTCGTCGAAGTAGGCGGAGGTCTGGTACTCCTTGCCCGTGCGCACCAGCAGTTGAGGGTCGCCGGGGGCGTCTGCGGGGGAGGCCCACGCCAGGCCAATGCTGCCGTTGAACAGGGCGTCGCTGCCCGAGACCACCGCCTGCCCCGTGTCCGACTGCATGGCCTGAGTCTTGCGCGGGAAGCTGCCGATCTCGAAGGCGGTGAGGCCCTCGGCGCCCTCCAGCCACCAGCCCAGGCTGAAGGGGTAGGCGACCACCGGCCTGCCGGCCGGCAGCGCGCCGCCAGCCCAGCGGGCCGCCGCCAGGGCCTCGGCGTCCAGGCTGGAGTGGGTCTCGGCCTGCTCCGCCAGCCGCTGAGGGTACAGGTAAAGCTGGTACCCCGCCATCAGGGCCACCAGAAGCAGGGCGCCAGCCAGCGGGACGGCGCCGGCCCAGCGCGCCCAGCCGGGACGCCTGCCCAGGCGCTCGCTCAGCTCCCCCAGGTGCCAGGCCACCCCGGCCGGCGCCATGAGCCACAGGGGCGCGTACATGAACATCCAGGCGCGGCTGGAGATGTCCATGGCCGTAATGGTCGTCAGCACGGGGCCGAGGGCAAGGCCCGCAGTCCAGGCGGCCACATCCGGCCCCTTCCGGCGCGCCACCACCACAAGGCCCACCACCGCCATCCAGGCGGCGAATATCCATGCCCGGGGAGCGTCGTGGAAGAAGAAGCTCACCTGCCCGCTGAAGTAGTCCAGGGCAAAGGCCGAGGCGGGCCACTGCTCCTCGGTGTAGTCGGCGGCGTGCCGGAGATAGAGCGGGGCCAGAGGCAGCGAGGCCAGGCCGCCCAGCACCGCCCCGGCGCCCATCCCCCGCAGGCAGGGCGCCAGGCCGTCTTGCGGCCCTGTCCGCAGCGCCGCGACAAGGCCCAGCCCGGCGAGGGCAAAGGCCACCATCACCCCCGCCATCAGCAGCGTCGTCTGGTGGGTGGCGGCTATCAGGAGCAGGACAAGGGCGAAGGCGGCTATGTTCGCCGCGCTGGGGCGCTCCCGCAGGTCCAGCGCCTTCACCATGAGCAGCAGCACCAGGAAGATGCCCAGGAAGGTCAGCCAGCCAAAGGCCAGCATGGAGGCAAGCTGGTAGCTGGAGACGAAGCCCAGCGCCGCCACCAGGGCCGCCAGCTCATGGCCTTGCAGGAGCGGCTTCAGGCAGCGCAGGCTGAGCTTGAAGAAGGGAAGGGCGATGATGAGAGAGCTGGCGATGCCGGCCACCTTGAGAGCGGTAGTGACGGGCAGCAGCTCGACAAAGGGCTTGAGCAGCACGCCAATGAGCGGCGGCCGCAGCAGGCCCAGCCCGCTAGGGTCGCTGCCGAAGACCTGCCGCACCGTCAGGAGGTAGTTGGCGTTATCGGCCCCCACCACCTCGAAGGGGCGCAGCACGACGTAGCGGACCACGAATAGCCCGGCCAGCGCCACCAGCAGCAGGCTGTCCATCCGGCCCCAGCGCGGCAGCAGGTCTTGCAGGGGCGCCGGCAGCCGGGGGCTCATCGCCCATCGCCACCTGCGCCAGCGGCTGGCCGTCGGACCACCCTGCTGAAGTGCCACACAGCTTCGGTTAGGGCGGCAATGGCCAGCAGCGCGGCGGTGCTCAGCACCCGGTGGAGCAGGACGAAGGCCAGGGCATCGGTGCCGGGGACGCCCCGCGACAGCAAGGCCCCATACCAGCCGGCATCGTAGACCCCCAGCCCGCCCGGCGTCAGCGGCACCAGCAGCGCCACCTGGACTATGGGCACCAGGAGGGCCATTTCCTCCAGCGAGACGCCAGTCCCCAGGGCCAGCGCCACAAACCAGGCCCGCAGGGTCACGGCCGCCAGCCGCGCAAGGCTCAGGACCACGGCCAGGGCTAGCTGCTGGCGGCCCAGGGCCAGCGCCGCCGGCATGGGCTGGAGGGCGCCGCCCTGCCTTCGGACCAGGCGCCTCAGGACGGAGGACGCCGCCGAGTAGCCTCTGGCCAGCACCCACGTGAGGGACTCAGGCCACAGGACGCCCAGGGCCAGCAGCACGCCGGCGGCCAGGCCCAGGAGCGCCAGCGCCGCGCCAGCCCCCAGCACCCTGGCCAGGAACAGGGCCGACACCGGGGCCAGCACGGCCAGCACCAGCAGGTCCAGCCAGCGGTCCAGCAGCACCGAGTAGCCGGCCTGGGCCAGGGACATCCGGCGGTCGCGCGTCAGGTAGGCTATGCGGGAACTGGCCGACCCCACATCCTGGGACACCACCAGCCCCAGGACCAGGCCCACCAGCACTACCCTCAGGACGGCCAACAGCGGGTACGCGCCGCCCGGGTCGAAGCGGAGCAGGACAAGCCTCCAGCGCCAGGAAGAAGCCAGGGCCAGTGCGCCGGTCATGGCCAATACCTGGGCCGCAGGCGCCAGGCCGACGTGAGCGGCCTGGGCCAGGTCTTCGGGGCCGCTTGCCCAGATGATGGCGCCAACTATGGCCGCGGCCATCGCCAGTCTCAGTACCGTCTTCAGCACCGCTACGGTGTCCCTCAATGCCAGCGCTGGTCTTTTACCCAGGCGGCCACGGCCACCGCCAGGGCCACCGCGGCCAGGGCGTAGGCGGGCAGGTCGCGCCGGTAGAACCGTGAGTAGGAGATGGTGCCCACGCCCGGCCCCACCGGAAAGGCCGGCACCAGGCCCAGGTGCAGCAGCGCCGGCCTGCCCTCGTAGGTCCAGCCCTCCCTGGCGACGTGCTGGGGAAGAGGGAAGACCAGGTAGCCTTGCCCGCTCACCCTCGCCTTGAAGGAGACTGGGCTGGACCGCTCCAGGGCGACGCTCTCCCGGCTTCCCGTCCTCCCTTGCCCCTGGACGCTGGCCGACACGCCGTCGCCCAGCAGGTACAGCGCGCCGCCTGGGCCAGCGCCGCCGGAGGCCAGCTCCAGGTAGTGCTCCCAATCACGCACGTTCACAACTTGATTAACGCTGTACGCCTTGCCGGCGTGACTCAGGTTCAGGTAAAGCGAGATGGTCTGGCCTTCGAAGACAAGCTCCAGGTCGTCCTGGCGCCCCAGGAAGTCGTAGGAGGCATAGTCGGCGGTGTGCAGAAGGACGATGTACCTGGCGTCCAGGGGGGCGATATGGGCACCCAAGTGGCGCAGGCTGTCCGACCGCTCCAGCAGGAACTCCACGTAGGCGCTGACGGGGTTGGTGCTATCGGACCAGGCGGGCGAGACCTCCAGGTTGTCGCCGTAGATGGCGGGCCGCGCGAAGAAGGCCGGCGCGGGGTTGGCGGCCCGCCGCCAGCGGTTCCCCAGCCAGGGCATGTCCATGTACATGTGCCAGGGAAGGACGAGGATGGCGTAGTCCCCGGCGTCGCCGTCAAGGATGGCGCGCACCTCGTACCAGTCGTCGGGATAGTCCGCCGGCCTGAGCTGGCCCCAGGCACCGAAGACTGGCAGCCCCAGGGCCAGCGGCAGCAGCGCAGCCACAGCCGGCAGCGCGGCCCTGGCGGCCCTCAGAGGCCGGGGGACTTCGCCGCGACCGCCAGAGGCCGTCTGCAGGCCGAAGGCGCCCAGCCAGGCGTAGGCCAGGGCCAGCACCGCCACGAACTTGTGGGAGTCGCGGAAGGCGGGATAGCCAGGGACGTGCTCCCACAGCAGCCGGAAGAGGGGCGCCGTGGCCGACGCCCCCGGCCCGGCAGCCAGGAGCGCCGACAGGAGCAGGGCGGCCACCAGGGCAACGCCCAGCCAGCGGAGGGCGCGGTCCCGCAGCAGGGCCATCGCGCCCAGGGCCGACAGGTAGAGGGCCACCACGAGCGGCAGCCACCAGCCGGGCACGACGCTGGCCGGGTCAAGGTAGCGGCCGCTGAGCCAGAAGCCGCGCAGCGACAGCACGGCCAGCGGGGGCCTGGCCGCGAAGTACTCCAGCTCGCCTGCGGGCAGGCCATCGGCCACGCCACCAGAAGCCAGGGCAGTCCTGAGCACCCAGACAAGGTTGAGGGCAACGAAAAGCCCGGCGGCGAAGGCCAGCGCCGGCCCGCAGCGCCTCACAGCGCCTGGCCCAAGGGCAACCCTGCCGGCGAGTAGCACCGCCAGCAGCCCCAGGGCCAGCGCAAGCCCGTGCACCTGCATGAAGCCGCCGAGGGTGAGCCACAGGGCCACCTTGACGGCGTTCCTGGCGCCCGGGCGCTCCAGCAGGTCAACAAAGGCCGCCACCGCGAAGGGCGCCAGGGCATAGGCTCCCAGCACGCCCCACTGTCCCGTCACGAAGCGGATGTAGGTGAAGGGGTTGACGGCGTAGAACAGGCCGGCGTAGTAGCGGGCCGGGCCCCTGAGAAAGGGCAGCCGGAAGCCCCCCAGTCCGCACAGCCAGAAGAGCACCACCAGGTACAGGCGCTGCACCAGCCAGCCCGGCAGCAGCCAGTCCAGGGCATCCAGCGCCAGGGCTATGGGCGCCGAGTTGTACGTGGCCGCGAAGACGCTGCTGGCCCCGTCAGAAGTCCCCCAGAAGTAGCCGGATATGTCCTGATTGAGCGCCAGGGGCGAGTCCAGGGCAAAGAGGTAGCCCGGCGCCATGAGTGGCCCCACAATGACCAGCGCCAGGCCCAGGAACACGACGCCCGGCGAAGCCAGGACGGCGCAGAGGCGGCCTGGAATCAGCCGTTCCCACCGAGGAAAGGCGCGCTGGGCAATTGTCTTCTGCGGGCCTGCGTCCCGGGGTGTGGCTTCAGGCGTTCCGGTACGGTCGCTGCCGCCTATGCTTCTCCACCTCCGTGGCAGCAATGAAGAGCAAGGCATCGTGGCCTGTTAGCTCCGCTTACCTGGCCTGGCGCTGCCTCAGCATGGTGCTGGAGGCGAGCACCAGGGCGGCGATGGCGGAGTAGTAGGCCAGGGCCGGCACCTTGACCGGTGGCAGGGGCCAGAATACAGGCGCCTGGCTCAGCCCGGCGTCCCTGATGACATGGGACGCCAGAGAGGCGAAGACGAGCCATGCCCACGAGGGGCGCCGGGATGCCGCGCCCACGGCTATCGCCGCCGCGACGGAGAAGGCGAGGCTGTGGCTGAAGGGCCTGCCGCCCAGGGCCAGCATGGCACCTATCCTCACTGACCGGGCGGCGATGGCGTGGTCAATGTCCAGCCCCGCGCCGACCAGGTACCCGGCCAGGAACCTGGCGACGCTGGCCCTGCCTCGCCCCGCGAAGGCCGCCAGAAGCCCCGCTATGGTGCCATGGGTAATATTGTCATAGACCGCTCGCAGGTTCCTAGGAATCCAGGTGCCTTCCTTGACCAGGTAATCGCTGGCAGCCATAAAGCCGATGGTCGCGGCGACGGCCAGCAGCGGGAAGGCGCCGGGCATTGTGACTCTCCTGGGTACAGTGGTTGACCTGACAGACACAGCCGACTTACTCCACTTACGGAATACGCTGCTGGAATGTGCGCCAGCAGGGGACTATGCCACACCTGTTGTATAAACCGTTAGCGGTGTGGGCCTCTATTGGGAAGAGTTGGCAAGGGGGCCGCCGTTTGGCTGGGCCTGCTCAGCGGCCAGCCTTCCAGACGCTCCACCATACAGGTGCTCAGAGGTCTGGACATCTGGCTGTCAGGGAGGCCAGAAGGCCCGGCGGGGGTCTATCCCCTCATGGAGCTGACCGCCTCAGGAAGTCAATTACAATGGCCGCCGTCTTCTCGGGCATCTCTGTCTGAGGGTAGTGGCCGGCCCCTTCAATCAATGCCAGGGTGCCGCTGGCCTGCTCAGCGACGTTCCTTCCCTCCGCGGCCGGGTCGGGGAAGTCGGGGTCCTTCGTCCCCATGATGACCAGCGTCGGCGCCCTCACCCGCCTTAAACGCTCCTCCGATGGCCTGCGCGAAGAGCTTGCCAGCGCCAGGGCCGCGTGGAAACGGCCCCGCTGCGCCATGTTGGCCCTCAGTTGGCCCAGGTAGTCCTTCAGGTCGTCGGGCTTGTGCGTCGGGTACAGCATGCGGTAGTACATGGCCCACAGCCGCACGCGCCAGGGGTTGTGAGTCATGAGCCAGAACAGGGCAGTCATGACGGGACTTATCTTTACCTGGCGCACAAAAGGCCCGATGAGCACCAGGGAGCGGACCAGGTCAGGGCGCTCGACAGCGGCCCACACCACCGCGGCCGCGGCGAAGGACGTCCCGACGAGATGGGCGGCCCCGGCGTTCAGGTGCTCGGTCAGAGCGAGGATGTCGCCTCCGACGGAGGGCACGTCGTACTTACTCCACGGGACGCTGGAGTCGCCGTGCCCGCGCAGGTCGGCCGCCACGGGGCGAAAGCCCGCCTCCCTGAGCCTCGGGGCCAGGTAACGGTACTCGCTGCGCAGCGCCCCCATCCCTGGCAGCATCAGCACAGGCTGGCCGTCGCCGCCGTAGTCAGTGTAGGCCAGCTTGCCCTCGGGAAGCTGGAGGTACTGGGTATGCATTGGCTTGCCTTTATACGTCCATCTCGCAGGGCATGGTGCCTCAGGCCCGCTGCCTGGCCCGCCGCTGGCCTGAGTGGTTGCCCTGGCGCGCCTCGCGCTCCACCACATCTATGAGCGCCTTGATGTAGCCGTAGGCGTAGGCGAAGGCCACCATCTCGGCGTTGTCCCCGGCCACGTGGGGCGTGTGGTCGGGCATCATCATGTACGGGTAGCCGACCTCCTGGTACACCCTGGCGGCCTTATGCATGTCCACGTCGCCCTCGTCAATGAAGGTCTCAACGAAATTCAGGTAGCCGCCCTTGATGTTGCGGAAGTGGACGTTGAATATCTTCTTGCGCTCGCCGAAGTAGCGTATGACGTCGTAGATCTGCTCGCCAGGCTTCTCCAGCATCTCCGACACGGTGCCCTGGCAGAAGTTCAGGCCATGGTAGGGGCTTTCGTGCATGGAGACGAACTTCTTCAGGCCCTCCACGCTGCCCAGGACGCGGTCCACGCCCCGGTGGCCGGCGGGCACCGCCGGGTCGTGAGGATGGCAGGCCAGCCTGACCCTGTACTCCTCGGCCACGGGCACCACGCGCTCCAGGAAGTAGTCTATGCGCTCCCAGAAGGTATCGGCGTCCACGCGGCCGGCGATGGTCAGGCGATTATAGTCCGGCCTGGCCTTTTCGTAGTCGAAGGCCCTGCTGATGGCGCCCCCACGGACTGGCACGCGGTGCGTGGTGATGACACCCAACACGGTGAAGTTGTACTTGACCGCCGGTATGCCTGCCAGAGAGCAGGCGCGAATGATGTTGCATATCCCCTCGATCTCGCGGTCGCGCTCGGGGCTTTTGCCCAGGACGATGTTGGGGTTCTCGGCCCGGGAGACCTCGTAGGAGGAGAGGGGCAGGGGGACCATGTCCAGCACAAGACCGAAGGACTCCACGTGCTCCCTGTACCTGGCCAGGTGCTCCGCCGTCCACTCCGACGGCTCGCCGGGCGGGTAGCCGCAGATGTGCTGCACGCCCAGTTGGGCAAACACGCGATAGTCGTCATCGTTACGGGCCCTGGCCTGTGTGCCGACGTACATTAACAGCCCTCCCTGATAAAGTGTGGGACTATTGTACAGACCTTTGCCCACCCTGGGAATGCCAGTTGCGCTTCCACCAGCAAGGCACCAGCGTTACGAATTACGCCAGATGAACGACGTATACGGGCAATTCCGCTATGTCTGCCCCGGTTTATGCGGCGTATAATGTCTGCACCCCTTGACAGATGCGCAGGGCCGCATTAGGCTTTAGCGCATCTGGGTTGGCGGGTAGTCCTGGTGATTCCCTTGTCTGGCCTCGAATTGTAGAGGTGAGGTATGACCACTCAGGCGAAGGTGAAATGGTCAATAGAAGCCGACTTCTTCCAGACCTGTAACTGCGACTGCCTGGGCCCAAGAGGGCGGCTTGCCCGTTGAAATCGGTAAGGGAGTCACGCTCCAGGGTGCCTGGCCTGACGTGGTCTAACTCCAACACCGCAGGCTTCATCGCCCGCGTCAAATACGGCAATTGACACTTTCCAGCTACCAGGAGAGGAGAAGTAGCACGCTGGCACGTCCTGGTCACGGGACATGCCTGGTTGTCACCTCAGGCCGCGGAGTCAAGTTTGCAGAGAGAAAGGAGATGGGAGTATGGCCGGCAGAAGTAATCATCCCGGTGATGTCCCGCAACACGCGAGGGGCATGTACACTCTTGCCTGTCGCACAGGCCACCTGACGGGGATAACTTTACCCTCGCCCGGACGTTGTACCCATGATGGGGTGTGATGTGAACATAGCCAGGCCGCTGAAGTCCCGCCTCCTGGCGCTGGTGGCGCTGGCCGTGCTGCTGGCCGCCTGCGGCACGTCGCAGCCGGCGGCCGTGCCTCAGGACGTAGTCTCCGGGTCTGGCAAGCTGCTGGTCGCCAGCGAGGTAACGCCTACCGCTTCGCCCTCTCCTGCCTCTGAGGCCAGTGCCACGCCAACGGCCCTGCCCTCCCCTACAGCCCAGGCAGAGGCCACGCCTTCGCCCACTACTCAGGCCGGCGCCACAGCAACAGTCGTGCCATCGCCTTCCCCGGTGCCGGGTGCCGCCGTGCCGCAGGTACAGGCCCTGGCCCAGGAGGCCATGGACAGGCTGACCGCTCTGACCAATGACCTGAGCCCCAGGACCAGCGCCACAGCCCAGGAGAAGGCCGCGGCCGACTACCTGCTGGCCCAGTTCCAGGCCATGGGCTACCAGGCGCGGCTACAACCCTTCCAGGTGGAGCTTACCACTGGGGCCCTCAGCGTCACCCCCGCCAGCCCGGAGACGCAGGCCATCGAAGTAGTGCCGCTGTCCAGGTCGGGCCTGGGCGATGCTGCCGGAGACTTGGTCTTCGTGGGCGGGGCCAGGGAGGGCGATATTCCTGCCCAGGGCCTCCAGGGCAAAGTGGCGCTGATCGAGCGGGGCACCATAACCTTCCAGGAGAAGGTGACTCGGGTAGCCGAGGCCGGCGCTGTCGCGGCCATAGTCTATAACAACGTGCCGGGCCTCTTCGGTGGCGCGTTGTCCGACCCCTCGTCCATCCCGGCCATCGGCATTTCCCGCGAGAGTGGCCAGGCCATCAGGGCGCTGCTGGACCAGGGCAACGTCCAGGCCGACGTTTCCGTCTCAGGGGAAGTCCGCGAGTCCCGGAACGTCATCGCTGAAAAGCCCGGGACGGCCAACGACGGCAGGGTCGTGGTGCTGGGAGGCCACTATGACACCGTGCCTGGCGTTCCCGGCGCCAACGACAATGGCTCAGGCATTGCCACCATCCTGACCATCGCCAGCGCCATCTCGGACAGGTCATACCCCTTTACCATCCGGTTCATGGGCTTCGGCTCGGAGGAACTGGGCCTCCATGGGAGCCGGCACTACGTGGGTAACCTCACCGACGAAGAGAGGCGGCTGCACATAGCCATGCTGAACTTCGATGCGCTGGGCACCAGCAACGTCACTGGTGTGCTGGGCAGCGATGGCCTGATAGAGGACGTGCGGCAGGCCGCCGAGACGCTGGGCATCGAGGTCCAGCGCCATTTCTCGCTGGGCAACGCCTCCAGCGACCACGCGCCCTTCTTGCAGGCAGGCATTCCGGCGGCCTTCTTCCTGGGAGACGACTTCTCCCGCATCCACACGCCAGAGGACCGGCTGGAGTTCGTTGAGCCGGAGCTTATGGGCAACGCCGCGGCCCTGGCCATCGCCCTCCTGGACGCCCTGTCCAGCCGCTAGGTTGTCACATGGGGCTGACCTCATCCCCGGCGATGTCAGGGCAAAACGGCGGCTGAGCTATGGCCCCCTCTCGGGCTCTCCCCCAGAGGGGGCGAGGACGTAGTCCCTTCCCCTGTGGGCTGACCACGGTACCAATCACAGGGCCGGACGCTGGCCTGCTCCAGAAGACGGACGCCGCTTTTCCGCCCACCCGCCCGGGAATGCTACGCTGTCAGCCTTGTTGGCGGCCAGCACCACGGGCTTCCTCCGGGAAACACAGTCTGGCACCTCGGCCCGCGAAGCGGCGCGTTCCGCGCTCTGGCGCAGCTTGACAACCTCCACGGCGAACCGCTGTAATAGCGGGTAGCTCCAATGAGCTATGCTCGCACTAGAAAGGATGTGAAGCCCCATGTGCCAGAGCTGCGGCTGCGAGACCGCCAAGCCCAAGGAGGGCAAGAAGCCCAAGAAGTAGCATCAGACCATGCACATGCCGCGCCTGCTATTCCGACTACTCCTGGGACAACGCCTGCCCCTCGTCCGGGGCACGGTGAGGGTGCAGGGCATCTCCCGGCCGGTGACCATCAGGCGCGACAGCTACGGTATTCCTCATATCGAGGCTGAGACCGACCGGGACGCATGGTACGGCCTTGGCTTCTGCCAGGGGCAGGACCGCGCCTTCCAGGCCGAGGGACTCCTGAGGGTCGTGCGCGGGACGCTGGCCGAGCTGGTGGGACGTGACGCCCTGCTGGTGGACCGGCTCTCTCGCCGCATAGGCTTCTACCATGCGTCCCAGCGTCAACTGGAGCAGCAGGACGAAGACGTCCGGGGCATGCTGGATGCCTTCGCCCACGGGATCACTCAAGGCTCGCGGGCAGGGTGCCCACGCGTCGCCCACGAGTTCACGCTGCTCCGGGCACGGCCCACTTCCTTCACCCCCGCCGATGTGCTGGGGGTGCTCAAGCTCCAGGCCTTCCTGCTGGCCTCCAACTGGGACCTGGAGCTTGTCAGGCTGAAGCTCCTCCAGGAGGACGGCCCCGAGGCCCTGGCGGCCCTGGAACCCGCTTACCCCGAGTGGCTTCCAGTGGCCAGCCCGCCTGGCGTCCCCGCTGGCCCGGCCCTCGACCGGCTGGCCGAGGAGATGGCGGCCCTCAAGGCAATCCTGGGCGTCGGCGGCGCGTCCAACAACTGGGCCATCGCCGCGTCCAGGACTGCCACGGGACGGCCCATCCTGGCCAATGACCCGCACCTTGTCCCCTTCATGCCGCCCCACTGGTACCTGGCCCACGTCAGCGCGCCTCAATGGTCGGTGGCGGGCGCGTCCTTCGTGGGAATTCCTGCCTTTCCGGTAGGCCACAACGGCACGGCGGCCTGGGGTGTCACCGCCGCCCTGGTGGACAACAGCGACCTGTTCATCGAGGAGCCAGGCCCCGATGGCCGCAGCGTCCGCGTGGGCGACCACTACGTGCCCTGCCAGGCGCGCCGTGAGGTCATCCGGGTCCGGGGCGGCGGGGAAGTGGTGGAGGAGGTGCTGGTCACGCCGCACGGGCCTGTCATCGGCCCGGCGCTGGCGGGAGAAGTGGGCGCGGTGTCCCTCAGCGCCACCTGGCTGGGCGAGGGGCCTGTGGCCGCGCTGGCCCGCTACCACCGCGCCCGCAGCTTCGAGGAGTTCCGCCACGCCTTTGCGCAGTGGCCGGGGCCTGCCCTCAACCTGGTGTACGCCGACACAGCGGGCAACACAGGCTGGCAGGTCATCGGCGACGCGCCCCAGCGCCGCAAGGGCTGGGGCATCCTGCCGGCGCCCGGCTGGGACCCCGGTTCCGGCTGGGACGGCCTGCTGCCCTTCGAGGAGCTACCCCACGCCCTCAACCCGGACGCTGGCTTCATCGCCACCGCCAACACCCAGCCCCTCCAGGAGGGCCACGGCCCCTTCCTGGGCGTGGACTGGATAGACGGCTACCGGCTGGCCCGCATCGTGGAGGCGCTGGCGGCCCGCAAGGACTGGGACGTGGCCTCGGCCATGGCGCTGCAGGTGGACCAGGTCTCAATCCCCTGGCGCGAGGTGCGGGACGTGGTCCTGTCGGCCCCCGTCAGCACCGAGGCCGGCCGGCTGGCCGTGGCGCTGCTGAGGGAGTGGAATGGCACGGTGGCAGCCGACTCGCCGGCGGCCTCGGTCTTCGAGCTGTTCGTGGCCGAGATGACCAGGCGCATAGTGCGGCGAAAGGCGCCGAGGGCCATGCGCTGGGCGCTGGGCCAGGGGTTCACGCCCCTGTTCCCGCTTTCCCTGCTGGTGGCACGGCGTGTCGGCCAGCTTTCGCGCCTGCTGCGCCAGCAGCCCGAGGGCTGGAGCGACCAGGGCTGGCCCCAGGAGGTGGCCGAGGCGCTGTCGGCGGCAGTGACGGAGCTAAGACAGAAGTACGGCGCCGACCCTCGGCAGTGGGCCTGGGGCCGTATCCGGCCACTCAGCCTGGGCCATCTGTTAGGCGCCCGCAAGCCCCTGGACCGCATCTTCAACCGTGGCCCGTTCCCCTGGGGCGGCGACGTCAATACCGTCAGCCAGGCCGCGCCGGACCCGGCCAACCCCACCTGCAACCCGCTGGCCATCGCCTCGCTGCGCATGGTGCTGGACGTGGGCAACTGGGACGAGGGCCGCTTCTCCCTGCCCGGCGGCCAGTCGGGCAATCCGCTGTCGCCCCACTATGACGACCTGCTGGCGCTATGGCTCCAGGGCGAGGGCGTGCCCATCGCCTGGAGCAGGGAGGCCGTCGAGCGGACGGCCCGTGACGTGCTGCGCCTGCTGCCGGCCTGACGTTCATGGGCAGGCAGACTTTGAAGGAAGAGGGGTGCAGGGCGAGGTCTGCCTGGCCTGGCGACATCCCATCTTGCCCAAAAGACCGTCCGCTGCTGGACTGCCTGACGGCAGGCTGGTTGACCAGCCGGAGATATGGCGACTAGAATGAGGCGTGACTCGCCTTGCTGAAGGAGGCACCTTGGCCGTCTTCGATCTGCATGTCCACACGGTGAGGGGGAGCAGCGACAGCAGCCTGACGCCCGCCCAGTTGATAGAGGAGGCCCGGAGGCTCGGCCTGGACGGCGTGTGCCTTACCGAGCACGGCGGCGGGTGGGACAGCCACCAGTTGGAGCAGGTATTCCGGGACTCGGGCATCACCGTCGTGCGAGGGCTGGAGGTCGCCACGGACATGGGGCACGTGGTGGTATTTGGCCTCCACTCCTACCTGCCGGGCATGCACCGGATGGCCGACCTCCGCGGACTGGTGGACCGGGCCGGAGGCGTAATCATTTCGGCGCACCCCTTCCGCCACCTGTTCAACCCTCCTCCCTACAACATGAACCTGCTGTTCCAGGGCCGCAACGGCCACCCCCTGACCCCTACCGAGGCCGCCAGCCACCCGCTGTTCGAGCTGGTGGACGAGATTGAGGTCGCCAACGGCTCCAACACGCACCAGGAGAACCTGTTCACCCTGGAGGTGGCGCGCCAGCGCGGCCTGGTGGGCACGGGAGGCAGCGATGCCCACTCCATGCACGGGCTGGGAAGGTGCGTCACTGTGTTCCACGGCGACATCAGGTCTGAGGCTGACCTGATAGAGGCCCTGCGGGCCAGGGCCTTCGGCCCCGGCGAGGGCTTTCACCTGGGACGCCTCCAGCCCTTCGGCCAGCGCGGCTAGCCGCTGGGCGCGCCATGTTCCGGCTACTCATCGCTGATGACCTGTACCTGCGGCTGCTGGAGGAGAGGCACTCGG
>FWPU01004247.1_pt1 | contig 33751 bp, 33 predicted proteins | sample 2228361 | NCBI WGS metagenome assembly FWPU01 (sample SAMEA103939777, study PRJEB20133) | metagenome
CTTGGCGCGCCAAAGTGCTGGGATAACCATTGAGTTCGGGCGGCACCCCCTACGGGGGCAACTGCCGCCCCATCGGTTTGGCGCGCTAACAGAATCTGCGTTATCTGCAGAGTTCTCTAATCGCCACTGACAACTTGTGCGTGCACACAAGCAGACAAGAAAGCGCCAATTTTCTGGTATAATTCATTCCCGTGACTGGTCCTGCTCTGCGGTCGTCCCCACTGGTGGATAACTGCGAACATGGAGACCTGCTTCGAAACTATTGAATAAGGAAATTGCATACGTCATGCCGCTCGCAAAAGAAATCAAAACTCAGGTCATTCAGGATTACCACCGTCACGAGAGTGACACCGGTTCTCCTGAAGTACAGATTGCCATCCTCACCAAACGCATCCTTCAGTTGACCGAACACCTGCGCGCCAACAAACACGATGAATCCTGCCGGCGCGGGCTGCTCAAACTGGTGGGGCAACGCCGCCGGCTGTTGGCATACCTACGCCGGAAAGATTATGCGCGTTACCTGAGCCTTACCGAGCAATTGAACCTGCGAAGAAAGTAAGAAAGACCAACAGACCCTAAAGGTCGGCGGACCTTTAGGGTCTTCGACCGCCCGTCAGGAATTGAATAGCGCTGACAAATCTCCTTGTCGCCGCTCTTCAGTCCCTGACCAGGCGGAAACATTCACAGGGGTTGCGCAAATTGCTTCGAACGAATAATCGGATAAATTCCTCTTTGGAAGATATGGTAGGGAATTCGGTTTCTTCCTCTTCGCATTCCTGCTTCCCAAGGCGGGCCTTGTCCGGCTATATGTTCCCTGCGCTAGCCCCACAGGAGACCACATGAAACCAGAAGCAAAAACCTACACTGCCAATCTTGGCAATACCACTGTCACCTTCGAGACCGGCAAACTGGCCGGGCAAGCTGGCGGCGCCGTCACAGCCCGCATTGGCGACAGCATCGTCTTCGCCTCTGCCACCATGGGCGAGGTGCGCGAAGGCATAGACTTTTTTCCGCTCAGCGTCGAATACGAAGAACGTCTGTACGCCACCGGCAAGATCCCCGGATCGTTCTTCCGGCGCGAGGGCCGCCCCGGCACCGAAGCCATTCTCACCGCCCGCCTCACCGACCGCCCTCTGCGTCCGCTCTTCCCCAAAGGAATGCGCAACGAAGTGCAAGTCATCATGTTCTCGCTTTCGGCAGATGGTAAGAATCCGCTCGACATCCTCTCCATCAACGCCGCCTCGGCCGCCGTCATGATTTCCGATATCCCCTGGAACGGGCCGGTCGGCGCGGTGCGCGTAGGTCGCATCGATGGGGAATTCGTCATCAACCCCACTTTCGAGCAAATGGAGGCCTCTGATCTCGACCTGCGCCTGGCCGGCACGCGCGACGCCATCCTGATGGTCGAATGTGGGGCCAACGAAGTGCCAGAGGATGTGATGGTAGCAGCCCTCGAACTGGGTCATCACGCCATCCAACCTCTCATCGAAGCACAACTCAAAATGCAAGCCGAGGTCGGCAAACCCAAACGCGAGGCCACCTTCAATCTGCCCGACGAGGAACTGGCCAAACGAGTCTTCGAGCGCGTCAGCAGCCCCATGAACGCCCTGCTCGACAGACCCTTGACCAAGAATGAGTTCTACGAGGGAATGACGACCCTCAAAGAACAACTGGTCGCCGAATTCTGCCCGGCCGAAGGGACCGCCGCCTCGGATACCATCCCCGAAGGGGGCTTCCCCTCGCCTGCTGCCGTTCGAGAGGCCTTCGACCAGGCCGAAGCCGCCATCGTGCGCGAGCGCATCCTGGCGCGCGGCATACGGCCCGACGGGCGCGGCCCCAAAGACATCCGCCCCATCTGGTGCGAAGTGGACCTCAGCCCGCGTGCGCACGGTTCCGGCCTGTTCACACGCGGCGAGACACAGGTACTCACCCTGGCTACGCTCGGCACCCTAGGCGAGGCGCAAGAAATCGACTCCCTTAGCCCCATAGATACCAAACGCTACCTCCACCACTACAACTTCCCGCCTTACTCCACAGGGGAGGTCAAGCCTCTTCGAGGCCAGAGCAGGCGCGAGGTCGGGCATGGAGCGTTGGCCGAGCGCGCCCTCGAACCGGTCATCCCCTCCGAGGAGACTTTCCCCTACACCCTGCGGCTGGTCTCCGAGGTCATGTCGTCCAACGGTTCGACCTCCATGGCCTCGGTATGCGGCTCGACGCTGGCGCTCATGGACGCCGGCGTGCCTATAAAAGCGCCGGTGGCCGGCGTGGCTATGGGGCTGATCACGGATGCCACTGGCCGCTACCAGATTTTGACCGACATCCAGGGCGCTGAAGATCATCTGGGCGACATGGATTTCAAAGTTGCCGGGAGTGAACAGGGCATCACCGCGCTGCAAATGGACATCAAAATCAGCGGCTTGAGCGCCGACATCATGAAAGAGGCCCTCGAACAAGCACGTGAGGCGCGCCTGTTCATCCTGAGCAAGATGCTGGAAGTCATACCCCAGCCGCGCCCCGCCTTGAAGGATCATGCCCCGCGCATCATCACAGTCAAGATTCCGGTCGATAAGATCGGCGCGCTCATTGGGCCGGGCGGCAAGAACATCCGCGCTCTGCAAGAAGAGACCGGCACCCGCATAGACATCGAGGAAGACGGCACCGTTTATATTGCCGGCATAGAGGGCGAGGGCGCGCGCATAGCCCAAGAGCGCATCGAATCGCTGGGCGAAATGGCCGAAATTGGGCGAATCTATACCGGCAAAGTAGTGCGCATCGAACCCTTTGGTGCCTTTGTGGAAATCTTGCCCGGCACCGACGGCCTTGTGCATATCTCACAACTGGATACCGAACGCGTCGAATCGGTGGAAAACGTGGTTTCGCTGGGCGATGAAATTACCGTCATGATTACCGATATAGACCCTGCCGGCAAGATCCGCCTCTCGCGCACAGCCGTTTTGGAAGGCTGGAGTGCCGAAGAGGCCCGTGAACGCGATCAGCGCCGTTCTAACAGCGGCGGAGGACGCTCGAACAGCGGGGGCAGGCCCGGGGGCGGTCGAGGCGATCGTCCACGCGGCCGCGGCGATCGTCATCAAAACGATCGAAACAGAAGATAGCGCCTGCTCGGAAAATGACACAACGGACGGGAGGCCTCCCGTCCGTTGTTGGTCGAAATGACAGGCCATCTCTATCCCACCTAAGGCCTCTCACGAGCGGAAAACCACCTGTTCACGCGACAACAACCAAACTGCCAGGTGGAAGACCAGCCCAATACAGGCAAAAGTTGAAAGGAACATGATTGTCAGTGGAAGTACCTCGATACGATTGTTCAGCAAATCGCGCATCGAGAACATGGCGCCGAAGAAGGGAATAGCGTAATGCCAAAGTTTTGGCACGAGGGTTTGAGAGGAAATCCCTACCACAACAGCCACTAAGCTAAACAAACTGATAGGCGTCATGTACGAATAGGCTTCCTCATCAGTGCGCGCCCAGGCCGAGATCATCAGTTCGATCAAAGCCCCAAAAGCAATCAGCAGCGCCATAATCAATAACAGTAACCCGATCGCCTGCGGCTGGATGACATACGACGCCTGCGACGAAAGCGAGGCAGTTTCGGTGGTTGTCGAAGTCTCGCTTCCAATGGAAAGGGTCACGACCCCTATCGCCAAGAACAAAAACGTGATGAAAAGCGACAAACCAGATAGAAACATATTGAACAAAATGCTCCCCAACAACGCCAGCCACTTTCCGGTAAGAAGATGTGCGCGATTGACGGGAGTGAACAGCACGCTTTCGAGAGTCTGAGCCTTCTTTTCGCCTGCTAGGGAAGCCACTGCCATCGGCATAGCGGCGCTCAAGCCCAATGAAAAGACGAGACAGGCAGGAAAATGCTCAATTGCGAAGCGCTCGCTTCGCCGATGGTTGCCACTTCGCGTTCTTCGATCACCAACGGGTCAAGATACTCCTCCGATATTCCTTTTTGCTGTAATCGCTGTGCGCGCAACTGATCAGCATAGTCATCCAGAACTGTTTGCAAGCGAGAACGCGCAAAATCGATCGTCTTACGCGGGTCGACAAGAAGCGTGACGCGGGCCGATTGGCCGCCGTTCAAGTGGGCCTGATAATCCGGCGAGATGAGCAGGCCAACCGGATACTCGTTGCTGCGTATCATATCCTCCAGATTTTCGGCCGGCGTCAAGACAATATTTTCCTGCTCGAGGAAGGCCGCCAGGTCAGGAGCATATTCGAGGCCCTGCGTCGGAACGGTCAGCATCTTTTCCGTCTGTTCGGCACTGTACTTGAGCAACAGGAGTAATAACAAGATGTACATTAACGGCATAAGAAAAAGCGCCCAGAACAACCCCCACAGAAAGCGGCGGCGGTCGCGAAAGATTTCCAGGAATTCCTTGCGCATGACCATCCAGATAACTCTCATGCCAGCACCTCCACATCTTCGCGCCCCAATAACGTCACAAAGGCGTCTTCCAGGTTATCCTGTCCGCTGCGCTGGCACAGTTCGGATACCGTCCCCTCGGCGACGATCTTGCCAGCATCCAGTAAGATCAAACGGTCACACAGACGTTCCGCCTCGCTCAAAATATGGGTGGACAGAATCACGCATTTGCCTCGCTGGCGCGATTCGGCAATCAAGCGGCGCACCAGGCGGGCGCTCATCACATCCAGCCCACTGGTTGGCTCGTCCAAAAGCAAGTAAGAGGGATCATGGATGAGCATCCGCGCCAAAGCCACCTTGCGGTTCATGCCCTTGGAAAACCGCTTACAAGGCCGATCGGCAAATTCGCCCATTTCCAACAGTGCAATCAATTCCTCGATGCGCTGTTCCAGGCGCGCGCCAGCCATGCCATAAAAAGTCCCAAACATCCTGAGATGTTCACGAGGCGTAAAACGCTCATACAGACCCCATAGTTCGGGCAAGATGCCAATGACGCTGCGCACCTGGTAAGGCTGAGTCCGTACATCATAACCGCCCACGCGCGCCGCGCCACGCTCCAGACGCAAGACGGTTGCCAGCAGCCGCATGATGGTCGTCTTGCCAGCGCCATTGGCCCCCAATAGGCCAACCACTTCACCGTCATTCACGCGAAAAGAAACATCATTGACTGCTAATAACTTCTTGAATCGCTTTTGTCGAAAAGATTTGGTGATGTGTTCGACTTCGATCATCGGGCTTCCCTTCTGTGGTCATTATATCCAAAGGATGCCTGCGCTCAATTCTCGCCCAAAAGAACAAGCCGCGCCAGCGCGCGGCTCCTATCTTAACAAACAAAATCTCCTCAGCCTAACCATGCCGGCTCATGAAACGTTCCATGCGGCGCAAGGCTTCCTCGATTTTCTCGTAAGCGGTCGCGTAGCAAGCGCGGACGTAGCCCTCGCCGCCAGGGCCGAAAGCATTGCCAGGCACCACCGCCACTGCCTCCTCCTTGAGCAAGGCCTCGGCAAAGGTTTCGTCGTCCAGGCCCGAAGCGGAAATATCGGGAAATGCGTAGAACGCGCCACGCGGTTCAAAAGTGCGCAGGCCAAGATGATTCAGACCATCTACCAGCAAACGGCGGCGGCGGTCGTATTCCGCCACCATCTCCTGTACATGTTGCTCGCCGCTGTGCATGGCCTCCAGTGCAGCATCCTGGGCCGTGGTAGGCGCCGACATGATGGTGTACTGATGGACGCGCAATAAACCCTGAAGCAGAGAGGCCGGCCCGGCTGCATACCCAATCCGCCAGCCGGTCATGGCGTATGCCTTTGACAACCCGCCCAACAGAATAGTGCGGCGCTTGATGCTTTCGCCCAGGCCCGGCACGCAGACATGCTCGAAGCCATACACCAGCCGATCGTAAATTTCGTCCGACACCAACACCAGGTCATTTTGTTCGGCAATGCGGGCAATCTCTAGCAGCGTATCACGCTCAGCCACCGCGCCGGTCGGGTTGCTGGGATAGCCCACAAAAATGACCTTGGTACGCGGCGTGATGGCCGCGCGAATTTCGTCTGGATCAGCCTGAAAGTCGTTCTCGAACTTGCTGGGAATCTCCACCGGCACCCCACCCGCCAGCAACACCTCAGCCTGATAAGCCACGAAGCACGGCGTCGGAATGATGACCTCATCGCCCGGATCGAGTAGAGCCGTCATCGTCAAATACAAGGCCTCCGACACCCCCACCGTAATGATGATTTCGCTCACCGGATCGTACTGCACGCCATACAGGCGGAACAAGTTATCGGCAATTGCCTGGCGCAACTCCAGTTTGCCGGCATTCGAAGTGTAATGCGTCTCGCCCGCTTCAAGAGAACGAATACCGGCCTGCAAAATGGGCGCAGGCGTGGTAAAGTCTGGCTCGCCTATGCCCAACGAAATCACATCTTTCATCGTGGCAGCAATATCGAAAAAGCGGCGAATACCTGAAGGCTTCAACCCTGCTACGCGCCGCGAGAGATAACGTCCATTCTTGTCCTGCATGAGACCTCCGAAATCAAAGTGGTTGTACATCCCATTCATCGGGAATTTTCCGATAAGTCAACTCGAAAAACTGCCCCTCGGTCGTCTGCACGCGAAAGCCCTTCTCCCCTGGCGCGCGCCAACGCGCCAGCACAGCGGCCACTTCCAGGCGACGCTCCCCCCATACAAGGGACAGAGGACGCTCGGCATACTCCACCTCTGAGCGACAGGCTACCCGCTCACGCTTCGACTCGGACATTGGAGTTATCACCGATATTCAAAGAAAGGGGCTTATCCCCGGCCCTTCCCCCCGCCCCTTTCACTACACAATTTCGCCCAATCAAAGAATGCGCCAGAGTCACGCCGGTCACCTCTGTTCCCGCCTCTAGAATACTGTCGCGAATGACCGCCTGACTCACCCGGCAATTTGGCCCAATCGAAACATGTGGCCCAATCACTGCCTGGCTCACCTCGGCGGTAGGGTGAATGAAAACCGGGGGCGTCACCTCAACCGTTGGGCGCGGCTCTGGCGCAGCCTTCATGCGCTCCAACAGATAGGCGTTGGTCTCCAACGTGGCGTCAATCGTGCCAGTGTCCAACCAGGTATCTACCGTCTCGGTACGCACCAGCGCGCCTCTTTCGATCATGATATTGATAGCATGGGTCAGAAAGAACTCGTTCTTCAACTGCACGTTGCGGGCAAATTGCTCCTCGATAGCCGCCATCAGCGCCTCGCCGCTTTGGAAATAATAACACCCCACCACCACGCGATTGTTATCCAAATCTTGCGGCTTTTCGACAAAGCGCGTCACCCATCCTTCGGCATTGACCTCCGCCACCCCAAAACGACGTGGATCCGGCACCGCCTTCACCCAAGCCACCACATGGCTCTTCTCGCGATCGAGAAAGGAAAAATCCGTCTCGATGAGCGTATCCGAGAAAATCATCAACATCGGCCCGTTCAAGTGCTGGCGCGCCAGATAGAGCGCGTGCGATTGCCCCTTCATCTCGGCCTGCACGACATAATGCGCCTTGATGTGTGGATATCGCTCCGCCACGAAAGCCGGAATCTGCATCTCACCCAGATATGGCCCCACGATGAAAACATACTCCACCCGCTCAGGGTCTGGCAGACTCTCGAATACATCCATCAAATGCTCCAGCGAGGTCTTTCCCGCCACGCTGACCAACGGCTTGGGTTTGCTCCACGTATGCGGGCGCATGCGCGTGCCCCACCCAGCCATGGGGATGACAATTTTCAAAGTAGCAGACAAGATGTACCTCCTTCGGTAAAATTATACCCGCAAACCCATTGGACTCTATCCGTAGTGATGACTTCAGCCATCCCCAAACAGGATGGAGAGGGCAAAAAGGATAGTCGTTCAGCGAAGGACAAAAATATCGTTAGTGCGCCAAACCGATGGGGCGGCAGTTGCCCCCGTAGGGGGTGCCGCCCGAACTCAATGGTTATCCCAGCACTTTGCACCTTCCGCCAGGCTCGATTTCAAGCCAATGACTGCCTGCTAAGCAGTTACCATTTTCTGGTCATAGTCCAAAGGTTTCTCTACGCAAGTATATCGAAGACGGTATAATTCAATCATGCAAGCATTGACAACCTCCGAACCGATAGATTATCTTGTCATTGGTCATGTAACCGAAGACCTGACGCCCAACGGCGCCCGTCTGGGCGGCACGGCCGCCTATGCCGCTCTGACAGCGCAGGCCCTGGGGATGCGCGTGGGTGTGGTCACCTCTTGCAGCCCACAGACCAACCTGGGGGCCCTGACGGGCATTCAAGTCATCGCTTTGCCATCGGAGCATAGCACCACCTTCGAAAATCGCTACACCGCAAATGGGCGCTCTCAGACATTGCTGCATGTGGCCGGGCCCATTCCTTTCGAAAGTGTGCCGCTGCCCTGGCGTCGAGCGCCCATCATCCACCTCGGCCCCGTGGCGCAAGAGATGGAACAGGCGCTGCCCAAGTCGTTTTCGCCCGCGCTATTAGGCCTCACGCCACAGGGTTGGATGCGCGCCTGGGATGAGTCCGGCCGGGTGGTTGGAAAAACCTGGGAAGTCAGCGAGCAAGCCCTGGGGGAGGCCGGAGCGGTCATCCTCAGCATCGAAGACGTGGGCGGCGACGAGGAACAGATCGAATTCCTGGCGCAGCATACCCGCATCCTGGCAGTCACCGAGGGCGCCGCCGGTGCGCGTCTGTACTGGCATGGCGACCAGCGTCGCTTTCGCGCTCCTGTTGTTCAGGAGATGGACGCTACCGGCGCAGGCGATATTTTTGCGGCGGCGTTTTTCGTGCGGCTGCTGGCCACCCGTGATCCCTGGGAAGCAGCGCGCTTTGGCATGCAACTTTCGGCGCGTTCGGTAGCGCGCACCGGCTTGCAAAGCATCCCAACGGCGGAAGAAATCGAAAATAGCACAATGGAAATCCTGTAAAATGGGACGCATCTACACCTTAGTCAACCAGAAAGGCGGGGTAGGCAAAACCACCACAGCCATCAACCTGGGCGCATATCTGGCCCGCTTTGGACAGCGCGTCCTGATCGTGGACCTCGACCCACAGGCCAACGCCACGTCTTCGCTGGGCGTGGACAAGCACAAAGTTCAAGGTAGCACGTATGATGCCCTGTTGGGCCTCAAGCCTACCCCTTCCCTGGTGTTGTACAACGAACGCTTGAAGATCGCCTTACTGCCCTCGGCGCCGGCCCTGGCGGGCGCAGAAGTGGAACTGGTTGGCGAAATGGCGCGTGAAATGCGCCTGCGCCAGGCGCTCCAGGCGCTGGATGGCCGCTACGACTACATCCTGATCGATTGTCCGCCTTCGCTTGGTCTGTTGACGGTCAACGGCCTAGTAGCAGCGCGAGAGGGCGTCATCATCCCCGTACAATGCGAATACCTGGCGCTGGAAGGCCTGGGACAATTGACCCAAACCTTACAGCGCGTTCGCACTGCCCTCTTTCCCGAATTGACCGTGCGAGGCGTGGTGTTGACCATGTACGATAGCCGCACCAACCTCTCGACCGATGTCGTCGCTGAGGTCAACCGCCACTTCCCTCAGCAAGCCTTCCACGCCATCGTGCCACGCAGTGTGCGCCTGGCCGAAGCGCCATCTTACGGCCTGCCCATTCCGGCCTATGCACCCGCTTCGAGCGGCGCCCAAGCCTACGAAAAATTGGCCCGCGAGATACTGGCAGGCGATGGCATCGACATCCCACAAACCCATGAGTGAGGCGCCACATGTCACCACAACGTACCGGCCTTGGTAAAGGATTGGATGCCCTCATCCCCGGCAGAGAAACCACACCGGCCAGCGGCATCATGCAGATAGCCATAGACGCCATTCAACGTAATCCACGCCAGCCGCGCGACCAATTCGACCCCAAAGACATGGAAGAACTGGCCGCCTCCATTCGTGAACATGGCATCCTCCAGCCATTGATCCTATCGCCAGGCGCAGACGGAACCTACACCTTGGTCGCTGGAGAACGCCGCCTGCAAGCCGCCAAACTAGCCGGCCTGCGCAGCGTGCCGGCCATCCTGCGCCAGGTCAGCGACCGCGAACTGCTCGAACTGGCTCTCATCGAAAACATCCAGCGCGCCGAGTTGAACCCCTTGGAAGAAGCTGAAGCCTACCGTCAGTTGAACGAAGACTTTGGCCTTTCCCACGAAGAAATTGCCCTGCGCGTGGGCAAGAGCCGCCCGGCAGTGAGCAACACCCTGCGCCTGCTACATCTCTCCCCAGCGGTAAAACAAGCCCTCATCGAGGGCTATGCCCGCGCCGAAGAAAACGAGCGCGACCTGCCAGAAGGCGAAACAACCGCCTTCCGCCTGAGCGAAGGCCACGCCCGCGCCCTACTAGGCCTGGCGAGTCACGCCGCCCAAGACGCAGCCCTGAAAACCATCCTGACGAACCGCCTCAACGTCCGCCAAACCGAAGAACTGATCAAAAAAATGGGCGGACAAAAAGCGCCACCGCCCAAACCGAAAACCCCACCCCCTGAAGTCACCGCCCTGGAAGAACGCCTGCGCGCCAGCCTGGGGACAAAAGTCACCCTGCGGCATGGACGCAAAAGCGGCACAGTCACCATCCACTATTACTCAGACGAAGAACTGGATTCCTTGCTGAAGAGACTGCTGTGACCCCGCCAAAACTCATCTACAACGCTCGCATCCACACACTGGATTCCTCCCGCCCTTCTGCCTCTGCCATGGCCATCCAAAACGGCCTCATCCTGGCAGTGGGCGAGACGCCTGCCCTGCTGGCAGAATTCGAGCGCGCCGAAAAACAAGACATGCAAGGGAACGTCATCCTGCCCGGCCTGACCGACGCACACTTACACCTCGAACAATACGCCCTCTCCCTGCAAAAACTCGACTGTGAAACCCCAACACTCGAAGAATGCCTGCGCCGTGTCGCTGAGCGCGTCCAAAGCACGCCGCCTGGCGAATGGATTCTGGGACATGGCTGGAACCAAAACGATTGGGGCGGCTGGCCGACCCTGGCCGACCTGGACGCCCTTGCCCCTCACCACCCCATCTACCTGACTGCCAAATCGCTTCATGCCGCCTGGACCAACTCGGCTGCATTGCGCCTGGCGGGAATCCACGCCAACAGCCCCGATCCTGCCAATGGCTGCATCCAACGCGACATGCACGGCCAACCCACCGGCATTTTGTTCGAAACCGCCATGCAAGCAGTCAGCGCGATCATTCCGCCCCCCAGCCAGCAAAACATTATCCAGGCCATCGAACAGGTCCAACCGACCCTCTGGCGCATGGGACTGACCGGCCTGCACGACTTCGACCGCCGCAACTGCTTCATCGCCCTCCAGCAACTCCACCGGCAAGGAAAACTTGGCCTGCGCGTCCTCAAAAGCATCCCCCTCGAAGACCTGCCCCCTGCCATCGCGCTTGGACTGCGCACGGGGTTTGGAGACGACTGGCTGCGCATCGGGCCGGTCAAAATCTTCATGGATGGCGCTCTCGGACCTCGCACCGCGGCCATGCTGCAACCTTACGAGGGCGAACCGGAAAACTGTGGCATTCTCAACCTGAACGCGGAGGAACTCTTCGACATCGGACGTCAGGCAGCCGAGGCCGGATTGAGCCTGGCCGTTCACGCAATTGGAGATCGCGCCAATCACGAGGCACTAAATGGCTACGCGCAACTTCGCCGCTTCGAACACACCCGCGACCTGCCTCCGTTACCGCACCGAATCGAACACCTCCAGGTCATCCACCCCCAAGACGCCAGCCGCCTAGCCGAACTGGGCCTAACCGCCTCTATGCAGCCCATCCACGCCACCTCCGATATGCGCATGGCAGACCAATATTGGGGCCAGCGCGCCGCACTATCGTATGCCTGGCGAACCCAATTGGAACAAGGCGCGCGCCTGGCTTTTGGTTCTGATGCGCCGGTCGAATCCCCCAATCCCTTTTGGGGCTTGCACGCCGCCCTCACCCGCCAGCGCAGCGACGGCTCCCCCGCCCCAGCAGGCTGGTACCCCGAACAACGCCTGACGATACAACAAGCCCTAACCGCTTACACCCTTGGCCCGGCTTACCTTGCCGGGCAAGAAGGCCGGCTCGGCAAATTGGCCCCCCATCACCTGGCCGACCTGATCGTATTGGAACAGGACCCCTTCCTTGTCCCACCTGCCGATTTATTGGGCATGCAGCCCATCGCAACCATGGTAGGTGGCCAATGGGTCTGGCAAGCCTGAAAGAGGCACCCTGTGGCGCAACAAGTTCAACTGACTCCCGAAATGCTCGTCCCGCGCCTGGGAGACTACCTGGTCCAGCGCGGCTACATCACTGAACTCGACCTGCAAAAGGCGCTCGCCTATCAGCAGGAACAAATGGAACGCGACCAAACCTACCTGCTAGGACAAGCCCTGATTGACCTGAACTTGATCAGCCGCGCGGTTCTCGATCAGGCCGTGACCGAACAAATCATCCAACTGCGCTCGGCCCTGCAGGCCGCCAACCGCAACCTGGAACGTCGCGTACAAGAACGCACCGCTGAGTTACAACAAGCCCTGGAACGCCTCTCGGAACTGAGCCAGGTCAAGGCCAATTTCGTCAGCAACATTTCCCATGAATTGCGCACCCCCTTGACCCACATCAAAGGCTACCTGGAATTGATGCTCAGCGAATCGTTGGGGCCGATTACAGAAGAACAACGTCATGCCCTGACAGTCAGTCAACGATCGGCTGCCCGCCTGGAAGAAATGATCAACGACCTGATCATGTTCTCGCTGACCTCCAAAGGCGAACTCAGCCTGCGGCTCGAAGCAGTGGACATCAAACGGCTGGGCAATTTGGCCGTCAAAGCGGCAACCGAGAAGGCCTCCGAGCGAGATGTCACTGTCCACGCCGTCATCCAGGACGACGTCCCCCTCGTCCAGGCAGATTCGCAAAAAATCGCCTGGGTGTTGTCCCAACTTCTCGATAACGGAATCAAGTTCACCCCGGCCGGGGGACGTGTAGTGCTGAACATCAAGCAAGAAATCGGCGACCTGGTCATGATCTCTGTGAGCGACACTGGTATTGGCATCCCCGTAGAAAAAATGAGAGAAATCTTCGAGCCGTTTCACCAACTCGACGAATCGTCTACGCGCAAGTACGGCGGCGCCGGCCTGGGGCTTTCGCTGGTGCGCCAAATCATCGAAGCGCACGGCTCGTTGATCGATGTTCAATCTGTGGAAGGGCACGGAACGACCTTCCGCTTTCCTCTATTGGCAATCAAGAGGTAGAATACTCGAGATGGCCGCCTCCAATCTCGACGTGCGCACATTGGCCTACATCCAAACGCTGGCTCAAGCCGCCAGCATGAACAATGACTGGAAGGCAGGGGTGGAAAAGTTGTTGCTTGCCTTACGGGCCGAATTCGTGTACGACAATGTAGTCATTTATATGACCAAAGATAACGAGCAATTCCTGGAGATTGCCTATGCCCGCGCAATCGGACGTGGCAAGAACGCCGAAGCAGACGCTGCCTGGGGCGAGAGCATTGCCAATCAGGTGATTACGCGAGAAAACGTTGTCCTCCAGGAGCCTACGTCGAACACCAACGACCGGCTGGCACAAGCCTATTTATTGGGATTGCCCCTCTATAATGGCTCAAAAGTCGTAGGGGCGCTCGTTTTTGTCCGCTTTGGCGGCCCCATCTACGAACAAGGACACATTACGTTGGCCCTGATCTGCGCCAGTTGGGTTTCGGCGCTCCTCTTATGCCGGGCGCTGGCAGAAACCAATCAACGTCTGGAGACTTTGCAACGAAAAGTCCAGTTGCAAGATGATTTCGTGGCGACCATCTCTCATGAACTGCGCACGCCGCTGGGTTTCATCAAAGGATATTCCACCACGCTGCTGCGCGAAGATACGACCTGGGATGCCGCGACGACAAAAGAATTTCTCACCATCATAGACGAAGAAACCGACCGATTGGCGCAGTTGATTGATAATATTCTCGAATCGGCCAAATTACAGAGTCAGCCGGTGCGATTGCACATCCAACCCCTGCGCCTGGATGCTTTGATCCGCGATATGGTCATTCGCATCCGCGCGCGCCAACCGGAGGTGAACATCGAACTCCATCTCGACCCTCTGCCTCCCATCCAAGGCGATACCGTGCGTCTGGCGCAGGTATTCGACAACCTGTTCAGCAATGCATTCAAATATGCTGCCGGCACAAAAATTACCATCTCGACGCAACAAAAGGGAAATTCTATCCTGGTGACGTTTGCCGACCAGGGTCCGGGCATTCCTGCCGCCCACCTGCCAAACATTTTCGAACGCTTCTATCGCGTACCAGGCGAAAATACCAAAACAGGCAGCGGCCTGGGGTTGTACATTTGTAATCAAATCGTTACGGCGCATCGTGGTAAGATTTGGGTAGACTCTAAGGTAAATCAAGGCACCACCTTCTACATCCAATTGCCAGTTGACCTGCATGCTTGACGGCCGTTCCTACCAAAAAGGAGTTGCTATATGTCCAAACGCATTCTGATCGTAGACGATGAGCCGCGCTACCTGCGCCTCCTGGAAGCCAACTTGCGCACAGAAGGTTATGAAGTCGCTACGGCCCAAGACGGCGTGCAAGCCATTGATATTTTCTCGTCCCAACCTATTGATCTGATTCTTCTGGATATCATGATGCCCCGCCTGGATGGCTTTTCCACCTGCCAGCGCATCCGCGAGTACTCCAACGTGCCTATCATCATGCTGACAGCCAAAGGAGAAGAGCAAGATCGCGTGCGCGGATTGGACGTAGGCGCAGACGATTATCTGGTCAAACCTTTCTCGGCCACCGAGTTGCTGGCCCGCGTGCGCGCTGTATTGAGGCGCAGTCAATTGCCCGCCCCAAGCGGACAAGCGCGTTTCTTCACGCTTGGCGACCTGAAAATTGATTTTGCGCGCGCTGAGGTTTGGATGGGCGAAAAATTCGTGCCTCTTTCAGCCACGGAATACCGCCTTTTATTGCAGTTCGTCCACCAGGTGGGCAAAATCCTGACCGCCGAAGAATTGCTGACGGCTATATGGGGACCGGAATATAAAATGGAAAAGGAAGTCCTGTGGGTCAGCATTGCCCGCCTGCGCCAAAAGTTGGAACCAGATCCTCACAATCCCAAATATATCGTGACCCGCTCTGGGTTGGGTTACTTGATGCCGCCCCTCGAATCCTGAAGGCTAGAATGCCCAACAAGACCATCCTGCTTGTGGACGCAGATCGCGCCAGCCTGAACTTCCTGTCTCGCCTGATGCAGGAGCAAGGCTATACCGTGCTGCGGACCCCTCTAGGGAAGGAAGGATGGATCTGTGCCTGGCGCGATCATCCAGACCTGATCATCTTCGACCCGGCCTTGCAAGACATTCCTGGCGAGCAATTCGTGACAAAACTGCGCCAGGACTCCCGTTCCTCCACCATCCCTATCCTGGCTCTCAGCAGCGATCTGCGGCCGGCCCGCAAGACCGCCTGCCTGGAAGCCGGCTGCACCGAATTCCTGGTCAAATCCGGCGAAGCAGTGAGCACCATATCCGAATTGGTTGCCCGGCTGCTGACCGGAAAAGAAACACCTGCCAAGAAAACAGTCGAAAGTGGTTATCTGATGGTCTTCCTGAGCGCAAAAGGCGGCACAGGCGTCTCATCCCTTTGCGCCAACTACGGCGTGGCCCTGTGCGAGAACAAACCTGAAGCCCGGCTCGTAGTAGCAGACCTGGTGCTGCCAATTGGTTCGATTGCCAATATCGTGGGATACAAAGGAGAGCTCGACCTGGCCACGATAGTCACACTGCCCGAAGACACAATTAGCAACGATTATCTTTATCAAAACTTGCCCCGACCCATGGGTTGGCGCTTCCAACTCTTGCCCGGCGCTCCCAATCCCGAGCGCGCCAACGAGTTGCGCGTCGATCGCATCCCAGAAATCATCGAGGCTTTGCTGGCGGCTTATGACTTCGTCCTGATAGACCTGGGACGTTCCTTGTCCCGCATCAGCATGCCTATCATCCAAAGGGCCGATTTGCTGGCGCTCATCCTGTCCACCGACCAAAGCACCGTCATGTTGACCCATACGGTGTGGGAATACCTTCGAAAGCAGGGCATCGAGGAAAAGCGCATCTTCCCCATTCTCAACCGCGTCATTGGCCTGGAAGGGCTGACCAAGGCCGACGCCGAGAAAGCCATTGGGCTGAGCATCAAAGCCACTATACCCTACATGGGCAGTAATTTTGTGGTGGCAAACAACCAAAACCAACCCATTTCTGTGAAATATCCGGGCGACACTGCTACCCTAATCATCAAAGAATCGGCGCAAGGGATCATCCAATTGCTCACCCACTTACGCTATGAGACCAAGAGGACACCATGACCATCGAATATGACGATAAAGGAAAATATTTCACCGAGGTAGTTTCCAAGATTGCCATCCCAGCATTGGTGCAAACTACTCAGCACTTGATTCGCGGCAATGTGCATGTACGCCGCGATGAACGCCTCAAAGACGAACTGGACCGCGATGAACTTTTCCTGGCTGTGACAGATGCCAGTGTTTTGGGAACCGAGGGGCAAGTGCTTCATCAAGTACGGTTCCTGGCCGTTCGCCGCGCGCAAATCGTCTGGGTCATGCCGCTCGAAAACGAGCCACAAGGGGGAATCGAATGACGACGCCAGCCCAAGCCAGTGTCTCGCGGCTTTCGGCCCAGGACTTGATCCGCCTCAAAAAGTACCTGCTGGAGGCCATTTCGCGCACGCTGGAAACAGAAGGAATCTCGGCTGCAGAGCGTCATCCTTTCATCAAACAACGCCTCGAAGTCATCTATGCCCAGGCAAATCTCAAATTGCCCGATGACGTGCGCGAGATGATTTTCAAGGAAGTGTTACACGACTTGTTGGGGTATGGCCCCATCCAGCCATTGCTGGACGACCCAGACGTGAGCGAAGTCATGGTCAATGGCCCCAAAAAGGTCTATGTAGAGAAAAAAGGGCACCTCATCAAAACGAACATCACCTTCGATGATGACCGGCACGTCCTCCAAATTATCGATCGCATCATTTTGCCTCTAGGCCGTCGGGTGGATGCAGACAGCCCAACCGTGGACGCGCGTCTGCCAGACGGCTCGCGCGTGAACGCCGTGATACCCCCGGTGGCCATAGATGGGCCTTCTATCACGATCCGCAAATTTCGCAAAGATAAATTGAGTATAGAGCAACTGGTCCAGTTTGGGTCGCTGACCGAAAACATGGCAGAATTCTTGCGTGCTTGTGTGCTGGCGCGGCTCAATATCATCATTTCCGGTGGCACCGGTTCGGGCAAGACCACTCTGCTGAACGTCCTATCGAGTTTCATCCCTGAAGACGAGCGCATCGTCACCATCGAGGACGCAGCCGAGTTGCAACTCCAGCAAGAGCATATCGTGCGGCTGGAAACCAAGCCTGGGAATGTAGACGGGCATGGCACGGTAACCATCCGCGACCTGGTGCGAAATTCCCTGCGAATGCGCCCTGATCGTATCGTGGTGGGCGAGGTGCGCGGTGGCGAGGCGCTAGATATGCTTCAGGCCATGAACACCGGCCACGATGGCTCGCTGACCACCTTGCACGCCAACACGCCCCGCGACGCCCTTTCGCGCCTGGAAACGATGATTCTGATGGCAGGCATGGATCTGCCCATCAAGGTCGTGCGCCAACAAGTTGCCTCAGCGGTGGATTTGATCGTCCAGCAAACCCGCCTGAAAGATGGCTCCCGCAAGATTACTGCCATCACCGAAGTGGCCGGCCTGGAAGGCGACACGGTCGTGTTGACCGACATTTTCAAATTCCATCAAACCGGTATGAGCGCCGATGGCAAGGTAATAGGAGAGTTCAAGCCCAGCGGAATCCGCCCACTATTTTCCCCACGCCTGGAGGCAGCCGGTTTCAAACTCAAACCTGAAGTATTTGGCGTCAAGGTCAATGAAATGGTGGGGAACCGCCCACACCGTTGACCGCTACCTGAGTTTCTCTGCTATAATCGAACCGCTCTACCATTTGCAGGATCGTACAGCGAGGCAGCATGGACATACAGGCCCAAATCACCCTACGCGCGAAAAAACTTGGCGTCCTCATCCGCGATGCGCGCGTTGCAATGCGCAGAACCACGAAAGAATGCGCCCAGGCCATTGGCGTCACCAATGGCATCTTCAAGGCCTACGAAGAGGGCCGCAGAGCGCCTTCGCTGCCAGAACTGGAAACGCTCGTTTACTATCTCGATTTGCCCATAGACCACTTTTGGAGCGCTGAGGCGCTTTCGGATGACGACCCACCAGTAGCCACATTGGATTTGGCGCGCCTGACAGCCCTGCGACATCGCATGATTGGCGCATTGCTGCGTCAGGAACGCCTGAACGCCAGTTTGTCCATGAAAGCGGTGAGCGAACAAACCGGCATCTCGACCAGCCGCCTGAAAGCCTATGAACTGGGAGAACGCCCCATCCCTCTGCCCGAACTAGAAGCCCTGTTGCAAGTCCTGGGAGGACACATCGAGACTTTTTTCGATCAGGGAGGGCCAATTGGCCAATGGATGACCAGACAAAGAGAAATCCAACAATTCAAAGACATGCCCCCTGAATTGCGTAGTTTCGTGGCCCAACCAGTCAACCAACCTTACCTGGAACTGGCGCGCAAACTCAGCGAAATGTCTACCGACAAATTGCGCTCAGTAGCAGAAAACATTCTTGACATTACCTTCTAGTAAACACATGCAACCCTCCCCCTCCCTTCTCGCGGAACAAGGCAAACAAGCCTTTGCAGCCGGGAAATTTGCCGAGGCAGCGGAATTCTTCTCTCTGGCAGCAGCAGAATACCAGGCCATTTCTGATGCCTGCAACGCCGCTGAAATGAACAACAACCTGAGTGTTGCCCTGTTGAAACTTGGAAAAGCGCGCCAGGCGCTAGATGCAGCCGCCCATACCGATAAAGTTTTCGAACAAGCAGGCGATGTTCGCCGGCAGGGAATGGCGCTGGGCAATCAGGCGGCTGCCTTAGAGATACTCGGAGAGCGGAACGAAGCCCTGGCACTCTACGAGCGTTCGGCTGCTCTGCTGGCCCAGGCAGAAGAAGACGAATTACGCTCCATCGTCTTGCAATCCATCGCCATCCTAAAACTACGGCGCGGCCAATGGATGGAGGCGGCCCTTTCCATGATTGGCGCCATCGAAGCCAACCCTCACCCCAATCTGTTACAGCGCCTGCTGCGTTTGCTCTTACGACTGATATCATGATCGCAATCGGTCTCCAGGTACGCCCGGCCACGTTCGAGGATCGTCAGCGCATCTCCAACTTGATCTTCTTTGAATCTCACGTCCATCGTCATCTCGAATGGCACGAACCGTTGGAATGGCTTGGCTCTCCAAATTTTTGGGTGTTGGAAGAAAACGGCTGCCTGCTGGCCGCCCTGGCCTGCCCGCTCGACTCGCATGGTGCTGGTTGGATACGCTTCTTTGCCCACAGCCGTCAAATCGAAATGAAAGAGGCCTGGTCTGCGCTTTGGCGAACGGCGCAAGACGCAATGATACAGCAAGGCGGCGCGACCGTGGCTGTTATTGCCCGGCAAACCTGGATCAACGAGTTGCTTACAAGCAATGGTTTCCGCCACAGGCAAGACATTGTCATGCTCGAATGGCATCCTCGTTTCCTGTCGTCGAACCTGCCCCAGTCTCGCGCAGATATTCGCCCGATGAAAATAGGAGACCTGCCGCAGGTCGCTGCGTTGGACGCGGCTGCGTTTCCTCCCCTGTGGCGCAACTCCCTGGCGGCGCTGTCGAAAGCCCTGACACAAGCCCAATTTGCCACCGTGATAGAAGACACGCATGGCCTGGCGGCGTACCAGATCAGTACGGGAAATCCTTTTGGGTCCCACCTCGCCAGGCTTGCCGTCCGTCCCGATGCGCAGGGGCAAGGACTCGGCACGGCGCTCGTGCAGGATGTCATTCGCCGTTTGAACTGGGGCAGCAGCGCGCGCTTGACAGTCAACACCCAAAGCGACAATGCAGCCTCACTGGCTTTGTACCGAAAGTTGGGTTTCTTACATACAGGCGAGAAATATCCCATCTTGTGTTTCGATATACTGCCGAAGCAGGAGGCGCCGTGAGCCGGACATTCCCCCAACAATTCTTACGGCTCTTCATCGAAATCACAACAGACGAAGTGGGGCAGGAGAACCTGTTCCTGCTCTTGGAAAAGGCCAGCCTGCCTGTGGCGTGGGCAAACATCGAGCGGATAGCCACCAGCGACGGCCATGCGGCGGCCGAGGCCTACGCCGGACTGCAAAAAGCCCTTCGCACCTACTATGGAAGAGGCGCGCGCGGCATTCTTCAACGCGCGGGCAGCCTCTTATGGAAGCGCCTGTTGGAAGAGGCCTCTATAAGAACCCAGGTCTACGCGGCTCTCGTGCGTAAACTACCTACACCACAACGACCCAAAGCGGCGCTTGAACTGCTAGCTAGCCTGATAAGCTCACATCTCGGAGACGTGACGGTTCATACTCTCGACCGCGACCTGCTCCTGGCCGACCATGCCAGCCCCGGCGCTCCGCCTCGATCTGCCGACGAACCGATCTGCTTCGTGACCCTCGGCCTGCTGCGCGAGTGCCTGCTTTGGGCTGACGGCAAACAGTACGACATCCAGGAAACCTCCTGTCGGGCAACCGGGCAGGAGGCATGTGAATTCACCATCAAGACCGGAGGATCATCATGAAAAGCAAGAAATGGAAATGGACGAGCAGAGACAATCTGCCGATGCACGCTTGCAGTTGGGAACCAGAAGAACAGGCCAAGGCTTGCATCACACTGATACACGGGCTGGGCGAGCATATTGGCCGTTACGAACATGTTGGGCTGGCGCTCACCCAGGCAGGTTTCATCTTGACCGGTTACGACTTGCGCGGACATGGAAAATCGGGCGGCGCGCGCGGCCATATTCCCTCCTATGACGCCCTGATGGAGGATATAGAGCAGTTCCTCGAACTGACCGCCGGACGCTATTCCGGCCTGCCGCATTTCTTGTACGGTCACAGCATGGGCGGCAACCAGGTCATCAATTTTGCCCTGCGTCGCCAATCCAAAGTGACAGGCGTGATAGCCACCGGCCCCTGGCTCAAACTGGCCTTCGAGCCGCCGGCCTCCAAGGTTGCTCTGGGAAAAATGATGAACAATCTCTTTCCCGGTTTCACTCAGGCCTCCGGTCTAGACACCAAGGCGCTGTCACACGATGTACACGTCGTCCAGGCGTATGAGAATGATCCGCTGGTACACGACAAGATTTCAGCGCGCCTCTTCGTGGAAATGTATCAAAGCGGGCTATGGGCCTTTAAGCGCGCCGGGGATTTTCCCCTACCCTTGCTGCTGATGCATGGCGGCAAAGATAGCATCACCTCGCCAGAGGCCAGCCGCCAGTTCGCCGCCTCAGCCAACAGCAGAGTGACACTGCATATTTGGGACGGACTTTTCCACGAAATCCACAACGAGGCCGAGAAGGATGAGGTCTTTGCAGCAATGATCACGTGGTTGGACGAGCAACTTAGAACAAAATGAGTTTTTCATGGCTTTCTTAAAGTCGTGAAAGACATATCGCTGCGAGGCGGCTTGTGCTGAAGCAGCCCCTCACAAGCCATGAGATTGCTTCACTCGCATAGAACGCTCGTTCGCAATGACATCGTTCATGGACTTTAAGAAAAGCCTGATGAGTTTTTTCGTTCTACTAGACAAATTTCCCCCAATATGGCAAAACTTCCTTTCAACTAACGACAGTGCAGAGAGTAGTGCCAACGACCAGGAAATTCCCACCGACGCTCATCTACGCGAAAAATGAGCGTAGATGAATTCCGAGGAGCGACAAAACTTCTACTTTGCGCTGTAATGCCTATCATAATTGTCGAGGAGTGAGTAATGACCGAAGAAAAGATGAGCAAGCGCCAGATGCTGCGCGAAAAACGCCGAAAGGCTGCCGTACGCAATCGCTGGATAACCATTGGTTTGGTGGTTGCCGGCGCTTTACTGGTAGCGTTTGCCTTGATTGCGCCCAACCTCAAGCCAGTAGGCGAAATTGCCGTCGCCACTTCTTCCCCCCGTCCTATGGCCAATGACAACAGCATGGGCGACCCCAACGCTCCTATCAAAATCGAAGAATTCTCCGATTACCAATGCCCGTATTGCCGGCGATTTTCTCTGGAAACTGAACCTCAACTGGTCGAAACCTATATCGCCACCGGCAAAGTCTATTTTACCTATCGCTCGTTTGGCGAGTTCATTGGACCAGAATCGCGGGCTGCAGCCGAGGCAGCCTATTGTGCAGGGGAACAAAACAAGTATTGGGAATTCCACGATATTCTCTTTGCCAACCATACCGGCGAGAACGTGGGCGATTACACCGACCGGCGACTGTTGGCTTTTGCTGAGACGCTCGATCTGGATATAGGGGCCTTCCGCTCCTGCTTCGAGAACGGGAAATATCGTCAACGGGTAGATCAGGACTATGCAGACGGCAGTGCTGCCGGCGTACAAGCCACCCCCTCTTTTGTGCTGACATATGTAGTCAACGGCGAAACCCGCCAAAGCATCATCGCCGGGGCTTACCCCTTCAGCGAATTCCAGAAACAAATCGAAGACGCGCTGGCAGAGATGGGTCTGCAGTAGGTCTCTGACCTGCCGCGCCAACCACAGATTTGCACACGTGGGGCAAGTCTCTGACTTGCCCCCTATCTCGTCAAAATCCCCACCACCCACACAATCAACGGCGCGACGAGCAGCGCGGGCAAGAAATTGCCCGAACGAATCTTCTTGATTTCCAACAAACTGCTGAACGCCAGCGCCATCAAGATCACGCCGCCGGAGGCTGTCATCTCGTTCAGCATGGCTTCGGTCACGATGGCGCTCAACGCAGACGCCATCAGGCTGATGCCGCCCTGAAAGATCAGGATGACCAGCGTGGAAAACAGCACCCCCACGCCCAGGGTGGAGGCAAAGGCCAGCGAGGCGAAACCGTCCAACACAGATTTGACGGCCAGCAACTGATAATCGCCGGTCAGGCCATCCTGGATAGAGCCAAGGATAGTCATAGGCCCCACGCAGAAGAGCAGCGAAGCGGTCAGGAAGCCGCGCACGAAATGGGTATCGGTAGCAGCTCCAGGGTCGCGGGTGAAGCGTTCTTCCAGGATACGCCCCAGGCGTTGAAGACGGTCTTCGATGCCCGCCCATTCGCCCAGCAAAGCGCCGATCAGCAAAGAGCCTAGCACGATGAGGGGGTTTTCGGTCTTCAAGAACATCTGAAGACCAATGGCCGCAGTGAACAAACCCATGCCCGCAATGACGGTGTGTTTCAAACGTTCGGGCAGGCGCGCACCAAACAGCAAACCAAACGCGCCGCCAACCAGGACGGTGACGATGTTGAGGATAGTTCCGGTCACGAAGTAAGTTCACTCCTTTGCCAGTGAAGTAGAGCGACCAGCGGTCTGGTTTTCCAAAATTTCCAGCACGAAGCACAAAGAAGACAAGCGGTTGAGGTATCGCAGTAATTGGGGGTTGCTGAGTTCGTTCAAATCGAACAGTTCACTAACACGCCGCTCGGCCCGCCGAACGATGGTGCGCGCCAGGGAAAGCGCTGCACCGCTGGGAGTGTCGCCCGGCAGGATGAATTCTCGCGGCAGGGCAACCCGTTGACTGATAGCGTCGGTTTGCTCTTCGAGCCAATCCACGCGCGACGCATCCAATCCCTGGATTTTTTTGGCGTTTTCCGGTGTAGCAGCCACTTCAGCCATCAAGCGATACAGGTCTTTTTGCGCCTGACGCAACAAAGGGGGGGTCTCTTGCGCAAGGCAAGAAGCGCGCGCCAGACCCAAGGCTGCCGAAGCCTCGTCCAGCGCGCCCAATGCCTCGATACGCGGATGAGATTTATGAAGACGGCCCGGCCCAAGCACGCCGGTCTTGCCGTCATCGCCGGTGCGAGTGTAGAAAGACATGGGGAAATTATAAACGGCAACGCGGTAAGAAGGAAGATGACCTGAGGAAATTCCTGCTTGCCAACGTCCTCTGATTGGCTTACAATCCAGGCAATTTCAAATCGGAGGAAAAAAGTATGAAAACGAGTAAATTCTTTTTGGCCCTGTCGGCGTTGGCGCTGGCAGCACTTGCTTGCCAATTCTTGCCACTTCCCATACCGACCGAGGCCCCGCCGCCGACCGAAACGCAACCCCCGGCAACCGAACCGGCGGCCTTCGACATGGCAGCCAGGTTAGCCGAATTAGGTGGCCAGCCATGCGAGGAAAATCCGGACTTCACCTGTGTCACGATCCAGGTGCCGCTCGATCATTTCGACGCGGCCAACACCGAGACCCTGGATGTAGTCTTTGCCGTTGCCCCAGCCAGCGGCGAACGATACGGTATGTATGTGCAAGCCTTTCCCGGCGGGCCAGGCGGAGAGGGCATAAGCAACGGCGGCCTGAGATGGTTCTCCGATGCTATTCTGGAGCATTACGATATCGTATACTTCGACCAGCGCGGGCTAGGGTTGTCTCATCCGCTGGCCTGCCCCACCGCCTATGCCAAGAACTTCCTGGGGTACCTGAATTGGACCGACCAGGGCGGATTGGAAGGCTACGACTTGCCAGAGGAGCAGCAGGCGGCCATTCAAGATGCCCGCGCCTTCGTAGAAGAATGTATGGCCGAAATTGGCCCCGAGTCGGCCAAACTGCGCTTCTTTGGCACCGACCAGGTAGCAGAGGACCTGGAAACCTTCCGCCAGGTCATCGGCGATGAGAAGTTCTATTTATATGGCGTCAGTTATGGCACCTCGGTAGCGCAGAGGTATGCAGCCGCCCATCCCGAACACCTGGCCGGCCTGATATTGGACGGCACGATGGATTTGACATTGACCGGCGAAGCCAGTTCCATTGCACAGGAAAAAGCCTTCGACAAAGTACTGGTGGCCGTGCTAAAGGCCTGCGACGCGGATGAAGCCTGCGCTGCCGAACTGGGCGGGAACGCCCTGAAAGTGTACGACGACCTGGCGGCAAAGATTTCGAAGACACCGATTGGGTATGAATTCCCCCTGCCCTCCGGCGAAAAGGTCAAGCGCACGTTCACCTTCAATCAATTGGAATTCACCGCTGCTTACCAGATGTACGCGCTCAGCGGGCGAATGCTCTTCTTGCGCGCCCTGGCAGCCGCTAAGGAAGGCGATATGGTGCCGCTAGCACGCTTGCTCTATCAACAAGGCACCCTTGACCCGGCAACCTTCGAGTACATTGGCGACCCGACCTTCTCGGACACGATGTTCTATAGCGTTCTCTGCACCGACGATTCGTTCTTTGGCGGCACGCCTGAGGAACGCATCGTGCAGACAATCGAGGCCGGACAGGCCTCTAACGGCACCGTTCCGCGCCTGGACGGCAGCGTATACACGGGTCTAACCTGCGCCTGGTGGCCGAGCGCGCCAACCGAAATCGTCGAGACTGCGCCCCTGGTAGCCGAGGGGGTGCCAACCTTCGTGTTGAACGCTACCCTCGACCCGGCCACACCCTTCGAGGAAGGCAAGGCAGTCTTCGAACGCCTAGCAGATGGCTATCATCTATACGTAGAAGGCGGACGTCACTCCATCTATGGCTGGGGCTACGATTGCCCTGACCAGTACATTACCGACTTTCTGGTAGATGGCAAACTGCCCGACCAGCGCGAAATCGTGTGCGAGGATTGGGGCAACGCGGTCATCCGTGAATATGCGCCGCGCATCAAGTCCAAAGCCAGCGCCTATGCCAACCCGCTGGAAATTATGTCGGCTATCGATAATGAAATCCTGTACTTGCCAGAGTACTTCTACGGCTACTTCGAGGAAGATGTGTCCGTTGGCTGTCCGCTGGGCGGCTCGTTCACCTTTGGCCCCAGCGACATAGGCGAGGCCTACGCCTTCGAGAAATGCGCCTTCACGCAGGGCTTTGCCATGACCGGCGAGGGGAGTTACGACTACGAAAACGGCTTGTTCACGCTGGATGTGCAGGTGAGCGGCGACAAGAGCGGCTCCCTGACCTATGTCCACGATGACAATACAGGCACGGCATCGGTTACCGGCGAGTATGGGGGCCAGGCGGTTGATTTGAAGCAATAAGCCACAGAAAAGCAACTTCCCGAAGGTTCGAACCTTCGGGAAGTTTTTTTATACCTGCGGCAGGTTACGCCGCAAGACGTTATACATCCCCAATCCGCGCACAGCGCCTTGCACAACGCAGGTCATGGGATTGTCTACCAGATAAGCAGGAATGCCCAGCGATTTGGTCAACAGTTTATCTATGCCGCGTAAAAGCGCGCCGCCGCCGCATAAGGCTACGCCACGGTCTATGATATCGGCCACTAACTCAGGCGGGGTTTTTTCCAATACACGCCGGCCAGTTTCGACGATGTCTTTGAGCGGTTCTTGCAAGGCTTCGACGATTTCGCCCGTAGTCAGGGTGATGGGACGCGGCAAGCCAGTGACCTGATCCTGCCCCTGCACTTCCATGCTTTGTTCCATGTCCTGCGGCACAGCCGCTCCAATACGAATCTTCAACTGTTCGGCAGTTGCCTGGCCGATGATGACGCCATATTTTCGGCGCGCATAGGTGATGATGGCTTCATCCAATTCGAGGCCTCCGCCGCGCAAAGTTTCGGCCGAGACAATGCCATACATCGCCATCACAGAGGCTTCCGTAGCGCCGCCGCCTAAGCAAATGACCATGTTGCCAGAAGGGGAACCAATGGGTAAATCAATGCCCAACGCTGCCGCAAGCGATTGTTGGATAAGGAAGGCTTCGCGGCTGCCGGCTTCCATGACAGCCTCGTACACAGCGCGTCGCTCCACGCTGGTCACGCCATGCGGCACCGAAATCATCACGCGCGGACGGAAGAGGCGCATCGAACCGCTGGCCCGCCGCAAAAGGTAGGAAAGCAACGTTTCGGTAATTTCGTAATCAGCAATGACGCCGTTCTTGAGCGGACGGGCAACTTCGATACTGTCTGGAACGCGCCCTGCCATGTCACGCGCTTCCTGGCCCACAGCCACCATTTTTTGCTCTTCTACCGCAATGGCGACAACTGTTGGCTCTTCGAGCAGCACTTGTGTGCTGTCGGCCAGGCGAGTAAACATGGTACCCAGGTCTATACCCAGGTCTTTAGAAAAGCCAAACACAGCCTGTTACTCGGATTTCTCTTCGTAAGGGCGCGCCGAGGCCTTGCGGTAACGCCGCACAGCATCCAGACGCAAATTGGAACGACGTAAGGCGGCTTCGATAGCCAGGAAATTGTCCATTTCAGCCGGTGGGCCGCTTTTGAGGGCCTCCTCGGCGCGCTTGCGGGCTGCCTCAGCGCGCTCCAGGTCGATTTCGCGCACGTTTTCGGCGGCATCTGCCAACACAGTCACGATGTCGGGTTGAACCTCGGCGATTCCGCCAGCCACAGTAAAGACCTCTTCCTGCCCCTTGGTGCGGACTTTGATGACGCCGTAGTTCAGGGTCGTCAACAGAGGCGCATGATGCGGCAGGATGCCCATCTCGCCCGCCGAACCAGGCAGGACAACGATGTCTACATCGCCTTCGAAGACCATACGGTCTTGGGAAACAATTTCACAACGAATGGTCATAACGTTCTCCAGTGTCAGGTTTCAGGTGTCAGGTTTAATACCTGGCACCTGAAACGTGACACCTAAGCACTTTTAGCCAGTTTTTCGGCCTTCTCGCGTACATCGTCAATGGTGCCGGCCATCATGAAGGCTTGCTCGGGCAGGTCGTCGCATTTGCCATCCAGGATTTCACGGAAGCCGCGTACCGTCTCGGTCAATGGGACGTAGCGGCCCGGAATGCCGGTGAAGCGTTCGGCTACAAAGAAGGGCTGCGAGAAAAAGCGTTCGATCTTTCGGGCGCGGGCAACGATGAGTTTATCGTCTTCAGAGAGTTCGTCGATACCGAGGATGGCGATGATGTCTTGCAAATCTTTATAACGCTGCAAGACGCGCTGGGCTTCACGAGCGACGAAGTAGTGTTCCTCGCCAACGATATTGGGATCGAGAATTCGGGAGGTCGAAGCGAGGGGGTCCACAGCCGGGTAGATGCCTTTTTCCACGATGGAACGTTCGAGCGCAATGGTGGCATCCAAATGGGTGAAAGTCGCTACCGGGGCAGGATCGGAGTAGTCATCGGCTGGTACATAAACGGCTTGCATGGAGGTGATCGAACCTGCACGGGTGGAGGTGATGCGCTCCTGAAGTTCGCCCATTTCGGTCGCCAGGGTAGGCTGATAACCTACGGCGGAGGGCATGCGCCCAAGCAGAGCCGACACTTCGGAGCCAGACATCGAGAAGCGGAAGATGTTATCAATGAAGAGCAGCACGTCGCGGCCTTGGTCGCGGAAGTATTCGGCCATCGAGAGCGCTGCCAGACCGACGCGCAGGCGCACGCCGGAAGGTTCGTTCATCTGTCCATAGACCATGACAGTGTCTTTCATCACGCCCGATTCGAGCATTTCGCGGTAGAGTTGCGTGCCTTCACGGGTACGTTCCCCCACGCCGGCAAATACCGAGTTGCCTTCATGTTCGGTTGCCACCGAGCGGATGAGTTCCATGATGATCACGGTCTTGCCGGTACCGGCGCCGCCAAAAATGCCGGTCTTGCCGCCTTTGGTGAAGGGCGCCACCAAGTCAATGACCTTGATGCCGGTTTCGAACACTTCCACGCGGGTGGATTGTTCGGCAAACGGCGGAGCAGGGCGATGAATAGGGTAGCGCAGAGAGGCCCGTACTTCCCCTTTCTGATCCACCGGGCGCCCCAGAACGTTGAAGATGCGACCGAGAGTCGCTTCTCCTACGGGAACCATGATGGGGGAGCCTGTCGCGCGCGCCGGAACGCCGCGCTGGAGGCCATCGGTCGAGTCCATTGCAACCGTACGCACCCAGTTTTCGCCGAGATGCTTTTGGACTTCGAGGACCAGGGGTTCTTGCCCTGGGCGTTCGATTTCGATGGCTTCGAAGAGTTCAGGGATGTTCCCATCCGGAAATTCGACGTCCACCACGCCGCCGAGAATTTGTACTACACGGCCAGTTGCATTTGCCATGATTGAGCCTCCAAGTATCGAGTTACTGAGCCAACGCCTCAGCGCCGCCCACAATATCCAAGATGTCGTTGGTGATCGCCTGTTGGCGCACCTTGTTATAGGCCAGTTGTAACGCGCCGACCAGTTCGTGGGCGTTGTCGGTGGCGTTACGCATGGCCACCATGCGCGCGGCATGTTCGCTGGCCTGCGATTCCAAGATTGCCTGGTAAACCTGCAAGCCGGTAAAGCGCGGGATGATCTCGTCCAAAATTTCGCGCTCGGCAGGTTCGTAGATGTAAGCGGCAGCCATCTTGCGCGCCTGATCGAGGGCTACATGCTCATGCTCCGCTTTCAACTCCAATGGCAGAAGTTTTTGCGCTTCTACCGTCTGTCGTGACATGCTGTGGAAATTGGTATAGACCAACCAGACCTCGTCCACTTCTTCTTTCAAAAAGGAATCCACAGCCAGACGGCCAATGGCCGAGACGTCGGCAAAGGAGGGCGCTGCCGGCAGGTTACTGAAGTCGGCCACCACGTCTTTTCGACGCCGAATCAATAAATCACGTCCCTTGCGTCCCACGGCAATATATTTGACCGGCACTTTATAATGATCGAAATGCTGTGAGACATAACGGATGACATTGGTATTGTACGCTCCAGCCAGGCCGCGGTCGCCCGTAATGACCACCACCAGGGCATTCCGGACTTCGGAGCGTTCCGTCAACAAGGGATGCAACTGGGCCCGTCCAGGCTGACCGGCAACGTGCATCAACACCTGCCAGGCTTTGGTCGCATAGGGACGGGTGTCCATCACCGCTTTGACGGCACGGCGCACTTTACTGGCGCTGACCGCTTCCAAAGCGCGGGTCACCTGCGAAATGTTCTTGACGCTGCGGATTCGCATCCGCATTTCACGCGCAGAAGCCATAGTTATCCCTGCCAGGAGTTCTTGAAGGTCTCGAAGGCCTTTATCATGCGGGCGCGCAGGTCATCGGAAAGGACCTTTTTCTCGGCAATTTCTCTGCCAATTTCAGGGTAAGACGAAGCCATGAAACGAAGCAGGTCTGCCTGCCATTGCCCCATCTTTTCGATCGGCACCTGGTCGGCAAAACCACTGGTGCCTGCCAGGATGACTGTTACCTGGTCTTCGAGTTCCATAGGCCGATACTGCGGTTGTTTGAGAAGTTCCTGCATCCTTTGACCACGGCTGAGTTGCGCCTGAGTGGCTTTGTCCAGGTCAGAGGCCATGAGAGCAAATGCAGCCAGTTCGCGATAGGCCGCCATATCGAGACGCAAGCGGCCGGCCACCTGTTTCATAGCCTTGGTCTGGGCGTCGCCGCCCACGCGGGAGACCGAAATACCTACATTGACGGCTGGACGGATGCCAGCGTTGAACAAGTTGCTTTCCAGGAAAATTTGTCCGTCGGTAATGGAAATAACGTTGGTAGGAATGTAAGCGGAGATGTCGCCCAACAAGGTCTCGATGATGGGCAACGCCGTGAGAGAGCCGCCGCTGCCGGCTACCTTGACAATTTTGTACTTGTCCGCATCTGCCATTTCCTTCAAGGCTTCATTGGCCTGGTCTTTGGCGATTGGGCCGGTATAGACTTGACCATTCACGCTATCGGCTTTGCTGGCCTGCCCTTCGAAGTCTTTGCTGACGATGACGTAGGAATTTGCCAGGCGAGCAGCACGTTCCAACAAACGAGAGTGCAAATAGAACACATCGCCAGGGTAAGCCTCACGCCCAGGTGGACGGCGCAGCAACAAGGAAACCTGACGGTAAGCCCAGGCGTGCTTCGATAAATCGTCATAAATCACCAATGCATCGCGGCCGCTTTCCATGAACTCCTCGCCAATCGCGCAGCCAGCATAGGGAGCAATGTATTGCATGGCTGCGGATTCATCCGCCGAAGCGACCACGATAATAGTATGTTCCATTGCTCCATAGCGTTCCAGAATGCCCTGCGTGCGAGCAATGGCAGCCTTTTTCTGCCCGATAGCCACATAGATACAAATCAGGTCCTTGCCCTTTTGATTGATGATGGTATCAATCGCCAGGGCTGTTTTGCCCGTCTGGCGGTCGCCAATGATGAGTTCGCGCTGCCCGCGCCCAATCGGAATCATCGAGTCGATGGCTTTGATGCCAGTCTGTACAGGGGTATCCACGTCCTGGCGCTGCACCACCCCAGGCGCAATCCGCTCGATGGGACGATAACCGCTAAAGGCAATGGGACCTTTGCCGTCAATTGGCTCACCCAGCGCATTGACCACCCGTCCGATGAGACCGTCGCCAACGGGAACAGAAGCAATACGCCCCGTAGCACGAACCATCATACCCTCGGTGATTTCGGAATAATCACCCATGACGATGACGCCCACGCTATCTTTTTCCAGGTTGAAGGCCGTCCCCATCACACCATTGGAAAACTGCACCAATTCCTGTGCGCGAACATTGGCCAGCCCAGATACACGCGCAATGCCATCGCCGGCCTCGATGACCGTTCCAATATCGCTGATGCCAACTTCCGGCTCGAAGGCCTCGATTTGCTTTCGAAGATCGCTGGCAATTTGATTGACTAATTCTGACATTTCGCCTCCACACCGACGTGGTGAAATGAATTTGTGCAGCCAGAGGCTGCGTAGTTCTTAATGACACGCAATTGCCCGGATACGGTTATACGATCCGGGCACGCCATAGGCTTCCGTAATCCGTTCGTCTTCCATTGTACACTGCTGGGCATAACCCTCAGGATGCCTCCTGCCGAAGTACACATGTGAACCTGGTCACAGATGGGCATAATGATACCTGAAAGAATACAGATTGTCCAGTTAGGAAAGTCATTTTTTGGAAGGTAACATGTCTTGTCAGTACGTTACGCTGGCAGTATGATTGACATTCAGGAATACCTGACTGGCCCGACCATCCTTCTCACTTTTCCCCAAGGAGTCCCAATGTCCTACCCTCCTGAGCCTTTCCGCATCAAAGTCACAGAACCGATTCGCCTCATCAGCCGCGAGGCCAGAGAAGCCGCGTTGAAAGAAGCCGGTTACAACATTTTTGCCGTCAAAGCCGAAGATATTTTCATTGACCTGCTCACAGACTCTGGCACCGGCGCCATGAGCCACGAACAATGGGCAGCATTAATGCACGGCGACGAATCCTACGCTGGCGCACGCTCTTACCTGCGGCTCAAAGAAGCCGTGGAGGATATTTTCGGATTCAAGTATTTCGTCCCCACTCATCAAGGTCGGGCCGCAGAAAACATCCTCAGCGCCGTGCTGGTCAAACCGGGAATGTATGTTCCCTCTAACATGCACTTCGACACCACCGACGCCAATATACGCGCACGCGGCGGCCGGCCGACCAACCTGGTCATTGACGAGGCCTTCGATCCTACCAACTTGCACCCTTTCAAAGGGAACATGGATATTGCCAAGTTGACATCCTTCATCGAAAAGATCGGGCCGCAAAACATCCCCTTTGGGATGATGACTGTCACTAACAACGCCGGCGGGGGACAGCCGATTTCGATGGAAAACTTGAAATCGGTTTCCGAGACCTATCACGCTTACGGCATCCCCTTTTTCATCGACGCCGCCCGCTATGCTGAAAATTGCTACTTCATCAAGTTACGCGAAAAGGGATATGAGACCAAATCTACCCGCGAGATTGCCCGTGAAATGTTCAGCCTGGCCGATGGAATGTGCATGTCAGCCAAAAAAGACGCCATTGTCAACATCGGCGGCCTGCTTTGTATGAACGACGAGGCCACTTTCCAAAGGGTGAAAAACGAACTCATCTTACGCGAGGGCTTTCCCACCTACGGCGGGCTGGCGGGCCGCGACCTAGACGCTATGGCGGTGGGGCTTTACGAGGGATTGGACGAGGCTTACCTGGCTTATCGCCTCGGGCAAACGGCGTACCTGGCCTCCCGCCTGAACGAGGCCGGCGTCCCAACCATCCAGCCCGCCGGCGGACATGCCGTGTACGTGGACGCAAAGGCTGTCTTGCCGCACATCCCGCCGGGCGAGTTTCCGGGTCAGGCCCTGGCTGTGGAACTGTACCGCGAAGGCGCTATTCGCGGCTGCGAAATCGGTTCGGTTATGTTTGCTCATCCCGACCCCGACAGCGGGCAAATGATTTATCCCAAACTCGAATTGCTGCGTCTGGCCATCCCTCGCCGCACCTACACGCAAAGTCACATGGACTATGTAGCCGAGACGCTGGCAAAAATCAAGGAACGCGCCGCCTCGGTGCGCGGCTATCGCTTTACCTACGCGCCCGAACTGCTCAGGCATTTCACGGCGCGCTTCGAACCGCTCTGAATTGCCCCGTCCGTCACATTGTTTCCCCAGTCGGTGAGGCGGCCCGCATATGCCAAGCCAAAGACGTAACTGTCTACCGGGCAGTGCTTTGCCTGAAATCGAGCCTGGTGGAAGGAGCATTCGACAGGATTTCAAGGACAAGAAGGGCATTTTGTCCTTCGTTGACAGACTATCCTTATCCCCTTCGGCCGTTCGACAGAGTAGGTGATTATAGTATTGCTCGGCTTTGGTGCATGAATAGTTGACGAAGAGGGCGTGATCGTGTAACTTTGGTTTATGACCAAACACAAAAGCACACGCTCACGCCCAAAGACATTATACCGTGTTAAGAACTGGTCTGAATATGACCAAGCGCTGGTACAACGTGGCTCG
>FWPU01004255.1_pt1 | contig 33680 bp, 38 predicted proteins | sample 2228361 | NCBI WGS metagenome assembly FWPU01 (sample SAMEA103939777, study PRJEB20133) | metagenome
TTTTCTGCCCCCGCCACGGGTGGAGCCTTGTCGCTCAAGGCTCACGAGTCAGACCCGGTGCCTAAAACCCCCGTTTACTGTCGAACGGCGGCTGACCCGGCCCTCACCGGCCTCGGGGAACCGGAACCGGGGCGTTGACGGCGTTCTCGGCGTCTAGGAGCGGGATCAGGGCGCCGCGGCGTCCTGGGCGTCCACGAGCGGATAGGGCGAGCCGGCCACCTGCTCCGCCGTGCTGACGAGGTGCGACCGCACCGCCTCGGGGCCAAGGCCGGGGTGCGCCTGCAGCACCAGGGCCGCGGTGCCCGTCACGTGGGGCGCGGCCATGGACGTGCCGCTCAGGGTCGCGTAGCTGCTCCCCTTGTACGTGGAGTAGATGGAGACACCGGGGGCCGCCAGGTCTACCTCCGGGCCGCGGCTGGAGAAGGAGGCAAGGTTATCGGACTGGTCCGTGGCCGCCACGGCTATGACCTCCGGGTAGCGCGCTGGATAGTTCACCGAGTTGTCGGCCGGCCCGTCGTTGCCCGCGGCGGCGACCAGGGTGATGCCGGCGTTGTAGGCGGCGGTGACGGCGTCGTGGAAGGTCTGGCTGTCCGAGGAGGTCCCCAGGCTCATGTTGATGACCTGCATCCCGTTGCGGATGGACCAGTCAATCCCCTCGATGATGTCGGAGAGCCAGCCGAAGCCCGAGTCTGCCAGCACCTTGACGGCATAGAGGCTGGCGGCGGGAGCAACCCCCACCACGCCGAGGGAGTTGTTGGCGGCGGCCACGATACCGGCCACATGGGTGCCGTGGCCGTTACCGTCCTTTGGTGCCTTGCGCGGGTTGACCGCGTTGTACCCGCCGGCGATGTTGTCGGCCAGGTCCGGGTGGGTGAGGTCTATGCCGGTGTCAAGGATCGCCACCTTGACGCCGGCCCCGGTGGCACCGGCCCAGGCAAGCTCCGCGTCAATGCGGTCCACACCCCAGGGGAGCACCTGCGGCGGCTGGGGCGGCGGCGTCTTGCCCACGGCGCGCACGACCAGGTCCGGCTCCACCCGGACCACACCCGGACGACCGGCCAGGGCCCGCTCGGCGGCCGGACCGGGAAGCCGGACGGCGGCCCCCTGCACGAGCGGCAGGTGCTTGAGGATGGTGCCGCCCGCCCCGCGGACGAGCTCCTCCCGGGCGGCCGTGTCGAGGGCCGCGTCGAAGATCACTATGTGCCGCCCCTCGCCAGCGAGGGAGGACGCGGCCCCAGCCGAGGAAGCCGGCGCTCCTGTGGCCGTCACCGCCCACAGGGAACACACAAGGCTGAGCGCCAGCACAAGGCCTGTGAGGCGGAGGAATCGTCCGGAGGTCATGGGGACCTTACGTGGGTTTTGCGCGGTCACCTTTTTGCCCCCCTGGTCACGGGAGTGGCGGGCAGCCGCCGCCGCAAAACAACGAGACCCACTCTCACTGGTTATATTAGCATTTGGAGGCGTGAGGGGCAACCTCTCGCCCCGCTCCTCGCTCCCAGGTTCCTCGTTGTTCCATAACGGCGCGGCCGCCGTCCGGGGCCGGGTGTCGCCGCGGTTGATGGGGCCGAAAGAGTGCCATTATAATGGGCCGGGTGACCAGCCGGTGCGCGTCAACGTGGCGGCCCTCAGGAGAAAGCCGGGGGCCGCGCTGCGTGTATCCGAGGAGCTGGAAATGCCGCCGCTTCCGCACGAGGGCGGGCGGGTGGTCTTTGCGGCACCCTTGCGGGTGGAGGCCGAGTTGACCAACGCCCGGCTCGGGATCCTGGTGCGCGGCGAGGTGACGGGCGAGGCAACGCTGACCTGCGACCGGTGTCTGGCGCCCTTCCGGTGGCCGGTGCGTTTTTCGTTTTTGGAGGAATATCGTTTTGAAGGCGGGGGCGGCGACGAGGCTCGCCGGCTGGAGGGGGACGAGGTCGAGTTGGACGGGCCGGTGCGGGAGCAGCTTCTCCTGTCCCTACCTTTTAAAAAGCTTTGCCGCCCCGATTGCCGGGGGCTCTGCCCCCTCTGCGGGCAAAACCTTAACGAGGGCGACTGCGGCTGTCGGCGGGAGAGCGGGGATCCCCGACTGGCGGAGCTGGCGCGGCTCCTGGGCGGCGACGAGGGGTGACGGAGGATGGGGAATCCCAAGCGCAGGTTCTCCAAGGCGCGGCGGGATAAGAGGGCGGCCCGTTGGCGGCTCGAGGCTCCCAACCTGGGGCGGTGCCCGCGGTGCCACGAGCCCGTGGCGTCCCACCGGGTGTGTCCCAACTGCGGGCACTACCGCGGGCGGGAGATAGTCCCCGCTACCGAGTGACGCATGGCGACGGGACGGCAACCTGAGGGGGGCGGGAGGACGGGTTCCGCCGTCCAGGGGGAGGCGGGCGCGGAGCCCGGGGGGCCGGTCGTCGTGGCCGTGGATGCCATGGGCGGTGACGCGGCGCCGGCGGCGCCGGTGGCCGGCGCCGTCCGGGCGGCGCGAGAGGGGCTCGCGCGGGTGATCCTGGTGGGGCCGCGGACCGTCCTGGAGCGGGAACTGGCCCGGCAGGGCGGTCCGGCGGCGGGGGTGGAATTGGCCGAAGCCAGCCAGGTCATCGGTCCTGAAGAGAAGCCGGTTCAGGCCATCCAGAGAAAGCGCGATTCCTCGCTGGCCGTTGGGCTGCGGTTGGTCAAGGAGGGGCGAGCCCGGGCGCTCGTCTCGGCGGGCAACACGGGTGCCCTGGCCGCCGGCGGCCTCTTCATATTGGGCCGGCTGCCGGGGGTGAGGCGGCCGGCTATCGGGGGCATCTTCCCCACCGTGGACGCGGTGGGCTGCCTCATGCTGGACATGGGTGCCCACATGGACGCGGCGCCGGGCGACCTCCTGCAGTACGCGGTGATGGGTTCTCTTTACGCCGAAAAGGTCCTCGGTGTTCCCCGCCCCCGCGTCGGCCTCCTGAACGTGGGCACCGAGGAAGGCAAGGGCAACGAACTGACCCGCCGGGCCTATCCCCTCTTGGCGGAGAGCGGCCTCAACTTCGTCGGCAACGTGGAGGGCAGGGACCTCTTCTTCCGGCGGGCCGACGTCCTGGTGTGCGACGGTTTCGTGGGCAACGTCCTCCTCAAGACCTTGGAGGGGCTGGGGCTGGGCATGTTCGGCCTCCTGCGCCGGGAGCTGGCGGCCGGGCCGCGGGAGCGGGTGGGCGCGTGGCTGGCCGGTCAGGCCCTGCGGCGGTTCGCCCGGGCCGTGGACTACCGCTCCTACGGCGGAGCGCCCATCCTGGGCGTGAACGGCGCGTGCGTCAAGTGCCACGGCAGCTCCGACGCCGTAGCCATCCGCAACGGGGTGGAGGTGGCGGTGCGCCTCGTGCGCGCCGGCGTGCTGGCGGCCATCGCTGAGCGGTTGGGCGGCGGGCGGGAGGCGGGCGGCCGGGGCGGCGGGGCGGTGGGCGGAGACGAGACGGCGGCGGGCGAGGCGGCGGCGCGGGCCGCCGGCGCCGCGGGCGGGGAAGAGGCGCAGCGGGCGGGGACGTGCGGCTGATGCGGGCCTTCCGTCCCGCCCGGCCCGCGGGCATCGTCGCCTTGGGCGCCGCCCTCCCGGAACGGGTTCTCACCAACGGTGACCTGGAGCGCATGGTGGACACGAGCGACGAGTGGATCGTCACGCGGACCGGCATACGGGAGCGGCGGGTGGCCGCCCCCGGGCAGGCCACCTCGGACCTGGCGGTGGCCGCGGCCCGGGAGGCCCTGGAAAAGGGCGGCGTTTCCCCGCGGGAGCTGGATCTCATCATCGTGGCCACCTGCACGCCCGACATGCCCCTGCCGGCCACGGCCTGCCTGGTTCAGGCTGCGCTCGGCGCGCAGGAGGCGGCCGCCTTCGATCTGGACGCGGCCTGCTCGGGCTTTGTCTACGCCCTGGCCACGGCCGTTCAGTACGTGGGAACCGGGGCCTGCGAAAGGGTGCTGGTGGTGGGCGCCGAGACCCTCTCCCGCATCATCAACTGGCGGGACCGCTCCACCTGCGTCCTCATGGGTGACGGCGCGGCGGCCGCCGTGGTGCGCCCGGTGCGGCCCGGGCACGGCGTGCTGGGCCTCTACCTCAGTGCCGACGGGGGCGGGGCCGATCTCCTGCGGGTGGAGGCGGGGGGTTCCCGCCTCCCCGTGGACGAAGCCGTGGTGCGGGAGGGGCGGCACTACCTAACCATGAACGGGCGGGAGGTCTTTCGCTTCGCCGTCACGGCCATGGGGGACGCGGCCGAGCGGGCCCTGGCGGCGGCCGGGGTGACCGCGGGGGACGTAAGGTGGTTCGTGCCGCACCAGGCCAACTACCGTATCATTGACGCGGCGGCGCGGCGGTTCGGCTTCCCTCTCGAGCGGGTGGTGGTCAACTTGGACAGGTACGGCAACACCTCGGCGGCCTCGGTGCCCCTGGCCCTGTGGGAGGCCGAGCGGGACGGGCGCCTGCGCGAGGGTGACCTGGTGTTGGCGGTGGCTTTCGGCGCGGGGCTCACCTGCGGGGCGGCGGCCATGCGCTGGGGTGGCGGCTGAAGGCAGGCGGCGGCTGAGGGCCGGCGGCAGCTGAAGGTGGGCGGCGGCGTGGCGGGCAGGGCGGCGGCGCGCGGTCGCCCCGCGGGGGACCGCCGGACCGTGGGTCGGCCCGCCGCTGCCGGCAGGGTGTCGGGGGGTGCGGACGTGGGGAAGGTGGCCTTTCTCTTTCCCGGTCAGGGGGCTCAGCACGTGGGCATGGGCGCGGACCTGGCGGCCCGGCACCGGGCGGCGCGGGAGACCTTTGCCGAGGCGGGGCGGGTGTTGGGCTTTGATTTGGCGCGCCTGTGCTGGCAGGGACCGGCCGCGGAGCTGGACCGGACGGAGGTTACCCAGCCCGCTCTCCTGACGGCCAGCGTGGCCGTGCTGCGGGTGCTGGCGGAGCACGGCTGGCGCCCGGACGCGGTGGCGGGCCTCAGCGTGGGGGAGTACGCCGCCCTGGTGGCGGCGGGTAGCCTCTCTTTTGCCGACGCGGTGCGGTTGGTGCGCGAGCGCGGGCGCTGCATGGAGGAGGCGGTGCCGGGGGGGCGGGGGGGTATGGCGGCCGTGCTGGGTCTGGACGCCGAGGCGGTGGTATCCCTGTGCGCCGACCTGGAGCGGGCGGCCCGCACCGGTGAGCAGGCCGTGCCGGAGCTGGCGGCGGGGGAGGAGCCGGTGCTGGAGGCTGTGAACTTCAACTGCCCGGGCCAGGTGGTCGTGTCCGGTCACCGGAGCCTGGTGGCGGCGGCGGCCGAGCGGGCGCGCACCCTGGGGGCGCGGCGGGTGGTGCCGCTGGCCGTGAGCGGTCCCTTCCATTCCCGGCTCATGGCGCCCGCCGCCGCGCGCCTGGCCCGTCTCCTGGCGGAGGTGGAGATCCGCGACCCGGTCGTGCCCGTGGTGAGCAACGTGACGGCCCGCTACGTCACCGGGGCGGGCGAGGTGCGTCGTCTCCTGGCCGAACAGGTACGGCGGCCGGTCCGCTGGGAGGAGAGCATGCGCCTCCTCCTGGCGGAGGGAGTGGAGACCTTTGTGGAGGCGGGACCCGGTTCCGCCCTGGTCGGCTTCCTCAAGAGAATCGATCCTGCGGCCGGCGGCCGGGCCGTGAGCGTGGGCGACGCGGCCGCGGTGGAGCGCCTGGTGGCGCTGCGGGAGGTGGGCTAGGTGTTCCTGGCGGGGCAGGGAGCCCTGGTGACGGGGGCGGGGCGGGGCATCGGCCGGGCCGTGGCCCTGGCCCTGGCGGGCGAGGGGGCCCGCGTGGCCGTCAACTATGCCCGCCGGGGCGCGGAGGCCGAGGAGACGGCGGCCGCCATCCGGGCGGCGGGGGGCGAGGCCGAGGTGATCCAGGGCGACGTGAGCCGGCCCGAGGACTGCCGCCGCCTGGTGGAAGCCGCCGCGGCGCGCTGGGGAGGGCTCCACATCCTGGTCAACAACGCCGGCATCACCCGCGACACTCTCCTCCTGCGCATGCGGGACGAGGACTGGGAGGAGGTGCTGGCCACCAACCTGGGCGGGGTGTTCCGCTGCACGCGGGAGGCGGCCCGGATCATGCTCCGGCAGCGGAGCGGCCGCATCGTCAACGTGGCCTCGGTGGCGGCCTTCGCTGGCAATCCGGGCCAGGCCAACTACGCCGCGGCCAAGGCCGGGGTCATCGCCTTCACCCGCGTGGTGGCGCGGGAATTGGGCTCCCGGGGCGTCACCGTCAACGCGGTGGCGCCCGGCTACATCGAGACGGACATGACGCGCCCCCTGCCCGAGCGTCTCAAGGAGGAGGTCCTGGCGCGCGTACCGCTGGGAAGGTTCGGGTCGCCCGCCGACGTGGCGGCGGCCGTCCTCTTCCTCGTCTCGCCCGCGGCGGGTTATATTACAGGGCAGACGTTGGTGGTGGACGGGGGCCTCACGGCCTAAGGGGGGTCCCGCCACCCCCCGGGGGGAGCGGGGGCGGGCGCTTGTCCCGCACAGCAGAGAGCAACGCGGTGGAGGAGGGGCACCATGGCCAAGGACAGGATCTTTGAGAAAGTGAAGGAGATCGTGGTGGACCAGCTGGGCGTGACCGAGGAAGAGGTGACCGAGGAATCCTCCTTCGTGGACGACCTGGGAGCGGATTCCTTGGATGTAGTGGAGCTCATCATGGCCTTCGAGGAAGCCTTCGACATCGAGATCCCCGACGAGGACGCGGAGCGCATCGCGACGGTCAAGGACGCGGTCAACTACCTCCGCGAAAAGACCTCCTGAGGCGAGAGGCCGAGAGCGCAGGGTGAACGGGCATGGGTGAGCCCCGCCGGCACCGGGTGGTGATCACCGGCCTGGGGGCGGTGACGCCTTACGGGGTGGGGGCCGATCCGCTGTGGCGCGGTCTGGCGGCGGGGGAGTCGGCCGTCTCGCTGGTGGAGAGGGTGGATCTCTCGGATCTGCCCAGCCGCATCGGGGCGGAGGTCAAGGATTTCGATCCCGCCCGCCACCTGGACCGCAAGGAAGCACGCCGCATGGACCGCTACACCCAGTTCGCCGCGGTGGCGGCAATGGGCGCCGTGGCCGATGCCGGCCTGGACCTCGACCGCGTGGACAGGGAGCGGTTCGGTGTCGTCTGGGGCACCGGCTTCGGCGGCATGGAGACCTTTTCGGCCGAGTTCGAGACGCTCCTCACCCGCGGTCCGGGACGGGTGAGCCCCTTCCTCGTGCCCATGATGATCGCCAACATGGCCGCCGGCTGGATCGCCATCCTCCTGGACGCGCGCGGCCCCAACGAGACCACGGTGACGGCCTGCGCCTCGGCCAACAACGCGGCCGGCGAGGCCTACCGCCTTCTGCAGCGGGGCGAGGCCGACGTGGTGGTGACGGGCGGTTCCGAGGCGTGCCTGTCCCGCATCGCCTACGCCGGTTTCTGCAACATGCGCGCCCTCTCCACCCGCAACGAGGAACCGGCCCGCGCCAGCCGCCCCTTCGATCGGGGGCGCGACGGCTTCGTCATGGGGGAAGGGGCGGGGGCCCTCGTCTTTGAGACCCTGGAACACGCCGTGCGCCGCGGTGCCCGCATCTACGGCGAGGTGGCCGGTTACGGCATGACGGCCGACGCCTATCACGTCACCCAGCCGCCGGCCGACGGCTCGGGCGGCGCCCGGGCCATGCGGGCCGCCCTGGCGGACGCCGGGCTCTCGCCTGCGGACATAGACTACATCAACGCCCACGGCACCTCGACCCCCCAGGGCGACGCCGGCGAGACGCGGGCCATCAAGGCTGTCTTTGGCGAGCACGCCCGCCGGGTGGCGGTGAGTTCCACCAAGTCCATGACGGGCCACCTGCTGGGGGCGGCGGGAGCCGTGGAGCTCATCGCCTGCCTCAAGGCCATGGAGGCGGGGCTCCTCCCGCCCACCATCAACCTGGAGGAACCGGACCCCGACTGCGACCTGGACTACGTGCCGCACCGAGCCCGCCCGGCCCCGGTGCGGGCGGCTCTTTCCAACTCCTTCGGGTTTGGCGGGCAAAACGCCACTATAATAGTTAAGCGGTTCCAACCCTGAGGCGCGGGCACGCCGCGCAGGGTGGGCGGGGGAGGGGTGCGGGCCGGTCGGCTTCTCCGGGCGGTGGGCGGGGCGCGGATCAATTTGCCGCCGAGTCTTGCCCTGGGGAAGGGCGATCATTACTATCATTCTTGAAATGGAATCCTTTGCGCAGGTCGAACGCACCATCGGGTGGAAGTTCCGCGAGGCCGGGCTGCTGCGGCAGGCCTTCCTTCACTCGTCCTACGTCAACGAGCATCCCGACCAGGGGCCGCTCAGCAACGAGCGGCTGGAGTTCCTCGGCGACGCCGTCCTCCAGCTCCTGGTCAGCGAGGCTCTCTATCATAGGTACGCGCACCTGCCGGAGGGGGAGCTTACCCGGGCCAGGGCGGCGGTGGTCTCCACCCCCACCCTTTCCCGCCGGGGGCGGGAGCTGGGCCTGGGGCGCCATCTCCTGCTCGGCCGGGGTGAGGAGAGCACGGGCGGGCGGGACCGGCCTTCTCTGCTGGAGAACGCCTTCGAGGCTCTGGTGGGGGCCGTGTACCTGGACGGCGGTCTCGAGGCGGCCAGGGGCGTGGTGGAGCGCCTGCTGGGAGACGAGATCGAGCGGGCGGTGCGGGGCGAGACGGTTCGCGACTGGAAGACATCCTTGCAGGAGCTGGTCCAGCGCGAGGGCCGCATCCCGGAGTACAGCGTGGTGGCCACCTCCGGTCCCGATCACGCCCGCACCTTCGAGGTGACGGTGCAGGTCAACGGCCGCGAGCTGGGGCGCGGTACCGGACGCAGCAAGAAGGAGGCGGAGCAGGAGGCAGCGCGCATGGCTTTGCGGGCCTACGGTTTGGACGTGGCACCCGTGCCAGTACATCAGAACGGGAGGTAATGCGGTATGGGCCTGGCGGAACTGGCGGAAGGCAGGGGTATGGAGGTGCTCAAGGTGTCGGCCCAGTCCAATCCCAAGTCGGTAGCCGGCGCCTTGGCGGCCGTCGTGCGGGAGAGGGGGACGGTGGAGATCCAGGCGGTGGGGGCCGGGGCGGTCAATCAGGCCGTCAAGGCCATCGCCATCGCCCGGGGGTTCGTGGCCCCCAACGGGATAGACCTGGTGACCATCCCCGCCTTCACCGAGATCGAGATAGACGGAGCCGAGCGCACCGCCATCAAGTTCACCGTCGGGCCGCGCTGAGCGGCTTCGCCGTGAACGACGGAGGGGGAAAGCCGGCATGACCGGAATGCCCTGGTCCTAGGCCGGCTTTTCGGCTTGTCCGGTGCGGACGCGGTCACGGGGGGTCCGGGGTGCACATCAGACAACTGACTCTCCTCGGCTTCAAGTCCTTCGGCGACCACACGGTGCTGGACCTGGGGCCGGGGGTCACCGCAATCGTCGGTCCCAACGGGAGCGGCAAGAGCAACGTGGCCGAGGCCATCCGCTGGGTGCTGGGCGAGCAGAACCCACGCCTCATGCGGGCCGGCCGTATGGAGGAGTTCATCTTCAACGGGTCGGCGGCCCGGCGGCCGGTCGGTCTGGCCGAGGTGCGGGTGACCCTCGAGGACGAGGACGGTCTGCTGCTCCCTCCCTTCCGCGAGGTGACCATCACCCGCCGCCTGGACCGGACCGGCCGTTCCGAGTTCCTCCTGAACCGCGCGCCCTGCCGGGCCCGGGACGTGGAGGAGCTGCTGGCCGCGGCCGGCCTGGCGCGGGACGCCTTCTTTCTCGCCCAGGGCAAGGTGGACGCGGCCCTCAGCGCCCGTCCCGAGGAGCGCCGCAGACTCCTCGAGGAAGCCGTGGGGCTGGCCGTCCACCAGCGCCGGCGGGCGGAGGCGCTGCGCCTGGCGGACCAGGCGGAGGTGCGGATCCTCCCGCTGGTCGAGCGGGTGCGGGCGTTGCGGGAACAGTTGGAGCCGCTGCGGGCAGAGGCGGCCCGGGCGGCGAGGGCCAGGGAGATGGAGGCCGAACTGGCCGGATTGGAGGCCCGACTCCTGGCGGCCGAGTGGCGGCGCACCGCCGATCAGCTGGCCGGCGTGGCCCTCGCGCGGGAGCGTCTGGCGGCGCGGGTGGCGGACCTGGAGCGGCGGGCGGGCGAGGCGCGGGAGGCGATCCGCCTGCGCCGGCGCGAGCTGGAGGAGCTGGAGCGGGCCCGGGACCGGGCGGGCGAGGACCTGCTGGCGGCCGCCACGCGCCGGGAGCGCTTGGAGGCCGGGGCGGCGCCGGCGGCCGGCGGGACGGCCGAGCGGGGGGACCTGGTGGCGCGCCGCGAGGGCCTGGCGCAGGATCTGGCGCGGGAGACGGCGCGCCTGGAGGCGGCCCGGGCGCGGCTGGAGATGGTGGGGGACGCGGAGTTCTGGCGCGAGGCCCTGGCGGCGGGGTCCAGGGCCGTGTCGGAGGGAATGGCGGCCGGCATCCCCTCCCTGAGCGGAGTGGTGGGGATGGTGGCCGATCTCTTGCGGGTCCCGGCCGGACTGGAGCAGGCCGTGGAGGCGGCCCTGGGTCCGGCGGCCCAGTACTTTGTGGTGCGCTCCCAGGACGCGGCCCGGAGCGCCGTGGAATGGCTGAAGGGCGGCCGGCGCGGCCGCGCCACCTTCTTGCCCCTGGACGGCCTGCGCTACAGCCTGCCGGGACGGACGGAGAGCGCCGTCACCGCCGATCCCGCCTGCGTCGGCTGGGCCTGGCGGCTGGTGGAGCACGGGGAGGAAGTGGCTCCCGCCGTGGCCTACCTCCTGGGCAGGGTGCTGGTGGCCCGGGACCTGGCGGGGGCTCTGCGCCTTGCCAGGGAGTCGGGTTTCCGGTGGCGCATCGTGACCCTGGACGGCGACCTGATCCACGCGGGCGGAGCCGTCACGGGCGGCGCCCCCGAGCGCCGGGGGCGGGTTTCCCTCCTGGGCAGGTCGCGGTTGGCGACGGAGCTGGCCGAGGAGGTCAGGCGGCTGGAGGCGGCGGTGGACCGGCTGCGGCAAGGCTTGGCCGAGGTGGACAGGGGGCTGGCGGCCGCCGAGGCGGAGCGCCGGCGGGCCCTGGCCGGGCTGGCGGCCGAGCTGGAGGAGGCGCGCCGGCGGGAGGACGCCTGCCGGCGGCGGGTGGAGGAGCTGCGGCGGCGCCGGGAGGAGTGCCTCGGCGCCTGGCGGCGGGCCGAGGGGGAGGCGGAATCGCTCCTGGGCGCGGCCGAGGAGGCTTCCCGCGGCCTTGCCCGCCTGGAACGCGAGCAGGGCCGCCTGGAAGCTTCCCTGCGGGGGATCGAGGAGGAGATGCGACGGGTCTGCGGGCTCGCCGCCGGCGAGGCGGCCGGCGTGCCGGATCCGGGTCCAGAGGGGAGGCGGCGGGCGGAGGAGCTGCGGCGGGCCCTGGCGGAGCTGGGTCCCGTCCAGCCGGGCGCCGAGCAGGCGGCCGCCGCCCTGACCGCTAGGCTGGCCGCCGCGGAGGGCGAACTCTCCGACCTGGAGGAAGGCTGTACCCTGGTGCGGTGGCTGGCGGCGCGGGTCGCGGAGGTGGCCGAGCGCGCTCTGAGGCAGGCCTTCGCCGCCTGGAGGGAGTCCTTCCGCCAGGTGGCCGCCGAACTGCTGGCGGGCGGGGAGGGGGAGCTCATCCTCCTGGAGAAGGAGGGAACCGTGGCGGGCGTGGACATCGCCGTGCGCCCGCCCGGCCGGCGCTGGCAGCCTCTCCACCTCCTCTCGGGGGGGGAGCGCTCCCTGGCCGCCATCGGCCTTCTCTTCGCCCTGCTGCGCGTGCGCCCCGCCCCCGTCTGCGTCCTGGACGAGGTGGACGCCGCCCTGGACGACGCCAACCTGGACCGGCTGGCCGGTTACCTGCGCACGCTGGGAGCGCGCACCCAGCTCATCGTGGTGACCCACCAAAAGACCACCATGGAGGCGGCCGACCGGCTCGTCGGGGTCACGCTGGGGGAGGACGGCGCCTCCAGGGTGGTGTCGGTCCGCCTCTCCGAGGCGGCGGCCGCCCGATCTGGGGCCGCTTGAGGGAAGCCGTGGCGACGCGCACCCCCCTTTGGCGGCGTTGGCGGGACGGGCTGGGCCGCACCAGGCGCGGGCTCGGGGAGCGCCTCCGCTCTCTGGTGGGCGGCGGCCCGCCCGGAGGGGCGGCGGGCGACTACTGGGAGACCCTGGAGGCCATCCTGATTCAGGCAGACGTGGGGGTGGAGACGACCCGCGCCCTCCTGGACGGCATCCGGCGGCGCGCGCGCCAGGCCGGCGGCGGCCGGGAGGCCGAGCCGGCGGCCCTGCTGCGCGAGGAGATGCTGCGCCTGCTGGGGGAGCCGGTTCCCTTGCGGCTGGACGCGCGGCCGGCCGTGGTGCTGCTGGTGGGCGTCAACGGGTCCGGCAAGACGACCACGGCGGGCCGGCTGGCCAGGCTTTTGCGCGGCGAGGGCCGGCGGGTGCTGCTGGGTGCCGCCGATACCTTCCGGGCGGCGGCCGGCGAGCAGCTGGCGGCCTGGGCCGCCGCCGCGGACGCCGCCCTGGTCCGCGGCGCTCCAGGCGCGGACCCAGCGGCGGTGGCCTTCGATGCGGTGCAGGCGGGGGTGGCCCGCGGGGCGGACGTGGTGCTCCTGGACACGGCCGGGCGGCTCCATACGCGGGAGGGGTTGATGGCCGAACTGGGCAAGGTGGCGCGGGCGGTGGGGCGGGCCCTGCCCGGCGCCCCCCACGAGACGCTCCTGGTGCTGGACGCTACCACGGGCCAGAACGGCCTCGCCCAGGCGGAGGCTTTCCGCGCCGCGGTGCCGCTGACGGGGGTAGTGCTGACCAAGCTGGACGGCACGGCCAAGGGCGGGATCGTCCTGGCCGTGGCGGGCCGGCTCGGGGTGCCCGTGAAACTGGCGGGCGTGGGCGAGGGCCCCGATGACCTGGTGCCCTTCGATCCGGCGGCCTTTGTGGACAACGTCCTGGGCTAGCGGCGGCCGGTCCGCGAAAAACGTCGAACAAAAGCGAAAAGCGGCATTGACGAAGAGGCTGGAACGGCTGGTGACGGCGGGCTGGCGTGCGCGCTTCCGCTCGCCTGCGCCTCCCGGACGCAACGGGCCGCAGAAAATGGGAGATTATGGCGATGGTTGTCGGGGGAGGAGCCGCCCTACCATGGAACCGGTGAGGGGACGTGCGAGCCAGGTGGGCGGCCTTCTTCGAACGCAGCCTGGGTATGGAGGCGGATGAGGCGGACGTGGTGGCGTACGGCCTCTACGTTCTCGCCCTCAACTCCCTGAGCTGGGGGAGTCTGGCGGCGCTGGCCGCCCTGGGGGGGGTCCTGGGCCCGGCCCTGTGGGCCGGGCTCGTGGCGGCCAGCGTCCGGATTTTCGCCGGCGGCGCCCACGCCGGCAGCCCGGCCCGGTGTCTCCTCATCTCCGCCCTGACCCTGGTGGGATTGAGCCTGGGAGCCCAGAGGGCCGCGGCCTGGCCGGCGGGGGTGGGCGCGGGGGCGGTCCTGGCGGCGGCGGCGATGATCGGCGGGGGTGCGGCCTGCGTGGCGCCTGCGGATCTGGAGATGGTGGGGCGGCTCGCGCTGGCGGGGGGGCTGGGCGCGCTCTTCCTGCTGGTGCAGGGCTACGAGTGGGCGCGCCTGGTGCACTTCGGCCTGACCGTCTCCTCCGGCACCTACGGCGCCACGTTCTACACGCTCATCGGCGCCCACGCGGTCCACGTCCTGGCCGCGCTGCTGTGGCTGGCCGTCTCGGCGGGCCTGCTGGCCCGCGGCCGGCTGGCCGGCCGGCGGCCGGCGGCCCTGCGGGCCTGCGCCCTCTACTGGCACTTCGTGGTCGCCCTGTGGCCCGTGCTCTACGTGTCGGTGTACCTGCTGTGATGGCCCGGCTCACCGCCCTGGGGACCGGCCTGCTGCTGCTGCTGCCCGAGGCGGCCGCGGCCTGCCCGTCGTGCATCTCGGCGCCCTACGGCGACCGCACCTTCAACTGGGCCTTCTGGGGTCTGCTCCTGATGCCGTTCGCGGTGGCCTGCGTCATCGCCGGCGTCCTGGCCATCCAGCACCGCCGCCGGAGCGCGCCGCCGGCGCGCGACCTCATCACCCTCTCGAAGGAGACGACATGACCCAGGCTTCTGCGCATGCCGCGGTGGAGCCGGCGGAGACGCCGCTCACCCCCGAGAGCTGGGGCAAGCTCGGGATGTGGATCTTCCTGGCCGGCGACGCCGTCGGCTTCGGCACGCTGCTGGCCGCCTACGGGGCCATGCGGGCCACCAGCACCGACTGGCCGCAGCCCTACGACGTCCTGGGCATCAACCTGACGGCGGCCATGACCTTCCTGCTCATCTGCTCCAGCGTGACCATGGTCAAGGCGCTGGAGTGGCTCGGCAAGGGCGACCGGCTCCGGGCCCGGCAGTTCCTGTTCTACACCGCCCTGGGCGGCACGGTCTTCGTGGGCCTGCAGGCCTACGAGTGGTCCAAGCTCATCCACGAGGGCCTGCACATCGACGGCAACCCGTGGGGGGCGGCGCTCTTCGGCACCTCCTTCTTCATCGTGACGGGCTTCCACGGGCTGCACGTGACGGGGGGCGTCCTCTACCTGCTCTCGATGATCCGCTACGTCACCAACCGGCCGAACCCGGCCGCCAGCTACAACGCGGTCGAGATCGCCGGGCTCTACTGGCACTTCGTGGATCTGGTCTGGATCATGGTGTTCACCTTCATGTACCTGCTGTAGGGGGACGGCGCGCATGGCCACGATGACGACCACGGCGCACAAGCATCCCAACTACATGGCGGTCTTCTGGTGGCTGGCCATCCTGACGGTCATCGAGCTGGGCGTGATCTTCACGCCCTTCGGCAAGTTCACCATCGGCACCCTGCTGGTGGCCCTGGCCGTCGGCAAGGCGGCCCTGGTGGCGCTGTACTTCATGCACCTGCGCTTCGAGGTCCGCACGCTGGGCCTGATCGCGGTCACCCCGCTGGCCATCGCCACGCTGCTCATCTTCCTGCTCCTCCCCGACGGCTTCGCCGTCGCCCGCAAGACCGAGCAGACGAAGCCCGCGGCCGCGTCCTCCCGGCACTGACCGTGTCGCGTGCCGCTCGAACCTCGGCAGGGCCGGGCGCGCAGGGTGGCGCAGCGGGCGCTGAGGCTCCGCTGCCCGCGCTGCGGGGGCACCGCGCTGTTCCGCGGCTGGTTCCGGATGGAGCCGGCCTGCCGGCTCTGCGGGCTGCGCTTCGAGCGGGCGCCCGGCTACTTCATCGGCGCCATCTACATCAACTACGGCGTGACGGCGGTGACGGCCGTCGGGGGCTACTTCCTGCTGCGGGCCTGGCTGGACCTGCCCACGGCGTGGCAGTTCGCCGTCTGGGTGCCGTTCCTGCTGGTGTTCCCCCTGTGGTTCTTCCGCTACAGCCGCAGCCTCTGGCTGGCGCTGGAGTTCTTCGTGAACCCGGAGCCGTGACATCACGACGCACCAGGCGCGGCTGCCGCGGCATCGACCGCATCGGGGGGGCGAGGCGCCCCCCCCGATTCCCCCGCCGGTTCGCGTGGCGCCCGGCGGCCCTTCCGGGAATCGCGGTTCTCGCCCTCGGGCTGCTGCTGGCGACCCCGGCCGGGGCCGCCTACGAGGAGGTCGAGGTCCCCGACGGCGGGGTGCTGACGGGGAGGGTGACCTTCGCCGGCCCGCCCCCCGCCCTGGAGCCGCTGCGGGTGAACAAGAACCGCGACGTGTGCGGCGAGCGGGTGCCCTCGGAGGCGCTCGTGGTCGGCGCCGGGGGCGGCGTGAAGGGCAGCGTGGTCATGCTGGAGGGCATCGGCCGCGGCAAGCGCGCCGGGGGCGAGGTGGTGCTGGACAACAGCGGCTGCCTCTTCGCCCCCCACGTGGCGGCCACCGCGGTCGGGGGCCGGGTGCGGGTGCGCAACTCCGATCCCATCCTGCACAACACGCACGGCCTCCTGGGCCGGATCACCGTCTTCAACCTGGCCCTGCCCCGCCGTCACCAGGTGATCGACATCGGCAAGCGGCTGACCCGCCCCGGCGTCGTCCGAATCCTCTGCGACGCGCACCCCCACATGTCGGCCTGGCTGATCGTCCACGACAGCCCCTACGTGGCCGTGACCGACGAGCGGGGCGGCTACCGCATCGAGGGCATCCCGCCCGGCAGCTACCGGGTCACCATGTGGCACGAGGGCTTCCGGGCCCGGGGCGTGGACAAGGACGGGCGCCCGGTGTACGAGGAGCCGCCGACGGCGACCAGGGAGGTCACGATCGCGCCTCGCGGGACGGCGACGGTCGATTTCGAGCTGCGCTAGCGGACAGGGAGGACGCATGTACAGGCACATCTACGTTCCGGTCGACAACTCGGAGCACTCCAACCGGGCGATCGACCTCGCCGTCGAGCTCGGCCGCGCCTTCGGCGCGCGCCTGACCGGCTCCCACGTCTACGCCGCCCGGCTGCACGACTATCGCTTCAAGCAGATGGAGTACACGCTGCCCGAGGAGTACCGGGACGAGCAGGAGCTGGAGCGCCAGCGCAAGATCCACGACTCGCTGATCGCCATGGGGCTGCAGCTGATCTCCGAGTCCTACCTGGACGTCATGGCCCGCAAGGCCGAGGCGGCCGGCCTGGCCTTCGCCCGGAAGATGTTCGACGGCAAGCACTACAAGGTGCTGGTGGAGGACGCCCTGGCCTCCGACTACGACCTGGTGGTCATGGGCGCCCTCGGCATGGGCGCCGTGAAGGACAGCCAGCTGGGGTCGGTGACCGAGCGCTTCGTGCGCAAGGTGACGACCGACACCCTGGTCGTCCGCAACCACGACCCGCTCCGCGACCAGCAGGGGGCCATCGTGGTGGGGCTGGACGGCTCCCCGCAGTCCTTCCAGGGGCTGAAGATCGGCATCGCGCTCGGCAAGGCGCTCGGCCGGCCGCTGCACGCCATCGCCGTCTACGACCCCTACCTGCACTACGCGATGTTCAACGGCATCGTGGGGGTGCTCAGCGAGAAGGCCAGCAAGATCTTCCGCTTCAAGGAGCAGGAGCAGCTGCACGAGGAGATCATCGACACCGGCCTGGCCAAGATCTACCAGTCGCACCTGGAGATCGGCCGCAAGCTGGCGGCCGGGGACGGGGTGGACCTGGCCATCACCCTCCTGGACGGCAAGTGCTTCGAGAAGGTGCTCGCCTTCTGCCGCAAGGAGCAGCCCTGGCTCCTGATCCTGGGCCGGATCGGCGTGCACTCCGACGAGCACGAGGTGGATCTGGGCTCCAACACCGAGAACCTCCTCCGGCTGGCGCCCTGCAACGTGCTCCTGACCGGCGGGAAGTTCTACCCGCCGCTGGACGTCAAGGCCGAGGAGATCATCGCCTGGACCGCGGAGGCCGAGGCCCGGATGGAGCGGGTGCCGCCCCAGGTCCGGGGCGTGGCCCGCACCGCGCTGCTCCGCTACGCCATCGAGCAGGGCCACACGGTGATCACCAACAAGGTCATCGACGAGGCCATGGCCATCTTCATGCCCACCCGCCTGGCCGAGAAGATGCAGCTGCTGGCCGAGGACGTCGCGGTGGCCACGCTCCGCCGCGAGGGCCAGCCCGCCACGGCCATCTGCTCCGTGTGCGGCTACACCGTCAAGGGGCCGAATCCGGTCGTCACCTGCCCGGTGTGCCGGGCCGGCGCCGACCGGTTCCAGGTCATCTCGCGCGAGGTCGTGGAGGCCATCGCGGCCGAGGAGGGGGGCGCCGAGACCGAGGAGTCGCTGCCGGGCGTGCAGGTGAAGTGGTCGGCCGACGCCCGCGACGCCCTGCGCGAGGTCAGCGACGCCTACCTGCGCCGCCGGGCCAAGGCCCGGGTCGAGAAGTACGCCCGCTCCAGGAAGATCCCCGTCATCACGCTGGCGGTGGCCATGCCGGTGATCGAGGACACGGTGGGGCGCGACAAGCTCGGCGCCGGGTGGGACACCCTGCTGGCCCGGACGAAGTTCGAGCCCGCCCAGGCCCCGGCCCCGGCCGAGAGCGCTTCCGCCTTCGCCTGGACCGAGGAGGCGGTGGCCCGGCTCAACCGGGTCCCGGCCGGGTTCATGCGGGACATGACGCGCGAGGAGATCGAGCGGGTGGCCTCGGCGCGCGGGGTGAGCACCATCGACCTGGCCGTGTGCGAGGAGGGCATCGGGCACGCGCGGCAGACGATGAACGAGGTCATCGCCGGGTACGTCGCGACCAGGAAGCCGCCCCGGTGATGCTTGCCGTGGTGGCGGCGGGTCGGGCGGGGTTCGGCGACCAGGCGGCCGGGGCGCCGTTCCGTTGGCGGTGATCCCCTCTCCGGTCTTCCACCGAGTCCGGCGCGGCGGGGACGGGTCGGCGAACCCCGCCCGACCCACCGCCACCACCGCGTGCACCGCCTGCTCGGGTCTCCTGTTCGGACGTTCCCCGGGTGTCTAGCGTGAGCGCCAGCCCCTACACGGCGTACTCGGTGTCGTGGAACCTCACGCGGCGCTGCAACCTGGAGTGCGCCCACTGCTACCTGTCGGCGCACGCCGGCGCCGACCCCGGCGGCGAGCTGACCACCGAGGAGTGCCGGCAGGTCATCGACCAGATCGCCGAGGTCAACCCCAGCGTCTTCCTGATCCTCACCGGCGGCGAGCCCCTGCTCCGGCGGGACATCTGGGACATCGCCGCCTACGCCGCCGAGAAGCGCTTCACGACCGTCCTCGGCACCAACGGCGTGCTGCTGCGCGAGCGCGAGGCCCGGCTCATGCGCCAGCACCGGGTCCTGGGCGCCTCCATCAGCCTGGACTCCACGGATCCCGAGCGGCACGACGCCTTCCGGCGCCAGCGCGGGGCCTGGCAGGGCGCGGTGCGGGCCACGCGCGTGCTGGCCGACGCCGGGCTCGACTTCTCGCTGCACATGTCCGTCACGGACTGGAACGTTGGCGAGGTGCCGGCCATGATCGACCTGGCCCGGACGCTGGGCGCCCGGGTGCTCAACTTCTTCTTCCTGGTGCGCACCGGGCGGGGGCGCGACCTGACCGACATCGACGCCGGCGCCTACGAGCGCATCCTGACGTACCTGGCCCGGGCCCAGGGCGTGGGGCAGGGGCGGCCGGCCTTCGAGGACCCGTGGTCCGCGCCCGTGGGCCGCGTGGACGGCCTGCTGATCCGCGCCAAGTGCGCGCCGCACTTCCGGCGCATCATCTGGCAGCTCAATCCGGCCTCGCCGCTGCTGCAGAACTACGCCCACGGCTCGTGCCCGGCCGGCAAGTACTACTGCCGGATCACCCCCGAGGGCGACGTGACCCCGTGCCCCTACATGCCGGTGGCCGCCGGCAACGTGCGCGCCACCGGCTTCGCCGACCTCTGGCGCCGGGCGCCCGTCTTCGCCGACCTGCGCGACCCCGCGCTGGGCGGCCGCTGCGGCCGCTGCGAGTTCTCGAAGATCTGCGGGGGGTGCCGCTGCCGGGCGTACGCGACCCACGGCGACTACCTGGCCGAGGATCCGGCCTGCGCCTACCAGCCGGGCGCGCACGGCGGGCAGGTGATCGACCTGCCGCCCTCGCTGACGTTCGGGCTGCCGGTGGACTGCGAGCTGACGTGGGAGGCCGCGGCCCGCGAGCGCCTGCAGGCCATCCCGTCCTTCGCCCGGGGCATGGTGGTCAAGGCGGTGGAGGCCTACGCGCGGCGGCAGGGGCTGGCCACGATCACCCCGGCCGTGCTCTCCGACGTCCGGCAGCGCTGGGGCGCTCGCTTCCGGCCGCAGGCGTGAGCGAGACGGACCATCGCTTCCGCCAGGCCGCGCTCGCCTACCTGGGCTACGGCCTCGTCTACCTCGCCGGCGGCCTCTACCTGATCTCCCAGGGCGTCGGCGTCGCCGGGGCCCGGACCGGGGGCGCCCGCGAGTCGGCGATGCTGATGTGGGGGATGGCCGGGCTCGTGCCCCTGGCCCTGATCCCCCTGCTGCTCTGGCGGCCCTGGTCGTGGCTGGGCGGCTGGGCCTCGCGCCGCACCTTCGCCTGGCTGGTGGCCCTGCTGCTCGCCCTTCGCGCCTCCAAGGTCGCCGAGGTCGCGCTGCGGCCGGAGACCGCCGCCGTCGCGGCCCCCTGGGGCGGCGAGATCACGTTCCGGGCCGGCGCCATCGTCTTCCTCGCGGTCACCGTGACGGCGCTCGGGCTCGTCGCCCGCGCGGCCCTGTCCCGGGAGGCGGGCGCCGGCGCCCCCGGGCCGGCGCGCCGATGAAGCGGTACCGCGACATCGCCGGCGACGGGGGCTCGGACGTCGCCGCCCAGCTGGCCGAGCAGCAGGCCCGTCTGCGCCGGCGTCTGGAGGGGGTGAGGGCCGTCCTGGCCGTGCTCTCGGGCAAGGGCGGCGTGGGCAAGTCCACGATCACCGCCGCCCTGGCGGCGGCCTTCGCCCTCGACGGCCGGCGCGTGGGCGTGCTCGACGCCGACCTCAACGGCCCCACCATGGCCAAGATGCTGGGCGTGCGCGGCCGGACGCTGCGCCTGGCGGGCGACGCGGTCGAGCCCCCGCAGTCCGCCCTGGGCGTCAAGGTGATGTCCATGGACCTGCTGCTCCCCGGGGACGATGCCCCGCTGGTCTGGCAGGCGCCGACCCAGGCCGAGGCCCACACCTGGCGCGGAGCCATGGAGGCCCAGGCGCTGCGCGAGTTCCTGGCCGACACGGCCTGGGGGGAGCTGGACGTCCTGCTGGCCGATCTGCCGCCCGGCACCGACCGGCTGGGCACGATCGCCTCCCTGGTGCCCGGGCTCGCCGGCGCCGTCATCGTCACCATCCCCTCGGAGGTCTCCCAGCTCGTCGTGCGCAGGTCCATCACGGCAGCCCGCCAGGCGGGCGTGCCGGCGCTGGGGCTGGTGGAGAACATGGCCGGGCTCCTGCCGGGGCCCGACGCCGAGCAGCTGAGCCGCGAGGCCGGCATTCCGTTCCTGGGCCGGGTGCCCTTCGAGCGGAGCCTGGCGCTGGCCGCCGATCGCGGCGACCCGTTCGTGGCCACGGAGCCGGAGAGCCCGGCCGCCAGGGCCCTGCGCGCCATCGCCGCCCGGCTGGGCGGCGTCCTGGCCCCCCGGCCTGCCTGTTGACGGCCCGCCACTGCCTGGTCTGCGGGGCGCGCCTGACCCTGGTCAGGGACGGCGGGCACGTGCGGCGCCGCTGTCCGGCCTGCGGGTGGACCTTCTACGAGAATCCGGTGCCGGCGGCCGTGGCGCTGGTGCGGCGCCGGGGCCGGGTGCTGCTCACGCGCCGCGGCCGGGCGCCGTACGCGGGGACGTGGGACGTGCCGGGGGGCTTCCTGGAGGCGGGCGAGGATCCGGAGCGGGCGCTACGCCGGGAGCTGCGGGAGGAGCTGGGGGTCGCGGTGCGGCGGGCGCGGCTGATCGGCTTCGCGACCGATCGCTACGGCCCGGGCGGCTTTTTCGTGCTCACCATCCTCTACGGGGTCGTGCTGGCGCCCGGGCCGCTCAGGACCAGCGACGACGTGAGCGAGGCGCGCTGGTTCCCGGCGGCCCGGATGCCCTGGCGGCAGATCGCGTTCCCGGGCCTGCGCCGGCTGCTCCGGCGCTACCTGGGGCAGCTCACCCCGGCGGCCAGCTGATAGTTGGCCACCCTGTAGGTGGACACGAAGGCGTCGTCCCAGGCGGTCAGCGTCAGCTGGCCCAGGGCCGACTCGCCGTCCCAGGCCATGACCCGCGCCCGCTGGGCCAGCTGGGCCACCGCGGCGCGCCCGGAGAGGAACTCCATGGCCAGGGGCTTGGGGACGAAGACCGCGATGGTCTCGTGGACGGGCCGGTCGCCGTTCTGCGCCGCCTGCTTGAGCCACTCCAGGATCACCGTGAAGCCGTCCAGGGCCGGGTCGTTCACCAGCGCCTGGTCGGCCGCCATGCGGCGCAGCAGCGGCGCCACGTAGCGCGAGAACATCGCGGAGGCCCGCTCCTCCAGGCTCAGGCGCGCGAACTGCGGCGAGGCGTCCTGCTCGATGTAGACGCGCAGGGCCAGGTACCGGTCGTCCCCGGCGGCGCCCTTGGGCCGGAAGAAGCCGATGCTCTGGCGATGGACTTCCAGCCAGGGCAGGCAGTGGTAGATGCTCTCGTTCAGGTCCCGGAGCGCCCGGGCGTGGGTGGCGGCCAGGCGCCGGGCCTTCTCCGACGTGTACTGGTCGGCCGGCAGGATCCGGTCCTCGGGCGGGCTGGCGGACGCGGCGGTGAGGACGCCGGGGATTCCAGGCGCCAGCGCCAGGGCCGCCAGCAGGATGATGGTGCGTGCCGTGTGTGTGCGCATGATGCCCGGCGGCTGCACGGGCGGTGCCAGGCGAGAGGACCCGCGGCCTGGCGCCCCATTAGGCGGCGAGGACCGGCCGCCGGCGCCCTGCTGGCGTGCCAGAGCGGCGCAGGCCTGACGGCCGGTCCCCGGAGAACTTACCGCTCCAGGATCTGCTCCTGGCCCACGGTGACCGGCCGGCCCCACCAGCCCTGGTCGCGGGCGGCGGCGAGGTCGTCACGGCTGACCCGGGCCTGGCTGGCATCGCGGTTCCGCAGGGAGAACCCCATGTGCGACCCGGATGCGAAGTGGGTCGGGTGCGCCTTCCACGTCGCCCACTCCTCGCTCGTCGCGCACCCGGCGCTGAGCAGCAGTGCGCCCGCCGCGACCGTGAGTCCCAACCCCTTGACGCGCATATCGACCTCCGTCCTGTGCGAATGGCGCTGCCGCAACGGCGGCCACATGCTACCGGCCCGCGCCGCGGTCGGTCAACCATCCTGACGCCTCGTGCTAGACTGCCGTCGAACGCCCGCGGGGGGAGCCGGCCGATGGATCCGCTGAAGATTCTCGCGATGCCGGAGCGCTTCCGGCGCCCGGTCATGATCATGGCCTTCACGGGCTGGAACGACGCGGCCGAGGCGGCGACCACCGCTGCCCGCTACCTGGCCGCGGCCCTGGGCGCCGACAAGTTCGCCGAGATCGATCCGGAGGAGTTCTACCACTTCGGCCTGACGCGCCCCTACGTGCGCTTCAAGGCGGGCTCGACCACCGAGCGGGAGGTCATCTGGCCCGCCACCGAGTTCTCGATCGCCCAGCCCGCCGACCTCGAGCGCGACGTGATCGTGGGCGTGGCGCCGGAGCCGCACCTCCGGTGGAAGGCGTACTGCGCCGCCATCCTGAGCCTGGCCCGGCTGACCGAGACGACGCTCGTGCTCACCCTGGGCGCGCTGCTGGCCGAGGTGCCGCACACCCGGCCCGTCCGGCTCTCGGGCGGCGCCTCCGACCCCGAGCTGGCCACGATGCTCGGCATCCGGCCCACCCGCTACGAGGGCCCCACCGGCATCGTGGGCGTCCTGAACACCACCTGCCGGGAGCGCGGCCTGCCCACGGCCAGCCTGTGGGCCAACGTGCCGCACTACATCTCGGGCATCGAGAACCCCAAGGCCTCGCTGGCCCTGCTGCGGCGGGTCCTGACGCTGCTGGGCACCGACGTCGACCTGTCCGATCTCGAGGAGGCCAGCCGCCAGTTCGACCAGAACCTGGCCCAGGTGCTGGCCCAGAACGCCAAGATCGCCTCGTACGTCGCCAAGCTCGAGTCGCGGGCCGCGGACGCCGACGAGGACGAGGCCCCGCAGCCCGGCGGGGAGCTGCCCCCCGCCTCCGAGCTGCTGGCCGAGATCGAGCAGTTCCTGCGGCAGCAGCGTCCCGAGTGACGGGCGTCCGTCTCGGCCTGCCGCTCGCCCTCGGCCTGCTCCTGGCCGGAGCCCTCCCGGCCCCGGCCCAGGCCTTCCAGGTCCGCTGGCACCCCCCGCAGGTGCGGGCCGGTGACGTGGCCTGGCTCCACGTGCGCGGCGTGGCTCCGGCGGCGAGCGTGGAAGGGACGGCGGCAGGACGGCCCCTGACCTTCTTCCCGTACGCCGGCGGCCAGGCGGCCCTGGCCGGCTTCGACGTGGAGATCCAGCCGGGGCTGCATCCCTGGCGGCTGGTCGTGCTCGCCCCCGGCCACGAGCCTCGCCGCCTGCAGGGCACGATCCGGGTCCAGCCCCGGCAGTTCCACGTGCAGCGCCTCACCCTGCCGCCGGCGATGGTCGATCTCGACCCGGAGACGGAGCTCCGGGCGGTCGCGGAGGGCGATCGGCTGCGGACGCTCTACCGCATGGTGACGCCCGAGCGGCTCTGGCGAGGCCGGTTCGTCCGGCCGGTGCCGGGGACGGAGCCCGGGACGGGCTTCGGAGCCCGGCGGGTCATCAACGGCAAGCCCCGGGCGCCGCACACCGGGGTGGACTTCTCGGCGCCGGCGGGGACGCCCGTGGTGGCGGCCAACGACGGCCGCGTGGCCCTGGTGGCCGACCACTTCTTCCCGGGGCGCCTCGTGGTCCTCGACCACGGCCTGGGCCTCTACACGCTCTACTTCCACCTGCAGGACATCCTCGTCGCCGAGGACGAGCGCGTGACGCGCGGCCAGCAGATCGGAACCGTGGGCTCGACCGGCCGCGCCACCGGACCCCACCTGCACTTCGGGGCCCTCGTGGGCGCGGCCCGGATCGACCCGGCGACCCTGCTCGGGCTCTCGGTGGCCGACTAGCGGCGCCGCGCGCGCGCCTTGCCGCCGCGCTTGCTGCGGCCCTTCGCCTTGCCCCGGGCCTTGGGCCTGGCCTTGCCCGCCGCCCTGGCCTTGGCCTTCGGCTTCGCCTTCGCCCGCGCCTTGGGCCTGGCCTTGGGGCGCGGCTTGCGCGCCGCGGGTTGAGGCGGCTCCTCGCCCATCGGCGTCATGGGCGGGACGGCCGGCTGAAACGACGTGCTGGGCTGCCAGGGCTGGGTGTCGCCGTGCGGTCGCTCCATCGTGTCCTCCCCGGTTGCGACGAGGTTTCGCCTTACCCTGCATATCACGTGACACGCACGCAAGAGAATTCGCGCGTGATCTCACCCGGCCACGCGGCGGCGCAGCCCGGCGGCCAGCCTGGCGAGCGCGGCGTTGGACCAGATGGCGAGGCTCCCGCGGGCCAGGAGCCCCCGCACGGCCGTTCGGGAGATCTTGACCGGCGGCCAGGCGCTCAGCGGGTCGGGGTGGGCGGCCAGGGCGGCCAGCGTGGCCAGGCCGATGGCCAGGGGCCAGGTGCAGGCCAGGCGGCTCCGCCACTCGGCCACCGGCAGGGCCCGGGTGTAGTCCCAGGCCGCGTCGTAGTGCTCCAGGGCCCGGCCCAGCAGCGTCTGGTAGAGCGGCCGGGCCCGCAGCGTGCCGCCGGGGAGGAGCAGGTCGGCCGGCTCGAGGCCGCAGGCGGCGAGGCCGGCCGCCGGCAGGTAACAGCGGCCCTGGCGCAGATCGGCCGGGACGTCGCGCAGGACGTTGGTGAGCTGCAGGGCCTTGCCGAAGCGCACGGCCAGGGCCCGGCGCTCGGGGGTGTCCCAGCCCCGGAGGCGCGCCCGGTGGGCGGCGTGCAGCACGGTCCAGAAAGGCCCCACGCAGCCGGCGACCAGGTAGGTGTAGCGGTCCAGCTCCTCGGCGGTCTCGAGCGCGGCCAGCGCGCCGGCATCCTCCCCGGGGAACCGGGTGAGGTCGAAGATCATCCCCGCGGTCAGGGTGTCGAGGACCTCGCGGACCGCTTGCCGGTCGCCCGGCGCGAGCCGCTCGAGCCGATCCAGCGCCTCGCCCAGCCGCTCGAGCAGGCGGCGCTCGGCCGCGTGACCCTGGTGGGGCACGGCGGCGGCCGCCACGGCCGCCACGTCGGCGGCCTCCCCGCGGAACGCCGCCCGCAGCGTCTCCAGGTGACGCACGCGCTCGGGGCGGGGGATCAGGCGGGTGTCGGCGACGGTGTCGGCCGCGCGGGCCAGCAGGTAGGCCAGCCCCAGCGGCGGGCGCAGCCCGCCGGGCAGGATCGCCAGCGAGAGGTAGAAGCTCCGGCTGACCTGCCGCAGGACGTCCCCGAGCAGGTCGTCGGGCATCCTACTCGAAGTCGAACGGCCTCCGCGGCGGGTCCTCGGTCTCCCTGGCCTTCTTGAGGCTCTCCTGGAACTTCCGGTCGAGCAGCTTGCCCTTCTGCGACTCGGCCGCCAGCTGCTCGCGGAAGCGCGCTTCCCGCTCCGCGGCCCGGGCGCCGAGCGCGCCCAGGGCCGTGCCCAGGTCGTTCATGGACCGCCGGGGCGGCGGCGGCTCGTGGGCGACGACGGCCTTGAGCTCGGGATCGACGGTGAGCTTCGCCTCGCAGCACGGGCAGGGGACCATGAATGACGTGTTGGCCATGGCGTCTTCACGCTAGCAGGTCGCTCCCGGCGGCGCAACCGCGGCGCCGCCCCGGCCCTCAGAGCGCCAGCAGCTCGCGCCGCAGCGCCTCGTCCTGGCGCAGCCTGGCCGCGGGCCCGCTGAAGCGCAGGGCGCCCTTCTCGAGCACGTAGACCCGGTCGGCCAGGGCCAGCGAGAACTCCGTGTTCTGCTCGGCGAGCAGGATGGTGAGCCCCTCGGCCTTCAGGCGGCCGATCTGCTCGGCCAGGTGGTCCACGACCAGCGGGGCCAGGCCCTCGGAGGGCTCGTCCAGGAGCAGCAGCTCGGGGTTGCCCATGAGCGTGCGGGCGATGGTGAGCATCTGCTGCTCGCCGCCGGACAGGAAGCCGCCCTGCCGGTGGGCCAGGTCCCGGAGCCTGGGGAACAGGTCGAACACCCGCTCGACCGTCCAGCCGCCGGCCGCCCCGCGGCTGGCGACGTCCAGGTTCTCCCACACCGTGAGCTCGGCGAAGATCCGGCGGTCCTCGGGGACGAAGCCGAGCCCGGCCCGGGCCACCCGGTACGGCGGCCAGCCGGTGATGTCCCGGCCCTTCCACACGACGCGTCCGGCGTGGGGCGGGGTGAGGCCCATGATGCTGCGCATGGTGGTGGTCTTGCCGACGCCGTTGCGGCCGAGCAGGCAGACGCACTCGCCCGGCCGCACCTGGATGGACACGCCGAAGAGCACCCGCGACAGCCCGTAGGCGGTGTGGAGGTCCTGGACGTCGAGGATGGGGGCCGTCATCGCCGCTCGCCCAGGTAGACGCGCCGGACCTCGGGGTCGCCCCGGACCTCGGCCGGGGTGCCCTCGGCGATCACCCGCCCCTGGTGGAGGACCACGATCTTGCGGGCGATCGAGAAGACCACCTCCATGTCGTGCTCGGTGAAGAGCAGGGTGAGGCCGCGGTCGCGGGCCACCCGGCTGATGAGCTGGATCGTCTCCCGGGTCTCGGCCGCCGACATGCCGGCGGTGGGCTCGTCCAGCAGGAGCAGGTTCGGCTCGCTGGCCAGCGCGATGGCCAGCTCGAGCTGCTTCTGGTTGCCGTGGGACAGGAAGGCGCCGATCTCGCCCGCCTTCGGCAGGAGGCCCACCGAGGCCAGGACGGCCTCCGTCTCGTCCCGGTACAGCCGGTCCACCCGCGAGAAGAGGCTGAGGCCCCGGCCGCGGTGGGAGATGAAGGCCGCCTGGACGTTCTGGAACACGGTCAGCCGCGGGAAGATGTTCGTGCGCTGGAAGGAGCGCCCCAGGCCCAGCCGGCAGATCTCGTGGGGCGGCAGGCCGGTGATGTCGCGGCCCTCCAGCAGCACCCGGCCGGCGTCCGGCTTGAGGTGCCCCGTGATCAGGTTGAAGAGCGTGGTCTTGCCGGCGCCGTTGGGGCCGATGATGGCCGCCGTCTCCCCCCGCGCCACCTGCAGGCTGACGCCGGCCACGGCCAGGAAGCCGTCGAAGGCCTTGCGGACGTCGTGGACCGCCAGCATCACGGCTTGCGGAGCAGGCGGAGCCGGGCGCTGTCCAGCGCGCCCACCAGGCCGCCGGGGAAGGCGAACAGCAGCACGATGAGGATGGTGCCCAGCACGAAGGGCCAGTACTCGGTGTAGGAGGTGATCTGCTGGTTCAGGACCAGGAGCACCAGGGCTCCCACCGCCGGGCCCCAGAAGTACCCCATCCCGCCCAGGAGCGTCATGATCAGCACCTCGGAGGACTTCGGCCAGTAGGCGAAGTCCGGGAAGACGCCCCGGTTGAAGATGCCGAACAGCCCGCCCGCCAGCCCGGCGAACAGGCCGGCGATGACGAAGGCGATCAGCTCGTGGCGGCGCACGTGGACCCCGATGAACTCCGCCCGCTCCGGGTTCTCCCGGATGGTGGTCAGCAGGCGGCCGAACGGCGAGTCCACGATCCGGCGCAGGACCCCCAGGCAGAGGGCCACCAGCACGACGGTGAGGAGGTAGAAGTGGTCGCTGGTGCGCAGGTCGGCCAGCCAGGGCAGGCGCTCCATCCAGGCCAGGTCGGGGTAGGGGATCTCGGGCATGCCCTGCTCGCCGCCGGTGACGTCGTTCCACTTGAAGCAGATGGCCCACACGATCTGGGCGAAGGCCAGGGTCAGCATGGCGAAGTAGATCTTGGTCAGCCGGACGCAGAAGAAGCCGAAGGCGAGGGCGAAGAGCGCGGCCAGCAGCCCGCCGGCCGGCCAGGCGGCCAGGAACGGCACCGCCGCCTTCTTCATGAGGATGCCGCACGTGTAGGCGCCGAGGGCGAAGTAGGCGGCGTGGCCGAAGGACACCAGGCCGGTGTAGCCGAGCAGCAGGTTCAGGCTGGTGGCGAACAGGGCCAGGATGGCCACGTCGGTGGCCACGAAGGTGTAGAAGCGGGAGCCCAGCGCGGGCACCGCCAGCGCGGCCAGCACGACCAGCCCGCCCCAGGGCACGCGGCGCGCCAGGCTCATCGCAGCGGCCGGCCCAGCAGGCCCCAGGGGCGGAGGATCAGCACCACCGCCATCAGCGCGAACACGGAGAAGATGGAGAAGCGCGGGACGATCAGGATGCCGAAGGACAGCACCTGCCCGTAGATGAGGGCGCCCAGGAAGGTTCCCCAGAAGGAGCCCAGGCCGCCGATGACCACCACGATGAAGGCCTCGACGATGATCTCGACGTCCATGCCGGGCACGATGGTCTTCACGGGGGTGACCAGCGCGCCGCCCAGACCGGCCAGGAAGGAGCCCAGCACGAACACGCCGGTGTAGAGCCGGTCCACGTTGATGCCCAGCGCCCCCAGCATCTCGCGGTCGAGCGCGGCGGCCCGGATGAACCGGCCGGCCCGGGTGCGGTGGAGGACGAGCCAGAAGACGAGGGCGATGGCGGGCCCGAGCAGCAGGATGAACAGGTTGTAGTAGGGGATGGTGGTCCCGAAGACCCGGACGGCGCCGGTGAGCCCCGGGGGGCGCGACACCGACAGCTGGCCGGTCCCCCACAGCACCCTGGCGGCGTCGGAGAGGATCAGCACCAGCGCGTAGGTGAAGAGCAGCTGGTACAGCTCGGCCCGCCCGTAGAGGTGGCGGAGCAGCAGGCGCTCGACGAGGCCGCCGAGGAGCGCGACGCCCGCCGCGGCCCCCAGCGCCGCCCACCAGAACCGGCCGGGGCCGGTGCCCACCCACTGCACGACCTGCCAGGCCAGGTAGGCGCCCAGCATGTAGAAGGAGCCGTGGGCGAAGTTCAGCACGCGCAGCACGCCGAAGATGAGCGACAGGCCGGAGGCGATGAGGAAGAGGAACATCGCGGCCGTGAGGCCGCTCAGCGACTGCGCGAACAGGAATGCAGGGTCGGGCATGCCGGAGGAGCGGCGAGGCAGGCGGGGAGGGAGCGGGGTCCGCCGACCCGTCCGCGCCGCGCGCGGCTATGCGCGATGCCTGGTATGGATCACGCCCACGCGCGACCACGCGCCGGTGCGCGTGGTCGCCGGATCCCGCTCCCTCCCTGCCTGCCTCGGCAGCGCGGCTAGTCCATGAACGGCGTCGGGTCCACGTACGTCACCGGCTTCATGATCGGCATCGGGTACTTCGGGTCCTTCACGGTCTTGCCGTACAGCTGGCCGCGGTTGGCCTGGTGGTCCTTCTCGCGGATGGTCATCTTGCCGTGCGGCGTCTCGACGGTGAGGCCGAGCAGGGCCCGGGCCACCTTGTCGGAGTCCGTGCTGCCGGCCTTCTTGATGGCCTCGGTCAGGAACTGCATGCCGATGTAGCCCTGGATGGCCCAGGACGACGGGTACTCGTCCTTGAGGTACCGGCTCAGCCGCTGCGTGTACTCGCGGTGGGCCGGGGGCCCGCCCTCCCAGTAGAAGGCGTCGTAGGAGTTGCCCCAGATGCCGGCGGGGTAGTCGTCGCCCATGGCCTTGGTGGACTCGGGCGAGCCGGCCTCGCCGACGCCGATGAAGTTGTACTTGACGGCGTCGAAGTAGCCGAGGGGCTTGGCCTGCTTGGCGAAGGTGACGAAGTGGCCGCCCCAGAGCGAGGAGAAGACCGCCTCCGGCTTCTTGGCCATCTGGGCGTTGATGAAGGGGGTGTAGTCGGCCTCGCCCAGCTTCGGCCACTGCTGGTCCACGATCTCCACCCCGGGCTTGATCTTCCTGAGGTGCTCGACGAAGGCCCGGGTCACGTCCTGGCCGTAGGCGTAGTCGGGGCTGATGGTGGCGATCCGCTTCACCGGCCACTTGGCCACGATCTCGGCCGCCGAGCGCCCCTCCATGGTGGTGGTCGCCGCCACCCGGAAGACGTAGGGGTGCAGCTTGTCGGGGGCGGTCAGCTGGTCGGTCTTGGGGATGGGCGCGATGAAGACGACCTTGTTCTCCTTGGCCACCACCGAGACCGCCGGGCCCTCGGCCGAGGTGAGGGTGCCGACCAGGAAGTCGACGTTCTCGCGCAGGATCAGCTCCCGCGACACCCGCACCGCCTCGTCGGCGTTGCCCTTGGTGTCGCGCGGCACCAGCTCGAGCTTCCGGCCCAGGACGCCGCCGCGGGCGTTGATCTCCTCCACGAACATCTGGGCGCCCTTGAGCGCCGGCTCGCCGAAGAGGGCCCCCGGGCCGGAGAGGATCATCGGGAACCCGACCTTGATCGGCTTCTGGGCCGCGCCGGGCAGCGGCGCCAGCAGCGCGGCCAGGACCAGGCCGAGCAGGACCAGCACGAACGGGCGTCGGGACATGGAGACCTCCTTCAGAAGACGGGGTGGCCCGGCACCGGGGTGCGCAGGCGGTAGAGCGAGGTCGAGGCGGTGATGAACAGCGAGCGGTAGTCGTCGTCCCCCCAGGCCAGGTTGGCGGCGTACTCGGGCACCTCGATGACCTCCCGCAGCCCGCCCTCCGGGTCGAAGACCAGGATGCCGTCGGGGCCGCAGCAGTAGAGGTTGCCGGCCGAGTCCAGGCGCATGCCGTCCGGCCCGCCCGGCTTCTGCCAGCGCGTCTCGGCCCACACCCGCCCGCCCCGCAGCGTGCCCGCCGGCGTGACCTCGAACACCCGGATGTGCTGGCGGGCGGTGTCGTTGATGAACAGGCGCGACTCGTCCAGCGAGAAGCAGAGGCCGTTGGGCCGGTCGAAGTCGTCCACCAGCAGCTCGGGCGAGCCGGGATCCGGTCCTACCCGGTACACGCCCTGGAACGGCAGCTGCTGCGGGCGCTCCACTCCGTAGAACCTGGCCCGGCCGTAGGGCGGGTCCGTGAAGTAGATGCCGCCGTCGCGCTTGCAGACGATGTCGTTGGGGCTGTTGAGCTCCTGGCCCCGGTAGTGCGAGGCCAGGACGGTGAGCCGGCCGTCGGGCTCGGTGCGGGTGACGCGGCTGGTGGCGTGCTCGCACGTCAGCAGGCGGCCCTGGCGGTCGTAGGTGTTGCCGTTGGCCATGCCGGAGGGCTTCCGGAAGGTGGTGATGCCCTCCCGGGCGGACCAGCGGCGCATGTGGTCGCCGGGCATGTCGCTGAAGACGAGGAACTTCCCCGCCGGGTGCCAGACCGGCCCCTCCGTGAAGAGGAAGCCGGTCCCCAGCCGCTCCAGGTCGCTCACTTCTTGCCGGGGTTGCCGGCCACGTACCAGTCGGGGGGCGAGACCTCGTCGAAGACGATCCAGACCGCCTCCCGGGGCAGCTTGGTCACGTCGGTGATGGCGTCGGTGATCCGGCGCGCGATCTCGTCCTTGCGCTCCCTGCTGTGACCCTCGTAGATCCGGATGTTGACGAAGGGCATGGCGGTTCCCTCCCCCGGCCGGCGTTTGCGGGGCCGTAAAGTACCACGCGGTCCAGGGGCCGACAAGCCGTAGAATGCCGCTCGTGGCGGAGCTGGCCAACGAGTTCTCCTGGTCGCGCAGCCGTGACCACACCTTCCAGGAGTGCCGCCGGAAGTACTACTACCACTACTACGGCGCCTGGGGCGGCTGGGAGGCCGGCGCGCCGGCCGAGGTGCGCCGCCTGTACGTGCTCAAGCAGCTGGCCTCCCGCCAGCAGTGGGCCGGCCGGGTCGTCCACGACGCCATCGAGCTGGCCCTGCACGGCCTGCGCGAGGGGCGCCGGGTGCCGGTGGAGGCCTTCATCGCCGACGTCATCGAGCGCATGCGGGCCGAGTGGCGCGCCTCGCGGGCCGGCCGCTACCGCGACAACCCCCGCGCGCTCGGGCTCTTCGAGCACGAGTACCAGGTGGACCTCAGGCCCGAGGCCTGGCAGGCCCTGCGCGAGAACGTCGCCACCTGCCTGCGCAACTTCTTCCGGCTGCCCCTGCTGGCCCGCATCCAGGGCACCTCGCCCGAGCACTGGTCCATCGAGCACTGGTCGCGGGTCTTCGACTTCGAGGGGACGCCGGTGTGGGTGGCGCCGGACTTCGGGTTCTGGACCGAGGAGGGCCGGCTGGGCCTGGTGGACTGGAAGACCGGCGCCGGCAACGGCGACAGCGCCGCCTTCCAGCTCGGCTGCTACGCGCTCTACGCGCACGAGCTGCTGGGGGTCAAGCCGGCCCAGGTGGACCTCTACGAGGTGAACCTCCGCGAGCCGCAGGTGACCACCCACCGCTGGGACGACGACCGGCTGGACGCCGTCCGCGAGCAGCTGCGGCTGTCCATCCGGGCCATGAAGGCGTACCTGGCCGACCCGGCCGCCAACGTGGCCAGCCTCACCGACTTCGAGCGCACCGAGGACCTCCGGATCTGCCGCTGGTGTAACTTCCGCGCCGTCTGCCGCCCCGAGCTGTGAGGCCGGCTCAGAAGGACCAGCCCACCCCCAGCAGGTAGCGCAGGTCCTCCGGCTCCGACCCCGGGGCCGGGACGGAGTCGTAGCGCAGCTCGACCTTGATCTCGGCGAACAGGTCCCGGACGATCGTGGTCCGCACCCCGGCGTCGGCGTTCAGGTTGTAGTCGGCGAGGGGATCCTCGGCGGCCGGAAGCCACTCCAGGCCGTGGAAGAGCTGCACCGAGGGGTGCGGGGTCCAGTCGGTCCGGTAGGCCAGCCGGCCGGCGACGTGCTCGTCGTCGCCGCCGTCGCGGAAGTTCTCGTAGACCCAGGCCAGGCCGGCCTCGGTGGCCAGGTTGAAGACCGGGGACTCGAACCACTGGTAGCCGCCGCCGAGGCTGGGCGTCAGGCGCAGGTCGAGGTCGGCGATGCGGTCGCGCTCGGCCCGGATCGCGCCGAAGACGTAGAGCCGCCGGGCCAGGAAGTAGTCGTACTTCCCGGACACGAACATGTTGTCGGTGGTCGTCCGCTCCTCCCCGCTGTCGGGGTCGGCCTCGCGGCCGTGGAAGTACCCGGCCCCCAGAGTGATGCGGTCCCGCTCGCCGCGCCGGGCGGCGTCGAGGCTGACGCCGAGGGCCGCGGTCTCGGTGTTGCCGCGGGTGGCGCGCCCGTTGACGGTGATGGAGCCCTTCCAGGCCGCCGGCGGGGGATTGATGTGCGAGATGTCCCGGAGCGCGATGCTCTCGGGGGCCGCCCCGGGAGCGGGGACGATCCGGATGCGGCCGTCCTCGTCGGCGGCGACGGTCGAGCGGAGCGTGGCCGTGCCCACCCGGAGGGTGACGGGCTCGTCGGTCGA
>FWPU01004256.1_pt1 | contig 33675 bp, 34 predicted proteins | sample 2228361 | NCBI WGS metagenome assembly FWPU01 (sample SAMEA103939777, study PRJEB20133) | metagenome
CCTTGCGGTCGGTGACAGGGTGTGTGGGTCGGAGTATCCGAGACCGGGGACGAAAACGCTAGGCCCGGCCGGCGGCAACACCTGCCCATCCGGCGGAAGCCCCACCTGGGCGCTCCCCGGAGGAGGGCAACCTCGGCCCCTGGGGCCAACGGCGGGCCCAGATGGGGCCGGGTCCCGGCAGAACCTGCTCCCCGTGGTCGCTTCGGCGGCCGAGGCCGCAGTCGAGGCTTGATAGAGTCGCCCCTTCGGTGGCCGACAAGCGCCGCACCCCCCAGCCTCCCCGCAAGGTGCAGGCGCCGGTTGCCCGTCCCCGGGCGGGGGCCGGGTGGCGCATGGGCGCTCCCGCCACCAACGTCTCCATCGGTCTTGCCTTGGTGGCCGTGGTCGGGCTGGCGGTGGCCCTCATCTTCGTCTTGGGCTCCGGAGGGGGCGGCGACGTGAGCGCCGCCACCGTGGCCAAGGTGCGCTCGGCCGTCCAAGCGGCCGGCTGCGCCTTTCGCTCCGCCCCCGCCGCCGGCCGCGGGCACATGACCGAGCCCGACCAGAACGTGCGCTACACCACCTTTCCTCCCACCAGCGGCACCCACCACCCCACCCCGGCGGTGTGGGACAACTACCGCCACCCCGTCGATCCTCGCCAAGCGGTGCACAACCTGGAGCACGGCGGCATCGTCGTTTGGTACGGGCCGCGCATCTCGCCCGCCGACCGGGCCCGCCTGGACCCCCTCTACAACGAGAGCCCCAACGGTGTCATCATCTCGCCCCTTCAGGACCCCTTCCCCGGCGTCTCCTACCCCAAGCACGAGCGGCTGGGCGGCGGCGTCGCCCTCACCGTGTGGACCGCTCCCAAGGACGCTCCCGACGCCGGCACCACCTATGTGGCCGTCTGTCCCAAGGTCGACGCGGGCGCCTTCCGGGCCTTCCGCGACGGCTTTCGGGGTAAGGGCCCGGAGCGGATCCCCGTCGGCCAGCTTCGCCCCGGAGGCTGAGAAGCCGTTCGCTAGGCTTGGTCCGGCCGGGGTGGCGGAACCGGTCAGACGCGCCCGACTTAAAATCGGGTGTCCCTGAGGGGGCATGAGGGTTCGAGTCCCTCCCCCGGCACCAGCGAGATCCCTGCAACACAGGCGGCTTGCTGGCGGCTCCTGGTCGCCAGCCTGGAAGCGAGCTGGACCGGGTGGCCGGTGAAGCGTACAAGGGGTCCGTGGGGGTAACGAGACTCCGCGGCGCCGGCGGCTCGGCACCTCCTCTGCCGGCCGACGTCAACGTCACCTTCCTGGGTATGGGGGGGAGCAGCTCCAGGCCGGCCGGCTCCCCGTCGCGACCCGGATGACGCTGACCAAGCTCGAGGAGACCCCCTGGGAGGACCGGAATATCACTGGGAGATCGTGGAGGTAAGCGAGATCAGGGCCACGCTCAAGCTCGTCGCGAGCAGTCTCCCCCTGACCTAGGGGTTCATCGTCCGCCTGGGCGACCCGGTGTACATCTTCTCCGGATCTGGGTAGGTGCCCTATGCCACGAGCGTGCCCATCTACGACCCCGACCCCGACTGGATCAAGCGCGGCTCCTGGGACCTGTGGGCGCTCGACGGAGGTCCCGTCGAGAACGTGGATCAGCTGAGAAGGCTCCTGCTCCACCTTCAGATTCCGGTCGGCGTGTTCAAGCAGCTGGAGGTCTACAAGGCGCATCTAAAGGACAAGCCGTGGCTGAAGGATCTCTAGTCAGGGAGCAACGGCGAGCTCGATGCCGAGGCGCCGGAGGCGGCCGATCTCGCCTTCCTCGTTGCCGCTCGTGAGCCGGCCCGAAGCGCGCCACGCGTGAGAGGAAAGCTCGCTCTCACGCTCAGCGAGGATCCCCTCCGGCTCCGACGCAGGACGGGAGACTCTCCACCTGTCGGCTTCAGCGATCCGCCCACGAGGCCTACTGCCGGCCCGCCGACGGCTCCGACTTCGGCCGCGGGGTGGCCCCTACCAGGTCAGCGGCGCTGCCAGAGCAGGGCCATGGCTCCGCCTGCGTAGGCGAGGAGGGAAAGGAGCGCGGCGAGCCTGAGCGGGTGGCGCACGGGCAATCTCCTCGGGGATGAGATAAGTGCGATAAAGGACGTTAGACGGAGGGAGACAACCTCCTTCCTGCCGTACACTTCCCTTCCCGCATGGCCCCTGTCGCCGAACCGGCGCTCCACTGCCCTCTCCAGGAGCGAGACGACCCTGACACCGTGGCCAGCGCCGGCGGCGTCACCGGCTCTCACGCTGTCGTCACCGGAGGCCGGGAGGTGGCCGCCGCCGTGGAGGCGAGGGAGCTCTTCCCATGACCGTCGTGCGCGAGGCCATGGTGTCCGACCCCCGTGTCCTCCCCGCCCAGGCCAGCGCCCAGGAGGCGGCCCGCCTCCTCGTCCGGCCGGAGGTGCGGGCGGTGCTGGTGGTGGACGGGGCCACTCTGGTCGGGGTCGTTACTCCCCCGCTGCTCGTGGAGCGGGTGGTGGCCTGCGGTCGCGACCCGCGCACGACCCCGGTGGGAGAGATCGTGGAGCCGGTGCGAGTGACCGTGGGCCCCGACACCCCGCTGGAGGATGCCTACCGGCTGATGGAGGAGGAGGATGTGGAGCGCCTACCGGTGATCGAGAACGGCCGTCTCCTCGGCGTCGTCTCTCGCTCCGCCCTCCAGCGGAGGCTGGCCGAGGACGTGCCGCCGCCGCCCGACCCCGGCGCGGCCGCGGCCTGAGCGGCGGCGCAGGCGCCGTCCTCCCTGTCAGCGGCGGCGCGCTCGGTGGGCGGCCCGGCCGGCCTCGCCGGCGCTCAGCTCGGCGGCAAGGAGCGCGGCCCCGTGCAGGAGGTCGCGCTCGCTGGCCTCGATCTCGGTCAGGCCGTAGCGGCGCAAGACCTCGCGCAAGATGACCGCTCCGGCCACGATGACCGGCGCCCGGTCGGGGTCGAGGCCGGGAACTCGGCGGCGCTCGGGCAAAGGCAGAGCGGCCAGGCGGCGCAGCAGCGCGTCCACCGCCTGGGCCGAGATCCGGTGCCCGTGGATGCGCTCGGGGTCGTAGCGGGTCAGGCCCAGGTCGAGGGCGGCCAGGCTCGTTACCGTGCCGGCCACGCCGATGGCCTGCCGGGCCTCGAGATCGGGCAGGCACTGCCGCACGTGGGCGGCGCAGGCGTCCACCCGGTCGCCGAAGCGCTCGGTCATCCGCACGCAGCCGAGACTGAGGCTGGTGTGGAAGGACACGCCCTCGGGGCCGCCGGCGATGAGCTCGGTGGAGCCGCCGCCGATGTCCACCACCAGGGTGCCCGGCTGCACGGCCCGGCCGGCGGTGACGCCCCGAAAGGTGAGGAGGGCCTCCTCCTCGCCCGAGAGAAGGCGGGCGTGGAAGCCGTAGCTCCTCTCGATCTCGGCCAGGAAGGCGGGCCCGTTGACGGCGTCGCGGACGGCGCTCGTGGCCACGGCCATGACCGTCCGGACGCCGAGCTCCCGCACCAGGGCTTGGAGCTCGTCGAGGCAGGCCCGTACCCGCTCCACTGCCTCCGGGAGCAGGATCCGGCCGGCGTCCACGCCTTGCCCGAGCCGGGTGATGACCAACCGGCGGGCCACCTCCCGCACCGCCCCTTTCTCCACGTCGGCCACGAGCAGGCGGGTGGAGTTGGTGCCGAGATCGACGACGCCGACCCGGGTCACTTGCGGGGATAGAGCCAGCGGAGCCGATCGACGAGGAGCTGCGCCTCCCCGACGGCGGCCAGGATCACCCCCAGACGTGCCAGCGCCCGCCGGAGGTCGCCCACCGCCAGGGCAAGCTGGGAGCCGGCCCGACCGGTCTTCTCCCCCTGGAGACGGATCTCAGCTGTCTGCTGGGAGAGGGCGCGCCCCTGCGCCCTCATCCGCCCCAGGCTGAGCCTGCCCGCCTGCCAGGCTCGGACTCCCTGGAGCCCTGCCCACGCTCCCCCGCCGGCGAGCCCGGCCACGAAGACGGCCAAGGCGGCCCAGACGTAGCCGGGCACGCTAGCCCTCCCTTCCCGCCCCCGGTGTGGCTGCGTCCACGGCCCGGACTCTACCGCCGAGGCGCTATACTGGCGCGTGCGACGCGGGGTGGAGCAGTCAGGTAGCTCGCCGGGCTCATAACCCGGAGGTCGCAGGTTCAAATCCTGCCCCCGCTACTGCCACGGCCCTGTAGCGCAGGGCCTTTTCTATGCAGTTGGGCAGCTCTGTGCACCCACGGGCGGCGGAGCCCAGGGCGGTGCCGGCGGTCACCGTGCGGCGGGTGGGTTCGTCGCCGCATCCCCCTGGCCGCGGTGGTGGTGGGAGCGGGCCGGCGGGCGCCGGGCCATGGGCGCGGGCCACGGCGTCGGCGGTGCCCGGCCTCCGCCTGTGCCGAGACCACCACCGGCGGGTTCCCGCTCCCTCCCTTGCCACAGCGGCGGGGGGTGAGTCGAGGCGACCGCCGCCGCAGGCCAACACGCGGACGGCGGCGCGCGCCGCCAATCCGCCGGCGGCGGTGGCACGTACTTGGGCACGACACCCGTGGGAGAGAAGCGCGCGAGGACCACCGCCCCGTGACCCTCGACCGCAGAACGGCGCATGCGTTCTGGTTGCGGGCGCCCGGCTGCGGCGAGATCCGTCCGGTCGTGCTCCCCAGGCCGGGTCCCGACGACGTGCTCGTCCGCACCGTGCGGTCGGGCATCAGCCGGGGCACGGAGACCCTGGTCTTCCGGGGAGGCGTGCCCGAGGGCGAGGGGGAGAGGATGCGGGCCCCCTTCCAGGAGGGGGACTTTCCCGGCCCCGTCAAGTACGGCTACCTCAACGTGGGCGTGGTGGAGGAAGGCCCGGCCGAGCTCCGCGGCCGGACGGTGTTCTGCCTGTACCCGCACCAGACCGCCTACGTGGTGCCGGCCAGCGCCGTGTCGGTGGTGCCGGAGGGCGTCCCCGCTGCTCGCGCCGTGCTGGCAGGCACCGTCGAGACGGCCGTCAACGCTCTCTGGGATGCCGCCCCCCTGGTCGGCGACCGCGTTGCCGTCGTCGGCGCCGGCATGGTCGGTTGCTGCGTGGCCCGACTGCTACGGCGGTTTCCCGGCGTCCACGTCACCCTCGTGGACGTCGATCCGGGCCGCGCCGAGATCGCTGCCGCCCTCGGGGTCGAGTTTGCCCTCCCCCACCGGGCGGCCGGAGACTGTGACCTGGTGGTGCACGCGAGCGCCACGGGGGCGGGGCTTCAGCGCTCGCTGGAGCTGCTCGCCCCCGAGGGCACCGTCATCGACCTGAGCTGGTACGGCGACCGGGAGGTTCGCCTCAGCCTGGGAGGGGCCTTCCACGCCGGCCGCCTGGCCATCCGGGCAAGCCGGGTCGGGCCTCTTCCCCCGGCGCCTGCCCCCCGGCGCACAGCCGCCGACCGCTTGGCCCTCGCCCTCCACCTGCTGCGCGATCCCGCCTTCGACGTCCTCCTCACCGGCGAGTCGTCCTTCCCCGAGCTTCCCCAGGTAATGGCCCGGCTGGCGGCGGGCAGCCTGCCCGCCCTGTGCCACACCATCACCTACGACCAGGGATAGAGCGTGTTCGGCCTCACCGTCCGCGATCACATGATGGTTGCCCATAGCCTGCGGGGAGAGACGTTCGGACCGGCGCAGCGGCTGCACGGAGCGACCTACGTCATCGACGTCACCTTCCGGCGGCGAGACCTCGACGGCGACGGCGTCGTCGTCGACGTCGGGCGAGCGGCGGAGGAGCTGCGGGCGGTGGTGTCGGAGCTCAACTACCGCAACCTCGACGACGAGCCGGCGCTGGCCGGGATGAACACCACCACCGAGGTGTTGGCGCGGTGGATCGCCGACCGCCTGGCCGAGCGCGCTCGGGCCGGTGCCCTGGGGGATGCCGGCCGCCGCCTGGACGGGCTCGTGGTCACCCTCCACGAGTCCCCCGTCGCCTCGGCCAGCTACGAGCGGGCGCTGTGACCGCTGTGCACGTGGTCTGCCCGGAAGGGATCGACGACCCCTCGCGGCCGAGCGGGGGCAACACCTACGATCGTCGAGTCTGCCGCGGCCTGGCCGCCTCCGGCTGGGAGGTGCACGTGCACGCCGTGCCGGGATCCTGGCCGCGACCGGAAGAGGCAGCTGGTGCCGATCTTGCCCGTGCCCTCTCCTGCATCCCCGACGGGGCCGTCACCCTCCTGGACGGGCTCGTCGCCTCGCCTGCCCCGGAGGTGCTGGCAGCGGAGGCGGAACGCCTACGGCTGGTGGTACTCATGCACATGCCTCTGGGCAGCGCAGGCGGGGACGAGGGTAGCCGGGAGCGGGAGGGGGCGGCGCTGTCGGCGGCCCGGTCGGTGGTCACCACCAGCGCTTGGGCGCGGCGAGTCCTCCTCGAGCTCTACTCGTTGCCGAAGGGGAGCGTCCACGTGGCCGAGCCCGGCGTCGATACCGCCGACCTGGCGCCGGGGACGGCCACGGGCGGGGCGCTGCTGTCGGTGGGGGCGGTGATCCCCGCCAAGGGCCACGACGTGTTGGTGGAGGCGCTGGCGATGCTCGACGACCCTCGCTGGCGGTGGCTGTGCGTGGGCAGCCTCGACCGCGACCCGGCCTTCGCCGACAGCCTCCGTCGCCGGGTCGCTTGCCGGGGGATGGAAGGCCGGGCGTGCTTCGCTGGCGCCAAGACGGCAGCCGAGCTTGCCCAGAGCTACCGCCGGGCCGATCTGCTCGTCCACCCGTCCCGGATAGAGACGTACGGCATGGTGGTGACGGAGGCCCTCGCCCGGGGCCTGCCGGTGGTGGCTGCCGCCGTGGGAGGGGTTCCGGAAGCCCTGGGCCACGGCGCCGACGGCACGCGGCCGGGCCTACTCGTTCCTCCCGACGATCCAAGCTCGCTCTGCGACGCCCTGCGAGCCTGGCTGGAGGACCCCGACCTGCGCCGGCGGCTACGGCAGGCGGCCCGGGAACGGCGAGCCTCCCTCCCCGGCTGGTCGGCCACCACCGCCGTCGTGGCGCGTGTGCTGGAGAGGGCGGCGGCATGATCGCTTTTTGCCCCCGCGTCGATCCAGGCTGGCTGGAGCTGCGCGAGAGCGCCGACGCCGAGGCTCGGTCGCTTCATCTCGTGGCCGAGGTGCGGCGCCGCCTTCCCTCCCCAAGCTCCCTCCTCATCCACGACCTCGGTTGCGGGACGGGCGGCATGGGTCGGTGGCTGGCGCCCCTTCTTCCCGGCCGGCAGCACTGGGTGCTGTACGACCACGACCCCGACCTCCTCGCCCTGGCCGCTATCGGCTTGCCCGGGCCGGCCGCCGACGGGTCGGCGGTCACGGTGGAGACGCGGCTTGGCGACGTCACCGGGCTGGACGAGGACGACCTGGCGGGGGCGACGCTCGTCACCGCCTCCGCCCTGCTCGACCTCCTCACGGAGGAGGAGCTGGCGAGGCTCATCCGCGTCTGCGCCGGCCCCGGCTGCCCGGTGTTACTGACCCTCTCCGTCACCGGTGGTGTCCGGCTCACGCCGCCCGATCGCCTCGACGTCCCCCTGGCGGCCGCCTTCCGGGCGCATCAGCGCCGCCTGACGCCGCGGGGGCGCCTGCTCGGCCCGGAGGCGGTGGAAGCGGCGGTGAAGGGGTTCCGTCAGCTCGGCGCCGAGGTCATGGTCAGGGCGAGCCCGTGGCGGCTCGGCCCCCGCCGGCGGCAGTTGACCGCCGCCTGGCTGGCCGGCTGGGTGGACGCCGCCTGCGAGCAGGACCCCGATCTCGCCGCCGGAGCCGCCGCCTACCGACGCCGCCTGCGGGAGGCAGCGGCCGGCCGTCTCGCCGTCGTCGTCGACCACGCCGACCTGTTGGTGCTGCCGTGAGAGGGGCTCGATCCCAGGGAGGAGGCGGCGGGGGTGCCTGATCGCCCCTACACCATCCTCTCCTCCAGCGTGTCCATCGACGGCTACATCGGTAGCCCCGCCTCGCGGCTGCTCTTATCCAACGGGGCAGACCTGGATCGGGTCGACGCCGTCCGTGCCTCCTGCGACGCCATCCTCGTCGGGGCGGCCACGGTGCGCATCGACAACCCCCGGCTGCTCGTGCGCTCGCAGGCCCGCCGCCAGGAGCGGGTGGCCCGCGGCCTGCCCCCCTCACCCATGAAGGTCACGGTCACCCGGCGGGGGGAGCTCGACCCCCGCTGCCACTTCTTCACCGCCGGCGACGTCGACAAGATCGTGTACTGCCCCAGCTCGCTCGCGGCCGAAGCGCGCAGGCGACTGGGGCCGGCGGCGACGGTGGTCGACGGCGGTGACCCGGTGGAGATGGGGACGCTCAGCCGCGACCTGGCCGCCCGGGGCGTCCGCCGGCTGTTGGTGGAGGGCGGCGGCACCGTCAACACCCAGTTCCTGGCCGGCGACCTCGTGGACGAGCTCCAGCTGACCGTGGCCCCGGTGTTTGTCGGCGACTCCCGGGCTCCCAGGCTCGTGGGTGACGGTCGCTTCCCCTGGCATCCGGGCCGCCGGGCTCCCCTCGTCGATGCCCGTCCCGTCGGCGACGTCGTGCTCCTCCGCTACGCCCTCTCCTCCCGGTTCGAGGAGGGATGATGGTGACCCGACCCCCGGCGGCGACCATCCGCACCGAGGTCGAGCTTCCTCTGCGGCTGGCCGACGGGTACGCCACCCGCGCCCGCGCCTTCACCTTCGACGGGCTCGTCGACGGCGGGGAGCACGTGGCTTTGGCGCTGGGGGATCGAGCTGCCGGCTCGAAAGCGGCGCAGCAGCTGCCGGTGCCCCTGATCCGCCTCCACAGCGAGTGCCTCACGGGAGACGTGTTCGGGAGCGAGCGGTGCGACTGCGGCCCGCAGCTGCGCGAGGCCGTGGAGCGGATCGCGGCCGCCGGCGGCTACCTCCTCTACCTGCGGCAGGAGGGGCGCGGCATCGGGCTCTACTCCAAGCTGGAGGCGTACGCGCTCCAGGACACCGGCATCGACACCTACGAGGCCAACCTGGCCCTGGGCCACGGCGAGGACGAGCGCAGCTACGCGGCCGCTGCCCAGATGCTGCACGCGCTGGGGGCATCGCGGGTCGTCCTCCTCAGCAACAACCTCGACAAGGCCCGGCAGCTGCGGGCCTTCGGCGTGACGGTGGTGGCGCAGGTGCGGACGGGCGTGCACGTGTCTGCCGCCAACGTCCGCTACCTGGAGGCGAAGGCGCGCCGGGGCAAGCACCTGCTCCATCTCCCGCTGCCGGCGTGAGGCGGCCGCCCTCGCCTGCGCCTGGAGGTTGGGCCGAGAAGGTGGGCAGGAGGGGATCGCCCTGCCCCGAGCTAGGAGCCGTAGGCCCGCAGGAAGCGGTTCCGGAAGGCGCTCATGGGCCAGGCTGGACCGGTTGGGTCGGGACGCAGCCCCTCCCTCCAGCCCCACCCGGCGAGGCGGCGCATGACCGCTCGGTCGTGGGCGATGACCGAGATGGGCACGTCGTGACCCACCCGGTATCCGCTGACGAGGTGCGACGGCTGGTGGTCTCCCAGCACCACCAGCACCAGGCTCTTGCCGCCGTAGCGGGCCAGAAACGAGAACAGGGCGCGCAGGCTGTAGCCGATCGACCGGGCGTACCCCTGCTGGGCGCCGGCGAGGCCGGTCTCGATGGCGGGCAGGCGGTGGAAGATGGACCCGTCTCCGACCCGGCTCCAGGCGATGAGGGGCGGAATGCGGGCCCAGGGGGCGTGGCTCGACACCAGGTCGACCTCGGCGAACAGGGGTCGACGGCGGGGCCTGGCAAGCTCCCGCCGCTGGAGGGCGAGGAGGACGTACTGGTCGGGCATGGTGGCGAATCCGTACCGGGGGCCGCGATACCCCAGGTTGCGACGGGTGTAGAGCTGGTGGTAGCGGTAGAAGGAGTACCCCTCCGGCCAGCCTCGGTTGATGGCCGGCTTGACGCCGACCGTCCGCCATCCGGCCCGTCGGAAGGCGGCGCTGAGCGTGAAGCGATCGCTGGCGACGAGCCTTCGGTAGCGCTCCTGGCTGTCCACCCAGACACCGGCCTGGAGGGTGGAATGGGCGAGCCAGCTTCCGCCCCCAAAGGCGGGCGAGGTGAGCCAGCCGCTGCGGGAGGAAAAGCCGGCCGCCTCGAGCTGTCGTGTCGCCGCCTCGAGAACGGCGCCGACGGCCGGCGCCAAGGAGGCTTCCTCCAGCGCCAGCCTGCCGTAGCTCTCCACGAACACGAGCAGGACGTCCTTCCCGCGCAAGCGGGCAAGAAGCCGGTGGGCGGGGATGTGGCGGTAGGGGTCGGGGGCGGCGAGGAGGGCCTGGAAGCGCCCTCGGTCGCGGAGGGCCGACGCCACCGCCCGCACCTCGCCCACGGCCAGGGAGGCGGCGCTGGTGGAGGCGATGCCGACGCCGGGGACGAGCCTGGCGCCCAGGGCCCAACAGAGCACCCACAGGGCGGCGGCCGCCGCTGCTGCTGCCAGCGAGCGCCGTCGGTGGCGGGCGGCGACGCCGGCCAGGCGGCGAACGGCCAGCGTGGGGAAGAGGAGGGCGGCGACCCCGATGAGCACGGTGGCGGCGACCGCCAGATCGGCCTGCCTGGAGCCGAAGCTGCGGCGCACCCACTCCACCCCGCTGGAGGCGTAGCTCCAGTCGTCCACCGGATTGAAGGGACGATCGAAGGCGACGAAGAAGCCGAGATCAAGGAGCTTGGCCAGGGAGACGAGGCCCAGGCCCGGCCCCACGATCCAGGGCAGGAGACGCCGGGCGCCGCTCGGCACGGCCACCGCCAAGGCCACGATGGCGATGCCCTCCAAGGGAAGCCTCACGAACGCGGCCGGGGTGAGGAGCCAGGGCCGGTGGGGAGCCACCAAGGCGACCCAGACCACGAGCAGGGCGAGCAGCGTCAGCACGACCGCTCCGCCGTGACGGCCGCCCCGCGCCGCCGCCACCCGTGGGCGGGAGGCGTGCCGCTGCCGCCACAGCCACCACACGTCGCGGCCGAACGACTCGGCGAGGAGGGCGAGGGCAAGGGCGAGAGCAGCCCGGGTCGGGACCGGCGGCACCATCTCCGCGGCGGCCACGGTGAGAGCGATTCCCTGGACGGCCGTCACCACCTTGCGCCAGGGGCGGGGCGGCAGGGGCGCGCGCATCCAGGCGAACGGCCAGCCGGCCGCCAGGAACGCGTAGCGGGCGACTCCCATGACGAGCACCCACATGCCGACTGCGGGGGCGACCGCCACGCTGAGGGCGAGGATGAGAAAGGCGTCCGCCTCGCCGTCCATCCGCGCCCCCAGGGCGGAGGCCGTCTTGGTGCGCCGTGCCACCCACCCGTCCAGCCAGTCGAGGGCGAGCGCTACCGCCGCCAGAGCCACCAGGACGGCGGCCGGCCCCTCCCGTCCCCAAGAGTCGGCGGCCAGGGCGGCCACGCCCACGGCCAGCGTCGCCCGGGCCAGCGTCACCCAGCCCGCCGGGCCCAGGCTCTCCTCTGGGCGGTGCCAGAGAGCCCGGGCCAGGGCCGCGTCGACGATGAGCCCGCACCCGCCTCCAACCGCCCAGCCGACCTGCCCCAGGCCGGCCGTTCCGGCCAGGCCGGCGAGGAGGAGCAGCTGGCCGCCGAGCCCGATCAGCGGCCCGGACACTGTCCGCAGCATCGCTCCGTACTCCCACATCGGCGCGGAGCGACGGTCGGCCTGGCGCATTCGCCGGGGAAGTACGGCAGAGGCGGCGGGTCGGTTTGTGGCTCGCTCCCCTTGCTGCGGGTGGAGGGGAAGGAGCGGTCAGGGCGGTGGTGAGGCAGGACGAGCGCCGCCCGTTCGTGGAGGCTCTGCGCCGAGCCCGGCAGACGGCCTACGCCCCCGGCGAGTACGTGGGGCAGGAGAGCTTCATGCGGGCGGGGGAGATCCGGGCGCTGGCAGAGCGGGCGGGCATCGGGCCCGGCGTGACCGTGCTCGATCTCTGCTGCGGGGTCGGCGGCCCGGGCCGGTTGCTCGTCCGGGAGCTCCGCTGTAGCTACCTCGGGGTGGACGCGAGCGCCAGCGCCATCGCCATCGCCCGTGCCGCCGCCCGCGGCCTTTCCTGCCGGTTCCAGGTGGCCCGCGTGCCCCCGCTCCCGGCGGGCACGTTCGAGGTGGTGCTCTTGCTGGAGACGATGCTCGCCTTCCCCGACAAGGGGAGACTGGTGGCGGGCGTGGCCTGCGCCCTTCCCGTGGGCGGGCGGTTCGCCTTCACCCTGGAGGAGGGCTTGCCCCTGACCGAGGCGGAGCGAGCCCGCATGCCCGACGCGGACACGGTGTGGCTGACGCCGATGGCGGAGATGGAGGCGCTGCTCGCCCGGGCCGGCCTGGTCGTGCGCTGGCAGGAGGACTGGAGCCGGTCGCACCGCGCCGCGGCCGAGGCCCTGGCCGCCGCCTTCGCCGCCGATGCCGCGGCCATCGCCTCCCGGATCGGACGCCCGGCGCTGGACGACCTCCTCTCCGCCCACCGGCTGTGGAGCGAGTGGCTCGCCAGCGGGCGCGTCCGCAAGCTGGCGGTGGTGGCAGAGCGGCGGGGAGGAGGACGAGGTCGGCGCCGGTAGCGCCCGCCGCCGGGGTCGCCGGTGAGCCGGGCCCGGCCGGCTCTACCGAGGACGCTGGAAGACGACGTTCTCGTGGGTGCCGTGCTTGCCGTGGATTCTCAGGAGCTCGGCGGCCGTCGTCGGGCGAGGCACGCCGTCCAACCCCAGGCGGTGAGGGAGGAAGCCGCGCTCGTCGAGGAACTGGAGGAGCTCCTGGGGAGAGGATCCAGATCTGGCCAGGGCCCTTGGGAAGAGCTCGACGACCAGAGAGAGCGGCCGGCTCGACTGGATCACCCTCTCCATCCCCCGCAGGGCAGCCACCTCAGCGCCCTCCACGTCCATCTTCACCCACCTGATGGTGCCGGCGAGACCTGCCAGCTCCTCGTCCAAGGCGACGGTGTCCACCTCTATCGCCGAGGGATCGGTAGGCGCTTGCCCCAGACGGTGACAGAACGAGCTAGAGGGCTCAGAAAGCAGCCACCCGCGGCCCGATCGCTCTGCCACGGCCGCCTGGTAGAGGGACACGTTGCCGTAGCCGTTCTCCCTGACATTCTTGGACAGCAAGGCGAAGTTCTCCGGATGCGGCTCGAAGGCGACGACCCTTCCCCTCGGCCCGACCAGCTTGGCCAGGAGGAGCGTGAAGTACCCCACGTGAGCACCGAGATCGAGGGCCGTGTCCCCGGGCCGAGCGGATCTCCTGAAGAACGCCGTGACCTCCGGCTCGTAGACCCCGGTGAGTCGCAGTCCCAGATAGTCGTCCGGGGGTAGCTCCAGGAGGTGACCGTGCCCGTCCCTCACCGAGCTCGTCTTGAACGGCCCCAGCAGACGGAGGAGCGCATCGGCCGCCCCGGGATGGGCGGCGAAGAAGCGGTCGACCAGGGGCCGGCGCTTTGCCCGATAGGCGAGGCCGACCGCTGGGGCGACGAGCCGAGCGAACGAGGATCCGCTCACCCCACCCGGCGCCGGCCCGCTGCGGCGGCGAAGGCGGTACCCCGCCAGCCCTGCACGGGCCCGTGCCGGGACGCCCTCCAGCACGGCCTCGCTCGGCTCTCGCATACGGCCGCGGGAGCGACGGTCGGCATCGTCCAATGCGCGGGAAAGTACGGCCGCGGCGGCTGGTCGGTTTGGGAGGACGAGCTCCTCCGTGCGGGGAGGGGCCGCGTCGCCGACGGCCGCCTACGCTGCCGATGCTGGGGCCATCGCCTCCCGGATCGCAGGCCAAGGGCCGTGCGAGGAACCGGCCGCCCCCGGCGCGGGCGCCGTGGGTCAGTCGAGGGTGACCTCGACCCCGTCGCCGATCTCGACCAGGGCGTAGTGGCCGGCGGACACGGGCCCCGGGTTGACCACCAGCGTCCTCCCCAGGCGGTCTTTCCCCCGCGCCTCGTGGATGTGTCCGCACAGGACGAGATCGGGCTGCTCGCGATCGATGAAGGCCCGGATGACGGCGCTTCCCACATGCCGGCCGCTGTGCAGGCGGTCGCAGGCCGTATCCCGGGGCGGCGCGTGGGGGCAGAAGACGGTGATCCTGCTTCCCCGGACGGCGGCAAAGCCGGCCTCGATGCGACGCTCCAGCTCGGCGTCGGCGAGCTCGTAGGGGGTGCGCAAAGGCGACACGGGGGCGGCCGAGACGCCGAAGACGCCCACCTCGCCGATGACGACGCCGCGGCCGTCCAAGGCGACGCCGAGCTCGGCCAGGCGGGCGTCGATGGCCGCCGAGTCCATGTTGCCGGCCACGGCCAGGAGCCGGGGAGCGAGGTCGAGCCAGCCGCGGACGGCGCGCTCCGCCTGGTCGGGGGTGCCGCCGGTGGTGATGTCGCCCCCCACGAGGAGGAGGTCGACCGGCTCCAGGCGGGCCAAGACCTCGGCCACCGCCCCGCTATGCCCGTGCACATCCACCACATAGGCGATCCGCATCGAGGTGGGAGCCTAGCGCGGCCCGGGATCGACGAGGGTGCCCGCCCGTCCCTCCACGATGGCCTCGATGTCGGCCAGGGCGCCGACGACGGCCGGCCGTCCGCAGCGCTCGACGAAGTCGCAGGCCGCCTCCACCTTGGGTCCCATGGAGCCGGCTGGAAAGACATGAGCGCGCAGCTGGCTGGGGGTCGCCCGGCGCAGCCGACGGGCGCGAGGCGTGCCGAAGTCCAGGTAGATGCCGTCCACGTCGGTGGCCATGACCAAGAGGTCGGCTCCGAGCTCGCGGGCGAGAAGCGCGCTCGCCAGGTCCTTGTCCACCACCGCGTCGGCGCCCACGAGCTGTCCCGATCGGGCGGGGGCGACCATGGTGGGAATGCCGCCGCCGCCGGCGCAGATGACGATCACCCCCCGCTCCAGGAGCCAGCGGATGGGCCGCAGCTCGAAGATGCGCCTGGGTCGGGGGGAGGGAACCACCCGCCGCCAGCCCTCCCCGTCCCGCCGGAAGGTCCAGCCCCGCTCCCTCTCCAGCCGGCGCGCCTCCTCCCGTGCGAGCAGCGGTCCAATGAACTTGGTGGGCTGCCGGAAGGCGGGATCGTCGGCGTCCACCTCGACCATGGTCAGCACGGTGGCGACCGGTATTTGCGGCGGAAGGACGTTCCCCAGCTCCTGCTCGATGAGGTAGCCGATCATCCCCTCGGTCTGGGCCGTGAGGACGTCCAGCGGGTAGGGCTCCACCTCTGCAAAGGCGGCTGCCTGGAGCGCCAGGAGGCCCACTTGGGGACCGTTCCCGTGGGAGAGGACGAGCCGGTGGCGGCGGGCCACGGGGGCCAAGGCCTGGGCGGCCAGGCGGACGTTGGCCCGGTGAGCCTCGGCGGTGGGCGGCTCGCCCCGGCGAAGGAGGGCGTTGCCGCCCAGGGCCACCACCACGAGCCGCGAGCGCACGGGCTTCGGTTCGCCCCTTCCCCCAACTTCCCTCGTTGCCGCCGGCGGCCGCCGTCTGCCAGGATGAAGGGGTGGAGACCTCGCTCCAGGTAGCGGAGACCAACGCCCGCCTATTGGCGGAGCTGGATGCTCGTCTCCAGGAGCTCGGCCGCCGCCTCGATCGACTGGCCGAGAGCATGGGCCGCTGGGATAGGGAGGACGCTCCTGCCCCTGCCCCTGCGTCCGCGGCCGCCGGGACGGCTCCCGCCGGCCACGTCCTGTTCGTGCCCACCCCGGCCGGCTACGAGCTCATCCACCGCAGCGGCCCGCCGCCTCAGCCGGGCGAGACGGTGGCGCTGGAAGGACAGCCGTCCCGGTACCGGGTGGCCAAGGTCGGCCCCTCGCCGCTTCCCGGCGATCGGCGCCCCTGCGCCTACCTGGAGATCACCTGACGCGGACGCCGAAGTCGGCGGTGACGATGGTGACGGGCAGGCCGGAGAACACTCCCGGTGCCGCCGGGGCATGGACGGCAGCCAGGCCCACCTCCGACCACCTCGGGTCGAGGAGCACCCGTCGGTGGGGCCGGCTTTCCAGCCACAGCCGCACCGCCTGGGCGGGGCTCAGATCGGGCGACCGCCAGACGATGTTCTCTCCCACCGACCAGCGCCGGTAGCCCTGGGAGCGATACAGGCGCTCGATGCGCCGCCAGAAGGGGCTCCCCCCCGGCGACTGATGGGCGAAGAAGCCCTCCCTGGCCATGTCCAGGGAGTGGCTGCGGGCGGCGGCAGCGAGAGAGGAGGCCGGGCGGAGGGGTCGAGCGCCGTGGCGGAGGCGGACGGCGTTCACGTGGGCGACGATGGCCCGCTCGAGATCGGCCCGGACGCGGACGCCGCTGCGACTGCCGGCGCCCACTCCCACCGCCGGCACGGCCGGCAGGGCGAGAATGACGGCCGCCAGGAGGACACGGGCCCTGCTCGTCACGCCGCTCCCATCGGCCGCCGGGAAGGGGGCGGGAAGGGCAGACCCCCGACCGGGGTACCCGATAGGGGGGTGGAGTCCCTAGGCGATATCGCGCAGGGCTTGGGCCTGACCGGGCTCGGCCGGGGCGCCGAGCTCGACCCGGGGGCCGAAGGGATGGGCGAAGCAGAAGCGGATGACGGCGTCCTCGGTCTTCCGGTCGAGGGGGTCGAGGTGGACCCCCACCCGGGCGGCTCCACCCTTGCCCTCTACCGACGTCACCACCGTCCCCTCCACCGTCACCCGGTCGCCGTCCAGCCGCAGCTGCGCCCGCACCCGCTGGCCGGGGCGAAGGGGACTGGAGACGTCCATGCCCAAGCCGAAGGGGTTGAGGTCGACGATGGTCCCCCGCCGAAGCTCCCTTCGGTCGCCGTCCACGCTGTACAGGGCGGCCAGCCGGGCGGGGAAGCGGTGGGCCCGGCGGCGGTGGCGTACCCGCGCCGCCCACAGGGCCGTCCAGCCGAGAAGCCCAGCCGACACGGCGCTCCAGAGCACGGTGACGGCGAAGGCAAACGGTGTCAGCTGTCCGGGCAGGTCGACGGCCTGGGCCACGGCCTGGTAGGCGATGGCGCAGGCGGTGAGGACGAGCACGGCCAGCTGGAGACGAAGAGCGGCGAGAGGGGAGACACCCCGCGCCTGGGAGCCCTTGGGGGTGACCTTGAAGGCCACCCGGGAGCGGGCAAGCAAGGCCGCCGCCGCCGCTGAGTAGGTGCTCATCCGCACCAAGGAGAAGCGCTCGCTCTCCAGGAAGCGGAAGCGGCCCAAAGCCAGGGCGCGGGTGGCGAGGGGCACGAGCACGAGCTGGGGCAGGAAGAGAGTGAGGTAGAGGGGAGGATCGGCCGCCAGCGGGTAGACGCCGGTGAAGAGGGCGAGAGGCGGCACGAGCGAGGCGAGCAGGCGCTGCGGCCCTTCCAGGTAGTGGGAGACCGAGGCGAAGTAGTGCAGCCGTTGCCTCCAGGTGAGCCCGTGGGCGAGGAGCGGGTTGTCCTTGCGCAGGAGCTGGAAGCAGCCCCGCGCCCACCGCCCCCGCTGGGTGAGGAAGGCGCTCACCTCCTCCGGCGCCAGGCCCACTGCCAGCACCTCGTGGTGGTAGACGCTCCGCCACCCCGCCTGGTGGAGCTTCATAGCCGTGTGGGTGTCCTCCACCACCGTGTCCGTGGCCACGCCGCCCACGGACAAGAGGGCCGAGCGTCGCAGCACGGCCGAGCTCCCGCACCAGAAGGCCGCGTTGTGGCGATCCTTGCCCCGGCAGATGACGTCGTAGAAGAGGCTCTGCTCGTTCCGCAGGGGATCGTCGGCTCGGCGGGGATGCTGGAAGCTCCTGTTGAAGAAGGCCTGGGGCGACTGGACGAAGGCCACCCGGGGATCGGCGAAGTAGCCGAGGGTGCGCTCGAGGAAGTGGGGGAAGGGGACATGGTCGGCGTCCAGCACCAGCAGGAGCTCGGCCTCCACCTTGTCGAGGGCGTAGTTCAGGTTTCCCGCCTTGGCGTGGAGCCGCGGCGCCGGCCGAGTGAGGTAGCGGATGCCGAGCTCGGCGGCCATCTCGCGCGCCCAGTCGCGGTCGCCGTCGTCGAGAAGCCACACCTCAGGCGGCGGCTGGTGGCGGACGGCAAGGGCGCCGAGGAGAGTGGCCCGGAGGATGTCGGGAGGCTCGTTGTAGGTCGGTACGAGGATGGCTACCCGCGCCCCCGCCGGGGCCGGGGGCGGCCGGCGGCAGGTCAGCCGCCAGGTAGAGAAGACGAACAGGGCGGCCGAGATGAGCGCCCAGGTCTCGGCGGCAATGAGGGGTAGGCCGAGCCAGAGGGTCTGCCAGCGCAGGGTGAAGCCGTACCGCCAGGCGAGGTAGGCGGCGCCGGCGGCGAGGGCGACGAGGGCAAGGGCCTGCCGCCCCCGCTGGGGAGGGTCGAGCGTGGGCCCGTCCACGCCCAAGACCATCGGCCCGGCTGTCCCGAAGCGCGTACCCCGTTCGAGGGATGGCCGGGGAGGAAGGCCGATATGCTCGGCCCGTGGCCGGCCACGGCATCCTCATCGCCACCGACGGCTCTCCCGCCGCCGCCCGGGCGGTCGAGGTGGGGCTGGAGATCGCCGCCGCCCGCGGGGTGGAGGTGGTACTCGTCCACTTCAGCCCCACGGCCGGGCCCCTGTTCGAGGCCGATCCCATGCACGGCCCCAGCCAGGAGACGATCGAGGCCGCCGACCCGGTTCTGCGGGCGGCGGCCGAGGCTGCCCGAGCTCGGGGCGTCCCCGCCCGGCTGGAGATCGCCGACGAGCGGGGCACCGACAACATCGCCGCCGCCATCGTGGGTATGGCCGAGGGGCTGGGCGCCGGCCTCATCGTGGTCGGCACCCGGGGCCGCGGCGCCCTGGCCAGCGCCCTCCTCGGCAGCGTGGCTCGGGGCGTGCTCGAGCTGGCCGAGGTGCCGGTGGTGGTGGTGCACGCCGGCGGACGCCCCTAGCGCCCCCGTCTCGCCCAGGGGCGACGAGGGCCGGCGGGCAGGGCGCGCCGGGGAGAGCCGGTCGCGGTAGGCTGGCTGCGTGGCTCGAGCCGTCGTCGTGTCGGCAGTACGGACACCCTTCGGGCGGTTGGGCGGCGCTCTCGCCGACCGGTCGGCTACCGAGCTCGGCGCCGTGGCTATCCGGGCTGCCCTCGACCGAGCCGGCCTGGCCGGCGAGGAGGTGGACTACGTCATCATGGGCCAAGTGCTCCAGGGGGGAGCCGGTCAGGCCCCCGCCCGGCAGGCCGCCGTCGGGGCCGGCGTGCCCAAGGAGGTTCCTGCCGACACGGTGAACAAGGTGTGCGCCTCCAGCGTCCGGGCGGTAGAGATCGCCGACGCCATGATCCGGGCCGGCGACGCCCAGGTGGTGGTGGCCGGGGGCATGGAGTCCATGTCCAACGCGCCGTACGCCCTGAAGAGGGCTCGCTTCGGCTACCGCATGGGGAACGGGGATCTCGTCGACCTCATGATCCACGACGGCCTCGTCTCCACCTTCGACGGCCGCCACATGGTCGAGCAGGCCTCCCTCGTCGCCCGGACGCTCGGCATCAGCCGGGAGGAGCAGGATGCCTGGGCCCTTCGCTCCCACCAGCGGGCGGTGCGGGCCATCGACCAGGGGCTGCTCGCCGACGAGCTGGTGGCGGTGGGCGACGTGACGGTGGACGAGGGGCCGAGGCGGGACACCTCGCTGGAGAAGCTGGCCGCCCTCAAGCCCGTGCTCGACCCGGAGGGGACGACCACGGCCGGGAACGCCCCCGGCGTCAACGACGGCGCCGGCGCCCTGGTCCTCTGCTCGGACGAGCTGGCCCGCCGGCGGGGGCTGGAGGTGCTGGCCACCATCGTCACCCAGGCCTGGGTGGCGGACGAGTTCGCCTTCCTCGCCCGTACCCCGGGCAGCGCGGGCAATGTGGCCCTCCGCCGGGCGGGCAAGACCATCGGCGACGTGGCCCGGGTGGAGGTGAACGAGGCCTTCTGCTCGGTGGCCATCCACTCTACCCGGATGCTCGGCGCCGATCCCGAGCGGGTGAACGTGAACGGGGGAGCGGTGGCCCTCGGCCATCCCATCGGCGCCTCGGGAGCCCGCATTCTGGCCACCTTGATCCACGAGCTCCGTCGCTGCGGGGGCGGCTTGGGGCTGGCCGCCATCTGCTCCGGCGGCGGCCAAGGGGACGCCATTCTCCTCGAGGTCTAGGGTGCGCTTCCCGCACGTTCTCGTCGTCGGCGCCGGCCAGATGGGATCCGGCATCGCCCAGGTGGTGGCCGCCTCCGGACGCCGGGTATCGCTCTACGACTCGGCGCCGGGGGCGGTGGAGCGCGGGCTGGAGACCATGCGCCGCAGCCTGACCAAGCTGGCCGACAAAGGGGGCCCCGACCCCGACCAGGTGCTGGCCCGGGTCGAGCCCGCCGCCGGCTTGGTGGAGGCCGATCTCATGATCGAGGCGGTGGTGGAGGACGCGCGGGTGAAGGAGGAGGTCTTCCGCCAGGCGGACGCCGTCCTCCCCCCCCAGGCGGTGCTCGCCTCCAACACCTCCTCCATCCCCATTACCGGGCTGGCCGCCGCCACCGGCCGTCCCGACCGGGTCATCGGCATGCACTTCTTCAATCCGGTGCCCCTCATGGCCTTGGTCGAGGTGGTGCGGGGGCTGCACACGTCGGAGGAGACGGCGGCGGCCGTCGTCGAGCTGGCCCGCGAGCTGGGGAAGACGCCGGCGGAGGTGCGGGACTACCCGGGCTTCGTCGCCAACCGCATCCTCATGCCCCTCATCAACGAGGCCGCCTACGCTCTCATGGAGGGGGTGGCGGACGCCCAGGCCATCGACACCATCGCCCGCCTGGGCCTCAACCACCCCATGGGGCCGCTGGCGTTGGCCGACCTCATCGGGCTCGACACCTGCCTGGCCATCATGGAGGTGCTCCACCGCGACTTCGGCGATCCCAAGTACGCCCCCTGTCCTCTCCTGCGCCGCTACGTGGCGGCAGGAAGGTTGGGGAGAAAGAGCGGTGGCGGCTTCTACGAGTACGGAGGGGAAGGAGGGTGACCGCCGGCCGGCGCCGAGGGCCGGTGCGCCTGACCCGCATCTACACCCGCTCCGGCGATGCCGGGGAGACCAGCCTCGGGGACGGCACCCGGGTATCCAAGCTCGACCCCCGGATCGGAGCATTCGGGGCGGTGGACGAGGTGACCTCCCACATCGGCCTCGCCCTGGCCGCTCCCGACCTGCCCCGGGAGATCGGCGAGGTGCTGGAGCGCGTCCAGAACGAGCTCTTCGACTTGGGGGCGGACCTGTCCGTACCGCTCGAGCGGGGCGACCGGCTGCGCGTCAGCGAGGCTCTGGTGGAGCGGCTGGAGCAGGACTGCGACCGCCTGAACGCCGGCTTGGAGCCGCTGACGAGCTTCGTCCTCCCCGGGGGGTCGGAGGCGGCGGCCCGGCTGCACGTGGCCCGGGCCGTCTGCCGGCGGGCCGAGCGGGAGGCGTGGGCGGCGGCGCGGGAGGCGGCCGTCAACCCGCAGGCCCTCATCTACCTGAACCGCCTGTCCGACCTGCTGTTCATCGCCGCCCGCGTGGCCAACCGGGGGCGGCCGGAGCCCGTGTGGAGGCCTGGGAGCTCGCAGCCGCGGGCGTAGGCTCGTTCGTCGCCGGCTATCTGGGGGCCGCCTTGGGGCTCGTCCTCGGCACCCTCCGCCTGCCCCTGATCGTGCTCGTGTCGGGAAGCCCGAGCGCGGCCGCCGGCGCCAACATCGCCATCAGCGCCGCCGCCGCCGCCTCGGGGAGCCTCCGTCACGCCCGGGAGGGTCGGGTGGACTGGCGCATCGTCGCCTGGATGGCGCCGCCGTCGGCGGCCTGCTCGGAGGGGCGGTGCCCGAGCGCCTGCTCGTGGCCGGCATCGCCGCCGTCCTCGCCTGGAGCGGCATCGACCTCCTCCACCGTCCCTGGCGCGCCCGGCCCCGGCCGACGCCGCGGGTCGGCCCGGCGGCGGTGCTCGGCTTCCTCATCGGCCTGGTGGGGGGAGCGGTGGGGGTGATCCTGGGTACCCTGCGCGTCCCCGCCCTGCTGGCGGCGGTGGGGCTTCCGGCCCAGCGGGCGGTGGGCACCAACCTCGTGTGCGGCTTCCTCCTCGGGGTAGCCGGCTTCGGCGCCCACGCCGGCGGTGGGGACGGGCCTGGCCGGCGCCGTCCCCGGCGGCTGGCTGGGCGCCCGGGCGACGGGACGGCTGTCGGAGCACGCCCTGCGCCGAGCCCTGGGGGCGGCCCTGGTGGTGGTGGCGGCGGTGTTCGCCTTGGAGGCGGCGCGCTCCTAGCCTATCCCTATCCTGGAGCCCGTGCCGGCCACCGTCGATCGCCCGGTCCCCCGGCCGCTCGCCGCCGGCCGGTGGGGACTGATCGGCTCGGGAGCCGTGCTCGCCCTGGCCGTGGCAGCGGCCAACGCCATGAACGCCCTCTTCCAGTTCGCTTTGGCCCGGATCCTCGGTCCCGGGGAGTACGCCCTCCTGGCCGCCCTGTTTGCCGTCGTCCTCGTGGGGGCCGTGCCCCCCCTCGCCCTACAGGCCGCCACCGCCCGGGCCGTGGCCCGGCGGCTGGCAGACGGGGAGGAGGCGGCGGCGGGGGCGCTGCTCCGCGGCACCTTGCGGGCGGTGCTGGCCTGGACGGGGGTCCTGCTCGCCCTCACCGCCCTCCTCGCCCCGGTCGCGGCGGCCCTCGGCCTCCCCCGCCCCCTGCCCCTGACGGCCACCTCGGCCACGGTGGCCGTCGCCCTGAGCGTGCCGGTGGTGTTCGGGGGCTTGCAGGGGGCGGGACGATTCGCCGCCCTGTCGGCCGCCCACGTCTGCTTCGCCGGCACCCGGCTCGTGGTCGGCCTGTCCATCGGCCTGGCCGGCGGAGGAGTGGGGGCGGTGATGCTGGGGGTGGCGGCGGCTACGGCGGTGACGGCGGCGGTGACCGTGATCCCCCTCCTGCCCCTGCTGCGGCGCTCCGGCCGCGGGCGTCCCCTCCCCCTGGCCACCCGCTTCAACGCCGGGGCGGCGCTGGGCCTGACGGCCCTGGCCGCCCTGACGAGCAGCGACCTGGTGGCGGCCAAGCTCGCCCTCGGCAGCCCCTTGGCCGGCCACTACGCCGCCGCCTCGGTGGGCGCCCGGGCCCTGCTTCTCATCCCCATCGCCGTCACCACCGTCCTCTTCCCCCGGGTGGCCACCCTCGGCGACCGGGCCCGGGAGCGGCGCCACCTGCTGGCCGGGCTAGCGGCGGTGGGCGCCGTCGGGGCCCTCGCCACCGCCGTCCTCTGGGCCTTCGCCGGGCCGCTGCTGGAGCTGGCGTTCGGGCCCGACTACCGCCAAGGAGAGGCCTGGCTCGGACCCCTGAGCCTGGCCATGGCACTCTACGCTCTCGCCACCGTGTACCTCTACCATTACCTGTCCCTGGGCCGATCCCGATTCGGTCTCCTCCTCGTCGCCTTGCTGGCCGGCCAGGTAGCCGCCTTGGCCTCGTTCCACGGGCGGCCGGACGATCTCGTCGCCGTCCAGGTCGCCTCCGCCGCCGTGTCCCTTCTTGCCTGCGAGGTCTGGCACCTCCTCGCTCACCGATGAGCGCCGCCGGCCGCACGCCCTTTCCCCGGCCCTCCCTCCGCTACCGGCGGCTGGGCGGCGGCTACCGGCGGGAGGATGTGGAGGCGGCGCTGGAGCAGCTCCTCGCCACCCTGCGGCGTCTCGACCTCGACCTGGCCGAGCTTCGGGCGCGGGCGACCCAGCTGGAGGAGGAGCTACGGAGCGCCCGGGCCGAGCTGGAGGCCTATCGGGCCCGCGAGACCCAGATCGCCGACACCCTGCGCCGGGCCGAGGAGGCGCTAGAGCGGGCCCGCAGCCTGGCCGGGGAAGCGGCGGCGAAAGACCCGCCCGTACAATAGGTCGGTCGTGGCCACCACCGAGGACGGGCGCCGGCTGGACGCCACCGCCGCCTGGCGGCGCCGCGCGTACGAGCCGGCTCCCGAGCGCTCCGACGCTCTCTTTGCCACCCTGTCCGGCCTCCCGGTGGAGCCCCTGTACTCGCCGGACACGGTGGAGGTGGACTATGAGCGCGACCTCGGCTTTCCCGGCGAGTACCCCTTCACCCGAGGGGTGTACCCGTCCATGTACCGGGGCCGCCTGTGGACCATGCGCCAGTTCGCCGGCTTCGGGACGGCGGAGGAGACGAACGCCCGCTTCCGCTACCTCCTCGACCACGGCCAGACGGGCCTGTCGGTGGCCTTCGACATGCCTACCCTCATGGGCTACGACTCCGATCATCCCCGGTCGGCCGGCGAGGTGGGCCGGGAGGGGGTAGCGGTGGACTCGGTGGACGACCTGGCCGTCCTCTTTGCCGGCATCCCCCTGGACGGGGTATCCACGTCCATGACCATCAGCGGCCCGGCGGCGGTGCTGGTCGCCTTCTACGCCTGTCTGGCCGAGGAGAAGGGGGTGGTCTGGTCCCAGCTCCGGGGGACGGCCCAGACGGACATCCTCAAGGAGTACATCGCCCAGAAGGAGTGGCTGTTTCCGCCCGGCCCGTCCATGCGGCTGGTGGTGGATCTCATCGAGTGGTGCTCGCGGGAGATGCCCCTCTTCCACCCCATCTCCATCTCCGGCTACCACATCCGGGAGGCGGGCTCGACCGCCGCCCAGGAGCTTGCCTTCACCCTCAAGAACGGCTTCACCTATGTGGAGGCGTGCCTGGCACGGGGGCTCGACGTGGATGCCTTCGCTCCCCGGCTGTCCTTCTTCTTCAACGCCCACATCGACTTCTTCGAGGAGATCGCCAAGTACCGGGCGGCGCGGCGGATCTGGGCCAGGGAGATGCGCCAGCGGTACGGGGCGAGGAACCCGCGCTCCTGGCTGCTCCGCTTCCACACCCAGACGGCGGGGGTGTCGTTGACCGCCCAGCAGCCGGAGGTGAACATCGTCCGCACGGCCATCGAGGCTCTGGCGGCGGTGCTGGGCGGCACCCAGTCCCTGCACACCAACGCCTTCGACGAGGCCCTGGCCCTGCCCACCGAGGAGGCGGCGAGGATCGCGCTTCGCACCCAGCAGGTGATCGCCCACGAGACGGGGGTAACGAGCACCATCGATCCTTTGGGCGGCTCCTGGTTCCTGGAGGACCTCACCAACCGGCTGGAGGAAGAAGCCTACGCCTACTTCCGCCGCATCGACGAGCTGGGGGGGATGGTGGCGGCCATCGAGCAGAGCTTTCCCCAGCGGGAGATCGCCGAAGCCTCCTTCCGCTACCAGTCGGAGGTGGAAGCCGGCCGGCGAATCGTGGTCGGTGTCAACCGCTACCAGCTGGAGGAGGAGCGGCCGGTGGAGATCCTCCGCATCGACCCCGCCCTGGAGCGAAAGCAGATCGAGCGGCTGCGCGCCCTCCGCGCCCGCCGCGACCAAGCCTCCGCCCAGCGGGCTCTGGCCCGGCTCGAGCAGGCCGCCCGCCGCGAGGACGAGAACCTCATGCCCGCTCTCGTCTCCTGCGCCCGCGCCCGGGCCACTCTGGGGGAGATCTGCGACGCCCTGCGCCGGGTGTGGGGGACGTGGCGGGAGACCCCCGTCTTCTGATCTGGGGCCCGTAGGCGGAGGGCCCGCTCAGGGAAGGGGCGCCGGCTCCCCGGGAGCAGCAGCCAGGTAGCGGTCGGCCCGGCCGACGGCGGTGAGGAGCCCGAACAGGGCGGCGATGGCCATGGAGGCGAGGCCGATGAGGGCGAACACGAGCTGGACGCTCGTCGCCTCGATGGCCCAGCCGCCGACGGCGGTGCCCACGGGGATGGCGGAGAAGGCCATGACCCCGGCCACCGCCACCACCCGCCCGAGCAGGTCGGGCGGGGTGATGAGCTGGCGCAGGCTCATGGTGTTGATCATCACGAAGACTCCCAGCCCCGAGCTGGCCGCCCACAGCACGAGCCCTACTGGGTAGGAGCGGGCGAGGGCCAGGCCGACGAGGACGGCGCCGTTGGCGATGAGGGCCCCCACCACCGCCCGGCTGAAGGAGAGGTGCCGCCGCAGCCTGCCCGCGGCCAGGCCGAGGACGACCACGCCGGCGCTGCCGGCGGCAAACAGGACCCCCACCTGGGCGTCGCTGGCCGCCAGCCGCTCCTTGGCCAGGAGGACGATCTGACCCCAGGTGGTGCTGACGAAGAAGTTGACCAACATGATCATGAGCGACAGGTTGCGGAGGACGGGATGGCGAAAGACGAAGGCCAGGCCCTCCCCGGCCTCGCGGAGAACGTGCCTACGCTTCCTCTGCTCGGGCCCGAAGCCGGTCGTCACCGCCCGCAGGGCGGCGGCAGACAGGAGGAAGGAGACGGCGTCGGCGAGCAAGAGGTCGGGGACGGGGAGTCCCGCTCCCACCAGCGCCGCCGCCAGCATGGGCCCCGCCACCTGGGCGGCGTTGTAGCTCGCCTGGAGGCGGCCGTTAGCGGTAACCAGGCGCTCCCGTCCCACCAGGTAGGGGAGGGCGGCGAACTCGGCCGACTGGAAGGGGATGGTGAGGGTGGAGACGAGGAAGGCGCCGGCGTACAGCCAGCCGACGGATAGGGCGTCCAGCCAGGAGAGGAGGGGTACCGAGGCCAGCACCGCCGCCCGGGCGACGTCGCAGCCGACCATGAGCCTCTTGCGGTCGACCCGGTCGGCCACGGCGCCGAGGAGGAGGCCGAGCAGGGGGAAGGGGGCATACCAGGCGGCCATACCCAGGCCGAGGCTGACCGGGGAGCCGGTGAGCTGGTAGACGAGGAGGGGGAAGGCGAAGAAGGTAAACGAGCTTCCCAGGTTGGAGACGGTCTGGCCGGCGAAGAAGACCCAGAAATCGCGCCCGCTGGCGGCGGCCGCCGGCGGAGCGCTAGCCCGGGCTGTCACGGCCGTGCCGCCCTCGGGGAGCGAGGGGCATCACACCTCCACCACCATGCCGTCGGCGGCCAGCTCCAGCCCCACGGGCACGGGTAGCTCGCACGGGCGGTGGGTGAGGAGAAGCCGCCGAGCCCCGGACGCCTGGAAGGCGGCCACCGCCTCCTCGGCCGACAGGTGCCCCCGGGGGCTCCCGTCCAGCTCTCCCCGCTCCAGGGTGGCCTCGCACAGGAAGAGGTCGGCGCCACGGGCGAGCTCGACCAGGCGCGGGCTGGGGCCGGTGTCGCCCGAGTAGACGAGGGAGCGGCTGCCGTCGGACACCCGCAGCCCGTACGTCCCAAGGGCGTAGTGGGGGAGGCCGAGGGCGGTCACCTCCAGCCCGGCGGCGGTGGGAAAGGGGACCTCCTCCTCGTAGTCGCGGACGAGGAAGGAGGTCTCGAACATGTCCTCCCGGCCCAGGCGGAGGCCGAACTCTCGGATCCGCTCCCTGCCCTGGGGAGGGAGCCAGAGCTCCGGCTGCCTTCGCTGGCGGCCGGGGCCGACCGTGTTTCCCCACGCCCAGGGCACGAGGTCGCCCCAGTGGTCGAGGTGCCAGTGGGTGATGACGATGGCGTCCACCTGCGGCCAGCCGCCGCTCATGGCCCGTAGCCGGGCAAGCACTCCCGGCCCGCAATCGAGGAGGAGCCGCCCCCGGCCCTCCACCAGGTAGCCGGAGTGGGCTCCGCCCGGGTTGGGCCAGGCGGGGCTCGATCCGACCACGATGAGCCTCACCCCCCTATACTGCCGCCCGGTGTCGACGACCATTCGGGTGGTGATCGCCAAGCCCGGCCTGGACGGCCACGACCGGGGGGCCAAGGTCATCGCCAGGGCCCTCCGCGACGCCGGCATGGAGGTCATCTACACCGGGCTGCACCAGACCCCCGAGCAGATCGTGGAGACCGCCATCCAGGAGGATGCCGACGCCGTGGGCATCTCCATCCTGTCCGGGGCGCACATGACCCTCGTCCCCCGCATCCTCGACCTCCTGCGCGAGAACGGGGCCGAGGACGTGCTGGTGGTGGTGGGCGGCACCATCCCGGCCGACGACGCCGAGGAGCTGAAGCGGATGGGGGTGGCCGAGGTGTTCACGCCGGGAGCATCTACGAGCGCCATCGTCGACTTCCTCCGCCGCAGGCTGGCGCCGGCGTGATCCGCCTCGACCGGCAGGAGGCAGTGGCGGTCGTCACCATCGACCGGCCGGAGACGCTCAACGCCCTCAACCGGGCCGTCCTCACCGACCTCCACCATCGCCTCGACGAGCTGGCCCGGGACGACACGGTGCGCGTCCTCGTTCTCACCGGAGCCGGCGAGCGGGCCTTCGCCGCCGGCGCCGACATCGAGGAGATGGCCGCCATGGACGTGGCCCAGGCCCGGGCCTGGGGCGAGCTCGGCCAGCGGGTGGCCTCGCTCATCGAGACCATGCCCAAGCCGGCCATCGCCGCCGTCAACGGCTTCGCCCTGGGGGGCGGATGCGAGCTGGCCCTGGCCTGCGACATCCGCTACGCCTCCACCGCCGCCCGGCTGGGCCAGCCCGAGGTGGGCATCGGCATCATCCCCGGCTGGGGGGGAACGCAGCGGCTGGCACGGGTGGTGGGGCTGGGAGCGGCCAAGGAGCTCGTCCTCAGCGGCCGCATGGTGGAGGCCGACGAGGCTCTTCGGCTGGGCCTGGTCAGCGCCGTCTTCCCGCCCGCCGAGCTCATGCCCAAGACCCTGGAGCTGGCCCGGGAGCTGGCCGGAAAGAGCGCCCTTGCCCTGGCCGCCGCCAAGCGGATGCTGAACCGAGCCCTTCAGGGCTCCCTCGACGCCGGCCTGGCCGACGAGGCGGCCGCCTTCGCCGAGCTGTTCGGCAGCGAGGGCCAGAGGGAGGGAATGGCGGCGTTCCTGGAGCGGCGCCGGCCGCGGCCCGGGGGGCGCTAGGGAGGGCCGGCCGGAGCCGGCGCCAGCCGAGCTACCGCCAGGGCGCCCGGGCGTCCCAGGGCGGCCCGCAGGGTAGCCGGCTGGGGGTCGGTGAGGACGATCACCCGCTGCCCGGTCAGGGCCGACGCGGCGGGGGCGGAGCCACCGTCCCGTCCCGCGTCGACGACGGCCGTGGCCGGCAGGGCGAGGATCAGCCGCCGCCGGGGAAGGGCGACGGCTCCGGACGGGAACACCCGCACGAGGGAGGCGCGGAGGGTGATGGCGGCGGCTCCCACCCGCACCAGCGTCCCGGCTAGGGCCAGAGACACGGTCCGGGCGGAAGAGACGGGAAAGAGGAGCCGCTCTGCCCGCTGGAGGAAGGGGAAGGGGTCGACGGCGGCCCCGTTCCCGGGGTGGATCTCGAAGTGGAGGTGGGGCTGGCCGCCGTCGGCGTCGCCCGAGTCCCCCACCAGCCCCACCGCCTGGCCGGCCTCCACCCGGTCGCCGTCGTCGAGGCCGGAGGCGTACGCCACTCCGGAGACGCAGCGGCCGCGGTTGTCGTTGCCCCGGCCGAGGTCGTTGTTGAGATGGACGTACAGGTAGGTGGTGCCGCTGTCGCCGCTCAGGTAGAGCATGCAGCCGGCCGCCGGCGAGCGCGTCCACAGCCGCACCGTGCCTGCCTCCACCGCCACCGCCACCGCCCGCCGGGGGGCGGCGATGTCGATGCCGGCGTGGCGTCCCTGGGGGCGGGGACGGCCGAAATCGTGGCCGTACGCGGCCGGCCCGATGACGGGGAAGAGGAGCCGCGGCCTTCCTGCCTGCGGCGGCGCTGCCCCTGCCCAGGTAACGCCGGCGGCGAGGAGGAGGGCGGCCAGGGCGAGCGGTCGGCTGGACGTGGCGAGGATGGTCATGGTCGGTGGCGGCGAGCGGGGGGCGCCTTCCTCGCCCGCTCCTTCCCCATCGGCTGGCCGGGGGACGGGCGTTAGAGTCTCTGTACCGACCATGAAGATCGCCGTCTGCGTCAAGCAGGTGCCGGGCGCCGGCGCGCCGCGGCGAATCGACCCCGAGACCCGGCGCCTCGATCGGTCGGTGGAGGCCGAGCTCAACCCCTTCGACCTCAACGCCATCGAGGAGGCGCTGCGCATCGTCGAGAGCCGGGGCGAGGGGGAGATCGTGCTCGTCTCCATGGGGCCCGAGCGGGCGGCGGAGGCCCTGCGCAAGGGGCTGGCCATGGGTGCCCACCGAGCTCTCCTCGTGACCGACGAGCGGGCGGCGGGGTCGGACCTGGTCGCCACCAGCCTCGTCCTGGCTCGGCCCCTGGAGCGGGAGCGCCCCGACCTCGTCCTCTTCGGCCAGCAGGCGGGGGACTCGGACGGAGCCCTGCTGTGGGCGGCGGTGGCCGACAGGCTGCGGCTTCCTTGCCTATCCCAGGTCTCCGAGCTGGCCGTGACCGAGGGGAGGATTACCGCCAAGCGTCAGACCGAGCTCGGCTACGACCGCCTGGAAGCGCCGCTTCCGGCGGTGGTGGCCGTGTCCGATGCCATCAACGAGCCCCGCTACCCCTCCCTCAAGGGGATCATGGGGGCTAAGAAGAAGCCGCAGGAGACGGTGACCCTGGCCGAGCTCGGGATCGACCCCTCCCTGGCCGGCGAGGCCGGCTCCAAGACCGAGGTGTACGCCCTCCACCCGCCGCCCCCGCGGGGGGCCTCGGTCCGTATCGAGGACGACGGTACGGCGGCGGAGCGGATCGTCGCCTTCCTGGCCGAGAGGAAGCTGTTGTGAGATCGCTGGTCTTCCTCGAGCACCACGACGGCCAGCCCGTCAAGGGAGCTCTGGCGGCCGTGTCCAAGGCTGCCTCCCTGGGACAGGCGGCGGCTGTGGCCGTGGGCGCCGGGGCGCGGGAGGCGGTGGCGAGAGCGGCCGCCTTCGGCGCCGGCAGCGGCTACGTGGCCGAGGGGCCGGCTCTCGACAGCCCCCTCCCCCAGCCCCGGGTGGACGTGCTCGCCGCCCTCGTCCGGGACGGCGGCTTCGATGCCGTCCTCTTCGCCCAGTCGGTGCTGGCGGCGGACGTGGCGGCCGGCCTGGCCGCCCGCCTAGAGGCGGGGCTGAACTGGGATCTGGTCGACCTGCGCCTGGAGGAGGACCGTCTGGTCGGCACCCGGCCGGCCCTGGGCGACTCGGTGTACGTGGATGTGGGCTGGCGATCGCGGCCCGCCCTCGCCCTCTTCCGCTCGGGGGCGTTGGAGCCGGTCGAGACGGGCGGGGAGGCCGACATCGAGGAGGTGAGCGCGGCCTTGCAGCCCTTCTCCACCGCCGCCGTCCTGGTGGAGCGAGCCTCGGCCGAGGAGGCGGGCCCCTCCATCGAGGACGCCGACGTCATCGTCGCCGGCGGCCGAGGCGTGGGCGGACCGGAGGGGTTCCGCCCGCTGGAGGAGCTGGCCCGGGCCCTGGGCGGGGCGGTGGCCGCTACCCGGGCGGTGGTGGACGCCGGCTGGTACCCCTACTCGGCCCAGGTCGGCCAGACGGGCAAGACGGTGGCCCCCCGGCTGTACATCGCCTGCGGCATCTCCGGCGCCATCCAGCACAAGGTGGGCATGCAGGGCTCGGGCACCATCGTGGCCATCAACAAGGACCCCAACGCCCCCATCTTCGAGTTCTGCGACCTGGGGGTGGTGGGCGACGTGGGCCGGATCGTCCCCCAGCTGACCGAGCTCGTGCGGGCCCGCAAGAGTGGCTAGGCCGAGCGACTACCCTCCGCCCTGGTCGCCGGCCGAGGCGGTGGCCGAGCCCACCGACCCGCCCGAGGAGCGGATCGAGGTGGGGGTGGTGGTGGTGGGCGCCGGGCCGGCCGGCCTGGCCTGCGCCATCCGCCTCGGCCACCTGCTCCAGGGAGCGCCGGAGGTCGCCGAGCGTCTGGGCGAGGTGCCGGTGGCGGTGGTCGACAAGGGCGCCAAGCCGGGGGCGCACCTTCTGTCGGGGGCGGTGGTCAACCCGGTCTCCCTGCGCCGGCTCTTCGCCGGCCGCCGCCGCACCCAGGACATGCCCTTCTTCGGCCGCGTGGAGCAGGAGGCCGTGTACGTGCTCACGCCTCGCCGGGCGGTGCGGGTGCCGACGCCGCCGCCCATGCGCAACCACGGCAACTACGTGGCCTCCCTGGCCCGCCTGGGCCGGTGGCTGGCGGAGGAGGCAGAGGCGGCGGGGGTCACCGTGCTCCCGGAGACGGCGGCCGAGAAGCTCCTCGTCGCCCACGGCCGGGTGGTGGGAGTGCGCACCGGCGACCGCGGCCGGGGGAGGGACGGGCAGCCCCTGGCCACCTTCGAGCCGGGGAGCGACGTGGTCGCCCAGGCTACCGTCCTGGCCGAGGGTACCCAGGGCTACCTCACCGCCGCCGCCGTGGAGCGGTTCGGGCTGACCGGCCACAGCCCCCAGGTCTACGCCCTCGGCGTCAAGGAGGTGTGGAAGGTGGCCCGTCCCCTCGACCGGGTCGTCCACACCCTGGGCTGGCCCCTGCGGCCCCAGGCCCGCTACCGCGAGTTCGGCGGCTCCTTCGTCTACCCCATGGGAGAGGACATGGTGACGGTGGGAATGGTGGTGGGGCTGGACTACCGAGATGTCGAGCTCTCCGTCCACGACCTCCTCCAGGAGCTGAAGACCCACCCCCTCCTGCGCCGCATCCTGGACGGAGGCGAGCGCGTGGCCTGGGGAGCCAAGACCATTCCCGAGGGCGGCTTCTACGCCCTGCCCCGGCCGCTCCACGCCCCCGGCCTCGTCATCTGCGGCGACGCCGCCGGCATGGTCAACGTGCCGGCTCTGAAGGGCATCCACTACGCCGTGGAGTCGGGCATCCTGGCCGCCGACGCCATCTTCGCCGCTCTCCAGCCGGGAGAGGCCGTCGGGCGGCCGGGCGCTCTCGCCCGCTACGACGAGGCGGTGCGGGGGAGCTTCATCTGGCGCGACCTGTGGCGGGTGCGGAACGTGCGCCAGGCCTTCGGGCGGGGCCTGCTCGTGGGCTCGGCGGTGGCGGCGGCGGCCACGGTCAGCGGCGGCCGTCTACCGCCCGGCCGCATCCCCACCGAGCTCGACGCCTCCCACGAGCTCGTCCGCACCGGCCGGGCCCGCCGCTACCCCGCCCCCGACGGCAAGCTCGTGTTCGACAAGCTCTCCTCCGTCTACCTGAGCGGCAACCGCACCCGGGACGACGCTCCCAACCACCTGCGCGTCCAGACGCTCGTGCCCCGGGAGGTGGCCGAGCTCTGGGCCCACATGTGTCCGGCCCAGGTGTACGAGCCGGGCGGGGAGGACGCCGGCAAGGTGGAGGTGCGGGTGACGCCTTCCAACTGCGTCCAGTGCGGCGCCATCACGGCCAAGGGGGGCCGACTGACGCCGGCCGAGGGGGGCTCGGGCCCCGAGTACTCCCTCACGTGAAGAAGGGCAGGAGCGGCCTCCCGCCCGGCCGGGGCCCAGCCGCGCCTGGGCCGGTGGGGAGCGCCGGCCGCCGCCGCCAGCGCTGGGGAAGCTCGTGATCGGCCTCGAGCAGGTGGTGACCGCCCGGCGGGCCGTGGCCGGCAAGGTGCACCGGACGCCCATCCTCACGTCGCGGTCGCTGAGCGAGAAGATCGGCGCCCGCGTCCTCCTCAAGGCCGAGCTGTTCCAGAAGACGGGCTCGTTCAAGCCGCGGGGGATGGTGGCCAAGCTCGCCTCCCTGTCGGCCGAGGAGCGGGCTGGCGGCGTCGTCACCTGGTCGGCCGGGAACGCCGCCCAGGGGCTGGCCTACGCTGCCGCCCTGGAGGGAGTGCCCTGCCGGGTGTTCATGTGGAGGGGCGCCAACCCGGCCAAGGCGGAGGCTGCCCGGGCGTACGGAGCCGAGGTCGATCTGGAGGCGGAGGACGCCTCCGCCGCCGAGGGGAGGCTGCTCTCGTACGTCGAGGAGACGGGGGCCGTCTTCTGCCATCCCTTCGACGACCCCCTGCTCCAGGCAGGGCACGGCTCCCTCGGTCTGGAGATCGTCGAGGACGTGCCCGAGGTCGACGTGGTGGTGGTGCCGGTAGGGGGTGGGGGCCTCATCGCCGGGGTGGCGGCC
>FWPU01004257.1_pt1 | contig 33671 bp, 27 predicted proteins | sample 2228361 | NCBI WGS metagenome assembly FWPU01 (sample SAMEA103939777, study PRJEB20133) | metagenome
CATCCTTTATCAGCAGAAAAAATAGTCTTTCTTATAGCAACTGAAATGAATGAGCGTTATGAGAACCGCTCTTTAAGAGGCTTTTCTGAAATAAAAGAGGAGCTTCTTTTCATCAGGAGGATGAAATAGGGAAAAAGAAAAAAAGGAGCAGAGATAAAAAAGGTGACACAAAATTGTTGACAGTACCATAGCTTCCCCTTTTCAGATAGATTTTTATTTGAGGCAACGAAAAAATTTGGCATAGATTTTTGGTGAGGCAATTCGTTCTATTGAAGTTTAGCTGCACATTTAATAAAATCTTAATTGTCCTTCCAAGCAGTGTCGGAGTGGCGGAACTGGCAGACGCGCTGTCTTGAGGGGGCAGTGCTCGTAAGGGCGTGCGGGTTCAAATCCCGCCTCCGACACCAACTCACTGATTCCCCTCTCTCACTCTCACTATAAGACCGGGAATAAATTGCATCTGATAAGAGAGGAGTTGAGCTTGATGAGAAACAAAAAACATGTGGCAGGGGAGAACGGTCACTGATTGCTTTGGTCACTATGCTCCCCACCTCAACCTATTTACTTCCCCGGAAAATAGCAAGCTACAAAATGACCGCTTTTATGTTCCAAAAGTTCAGGTTCCTTTTCCCGACATATACTCCGTACTTTCCAGCAACGAGTATGGAAACGGCAAGCAGGTGGAGGAGAGATAGGGCTAGGGATATCCCATTTTAAAATAATTCTCTGCCGCTTTTTCTCCTTCTCCGGATCAGGAATGGGAACGGCAGAGAGAAGAGCTTGAGCATAAGGATGAAGTGGCTCCTCGTAAATGCTCTTGCTCTGAGCAATTTCCACAATTTTACCTAAATACATCACGGCTACCCTGTCGCTGATATGTCTCACTACACTTAAGTCATGAGAAATGAAGAGATAAGAAAGGTTAAACTTCTCCCTCAAATCGATTAAAAGATTTAAGATTTGCGCTTGAATGGAGACATCAAGAGCAGAAACTGGCTCATCACAAACGATTATTTCAGGTTTAAGCGCTAAAGCTCGAGCGATGCCGATTCTCTGTCTCTGCCCACCAGAGAATTCATGGGGAAATCTCCGCCTATGCTCAGGGTTTAAACCCACTAAATCTAAAAGTTCTTCCACTCTCTCCTGCCGTTCTGCAGGGGAAAGCTCACCGTGGATGAGAAAGGGTTCCGAAATAATCTGCTCTACAGTGAAGCGGGGGTTGAGTGAAGCAAAAGGGTCTTGAAAAATAATCTGTGCCTTTCTTCTGAAGTTTTTCATTTTTTTTCTGTTGTATTTACGAATACTCTCCCCCCGATAGAGAATCTCTCCCTCGGTTGGCTCATATAACATTAGAATCGTCCTTCCAAGAGTTGTTTTGCCGCAGCCAGACTCCCCCACAAGACCTAAAGTTTCTCCCTCAAATAAACTCAAATTTACCCCATCTACAGCTCTTACCTTAGCTCCTTTGGGAACGAAAGAGAAACTCTTCTCTACGGGGAAATGCTTTTTTAATTTTTTCGCTTCAAGAAGAGGTTTCAAACCTTCGCTTCCTCCCCTGTAAACTTCAAAGCAAAATGACAGGAGGAAAAATGCCCCTCTTCCACCTCAATAAATCTGGGCTCCTTTTCTCTACAAATCTCCCTTGCGTATTCACAGCGCGGATGAAATGGACATCCAGAAGAAGGAGACAAAAGGGAGGGGGGTAACCCTTCTATTGACTTCAATCTATTCCTATCTTCATCAAGACGCGGAACGGAAGCTAAGAGACCCCAGGTATAAGGATGCCTCGAATGATAAAAAATGCTTTGAGCACTTCCTTTCTCCATTATTCTTCCTGCATACATTACCATTATCTGGTGCGAGATTTGCGCAATTACTCCCATATCATGAGTGATTAAAATAATTGAAGAGTTGTGTTCCTTTCTTAAGCGTTCAAGTAGCTCAAGTATCTGAGCTTGAATGGTCACATCAACAGCCGTGGTAGGCTCATCAGCTATTAAAATATCTGGATTGTTTGCCAAAGCCATTGCAATCATCACTCTCTGCCTCATCCCCCCGGAAAATTCGTGAGGATAGCGCGAGAAATTTTCTCTGGGATTAGGTATACCTACCTCGGAGAGGAGTCCTTCCGCTCTCTGCCGCGCTTTTTTCTTGCTAATCTTCTGGTGAGTGAGGATGCTTTCTATTAACTGATATCCAACTTTAAACACGGGATTTAAAGAAGTAAGAGGGTCTTGAAATATCATGGATATATTCTTCCCTCGAACTTTTCTCATCTTTTTTTCCTCAACTTCCAAAAGATTCCTTCCTTTAAAAACAACCTCTCCACCTATAATCTCTCCCGGCTCAGGAACTAATCTCATGATTGAAAGTGCGGTTACGCTTTTGCCACAGCCTGACTCTCCCACCACTCCCAGTATCTCTCCCTTTTTCAAAGAAAAGCTCACCCCGTTTACAGCTTTCACTACCCCCTCTTCAACATAAAAATATGTTTTTAAGTCTTTAACCGAAAGAATTTCCTCTTCCACTTCAATCTTCTAGATTTTCATTCTGGGATCGATAGCATCTCTAATTCCATTACCCAAAAGGACAAAGCCAAAAACAGCAATAAAAATCGCCAGTCCTGGATAGAAAGTCATCCAGGGAGCGGTTGAGATATAGTTTTGAGCATCAGATAACATCAATCCCCAGCTCGGATGAGGCGGCTGCACACCTATACCCAAGAAGGAGAGGCCTGCCTCTGCTAGAATCGCGTATCCAGCCCCTAAAGCGGCCATCACAATTATAGGAGCAATGCTGTTGGGGAGAATGTGCTTAAAACTAATCCGCCAGGCACTCGCTCCCATTGCCCTAGCAGCTAAAACAAATTCCTGCTCCCGAATGGAGAGAACAGTCCCTCTCATAACTCTGGCATACCACGCCCAGTTTAAGATACCTATGGCAATAAAGACATTTTGAAGCCCCGGACCCAATACACTCATTATGGCGATGGCAAAAAGGAGAAACGGAAAAGCATATGTGATATCGACCAGCCTCATAATTATGGCGTCGACAATACCTTTGAAAAATCCAGCTATTAAACCCAGAGCAATTCCGATACTCACCGCTATACCAACAGCTACAACTCCCACCTCTAGGGAAACGCGTGAACCCCAGATAATTCTGGACAAAATATCTCTACCTAAAAGGTCAGTCCCTAAAAGATGCTTTGAACTAGGGGGATGAAGTGATTCATCAAAACTGACTTTATAGGGGTCATAAGGAGAAATCCAGGGAGCAAAAATCGCCACCATGAGAAGTAGAGAAACAATAATGAGTCCCGCAACTCCCAACTTATTTCGCTTAAATCTTCTCCAAATTTCCTGAGTCGGGGTTCGAATCGCTTTTAACTCCAGTTTTTTCTTTTCAATCTCTATTTCCTCTTGCTCCATCAAGCTTCAACTCTAACTCTGGGGTCAAGAAAAGCATAAGTTAAATCTACTAAGTAATTAACGAAAACAAAGACTAAAGCTAAAAATAATGTCCCACCTAAAACTACTGGTATATCTCTCATTAAAATTGCTGTCCAAATTAAGCGGCCGATGCCCGGCCAAGCAAAAACTGTTTCTGTGAGAACTGCTCCTCCCATTAAAGCTCCCAAATCCAATCCAATCACTGTAACCACGGGAATTAAAGCATTCCGGAGGATATGGATGAAAGTCACCTTCCAGGGAGGAAGGCCTTTAGCTTTCGCCGTCATTACATAATCCATCCTATTAACTTCAAGCACACTCGACCTTGTCATTAAGGCCACGAGAGAAGTCGAAGCAGATGCAAGCGTAATAGCTGGAAGGATGAGATATTTTATATCTCCATCTCCATAACCACTTAGAGGCAGAATTCCTAACTTCAAGCCGAAAAAGTACTGCAACATCATTCCCAACCAATAAATGGGAATGCAAGTTCCTGCTAGAGCAGCTATAGTTACTATAGCATCCCAGAAAGTATATTTTTTCATTGCAGATATCACACCAGCTAAAATGCCGAAAATTGTCTCTATTATTATGGCTGCTAAGGCAAGGCGGGCTGTTCTTGGTGCGGCTTCCAAAATCATCTCGATTACAGGGCGGCGAAAGCGGTAAGACATGCCAAAATCTCCATGGAGCACATTCCACATATATCTCAAATATTGTTTATAAAAAGGTAAATCGAGACCCAGGTCATGCCTAATAGCTTCGAGCATTTCCGGAGTTGCATTTCTTCCCGCTATTATCCTTGCGGGGTCTCCGGGCACGATATACAAGAGAAAAAAAGCAATAAAGGTAATGCCTAAAAGAACTGGTATAAGCTGGAAAAACCTTTTAATTGTAAATTTCAGCAATTCTCCTCCTCATACAAAAGGAGCGGAGAGAAGAAATGAAATATACCTCTCTCCGCTCCTTTATGCTACATATCTACTTCTTCAGCCAAATCTTACTGAAGTCAACCAAGCCCATAGCATTCCAATTGTAATTTTGAACCTCTGGCTTAACCACTCTCGCAGCCGTGTAGAAGTAAATGGGAATAATCGCTGCGTCTTCAAGAACTTTCTTCTCCGCTTTGGCATAAAGCTCATGCCTTTTCTCCCCATTCGTTTCCCTCCTCGCTTCTTCAAGAAGCTTATCCACTTCAGGATTCTCATAGAAGCTTAGGTTGTTGTTCCCTTTTTCGCTGGAATGAAAGAGAGGATAGAGGAAGTTGTCCATTGACGGATAGTCAGCTATCCAACCGAGACGATAAAAGTAAATTTCGCCTTTTGAGAGCTTATCTAGATATGTTCCCCACTCCAAGTTGGTAAGGGAAATGTTTATGCCAGCTTCCTTATAACCAGCTTGGATAGCCTCGGCAACTTTCTGATGTCCTTCACTAGTGTTGTAAGTAAGAGTCAGTTCTTCAGGCACCTCAGTCTTCGCCAAATACTTTTTTGCTTCGTCTATATGGTACTTGTACTCCATCTGATTCTCCCGATATCCAGGTATTCCTCGAGGAACTATACCTGTAGCTACCGTCGGCAGACCTTCCATTACCGTATTTACTACTGCCTCACGGTTGGTAGCATACTCAAGAGCCAATCTCAAGTTCTTGTCCTTGGCAAAAGGTCCTTTTTCCATATTAAATCCGTAAAAGTAAATTGCTAGTTCTGGTGTGGTGTATATTTCCTTGCTCAGATTTGGATCTTCTTTTGTAGCCTTGTACTGTCCAGTAGGAATCATAGCATCGTGCAAGTTGCCCGCCTTGTACTCGAGAAAAGCGGTGTTTTCCTGACCTTCACCAAAAATACGGAAGACCACTTTATCCAGATAAGCCTTTTCGCCCCAGTAATCGTCATTCTTCACAATAGTTATCTTCTCATTGTGCTTCCACTCTACAAACTTAAATGGGCCAGTACCCACAGGATGCTCACTGAACTTATCCCTATACTTTTCATATTCTTCCTTAGGATAAACCGAAGCTACTGGATGTCCAAGTGTTTGGATAAACTCTGCAAAGGGATACTTCAGAGTCACTTCGAGGGTGTAGTCATCGATAACCTTTACCCCTTCAAGTTCTTTGGCTTCTCCTTCCTGCATTTCATCATATCCTTTAATGGGAGCAAGGATATAAGCAACTTCCGATTGAGTCTCTTTAGCAACAGCTCTCTCCCAAGCCCACTTAAAATCAGAAGCCTTAACTTCACGACCATTATGGAACTTCACACCTTTCTTCAGATAAAAAGTCCAAACCGTAGCGTCGTCGTTTACATCCCAACTCTCAGCCAAAGCCGGTTTTGCCTCCAAAGTTTGAGGGTCATATTTGACCAAGCCTTCGAAGATGTTAATTGCTACTCGAAAGCCCTCAGACTCTTGAATGTGAGGGGGGTCAAGAGAAGGAGGGTCAGCATATAGTGGATGGACATAAATTCCACCTGCACTGGGTTTTTCACCAACTTTTTCCTTTCTCTCCACTTTCTTTGCGCAACCTGGAAGAACGCTCACTGCAAGAGCTATTATCAATACTAAGGAGAGAAATATCGAAATTTTTTTCCTCACAATCTCCACCTTCTTTCTTAAATAATTCTCTTTCACCTCCCTTCCCGAAATTATTTAATGCCAATAAAGAACAAGTAGTAAAGTTGTAATTCCCCATCCAATAGTAAGGCCTATGGTAATCCGGTCTAGATATTTCTCAATCAGCGTACTACCTAAAAAAGTGGAGCCACCCATAATGGCAGAAGAAAATCCCATACCGGATCCTCTGTGAAGAAGCACAGCCACAATAATGGCGATGCATAAAACAAAGTGAAGAGCTATCAAAAATGAAATCAACCTATCAGCCTCCCTTCACAAAACGGAGATAATTTAACATTTTTCCGCTGAAGCGGCAACCTCTTGTGAATAAAATAAGCTTTTTCCTTTCATCTGCAAAGGTTTTTTTAAACCTAATATATCTAAGATTGTAGGTGCTACATCAGCCAAGATGCCATCATCTCTTAAATCCTGATTAAGCTTGCCTATGTAAATGAAAGGGACGGAATTAGTAGTATGAGCCGTGTGTGGTTTCCCGTTAGCGTCTACCATCTCTTCTGCATTTCCATGGTCACCGGTTATAAGACATTCTCCACCCATTTCTTCAACTTTTCTCACCACCCTTCCCAGACAATCATCTACGGCTTCTATCGCTTTAATGGCTGCGCTTAAAACACCTGTATGCCCAACCATATCTGGGTTCGCATAATTCATAATAATCACATCAAAGACATCTTTTTCGATTTCTTCGATTACCCTTTGAGTCACCTCATAGGCGCTCATTTCAGGCTTCATATCATACGTAGGCACTTTTGGTGAGGGAACCAGAATTCTCCCCTCTAAAGGTTTGGGTTTTTCTACTCCTCCATTAAAAAAGTAAGTTACATGAGCGTACTTTTCAGTTTCAGCGATCCTCAACTGCTTAAGACCATTCTCCGCCAACACATCAGCCAAGATATTTTCTAACTTTTCAAATGGAAAGGCTACGGAAACTGGAAACCTCACATCGTATTGAGTCAGAGTAACAAAGTGAACACGAGGAGGCTCCTCCCCCCGATCAAATTCTTTAAAATCTGAAAAAATAAATGCTCTGCTGAGCTGCCTTGCTCTATCAGGCCTAAAATTAAAGAAAATAACGACATCGCCACTCCTTACCAGCTTCTTCCCTTTAAAATATTTAATCACAGTAGGGCGGATAAATTCATCGGTTTCTCCCCTCTCATACCCCTTTTCCACCGCCTCCAGAGGAGTTTCTGCAACTTCCCCCTCCCCATAAACAATAGCTTTATAAGCCAGTTCTGTGCGCTCCCAACGTCTATCTCTATCCATCGCATAGTAGCGTCCGGAAACCGTAGCTACTCTCCCTACTCCGATTTCCTCTATTTTCTTCTGCAACCTTTTTAAGTAGGTTAAAGCACTCTTAGGAGGGGTGTCTCTTCCATCAAGAAAAGCGTGGATAAACAATTCAGTTACCCCTTCCCTCCTTGCCATTTCTATCAGTGCGGAAATGTGCTTCTCATGACTGTGAACCCCTCCATCCGACACCAGACCTAAAAGGTGAAGGCGAGAACTTTTCCCCAAACTAAAAGCCTTTTTTAAAGTAGGATTTTGAAAGAATTCACCTGTTTTGATCGCCAAATTAATCCTTGTAAACTCCTGGTAAACAATTCTTCCTGCTCCTAGATTTAAATGACCTACTTCAGAATTACCCATTTGACCTTCCGGGAGACCAACCGCCTCTCCAGACGCCCCCAATTTTGTGTGAGGAAAATGAGTTAAAAAATGGTCGTAATTTGGTGTTTTCGCCTCAAGTATTGCATTACCCTCTTTCTCCTCTCTCAGCCCCCATCCATCTAAGATTATAAGAAGAAGAGGCTTTGGCGGTTTACCGCAGCTTCTTTTCAAACTTTCCTCCTGTTAACTTCTAGACGCGCCTATCTCTACTATTTTAACAAACTTCACAGGGTCAAGACACGCTCCTCCCACCAACACACCATCAATATCTGGCTCCGCCATAAATTCCGCTACATTTTCTGGTTTAACACTTCCCCCATAAAGAATCCTAACTTTTTTAGCCACTTCAGGGCTAAATCTTGAACCAATAAGAGCCCTAAGCCTGCGGCTAGAATCATTTGCCTGTTCAGGAAAGGCAGATTTACCTGTTCCAATCGCCCACACAGGTTCGTAAGCAAATACAATCTTCAGAACATCATTAGCACTTAAATTTTCCACTGCTGAAAGGAGCTGTTCTTGAATCACTTGCGAAGTTTTTCCACCTTCTCTTTCCTCAAGCGTCTCTCCAACACAAAGAATAGGATGAAGACCGTGCTTTAAGGCAGACTTTACTTTCTTTTCAATCATCTCATTAGTCTCCCCGAAGATATGCCTTCTCTCCGAATGCCCTATAATTACATACTTAACTTCCAACTCCTTAAGCATAAGTGGAGAAATCTCCCCTGTAAATGCACCTTCTTCTTCCCAATGCACATTTTGTGCTCCCAGTTGAAAGGGTGGCTTTTCATACTCAATAAATGTGGAAAGGCTTTTCAAAGCTGTGAAAGGTGGACACACTACTATATCTGCCTCTTTATCGAAATCTTCCAGCATATAGCTTAAATCTTGAGCAAACCTCACCGCTTCACCAGTGGTCTTATACATCTTCCAGTTGCCAGCTAAAAACGGCGTTCTCATGTATTCCTCCTTTCTTCAAGAGAAACAACTCCCGGAAGCTCTTTTCCCTCTAGAAACTTCAAGCAAGCACCACCTCCAGTAGAAATGAAGTCCACTTTATCTTCAAAGCCAAACTTCCTTAAAGCAGCATCTGAATCTCCTCCACCAACAATCGTGGTGGCATCACTTTCAGCCAGCGCTTCACAAATAGCTCGCGTGCCTTGGGCAAATGAATCAATTTCGAAAACCCCCAGCGGACCATTCCAAAAAATAGTTTTCGCTCCCTTCAGAGCCTTTCTATATTTAGAGATAGTTAGAGGACCGATATCTAACCCCATCCACTCGTCTGGAATTTCGCTCACGGAAACGATTCTGTGCTCAGTATTCTCCTTAATCTCTCTGCCGACAACCACATCGTCTGGAAGGAGAATTGAAACGCCGTTTTTCTCCGTTTCCTTCATAATCCGCTCAGCCTCTTGGAGAAAATCCGCTTGTAAAATGGAATTGCCAATGGAAAAACCCTTAGCTTTGAGAAAGGTAAAGCACATTCCTCCTCCCAATAGAATGCAGTCAGCAATTTGGGAAAACTTTTTAATTACTCCTATCTTGTCAGAAACTTTATTCCCGCCTAAAACAACACAGAAAGGAGCCTTCGGAACCTCTAAGAGGCGAAAGAGCTGCGTAAGCTCTTTTTCCAAAAGCAGGCCGGCCACAGAAGGTAAATACTTGGTAACTCCCACAGTTGAAGCGTGAGCCCGATGAGCAGTGCCAAAAGCATCGTTTACAAAAATATCTGCTAGGCTGGCAAGCTCGTAAGCAAAATGAGGATCATTTTCTTTTTCACCAGGATTGAACCTCACATTTTCGAGAAGAAGAACTTCACCTTCCTTTAAACTCTCCGCAGCTCTCTTCGCTTTCTCTCCCACAGTTTCATCAACCTTTTTCACTTCTCTTTCCAAGAGACGAGATAGAGCTTTAGCTATGGGGTCCAATCTCACTGCAGGGTCGAATTTCCCCCCAGGCCTTCCTAAATGAGAAATGAGTATAACCTTTGCTCCTCTCTCCAAGAGATAGTTTAGAGTGGGAAGAGAAGCGCGAATCCTCGTGTCGTCTCTTACCTGACCGTCCTTGGTTAAGGGGACATTGTAATCCACCCTTACTAGGACTCTCTTGCCGCGAGCATCTATGTCCCGAACTGTTTTTTTGGTGAACAATTAAAGGCCTTTCTCCGCTATGAATTTTATTAAATCCACAACTCGATTTGAGTAACCCCACTCATTGTCATACCAAGAAACCACTTTCGCCAGGTTTCCATTGGTCATCGTGGAAAGAGCATCAAAGATGGAAGAGTAGGGGTTACCTACGACGTCAATGGAGACTATAGGGTCCTCGGTGTACTGAAGAATTCCCTTCATTTTACCTTTATCAGCAGATTCTTTAAATGCGTTATTCACTTCTTCTACCGCCACTTCTTTCTTCAAAGTGCAGACCAGGTCAACAACAGAGCCGTCAAATACAGGCACTCTCATAGCTACCCCATCCATTTTTCCCTTCAGCGCGGGGATAACTTCACCAATAGCTTTAGCCGCTCCTGTAGTGGTAGGAATTATAGACATAGCAGTAGCTCTGGCTCTTCTCAAATCCTTGTGTGGAAGGTCAAGCAACCTCTGGTCATTTGTATATGCATGAATGGTAGTCATAAAACCTCTTTCCACCCCAAAATTATCCATCAATACCTTCACTAAAGGAGCCAGACAGTTTGTGGTGCAGGAAGCATTAGAAATAATAGTGTGGAGAGAAGGGTCGTACATATCCTCGTTTACTCCCAAAACAACAGTCAAGTCGGGTTCCTCCGCAGGAGCAGTAATAATTACTTTCCTTGCTCCTGCCTCCAAATGCTTAGAAGCATCCTCTCTTTTCGTGAATATTCCTGTTGACTCCACTGCAATCTCCACTCCTAGTTCTCCCCAAGGAAGTTCAACTGGGTTCTTAATGCTTAAAACTTTAATTTCTCTTCCTCCGACTTTAAGATAATCATCTCCCCAACTTACCTCTTCGTTTAAAATGCCGTGAACTGAATCGTACTTTAAAAGATGAGCTAAAGTTCTGGCGTCGGTAAGGTCATTGACCGCCAGCACCTCCACCTCAGAGTTCTCTAACGCTGCTCTGAAAATTAGACGCCCAATACGTCCAAACCCATTGATGCCTACTTTTACAGGCATTTTACTTCCTCCTTTCTCTTGCTCTTTATTTTTTGAGCTAAATTTGCAATCCTCCTCAATCGATGATAGACCGCTGATTTCGAAAGAGGAGGCTTGAAAACTTTGCCCAAATCAACCAGACTCAAATAAGGATATAACTTTCTTGCCTCTGCAATTTCTCTCAAAGCAAAAGGAAGGCTATCTAAACCGACTCTCCTTTCTAAAAAATCAATATCACTTATCTGTTTCTGAGAAGCCGAAATTGTTCTGGAAAGATTAGCTGTTAAGCAGTTGACTTCGCGATTAACTCCACTTCTCAAAATGCGCAGAATTTTCATGTTTTCCATTTTAAAAAGAGCTCTTCTCACTCCTATCTTTATCAAAATCTCCTCAATGGTTTCAAAATCTTTCCAATAAAGGAACGGCTTCTTAGAGTCCTTATAAAATTTGGGTTTGATTCCCCAATCTGCACAAACTTTATCTATCGCCTCAAGGAACTCCTCGCTTTCACTTCTTATTTCCAAATGGTAACCTTTGTTTCCCACAGAAATACTCCCGCTGCTGATAAAACTAGCGCGAAGGAAGGAGCGTTTGCAGCATTCTCGTTTATAAATTCGAGGTGAGAGTTCCCAAAAACTTTTCTTCAGTTCCAAACCAAGCTCGTTAAAAAGCTGCCATAGTTTAAGCTGGGGAGGAATCACAACCTCAAAACGTTTCTTTTTTCCATTTTCCCAAATGAGCACTTCATGCTGGATTGAAAAAGGCTTTAAAAACCGAAGAGTTCTTCTCAGCGGAGAAAGAGAGGTAAACTTCAGAGAAAGAGAAAAGTTATCGCTTTGAGGAGAAATGAAACCGGTGGAAAGAAAAAAGGCTGCAAGTTCAGCTTTACAGCAGCAATTTTTTTTCAATCCTATGGTTAAAAGCTCTTCCTTTAACTCCGAGCTAAATGACATTCTTTCAGCAGTTCCCCCAGAACATTTTGGAGCTTCTCCGGTGAGTGTCTAGCGTGTTCGTCAGAGAGATCAGCATATCTAACTTCTTTCCCAAATTTTTCCACTTTTTCGTCTACCGAAATCTTGTTCTTCCCTGCGTAAGAGCGATCGAAAAGAAGAATATCAAACTTGGGAAGAGGAATATGATTGTAAATTGCCTGGAGACATTGCGAAGCAGTATAACCGTAAGTTTCAGGAAGGAGATTGGCAATATTACCCAGATAAACTTTCAAAGCTGAGCTTTCAGAAATTGCTCCTTCTAATCCATAAGGTAATAAAGTAGGTATTATACTTGTATAAAGACTTCCCGGTGCTATCAAAATCAAATCTGCCTCTCTCACTTCTTGTATCACTAGAGAATACACTTTTGCTTCAGAAGGTTCAAGTGAAACATTGGTAATTCCTTCTGTCTTGGCTATTCTTGCTTGACCTCTGATCTTTTTTCCGTCCCTGGTACAAGCTAAAAGCTTCACATTAGAGAGTGTGGCAGGCAACACTTTTCCTTTCACCTGCAATAATGAGTGGGCTTTGGAAAGGCCTTCAACCACACCATTTTCAAAAAGAGCTGTGAGAATGAGATTGCCTATTGTGTGTCCTGATAAACCTTCACCTTTTTTAAATCTGTACTGAAAAATTTGAGAAAGCAGAGTTTCATCAGAAAGAGCCACCAGCGAATTTCGTATGTCACCTGGAGGCAAAATCTTAAACTCTTTTCTTATTCTCCCTGAACTCCCTCCATCATCTACTACATTCACCACTGCCACAGGCTGCAAATTCAAAAGTTTCAACGCCTTAAGCACCCGAGGCAGACCCGTTCCTCCACCAAAAGCGACAGTTCTCACTCTTCCCCCTTCTCCACATCCCGATGGTGAACCGTTACAAAATACCCTTTCTTTTTCAAAAAATTTGCCACTTCTTCTGCTAAAGCTACAGAGCGATGCGTTCCCCCAGTACAGCCTAGAGCAATTAAAAGATGTGACTTACCTTCTTTTACATAGTTAGGGAGAAGAAAAGAGAGTAAACCCTCAAAGTCTTTCAAAAATTTTTGCGCTTGGGGGGAATCTAACACAAATTTCTTTACTTTTATCTCTTTTCCAGTGTAGCTTCTCAGACTCGGTTCGTAGTGAGGATTAGGAAGAAATCTCACATCCATAACTATATCAGCATCCATAGGTACTCCATATTTGTAACCAAAAGACATGACTGTGATTCTTAGAGCTCTCTCCTTTTCAGGCCCTAAGAAAGCAGTTCTTATCTTATCTCTAAGTTCGTAAATAGCTAGATTTGAAGTGTCGATAATCATATCTGCCATGCCTTTGAGTTTCTCGATCATCTTCCTTTCCTTGGTTATCCCTTCAATTATTTCCCCTTCTTCAGCTAGAGGGTGTTTCCTTCGAGTTTCCTTAAACCTTTTGACCAGTGCCTTATCGCTGGCATCGAGGAATAAAATTTGGTGCTTTATTCCCTTCTCCTTGAGCTCATTTAAAACTTGGAACAGTTGAGGGAAATACTCCTTCCCCCTTACATCCGAAACTACCGCCACTTTTTTAACATTGCTTCCGGGCAAGGAGAACAATTCCACTAAGCTGAAAAGGAAGGAGGGGGGGAGATTGTCTACGCAAAAATATCCCATATCTTCAAAACATCTCACAGCTTCAGTTCGCCCTGCCCCTGAAAGGCCCGTTATTATTACAACTTCTAAATCCTTCCCCTCTTTTTTCAATCTCTCTCCTTATTAAATAGTATATTTAAAAACCAACTCACAAAGGAAATCAAAAATGAAGCTGTCACTGCCTGCCAAAAACCCAAAACTTTAAATCCAGAAATAAAAAAAGAAACTAAAAAAAGCAAAAGTCCATTGAGAACAAAGGTAAATAGTCCCAGGGTAAATAAAGTAATAGGAAAGGTAAGGATGAACAGTATTGGCTTTATAAACATATTTGCAAAGGAAAGGAGAAGGGCAGCTATAAGTGCTGACCAAAAAGTGTCAACCTGAACAAGAAATGGAAAAAAATAAGCTACTAGAAAAATAGAAACAGCTAAAATTACCTGCTTATAAAGGAATTTCATCTCAACCGATTTTACTAAAAAGGGCTTACCTTAACAACTAAATTTCTATCGCCGGAAAAAGTGGTAAACTTTTTCTGCAATATTTGGAGGTAAAACTTCCTTTAAATCAGAAAGGTTTGCTTTTGCCACTTCTTCAGCATTCCCAAATCTTTTCAAAAGTTTTTGAGCTCGCTTTCTCCCCACCCCTTGGACATCTTCGAGAAGAGAGCGAGAAAATTTAACATCCCTCAGATTCCTGTGATAAGTAATGGCAAAGCGGTGGCTCTCATCTCGAACATTCTGCAGAAGTTTAAATGCTAAAGAGGCAGGAGGGAAAACAAGGGGTTCCTTTCTTCCTGGAAGGTAAATCTTTTCCTCCCTCTTAGCTAAAGCAACAACTGGAATTTCACTTAAGAGTTTTTCCTCTTTCAAAGCCTCGAGTGCTGCTGTAAGCTGAGGTTTTCCCCCATCCACCACGATTAAATCAGGTTTTTTCTTGAATTTTTCATCACTTTCTTGAAGCTTTTTTAGCCTTCTTTTTAAAACTTCCTTCATCATTTCAAAATCGTTGCTTCCCTCTACTCCCTTAATCTTAAACCGCCTGTAATCTTTACGTTTTGGCTTTCCATCTTCAAAAACAACCATTGCACCTACTGCATCTTCCCCTCGCAGATTTGAAACATCAAAGCATTCAATCCTGTAAGGAGGCTGAGAAAGCCCCAATCTTCTCTGAAGCTCCTCAAGAACTTCAGTTATAACCTGAGGAGCAGCTTTCCCCTTGAGTTGCAGAAGTTGATAAGAATAGAGAGCGTTTGCATTGGCCATTTTCAAAAGCTCAGCCTTTTCTCCTCTTTTAGGCACATAAATCTTCACGTTTTTACCTCTCACTTTCGCCAGCAATAATTCCACTTCTTTCTTTTCCTCAAACTCCTCCGAAACATAGATGTGAGAGGGAATGAGTTCGGGAGAAGAGTAGTACTGAAATAGAAATTGAGAAAGCACGTCTTTCTCTATCTCTTCTATAAGGAAACCTCTGCTCCCAATGAGTTTTCCTTCACGCACAAAAAATACCCGAAAATAAACATCGCTTTCATCCCGATATATACCTATCACGTCAAATTGGCTTTTTTTAAGAGAAACCACCTTCTGCTTTTCCAAAATGCTAGTGGCCGCTTTTATCTTATCCCTTAAAAGAGCTGCCTTTTCGAAATGAAGATTCCGAGAAGCCTCTTTCATTTCTCTTCCTAAACGCTCAATAATCTTTTCTCCCCTTCCTCCCATGAAATCGAGAAGTTCATTAACGACTTTTCTGTATTTCTCCCTGCTTACTTCACCCCGACAGGGAGCAAGACACTTCCCTATAGAAAAATAAAGGCAAGGCGAGCCACTTCTCCTTCCAGGTTTTTCTCCTCGACAAGTCCTCAAAGGAAATAGTCGCCGTAAAGTATCTAACGTTTTTCTCAAAGCCTTTGCCCGAGTGTACGGTCCAAAATACTTAGCTCCTTCTATCTGCAAGTTCCTGGTGACCGTGACACGAGGAAAATCGTCTCCTAAAGTGACAGCAAGATACGGATATGATTTATCATCTCTAAGCATCACGTTGTAAGGAGGTTTAAACCTTTTAATTAAATTGCACTCTAAGAGAAGGGCTTCCGCTTCGCTATCGGTGACATTGAAATCAACATCTCTCACCCGAGAAAGCATAAGCCGGTGCTTTGGGTCAAGCGAACCTCCTCGCTGAAAATAGGAAGTCACCCGCTTTTTCAAAGAGCGTGCTTTGCCCACGTAAAGAACGTTTCCCCTCTCGTCTTTGAAAATATAAACTCCCGGTGCTTCTGGTAAATTCCTCACTTTCTCCTGCACTTCCATACTTTAAATTATAGACCTAAGCGCTAAAGAAGTAAGAACAGAAGAACTAAAGTTCTTTGTTACCAGGTAACCATGTCACCACTTCAGAGCTTAGCTCTTCAGGACTCAATTTCTATGTGTTATTCTTTTCACTATGGAACTTTTTGAAGCTATTTTCAAAAGAAGAAGCGTAAGAGCATATAAAGATAGACCCATAAAAAAAGAAGAAATTGAGAAATTAATTGAATCTGCTTCTTGGGCAGCTACAGGAGCGAACCTTCAACCTTGGAAATTCATTATCATAACCGACCCTGAAATTAAAGAGAAGGTCGGAGAAAAAGCCCGTTTTTACTTTATCAAGTCCCACCACGCTAGCGAGGCTCCTTGTCTCATTGCTGTCCTAGCCGACTTAAAGAAAAGCAAGTGGGCAGTTATTGATGCTTCCATGGCATCTCAGAATCTTATGCTGGCAGCTACAGCTCTGGGTTTAGGTACTTGTTTTATCGGTGCTTTCGATGAAGAAGAAGTCAAAAAAACATTGGAGATACCTGAACATTATAAAGTAGTGGGTTTAATCACTGTGGGAAAACCTGCAGAAAACCCTTCTCGACCTCCTCGCTTGCCAATAAAAGAGATAACCTACTTTGATAAATTTGGTAAAGAAAGCTACGTTCAAAGAGCTCTTCAATATAGGAAAAGTGGACCTCTCACCGTGATTAAAAAAGTAATAAAGTTAATTTTTCGACTCTAGCCAGAAATTGCCTCAGCTTTTCTTTCTTCCATTTGAAGGACTTTTTTCAAATACTTGCCCGTGTATGAAGAGGGATTCTTTGCTAAATCCTCAGGGTTTCCCGTAGCGACTACATAGCCTCCCTTTTCTCCTCCCTCAGGACCCAAGTCTATAATCCAGTCAGCTGACTTTATCACGTCGAGGTTATGCTCAATTACAATCACAGTATTTCCTTGATCCACTAAGCGATTTAAAACGTTGAGGAGTTTTTTAATATCGTCGAAGTGAAGACCTGTTGTGGGTTCATCAAGAACGTAAACTGTTCGACCAGTTGCTTTCTTACAAAGCTCTGCTGCTAATTTCACCCTCTGTGCTTCCCCTCCCGAAAGAGTGGGAGCAGGCTGTCCAAGCTTGATGTAACCCAAACCCACATCATAAAGGGTGCGCAGTTTCCTCTCAATAGAAGGAATGTTTCTGAAGAAGGTAAGCGCTTCTTCAACGCTCATATCTAAAACATCCGAAATATTCTTGCCTTTAAACTTTATTTCTAGAGTTTCTTTGTTGTACCTTTTCCCTTTGCAAACCTCGCAACGGACAAAAACATCTGGCAGAAAATGCATTTCAATGCGAATTGTTCCGTCTCCTTTACAAGCATCACACCTCCCACCGCTCACATTAAAGGAAAATCTGCCTGGCTTATATCCTCGCATTCTTGCCTCAGGAACCTGAGCAAAAACTCTTCTTATCTCATCAAAAACCTTAATGTAGGTAGCAGGGTTTGAACGAGGTGTTCTACCAATCGGTGACTGATCCACTTCTACTATTTTATCTACAAGTTCAAGACCCTCTATCTTGTCATGTGCCCCCGGCAGTTCATGAGAGCTTCTTAAGTGAAATCTCAAAGCACGGGTTAACACATCTACAATCAATGTGCTTTTACCTGAACCGGAAACTCCCGTAACACAAATAAAAAGCCCCAGAGGAAAGGAAACATCAATCCGCTTCAAGTTATGTTCTCGCGCGCCTCTAACCTTTAGCCATTTACCAGTAGGAACTCTTCTCTTCAAGGGAATCTCAATCCGCTTTTTTCCAGAGAGATATTCACCAGTAATAGAAAGCGGAGATTTCATCACTTCTTCTAAAGTCCCGCTCACCACAACTCTTCCCCCTTCTTCACCTGCGCCAGGGCCAATATCCACAATATAATCAGCATTTCTAATTGTCTCCTCATCATGTTCCACCACAATTAAAGTATTGCCTAAGTCTCTTAAAGACTTTAAAGTTTTGATAAAGCGAAGATTATCGCGGGGATGCAGACCTATAGTAGGCTCATCTAAAACATAAAGCACACCCGCAAGTCCTGAACCTATTTGTGTAGCCAAACGAATTCTCTGAGCTTCTCCTCCCGCTAAGGTAGCAGCAGCTCTATCCAAGGTGAGATAGTCCAATCCCACATCGATCAGAAACTTCAGTCTATTCCTTATCTCCTTCAAAACCCTTTCTGCAATTATTTTTTCCCTTTCCGAAAGCTTAAGATTTTCAAAAAAGCGTAAAGCTTCATGAGCAGACATAGCTGCCACCTGAGCAATATTAAGACCTCCTATGGTTATGGCTAGACTTTCTTTCTTAAGCCTTGTCCCTCCGCAAGCCCGGCATGTTCTCGGCCGCATAAACTCTTCTATCTTTTCCCGAGAATAATCGCTTTCTGCTTCTTGATATCTTCTTTCTAAATTAGGTATCACTCCATTCCAGTACGCATAATAAGCTTTTCTCCTTCCGGTTAAACTTCGGTAGCTTACATAGACAGGTTCTGACGCCCCGTAAAGTATTATCTCCTTCTCTTCCTTAGAAAGCTTCATCCAAGGTTTATCCATATCAATGCCGTATTCCTCGCAAACGGCTTGAATTATCTTAGGATAAAAATCGACTCTAGTGCGAGAGAAGGGAATAATCGCTCCTTCATTAATAGAAAGAGATGGGTCAGGAATAACTAGGTCTGGATCGACTTCCATTTTTATCCCCAACCCGCTGCAAACAGGGCAGGCACCATAAGGGCTGTTAAAAGAAAAAATGCGGGGGGAAATCTCAGGAAAGGAAAAGCCGCATTCCAGGCAGGCAAAATGAGTGCTGTAAAGCTCTCTTCTCTTCCCGTTTTCAAGAATCTCTACTGCCACTAACCCTTCTGCAAGCTCAAGTGCTGTTTCCACTGAATCAGCTATTCTTTTTTCAATGCCTTCTTTCATCACTAGCCTATCTACAACTACATCTATGTTATGGCGAACTTCCTTCTCCAGTTTTATCTCCTCTTCCAATCCATAAATTTCTCCATCCACCTGTACCCTCACATATCCTTCCTGGCGAAGCCTCTCAAAAAGCTCCCTATATTCACCTTTTCTCCCTCTAACTAAGGGGGCAAGAATCTGAAATTTAATTCCTTGGGAAAGCGCTTGAATCTTTTCAATAATCTGCTGAGAAGACCGTTGCGATATTTCCTGACCACAGTTAGGACAGTGAGCTTTTCCTACCCGCGCAAAAAGAACTCTCAGGTAATCGTAAATCTCCGTTATTGTTCCCACTGTAGAACGGGGATTTTTCGAAGCTGACTTTTGATCAATACAAATAGCAGGAGAAAGACCATCTATATGGTCCACGTCCGGCTTTTCCAGCTGCCCCAAAAACTGCCTGGCATAGGCAGACAGGCTTTCCACATATCTTCTCTGCCCTTCTGCATAAATTGTATCAATAGCCAAGGAGGACTTCCCCGAACCCGAAACTCCCGTGAACACAATGAGTTTTCCTCGAGGAAGTTCAAGGTTTATATTTTTTAAATTGTGCTCTCTAGCACCGCGAACAACTATCTTTTCCATGAGACAAACTAAATTATATCCCTCCCCTTTCCCCTAAATAAAGAAGGAAATTCCAAACCCTAAATTCCCAGCACAAAACAACTACCAGCTTTTGAAGTATAATCCTTTTAGTTTCGGTTTTTTGAGACTGCTTTGACAAATAACGCGCTGTTACTTCAGCTCTTTATCCTTCAGGACTCCAATATGTTTGGGATTTTGGATTTGAGATTTAGGATTTACCATTCTTAACTGCTTTTTCCAGCAAAGCTTTCTTTATCATTTCCACCGTAGGAGCTGCTCGGAACTCCGAGCCCACATTAAAAATACTTCACCCCGCCCCACATAAACCATTACACGAAGAGTTCTCCTTAAATATATTCTCGCCATTTATAAGGATGGTAGGAGAAGGATAATAGCGGAAGGTCTTATGCGCATAATCCATAACATTGATCTTCCTTACCTCTGCTTCCAAACCCACTTCCTCTATAGCCTGGGTTAGATTTTTCCAAGCCTCATCCTTTGAAGCGCATATGTCATCGTAAAGAAAAGTTATCTCAACTTTTTGAGACATATAACAATTTTATCTCAAAATTTTCCTTTCAAGAATCTCAACTGGAGTTTTTTCATATCCATTTCTTAAAATCAGAAAAGGCTCTACTTTAAATTTTAGCGCTTCTTGGCTTCAACTAGCTCCAATTCTTCTCGAAGGTCAGCAATCTGATCCCTGAGTTCTGCCGCTAACTCAAAGTTCAATTCCTCTGCCGCTTCTCTCATCTCCTCTTCTAAGACCTGGATTAAGCGAAAGATTTCATACCGAGGCATCCTTTTAATCTCTCTTTTCATCTCTTCACGCATTCCATATAGAGAAGGTTCCTCTGCTACTCGAGTAGCCTGAATAATGTCTGTAATTGCCTTTCTCACTGTTTCTGGCTTTATATCATGCCTCTGGTTGTACTCAATCTGAATTTTTCTCCTCCGATTTGTCTCATCCACTGCTCTCTTTATGGAACCTGTAACCTCGTCCGCATAAAGAATAACTTCGCCAGAAACATTCCTAGCAGCTCTTCCCATAGTTTGAATGAGAGATGTTTCACTCCTCAAAAACCCTTCCTTATCTGCATCGAGAATAGCCACCAGGGAAACTTCAGGAAGATCAAGTCCTTCTCTTAAAAGATTTATTCCCACTAAAACGTCGAACTTTCCCATTCTTAAATCAGTGAGAATTTTCACTCTTTCCAAAGTATCAATTTCAGAGTGAAGATAGCGCGCTTTTATACCCTGCTCTACTAAGAAATCTGTTAAATCTTCGGCTGTCTTTTTTGTCAAGGTAGTAACTAAAACTCTCTCTTTTTTCTTCACTTTTTCTTTTATCTCTTTCATTAAATCGTCCACCTGATTTTTAGCAGGTCTTACTATCACCGCAGGGTCAACCAGTCCCGTAGGCCTAACTATCTGCTCCACAACTTGGGTGGAAACGGAAACTTCATACTCTCCAGGAGTGGCGGAGACAAATATAATCTGAGGAACCCTTTCTAGAAACTCCTCAAACTTCAATGGACGATTGTCAAGCGCCGATGGAAGCCGAAAACCAAACTCGACTAGGGTTTCTTTCCGCGAACGGTCACCCTCATACATTCCTCTTACTTGAGGAACAGTAATATGAGACTCATCAATAAAAACGAGGAAGTCTTTAGGAAAGTAAGAGAGTAAAGTGTCCGGTGGTTCTCCCGGCGCTTTTCCGGAAAAATGGCGGGAATAGTTTTCTATCCCGGCGCAATAGCCCACTTCTTTGAGCATTTCCAAATCATATTTCGTTCTCATTTCTAAGCGCTGTGCTTCTAAAAGCTTCCCTTTTTCTTTCAGTTCTTTGAGACGCCAGTTGAGCTCCTTTTCTATTGAAGTAAGAGCAGCTTCAAGCTTCTCACTTACCGTAACAAAGTGAGTGGCCGGATATATGCATACCTTTTCCAGCTCTTCAATCACTTCTCCCGTAAGAGGTTCAATCTCTAAAATCCTTTCCACTAGGTCGCCAAAGAATTCGATTCGCAAAGCCGTTTCTTCATAAGCGGGAAGTATCTCTAAAACATCGCCTCTTAATCTGAATTTTCCCCGCTCAAGTTCGTATTTAGTCCTTTCGTATTTTACTTCAATAAGCTTTTTAAGTATTTCTTCTACCTCAGATTCTTTTCCTTTCTCTAATATAACCACCTTTGCTAGGTAATCCTCAGGTGAACCAAGGTTATAAATGCATGAAACTGAAGCCACAATAATCACATCACTTCTCGAAAGAAGAGCAGAAGTGGCTCTGTGGCGAAACTTATCTATTTCCTCATTTATAGAAGCGTCTTTCTCAATATAAAGATCAAGTTGGGGAACGTAAGCCTCAGGCTGATAGTAATCGTAATAGGAAACGAAGTATTCCACTGCATTGTGAGGGAAAAACTGCTTAAACTCTGAACAGAGTTGAGCTGCTAAAGTTTTGTTAGGGGCAATGACCAGAGTAGGTTTTTTTACTCTGGCAATCACATTTGCCATAGTGAAAGTTTTGCCGCTCCCAGTAACTCCTAAAAGTGTTTGAAACCGATTCCCGCGCAAGACACCTCTTCTCAATTCGTCTATAGCCTTAGGCTGGTCCCCACGCGGTTCGAAAGGAGACTCCAGTTTAAATTGAGGCATTTTTCACTCCTTAGGCATGCCCAAGTTGCTCTTTTACTAATTCGCTCTTCCTCAATTTTGAAAGGAATTCAAAAGCTTTTCTTTTTAAATCTTCTTCTTCATCTGTATCATTTTCCACTATATAATCTGCGATTTCTGAGAGAATTCTTTCAGGAGTTCCTGCCTGCAAACGGTTTATTGCTTCGGCAAAAGAAAAGCCATCTTTCTCAAGTCGTTCGATTCGTTTCTTTCGAGGGGCTTTGACCCAAACTAATATATCAACCTTTGAAACCAGACGCGCTTCCCACAACAAAGGCACATCCAGGACTATGATAGAAGGCTTTTCCTTTCGAGCTCCTTTCAATCTTTTTATAATTTCCTCTCTCACTAGGGGATGGACAATAGAGTTCAACTTGAGGCGCTGCGCGGGGTGGAAAAATATCAGCCTTGCGAGATAGCGACGGTTCACCTCTTCACATGGTTTGAGGACTTCACTTCCAAACCCTTCTCTGAGTTTTCTTACTACATCCTTCCTCTCCATTACCTCATGAGCTATTTCATCCGCGTCTATAACAACTGCGCCTTTTTCCCTTAAAAACCGAGAAAATTCACTTTTTCCAGAAGCTATTCCTCCCGTTACGCCTACAACTATCATCCACTCTGCTTCCCTCTCGTTTTTTTCATGTCTTCCAATATCTCTTCTAAAGTTAGCTCAGGACTTTCTTTCTTCTTCGTCTCCCTTTTCACTTCCTTGGATGAAACCAGCTTCTCCGCTAAACTTTTATCCAACTTTACCTTTGTAAAAGTCCTCATATCCACTTCTTGCACTAGTGGCTCTTCTTCAGGCTCTCTCTCGGTAAAGCTGATACGGCATTTTTCAGGGTCGATAGATAAAATCCTCACCTCAATTTCTTCTCCTATTCTATGTCTCGCCTTAAATTTCTCCAGCGGATTTTCCATTTCAGAGTAGTGAAGTAAGCCTTCTAACTCATCCGGAAGTAAAATTAGAAAGGCACCAAATGAAGCAAATTTAGAAATCTTTGCTTTTACCTTATCTCCAGGTTCATATTTCCTAGCCGCTTCCTCCCACGGATTAGGCTGAGTTCCCCTCAGTGAGAGAGAAAGTCTCCCTTTTTCCCTATCCACTCCCAAAACTTTCACTTTAACTTCCTCTCCCAATTCCACAACTTCATGAGGGTCAGAAATCTTCCTCCAGGAAAGCTCAGAAAAATGAACTAAACCAGAAACTCCCCCTACATCCACAAAAACTCCAAAGTCAACAATATTGCTCACTTCCCCTTTCAGAACGTCGCCCACCTTCACTTTTTCTAAAATTTCTCTTCTTTTTCGCTCTGTTTCTTCCTGAAGAAAAAGTCGGCGAGAAACAACTACATTACTTCTGCCTTCCTCCATCTTGATAACTTTAAATTTAAACCTCCTGCCTACAAATTCAGATATATCTTTTACTTTCTTCACATCAACTTGGGAAGCAGGAAGAAAAGCTCTTAAGCCTAAGTCAACAACAAGCCCCCCTTTTATCACTTCCACCACTTCACCCTCGACTGGCTTTCCTTCTTTAAAGGCCTTCTCCAATTCCTTCCACGACTTTTCAAAATCAGCTTTTTTCTTGGAGAGAATTATCCTTCCTTCTTCATCCTCTAATTTAATAACTTTAGCTCGAACTTTATCTCCAACTTTCACTATTTTTTGCGGTTCGAACTCTGAACGGAAGGTGAGTTCAGAAAAGGGAACAATGCCTTCTGATTTGTAAGAAATATCCACTATAACTTCGTCCTCCCGAATAGAGAGAACGGTTCCTTCTACTATATCCCCTTCGGAAAGGGGCTGAAATGAACTTTCCAATTTCTTCATTTCCTCCGCAAAATCTTTTGCCATTTATAATCCCTCCTATTTTGCTTCTCTCCAATTCTTCCCCCAGGAAAGCTCAACCAAAAGTCTACTTTGTAATTCACAAGCTTTTTCCATCTCCTCTTTTACTAAAATCTTAACCACCTCTAATTCATCTTTGAGAACTTCAAGCAAAAGTTCATCATGTACCTGCAGTAAAAGCTTACTTTTTAATTTTTCCTTTTCTAGTCTTTCTCCCACTTTTACCATAGCAATTTTTATAATATCGGCCGAGCTACCCTGTATGGGCGTATTCAGCGCCAGCCTTTCACCATAGTTCCTTATTCTTATATTATCACTCTTTAGTTCAGAGATATACCTCCGCCGGCTAAACATCGTCTCCACATATCCATTCTGATACGCGCCAGATATCGCTTCCTCAACATATCTTTTTACTCCCTTATGCCTCCGAAAGTATTTCTCGATATAATCCTCTGCTTCCTCTTTCTTTATACCCATCTGTTCTGAAAGACCTTGCGCACTGATGCCATAAATCACTCCAAAATTAACCCCCTTGGCAATCCTTCTCTGCTCTGAGGTTATCATCTCCGGAAAGACGCCGAAAATCTCCTGAGCAGTTTTGGCATGTATATCTTCTCCCCTCCGAAAAGCTTCTAGTAAAACTCTATCTTTTGAAAGATGTGCTAAAACTCTCAAATCTATTTGGGAATAATCAGCTGAAAGAAGATAGGAGCCTAAAGGTGCTGTAAAAGCTTCTCTAATCCTTAATCCAAAATCTCCCCTAACTGGTATATTCTGCAAATTTGGATTTTCACTGGAAAGTCTCCCCGTTGCTGTTCCAATCTGATTAAAAGTTGTGTGTAATCTATCAGTCTTGGGATTCACCAGAAGAGGTAAAGCATCAACATAAGTTGATTTCAACTTGCTCAGCTCCCGATATTGAATAATCTTCTCCACTACTGGATGGACATTCAAAAGCTTCGTTAAAACAGAAAAGTCGGTGGAATATCCTGTTTTAGTCCTTTTTTTCTTTGCTAGCTTGAGTTTCTCAAAGAGAACCTCACCAACCTGCTGTGGAGAGTTTAGATTAAACTCTTCACCTACTAAAAAGTATGCTTCTTCTTCCAGTTTTTCCAACTTTCCTTCAAGCTCCTTCCCCAAATCTTCAAGCAACTCTTTATCCAGCAAAATTCCACTCTTTTCCATTTTCATTAAGAGAGCAGAGAGCGGCATTTCCACCTCGTAAAAAAGGTAATCTAAATTGTGCTTCTCGATTTCTTCCTCCAATTTCTCTCCCAGCAAAAATAGAAGAAAGGCTTTGGAGCCTGGATTCCTTTTCTCCCTTCCCTCTAACCTCATTTTAAGATGTCTCTCCAACAAACTTTCCAAAGAAAAACTTCCCTCTGCAGTATTCACGAGGTGAGAAGCTATCGAAACGTCAAAAGCTCCCTTAAAGCTTATTCCTTCATTTAAAAAGTAATGTGCTAAATCTTTAAAATTAATGACATATTTCCTTATAGCGGCATTTTCAAAAAAGTTTGAAAGGGATGAAATTAAAAACTCTCTCTCCAAATTCTGCAGAGAAATTGAAGCCACTTTCCCATCTACAGAAAGGTAAATTGAGCTCAGAGCTCCGCTAAGTCTTTCTCCTTCCACCTCAACAAAAAGACCTGCTTTTCCTGCTTTCTCAACTTTACCAAGAAAATCTTTCACTTCTTCTTCAGAGCAAACCTTCACCATTCGAGGCATAGGAGCTTCTTTAAGCTCAATCTTTCTTCTTTCAGGCTCAAGCCTTTTTAAGAGAGTGTAAAACTCAAGCGATTTAAAGAGGCCCTCAACCTTTTTATAGTCGGGCTGAAAACTCACTTTATCCAAATCTATTTCCACAGGAGCGTTTTTATCCAAAATCGCTAAGCTTTTACTTAAGACCGCTTGCTCCTTATTCTCTTCCAATGCCCTTTTCAGAGAAGGCTTTTTAATTTTTTCAATATTTTTTAATACTTCCTCCAAAGAGCCGAACTCCTTAATAAGCTGAACCGCTGTTTTCTCTCCTATTCCTGGCACCCCTGGAATGTTGTCTGAAGCTTCTCCCATCAGACCCAGCATATCTGGAATCTCCTGAGGAGAAATTCCAAACCGTTTTTCTACTTCACTTCTATCATAAATTTTAACTTCAGATATCCCCTTTTTTGTGGAAATAACCTTTACATTCTCGGAAACGAGCTGGAGAGCATCCCTATCAGCTGTGACGATGTAGACTTCTCCTTTCTCCTTCAAACGTTTTGAAAGAGTGGCGATAATATCATCCGCTTCATAACCCTCCACCTCTAAAATAGGCACGCCAAACACCTTTAAAACTTCTTTAATTAATGGAAACTGAGGCTTTAGCTCATCAGGCATTTCCAGTCTATTCGCTTTGTAATCTTCATACCTTTCGTGTCTAAAAGTTGGTTCTTTTCTGTCAAAAGCAGCAATTACTGCATTTGGCTTTTCCTCGTTTAAAAGCTTTATAAGCATGCTGGAAAAACCATACACAGCGTTGACAAGCTGCCCTTTTGAATTAACCAGCGAAGTAGGGAGGGCAAAAAAGGCTCGATAAGCTAAGCTATTGCCATCAATTAAGACTATTTTTTGGTTCAAACTCGTCACCCAGCTTTTATTCTACACCACTGCTGCCGCCTCTTCCCTAGTAAGAGAAAAACTGAGCAAATCTTTAAAAGCCTAGCGCGGCCTCTCACTTAAGCAGGCACTTTAAAAACTTCAGGCATCTTAAGCTTGTGTGATGAGCGTTCCATCATTTTCTTTACTCTTTCCACGCTTTTTTGAGAAAAAACGCTCAAGTCCTCACCCTTCTCAATAGCTCTCAATATCTTGTCCAATTCCTTATAAGAAAGCCCAATCTCCCCTTCGTCCGTTTGCCCCTCCCACAGGCCTGCGCTGGGCGGCTTTTTTAAAATTTTTTCAGGAACACCTAAATACCTAGCGAACTCTCTAACCTCTGTTTTATACAGGTCTCCCAACGGCAGGAGGTCAACTCCGCCGTCACCATATTTGGTAAAGTAACCCAACATTAACTCACTTTTATTACCTGTTCCCACTACCAATTTATTGTAACTGTTGGCAAAGTAATAAAGGGTTATCATCCTCAATCGAGGTTTTAAATTGGCTTGGCTTATCCTGGTGCCGTCTGGAAAAATTGAACAAAGGGCGTTGTAAATTTGGTTTAAGTCAACAATCTCTGCCTTTAGTCCTAAGAACTCTTCAACTAGCTTGACATCTTCCAAGTCAGTTGCCTCGCTTCGACAAGGAAGGAAAAGAGGTAAAAAACCGTCACCATAAGCTTCTTTAGAAAGATAAGCTACCACAGTTGAGTCAAGGCCGCCGCTTAAGCCAACTACGCCACCCGTTGCACCCGCTTTATTAGCCTTCTCTCGAAGCCATCTAACTATTTTGCCTTCTAACCTTTCAAAATCCATCTTTTAAACGCAATCTTAACAAAAAAATGTATCTCTCTATAAACCTACGGGGTCAGACCCTAACCCGAGTTTGACCTGTTCAGTATGGGTCTGACCCCAATATATATCAGACTAGCTCTCAATAATCTTCATTGCCTCTTCTCGATAGGCTTCCATCACATAAGGAATCCCCGAAATTTTAGCGGCCTCCTCAGTAAGCGCCATGATGTCGTCTCGACTAATAGTGTCGATACGGAAGTTCCTGCTACCTGCCATCAACTGCTGAAGACCCACTCGCAGCTTATCGACAAAAGTATAGACACCAATAGCCCCCAGTGGGAATTCTTTAACTGTGTCTTCGCCATATTTAGCCACTAGTTCCTCATAAGCCACAAAAATTTCTTTAACTGTCGTTCCAAACTCAGAGACTGCCTTCGGCAAGTTGTTCTCCTCAATCCATCGTCCGATATTTTGGCCAACAAAACCAGGGATCATCAAAGCTCGACCCATGCAGACAGCTTTAAAGTAGGGGGCTCCTAGAGCTAAGACCTTAAAGATGTGGTCTTCAGTCGAGAAACCTCCAGCCATGGCTAAGTCGGGGACAAACTTCCCTTTCTCAGCCAGTTTTTGGGCTAACTCGTTAGTCATGCACTGAAGGTAAAAAGTTGGCACGCCCCATTCCACCATCATTCGCCAAGGACTCATACCCGTGCCTCCTGGGGCTCCGTCAATCGTGACCAGGTCAAGTTGAGCATCAGAAGCCCACTTTAAAGCCATGGCCAGCTCACGCATGGGGTAAGCCCCTGTTTTTAACGTAACTCGCTTTGCCCCAAGACTCCTCAGCCTTTCCACTTCTTTCATAAATGCCTCTTGGTCAATGAAGCCAAGCCTTGAATGCCTCTCAAAGTGCTTGAGTGCTCCATCCTTAAAAGCTTTCTGATTAGCTTCCAAAGAAGGGTCAGGTGTTATTAAATAGCCTCTTCTCTGCAGTTCAAGTGCTCTTTCTAAAGAATCGACTTTGATTTCTCCACCAATGCATTTGGCTCCCTGTCCCCATTTAAGCTCGATTGTTTCTACGCCAAGTTTTTCAATCACATATTCAGCTACACCAAATCGGGTATCTTCCACATTCAACTGAACAATTAAATCCCCATAACCTTCATGATACCTTCGGTATATTTCAACACGGCGCCGCATCTCAGGGGATTCAACTACTTTTCCCTCCTTAAACTCCGATTGAGGGTCAACGCCACAAACGTTTTCACCACAAACAATTGAAATTCCAGCAATAGCAGTTCCTACCGCAAAGCTCTCCCAGTTGCGACGAGCTACATCAGTTGAGCCAAGCGCTCCTGTAAAAACTGGCACGCGCATCTTCACCTTTTCACCAGCTCCGTATTCCGTCTCCGTGTTGACCATAGGAAAGAGAGTGTTATCAGGATTTCCTTCCGCGCCCTCAGGCAAGCCCTTTGCCCCCAGAGCGTATCCCATGATATTTAAATGACTGTAGTCGACTGGGTAGTCTTTATCTGCCCCAGCCGTCACCGTCCCATATGGGCCAGGATAAAGAACCTCTCTCCCCCTAAAAGAAGACTTAAAAACCTCACAATTGCCTCGACAACTGTCCAAGCATCTAGTGCAAAGCCCTGAAACAGGAACTACACTTCGCGAACGATTAGTAGTTTGGGTTGCATCATTAGCATTTGGTCTTTGAAGATTCATAATCTCACCTCACCTTGACAGTCTTTTTGAAATGAAGATTTTATTTCTAACTTCACTTCGTTCTGCCAACTATCACCTCCCTCAAAGCAAACTCTTAAAAAGCTCCTCAAATGGTTGAAGCTCGCTGAAATCAATTAAAGTTGACATTGCTTTATTCTCCGCTTCAATGTTGGCCTCAGATAAAGCTGCCAAAGGATTTAAGCCGCCTGCCACCACTACACCCACCCGATCGAGACCAACCGAAACTTCCAAAACTGGTTGGGATGGTTTGCCCACCACGAGTATTCCTTTAAACCCAACTTCACTTAATCGCTGAAAAATTTTTTGGGCATGCTCAAAAGAAGCAGCTGGAATTTCCCTAAAGCTCGCCAAAAGTTTGCCATTTCCCAACCTAGCAACTTCCCTAACACTCGTCATTTTGCCTCGAATGAAGACTTCCAATGGGTCCAAAGAAGAACCTTCATAAGTAATTAAATCAGTGAAGCGAACAGGGAGGTAGTCCTCGACCTGCAGAATGCCGCCAAACCGAGCCTCTACTGGAATTCCTTGTTTAATCAAAATCCCGTTAATCGTCACACTGCAAACTGTTCCGAAACCAAACATGCCGGGTGGCACTTCCATTTCACCTAATTTTTCTCCTGAGTCAGCTGCTGCAACTAAATCACTGATGCAAAGCTCTTCTTTAAACACCCCTCTCATCACGCGAAAGGACTTTTTTAACTGGTCTTTAGGCAAAAGTGAGATGTTGAGGACGACCTTCCCACGTCTGGTGGAGATATCAAAATCAGTCAAAAAGGAAAGAGTATCTATCTTTGAGATAACCAACCCAACTTTGTCAGCCACTAAAGCATTTGATAGTTCCTCTAGGCCTTTGGCAGTAATCATCCGACCTTGGCGACCAAATACCTCAGTAAGACCGCGCTCATCCATTAACTTTAAGTGATAGCGAACGCCCCTTTCCGAAAGCTCGATTCCCAAATTTTTAAGTCGTCGGGAAATAAGACTTGCCCCCAGTGGCTCCTTCTCCTTACTTAAAATCTTCAAGATGCTGATAATCTTTCTCTCAACTTCTTTGTCCAACTCATCTCCTTCTTTTTTAATTTTTTTCTAAAAAAACTCTTGACAAGAAACGTAACTACTGTTTAGAATACGGTAAGCGGTTACCGTAAACCTTCATTTTTAGGAAAAAGGTTGCCGTTTGTTAATAAAACTATAAAGGTTTGGAGTTGTCAAGAGCAATGAAAAAGAAAGCCATTTTGCCGAAAGAAGAAGTCTGCATAGGCTGTCACCTTTGCGAAATATATTGCGCAGTCGAGCATTCAAAAACAAAAGATACTATTAAAACCTTTAAAAGTGAGCCCAATCCACCTACTCCAAGAGTTTCAGTCCAAGAAAAAGGTCATTTGTCCTTTGCTCTCCAGTGCCGCCACTGCGATGAAGCCCCTTGTGTAGCTGCCTGCATCAGTGGTGCCATGACAAAAGACAAGAAAACTGGCTTGACTCAATACGAAAAAGAACAATGCGTTGGCTGTTTCACCTGCGTTATGGTTTGCCCCTTTGGAACCATCTCCCCTGATGAAGATGGCAAGAAAATTGCTCCAAAATGTGACTTTTGCCCAGAAAGAGAAGTGCCAGCCTGCGTAGAAAACTGTCCCAACAGAGCATTAGTCCTAGTCGAGGTGGACGATGGCTAAATACGTTATTATCGGCAACTCAGCCGCTGCTGTCGGAGCTGTAGAAGCCATCCGTCAACACGACCAAGCAAGCGAAGTCGCCATCGTCTCAGATGAAAAGCATCCAGTTTATTCAAGGCCCCTCATAAGCTATTACCTAGCTGATAAAAGCCCTCTTCCTTCTATAAACTATCGACCAAGAAACTTTTACAGCCAGCATAAGGTCAAAACCTTTCTAGGGAATAAAGCTAAAAAAATTGATTTCAAGAGCAAAATAGTTTTTCTGGAAAATGGAAAGCAAATTCCATACGAAAAACTACTTTTAGCCACCGGCGGCACGCCTTTTATTCCCCCAATGAAAGGCTTAAAAAAGAAAGGTGTTTTCTCCTTCACTCAAATTGAGGATGCCAAGAAAATCCATTCTCTGCTTGGCAAGATAGAAAATGCTGCTGTCATCGGAGGCGGACTTATCGGACTTAAAGCAACGGAGGCATTAACTCTTCAGGGAGTTAAAGTCACCGTTGTTGAACTTGCCGAAAGAGTCCTTTCGCTAGTTTTAGATAAAAAGGGGTCTCAGCTTATTCAAGAAATATTTGAATCAAAAGGGGTCCAATTTATAACCGCTCAAACAGCAACTGAGATAATTTCAAAACGCGGAAAATCTGCAGCTGGTGGCGTCGTGATTGAAGATGGAAGAAAAATCCCAGCTGACATAGTCATCGTCGCAATTGGAGTTAGACCGCGCCTTGAACTGGTGCAAGCAAGCCAAGTCAAAGTCAACAGAGGCATTCTAGTCAACGAAAAGATGGAGACTTCAGTCAAAAATGTTTATGCAGCTGGAGACGTCACTGAAGGATTTGATAGACTCCAAAATATAAACCGCCCTATACCCATTTGGCCTCAAGCTTATTTGCAAGGTCGCGTTGCTGGTTTAAACATGGCAGGTCATAATGAGACTTTCCCCGGTGGGATTGCCATGAACGCCACAACTTTCTTTGGGTACCCAGTGATTTCAGTGGGCCTCTGTAACCCGCTAGATGAGCAAAATTATGAGATTTTAAAGAAAAGTGAAGCGAGAGCCAAAGTCTACAAAAGGGCTGTGTTAAAAGATGGTAGGCTCGTTGGTTTTGTCATGGCTGGGGAAGTCGGGCGGGCGGGCTTGCTCCTTGATTTAATAAAAGAAAAAGCCAAAGTGACCAGCTATAAAAGGAAGTTGCTTTCAAGCGATTTTAACTTAGCTTACTTACCTAAAACTTACAGAAAAAGAAAGCTCTTTTTAAAGGAGGCAGTTAATGAGAAATCTCGCCAAGCTCAACAATCCTCATGATGAAGACAAGGTGATGGCTGCTTGCTCCATCTTCGGCATCATGAACCAGCGGGGCCATGTCTTTTCAGGCGAAGCCATTGCTACGGCCATCGCTAACATGAAGTGCCGCTCAAACGGCCTCGGGGGAGGTTTTGCTGCCTACGGAATTTATCCTGAACATGCTGACCACTACGCTTTTCACATCATGTTCTTAAACGCGGAAAATAAAGAAGAAACAGACAACTTTTTAAATGCAACTTTTAGAGTAACTCATGCTGAGGAAGTCCCAACTCGCAAAACCCACGACATCGTTGACCCTCCACTTGTCTGGCGATACTTCGTCAAAATGGATGATTTCAAAAGCCACGAAGGGCTTAATGAAGAAGACTACATCGTCTCCAAAGTCATGTTTATCAACACTCAAATTGAGGGAGCATTTGTCTTTTCAAGCGGGAAGAATATGGGCGTTTTTAAAGGCGTGGGTTACCCCGAGGATATTTCCCACTACTTCCGTTTGGAAGAATACAAAGGTTATCTCTGGATTGCTCACGGTAGATTTCCTACGAATACACCGGGATGGTGGGGTGGAGCTCATCCCTTCTCCATTCTTGACTGGACAGTCGTCCACAATGGAGAAATTTCCTCTTACGGGATTAACCGCCGATATTTGGAGATGTTTGATTATCACTGCACCATGCATACAGATACTGAAGTAGTAGCTTACGCAGTTGACCTTCTCATGAGAAAACACAAACTTCCCATAGAAATTGTAGCTAATATCTTTGCCGCTCCCCTTTGGGAAGAAATTGAACGTTTACCTAAAAAAGAAAGGAAATTGAAGGAAAAGCTCCGTCAGATTTACGGTAGCCTCCTTCTTAATGGACCTTTCGCTGTGATCATTGCTCACCAAGGTGAAATGATTGGTCTCACCGATCGCATAAGACTGCGTCCTCTCACAGCCGCCATTAAAGGAGATGTGCTTTATCTTTCCTCAGAAGAAGCTGCCATCCGCCTTGTGGAACCCAAAGTGGAAAAAGCTTGGATACCAAAAGGCGGTGAGCCCATTGTTGGTCGACTTAAGAAACCTTCTGAATCCGCCCAGACTAAAGTCCAAAAAAGAGAAGTTATAAGCTTGGAGGCATAATGAAAACTCTCTTGCCCTCAGAGTTTATGATCATAAAGGATGAAAAAAAGTGCATAAGGTGTCAGATTTGTGTCAGGCAGTGCGGCTTTAAAGTCCACTCTTACGATGAAGAGGAAAATGAAATTAGAAGTGATGAGACAAAATGTGTTGCCTGTAGTCGCTGTGTCAAACTTTGTCCAACCCGTGCTTTGACAGTAGTTAAAAATCCTCTTTCTTACCGAGATAATGCTAACTGGCAGCGAGAGGTACTTCATGATATCTGGAAGCAAGCAGAAAGCGGCGGCGTTATCCTCACTGGAATGGGAAACGACAAACCCTTCAAGATCTACTGGGATCACCTTGTCCTCAATGCTTCTCAAGTCACCAATCCTTCCATTGATCCCCTGCGTGAACCAATGGAGCTCCGAACTTTTCTGGGAGCTAAGCCAGGCTCTTTAGAAGATAACGGAACTTCGTTTGGTCACAAGGTTCCACCGCCTATCCCTATT
>FWPU01004258.1_pt1 | contig 33670 bp, 37 predicted proteins | sample 2228361 | NCBI WGS metagenome assembly FWPU01 (sample SAMEA103939777, study PRJEB20133) | metagenome
TACACTCTTCCCCTGCCATTTCCTCACCCCCTTACTTTACGATTATCTTTCCCACCATCAGGTGGTGACCTATGCCGCAGTATTCATTACACACTATGTGGTATTCCCCTGATTCTGTAGGCGTCAGGGTCAGGACGTAGTCGTATCCGGGAAGGACCATGAAGTTCATATTAATGGGGTATACCGAAAAGCCGTGCTGTAAATCTAAAGAGGAAAGGTGTAACCTGTAGGTCTTGCCCTTCTCCAGTTCTAACACTGGGACCCAGCTCCACATCCTTGCTATTAGATAAACATCGCTCCCTGCCGGTGGGCGGACAACAGGGACTCCTTTTTCCTCTCCAGCCTTGTATTTTTCTATAAAGGCATTTGCCACCTGCTCAAACTTATCTGGCGTGACCCTGTAAGTCTCGGAAGATGGGTTCTGCTTGCCGGTGGCGTGCCAGTAAATCATCATAAGGAAAAGAATTATACACCAGGCCAAGGCTATGCCAATCCATAGCCTCTCCTCCTTGCCCATGGGTTTCCACCAAACCCTCTCAGGAACCGATATACTCATGACCCCTCCTTTCCTCAAGGCTTGAATGGGGGCACGTTAACAAGCTCCATGAGCCCCCATATGGTATAAGATGCCAGCAATATGGCAGCCCCAAGAAGGAACAGAAGGAAGATATCGTCAAAGAAGACCTGCCAGAAGGGTATCTTTTCTTTCTCTTCTCTTCTCCTTTCCTCTTCCATCCCTCACCTCACTGCTAGAGTTTTCAGTTAAATCTTCCGGAAATTTAAATCAATTTACCCCATATTCTTCCTCAAACAAGTGACTTTAGTCACGCAAAAGTCTAAAAACTTTTTCTCAAGAGGAATCTCCCTGATCAGAGGGATTTGTATTTTCATTAGCGCGGATTTGGCGACGCCAGGCAGTATAGAGAGTCAATGCTGTCGCCATCCCAAACAGGACCGAGCCAGCATGGGGAAGGTGGTATATTGTTATCTTATGAACTTTCACGATGCCGATCAATGGAGGAGTAAAGGGTTTCACCGCATACCGCATGGGTGCAGTTGGATCAAGATTGTGTCCCGCCTGATACAGCCTGTATTGGGCCCAACCTGCCAGGGAAATCCCGGCTACCAGGAGGATAATGGTAACAGTCTTTTTCCACCGTCCACTCCCGAATGCAGCGAGGAAAACAAATGTCGAGAGAAACAGGATAATGATAGGGATGATTTTCAGGTTGAACTCAGGGAGTTCTGGCGGAAACTTGACCCCGATATACCAGCTAACAACTTTCCACTCCGCCAGGTCACCCCTTAATCTGTCGGCATAGACGTATACTTGGGGGCTCCTGTCGGGGTACTGCGGCGCAGTGAAAACCGTAAAAAAGTAGGGGACAAAAAGCGTAGACAGTAAAAGTCCACTGGCGACGAGGAAAGCAATCTTTTGCTTCATTATCCTGTCTCTTTCTCTCACAAGAATATTAACCCTGCGATGACACCGAACGCGAATGTGGCCAGCCCCATAAGAAGGGCGACCCTCCCGCTCCGGAGTGACCCTCCGAAAATAAGCAGGCAGGGGAGGCTGATCACAGGAAGCGTCACCAATAGCGCGGCGGCTGGACCGCTAAGCCCCTGACCCGCGAGGATGGCTGCAACGGGAATCTCAGTCCATGTGGAGATCATCAGGACCGTCCCCAACCCTGCCGCCAGCATAACACCCCCTACATTGTTTACAAAAACAGCAGGGAGGAATGTGACGATAGCGCCCGCCACCACGCTACCTACAGCCAATGTAGGGATTACGACCTTTGCCACCCTCCACATACTCGAGACCCAATCCAGGATCAGCCCCACCGGGGTCATGGCCATCCTGTGCCTCGGCTCGAATTGAAACAAGAGACAGTATCGATTGAAAACCCTTGAGGCGAAACCTACAATTCTGCCTGGGGGCTGAGGGGCCTCTTCCGTCGGAAGCCTTCCCGCTAAGGTTGCGACCAGGTATGAGGCGGAGAGGATGAGGATACACCCTCCGAGAATTCTCAATGCAGCAAAGGGTAAAGGAAGGAGGACTGCCGCCAGGAGCAGGGATGTGATATTCAACGTCGGCGACGAGAGGAGAAAGGCAATGGAAGAAACCAGAGGTGTCCCCGTTCTGTATATCGTAGCTGCTATAGGGGCAGCACAACAGGAGCAGAATGGCTGCGGGATGGCATAAGTGACCCCGCCTATCAGTGACCGGAGGGTACTCGCCCCCCTTGGACTGATAAGCCGGTTAAGGTAAAGGGGGACAACCACTGTCGAAAGACCGGCGAACATTATCGCAAGGAACGTCGCATGCCAGACGAGGGCAAAGTAGTTTACCATGATGGCAAAGGGGCGAAGAAGAAAGGGCGTTGCCATAAGGGGGAACACCTCCGCCTTGCCGAGTAATTGCCCAGGGTTTAACCCCAAAGCCCCAATCCCCATCCGCCCCGCCTCGACAATTCTTGTAGCAGATATACCTCTATAGAACAAAAGGGTATCTATCGCGAGCAATCCGAAGACGGCGGAAGCGGTCACCTTCGCCAGGAATTGTAACTGCCCCTCTTTAACTTCTCCCCCCGCTTCGCCCCCTCGCAGGAAGGGATAAGAGATGACTAGACCGATAATCCCAGGGACCAGGAACCAGAGCTGATGCGGATTTATGTTGACCCACGCGTTCGCCAGTCCATATTCGGGGAAGAGAAACCCTCGGCGGACGTCCACTATACCCAATAACACAATTGCCAACGAGGCGAGGAAAGAAAAGAGGGCGGCAGAGTAAGGAACATTGTATTTGCTCTGAAGCCTTTCCTCCATTTTTATTACCCCTTTCCCATCAAAAACGGCCGCATATTACGCCCACCGCGCTATCAGCCACACCATGGAGGCGGGCTAAAACCCAAAACATCACGTCCGTCATCCCCATGGACTCCCCCAAAAGGGTGAAGACCCCAAAGGCAAGGAGGATGACGGCACTGCCTGTCTGGAGGGCCTTTACGAGCCTTACCCTCTTTGTAAGGGATGGGAGAAACTCCTCCATCCCCAAGGCAGTGATGAGGAAGGGGGCCATGAGTCCTATGGCGAAGATTCCAAAGAGGGCAAGCCCCCAATAAAGGTTGGACAGCCCTGCGTATGCCAGGAGAGGGACAAGGAGGGCGAAGCCGACCGACCCCATGCACTGGAGGCAACCGATGGAGAGGGCTATCCCAGAGAGGAACCAAAAGCCTGCCCCAAAGCCTTCAGGTTCGGCCCTAAGGAGCTTTTCCAAAAACTTAAAAGTCCCCCATTCCCGCCTTTCCATCGGGGATATAAGGAGCTTTAAGGCAACACCACTGATTAGGAGGCCAAAGGCCACCTCGAAGGGCCTTAGGACCCGGGGGAATCTCTCGAGGGAGGAAGAGAGGAAGAGGACGAGTCCACCCCCCAGGACCAGAATGGATGTATAGCCCAGCCCAAATAAAAGGACCTTGTGCCATACCCTTCTCGGGCCTCCGGCTGTGGAGGCGACAAAGTAAGTGATGAAAGAGTAGGTGGCAACAGCGCAGGGGGAGAGGGAGAGGACCAGGAGGCCGGAGAGGGCCACCAAAAACATTAAAACGGCCTTTGGGTCCTGGGTAGCCTCGGAGGGAAGGGGGGTCTCAAACCTCAAGGCCCGGGTCTGACCTATCCCCTCCCCACCGGATATCAACATATCGAAGAAACCATCCTTAGCTTCGAAGATAGGGTCCCCCTCCATGTTGTATCTTGGGACCCAGACGAGGTAGACCCTGTGGTGGTTGGAGGTTACGAAGGGCTTCACGATGGAAGGATACTCCCTCCCTTTAGAGTCCTGGAGGAATATCTGGCGGTTTAAATCGAGGTCCATGAGGGAACCACTATGGACGTTGGCGGAGAGTACAAATAGCTGACCATTCTTATACCTCCTCAGCTCCGTCTCGTCTAACCCAAGTCTATTCATAAACCGCTGGGTCGCATACCTTATGGTAAAGAATATCCTCTCTTTTCCTCCGGTAGCGGAGACATCGGTCCTGGTCAGGGGATCAGCGTTAATTCGGGAAATGAACTCAGGGGTAAAGTATGCGGCGCCAAAGAGGAACCCTAAGACTAAAAAGAAGCCAAGGAAAAAAAGGGCCTTTCTCCATGTCATCTTCTTTCCTTTAGTCCCTAAAAGACAACCTACGCCGGCTTCCACTCCTTAGCCCGGTCCCACTCCGCTTCCGGGATGACGATCATCCTGCCCCGCATCTCCAGATGCAGTTCACTGCAGAACCACAGGCAGTAGTACCAGTAAACCCCAGGTCTTCGTGGTGTAAACACCAATTCTTTCGTTTCACCTGGGTCAAGCGACTCAAGGACATCGTGGCCAGTGAGGGCAATGCCGTGAGAGATATCCATGGCTTGGTCTGTGTTCGTCACTCTCAGCTTTACCTTCCAGCCGCTTGGCACGGTGAACCAGTCCGGCGTAAAAAACGACCTGACGGCTGTCATCTTCACCCGGACTTCCTTCGAAGCATAGTCATACTCCACCGCTGGTTTGTCGATCTCCTTGGGTAATTCATATACCTTCTTCACCTTTGGCTTCAGCAGCTTGACAGGAATTGCCTGGGAATAATGAGTCTCCGGTGGAAGCGGCATTTGGTCAATCAGCCTTGCCGGGTTCGATTCCACATTATAGAGCTCGTGATTCTCCGTATGGAGTGGACCGTGGGAAATGAATGTGTCTTTCGTAAGCTTGTTCATGATGATTAAATATTTCCCATACGGGGATGCCATATCACCACCAGGCACCAATAGATGCCCAACGGAATAATGAGCCGGGATTGTTTCAACCACCTGCCCCGGTTGCATCTTGTGCTTCTCAGAGTAAGGGGGTCCAAGGGCTATCTTCTTCACATCTGAGTCCACAAAGAAGCCCACATAGGCAAAGCCCTTATCGTCAAACTCGATGTGGGTTGGGCCCAGCCCTGCATCTACATCAACGGACACATACTCCTTGTCAATAATCTTTACACCAAACTCCTCACCCTTGAAGCGCTTCTCAGCGATTGCCTTCTTCACCTTCTCAAAGTCCACAATACGGACGATTGTCGTTGCCTTCCCACCAACGACGGCATACCTGCCAGTAGGAGAAACATCCACTCCGTGAGGGTTCAGGGGACAAGGAACCGCATAGACCTCCACGTCCTTCCAGGTGACAACCGGCACATCAGGGGCTTCCTTGGTTGTGATATATTTCTTGTTCTTTACAGCCTCCTGGATGCTCTTGATGTTCCAGAAGAATATGTAGTCTTCCGATCGCTTAAACATGCCCACGACATTCACAGCGCGTTCCGTGTTGTAGGCGGTGTTCACAATCCAGCCGTCCATCACACCCCAACCTATTCTGGCCATATCGAACTGCCATGGACCCCAGACCTGCCAGGCATTCTTCATCGTTCCATCCTTGGCAATGCTGATTCCAGCAAGGGCAGAGACATATGGTCCTTTGATACGGTCTGTGGGTACACCAAGGCGGGTGAGAATTTCTTTCTCTGGATACTGTTCGAGCTCTATGTTGGCTACGAGCAAGTCAGAATGGGGACTGATGTGTGTGCCGTGGATACCACCCTTGACATTTGGCACCCAGAGAATCTCTGCAGTCCTGAATGTGGACAAATCTACCCTGGCAACCCTTGCGTATGTCTTGTCGTTGATGAAGACCCATCTTCCATCATAGACCCCATCCGTCTTGCTGATTGCGGGGTGATGGGTATCGCCACCCACAGCAATTTCGCCTGTCCAGGGATTGGTGAGCATCTTCTTGACTTTTGGATTTGCTAAAGTCCAACCCCACCTCGTATCAGGCGCAAATATGGGTATCTCACTGAGCAGCTTCATCGCGGGGATAGTATAGACATACAGCCCCCCCTGCTGTCCGCCACTGGCGAAGACATAGAACTCGTCCTTTTCTTGCCAGTAACGATGCGGCATCGGGTAGGGTCTCTCGTATGGATGGGCTGCAACTTTGGGGGTCATCAAACCCCGGGTGACGAAAAATGTCGCGACCACTATCGCCATAACACTTACGAGCAACAGTGCAATTCTCCATCTTTGCTTCATTCGTTCCTCCTTTCTTCAAGGTTTTAGTGGAGTCCTATGATTTTATTACGTTGCTTCCACGATGAGTTTTCCCCGCATCGTCGGATGCTTGAGCCCGCAGAAAACAGTGCACTCGAAATCAAACTCCCCTGGCACTGTTGCCTTAAAGACAATCTCTTTGACCACATTCGCCCGTAGCCCTGTTATCCAGATATCATAGGGACCAAGCACGTGGAAACCGTGGCCACTGAACTCCTTGAGACCTGTGATCTTTGGCAGATCACCATCGTCGGTGCCCTTGAGTATGAGCTTGACAACCTGGTTCTGCCGAACCCGGAGGAGGTTTGGTTTGTACTCAGAAGTGTATAGGTCAACTGTCAGAGTCACATCAGGTTTGCCAAGGGGCTCAGGCGGCTCCACTGAAGGTCCTGCAACCCTTTTATAAGGACCAGCCCAGCGCTTTATCCCTGGCACGAACTCAGCAGCCTTGGGCGGTTCTCCTTTCGGGGCGCAAGAACCGACAAGGAGCAGCAGGAGCACTAGCGAGCACAAAAATGCGATTGTTTTTATCATAGCGCTTGACTCCTTTCTTTTAGTAGTTGTTGTATATCTTTCTCGATGACCTCTTGCGGGTCAACGAGTCCAACATACCTGTATCGGATAAATCCTGCTCTATCTATCAGGACAACCATATAGCTATGGTAGACTAAATCCGCATCTTCTTTTTCTTTAACGAAAACGCGATAGTTAGCCCAGACTTCTCTTAGTTGAGATTCTGTCCCGGTCAGAAAGTGCCACTTCCCTTGAAAGCCCTGCGTATAGGCCTTTACCCGCTTCGGGGTATCTCTTTTCGGGTCGGTCGAGATTAAAATTAGAACCAGATCTTTATCAATGGTGCTCTCAAAGGTACGCTGGATACGGCGGTAATGCATTGCTAGGACTCCACAAACATCAGGGCAATTCGTATAGATGAAACCCACCAGGACCAACTTCCCCTTGAAGTCCTCCAGATGAACGGGCGCATTGTTCATATTAACGAGAGTAAAGTTAAACGCCTTTTTTGGTTCCCGCAGTTCTATTCTGTTCACCACCCGCCTCCCGGAAATTTCAGGATTCTGGAGAGCGGGATGCGTGAAAGTATATGATGGAGGATTGTTTTTCTTTACCCGAGTGAAGATGGACTTTGATACGACAACAGTAAGGATAACAAGTCCCAGGATTATAGGGACTTTATACTTTTTCATATTTCTTTTGCTTCCCCTTATTCTTTAACAATCAGCTTCCCTCTCATCTGCATGTGGTAATCGCTGCACCACACATTGCAGAAGAACGTATATTCTCCTGCCGAGTTGGGAATAAACTTGACCCTTTCAACTGTCCCAGCCTTGATTTCTCTCACGGCGATGTCAAACGCAGGCACGTAAAAACCATGGGTTACGGCATCCTCATTTCGTATCCCAATTGTAACTTCCTTGCCCCTCTCCACGGTGATAGTTTGTGGGGACCAGTTGCCCTTTTCTGGAGAGCGGGCAAGGAGTTCTATCTCCGGTTTTGTTTTTGCACGATAGGCGAGGGTCGCTCCTAACACCCCAATGGTAGTGATTAGAACAAGGGCAACGGCGATCATTTCTGAGGTTGGCTTTCTCATTTCATCCTACAAAGAGCCACAGAAAGGCGATGTTGAGAACTCCAAGAAAAATTGCCAGGGGGACGAACGCTTTCACTGCCTGTGGGTTTTCATTGAATGTCTGTTTGGAAAGCCTGTATCCAATGTCCAGTCCGAATAGCAAGCCGGCCAGGACCGAGGCAATCTGAAGATACGGCAAGAGCCCGGTAAAGAAAGGAGACCACGGAAATCCCCCTGTCCCCAGAAGATTCCAACCTAACGCATAAGGGTCTGAGAGGACATTTGGAACGTAACTGGAATTGGGGAGAAATATTCCAAAACTGAATGCCCACCATGCTGCAAGCCCTACAGGGGCAAGGGCGTAGGAAAAGTTGGTGTAGACTTTCTTATAGGAAGGATTCGATGAACCAACCACCCTCTTAGAGGCCCAGACGAACAGCCCGAAGAGCACAGGCAAGATTACCAGCGAGATTGCAGAACTGGCACCGATATACGCTAGGAACCCTTCAATAGTCTTCGCATTTGCCCAGTCTCGAAGAAATCCCCATGGTCCTTGCATGATCACATAGAAGACAATAGCGCATCCAATCATAATGAATGATTTCCATGCCTCGTCAAGTCCCCGCTTTTCGTCCACCAGCAGGTCTTTGCCGAAAGGTCGAATATTCCAGCTCATATTGTCATACGGACAGGACTTGAAGCATTCAAAGCAGAGTCCGCAATAAGTGTTCCTGTTCATGATGAACGGCGCTTCCAGCCAGGGACAGCCGTATCCGTATTCGTTGCCCACATAACAGGTCTTCGGTTTATGGTTTTTACATACGTCGGGGTCTTTGATACGCACCTCGGTCAGGGCAAAATTTGAATATAAGCCTTGAAATCCCCCGACAGGGCAGAGGTAGCGGCAGAAGGTTCTCTTTTCATAAACATAGGAGATGATGATGTCAGCTATCACAATGAGTCCAAGCAGGGCAAAGGTATAGATAGGTCTTGTGGTAAAGAAGGCTGTAAAGAAGGTCGTGGCAAGAAAAATAAAATTGACCAGCCACATATTTCTCAGCGCCTTGGGCCATCTCTTGTTTAATCCCCAGAGTTTCCCTTTCCTTACACCAAAGACCTTCAGGCGCTGAAGCCAGTCACCAAACACAGGGAGCGGACAGACACCACACCAAATTCTTGCCAGGAAAGGGACCATCAATAGCATAAGCAGGACCCACCAGACAATCCACACAATCATGATCCCAAAATTGTAGTTGCCTGGACCTATCCCTCCTATCCAGCCAGCCAAAAAGATGATAGTAAAAATGAAAAGGTTAATCAGAATGGGCACGAGCGGCATCCATCGGGATTTCAACAATTCTCGCATCCATGGGTATTTAGTCAGTTCAAATTTTGACTCAGGGGAAAAGATACCCAGAAGTTTGCTGTCGAATTTTCCCCTGACAAGCAAAACCGAGAACAGGCCCCCCGCTGCAATCAGTCCCAGGACCCCAAGAAAGAGTGTATAATTAGGCCTAACACGAAAGTAGCCGATCATATACGGATGGAGTTCACCACATGTCATAGAACAACGAAAGGCGAACCTTCCTGTTTTGTCTGCCTTGATCATGACAGTCCTTGTCTCACCCGGGTGCACATACATCTCAACGTCGTAGCCGTCCAAAAAGAATCCGTGCGTAACATCCTCGCTGATGAGCTTGAGGACCACCGTATCCCCTTTGTTGACATCAATGATGTTAGGAGAGTAGGAAAACTTCCTGGCCCTCACTTCAATCATTTTTTCCCGGGAGACTGTTACAGCTTGACCTGTACTTGCGAAAAGGATTACACCTAATGCTGCAATGGTAAGCACTGAGAAGTATTTCTTCATGGTTTCTCCAGCCTCAGGGTCCTTAGAATAGCAATGGATTTTCGTGAGAAACTCTCCATTCTGGTTCCATCCCATAAAGCAAAAGCGATTTTTTTATCAACGCCCGGTTCAAACTCAAATTCGCCCTCTTGCTTGCTTTTGAGCTCTCTCTTGAAAACCACTGACCACATCCCATCCTTGTACTGACCTTTTCCATCCACATTTTGGTCCTTCAGAGGGGTTTGTGTCCCTGGACCGGATGCGATCAGTTCCCGCACCGCCTTTATAGACTCGTTACCCCTTTGGAACCTTTCAGCATCTCTGTCAGCGAGCCACTGCCAGACATTTGCCTTGCTGGCATAGCCCATCATCTGTGCTGTGGCTGGTGCAGGATTTGGAACGAACAGTATCGCACATGCATCGGGATTTACAGGCGCGCCTCTATCTTCAGTCTCATCCTTAAACTCGAGGAGGAAGGCTATCTCTCGCCCGTTATGCGCCGCCCTGACGAAGAGTTCTCTCTCCATGGTCCCGTGGGGGACTCTCGCGGATTGAGGATAGAGATATACCCTTACCGGTTTAATATCCTTCCAGAACTCAGCACCTGGCTCCAGAACAAACTCTTTTGCTAAATACTTAACAACGAAGGCGTCTTCCTTCTCCAGGGGGTTGTGTCCCGCCCTACCAAGACGATAGTCTATAACCAAATAACCAATAACACTAATAAAGGCAGTTATTGCCGCAGTGATGATAATGCCGTAAAACCTTTTCATCGCCTGTTTCATTTCTCAATATCCTTGGAGGAAATGGGATTCGTTAGGAACCCTGTTAATGTTTAATGCCGCTTACAAATGGTTTCACCTGGAGGTCCTGGGTCACATGGCATTGCCTGCAGTTGACCCGGTCCGGGTGGGGGACTATGGGGGCGCCTGCGGCTCCTTCAAAGTGGCAGGTTAGGCAGGCCCCTTCCATCCCCTCAATATCATGAGGGATTAAAGGGGGTGCCCCTTCGTATGCCCTCGGGAGGAGCTTACTACTCCCCGGCGGAGGGGCCTCTCCTGCGTTCACCAAAAGGGCGAGGCTCATAAGAGTAATGATGGTGAAGGCCAAGGAAACCACGCTCATTCTTCTGTATTGGCACTTAAAATTCCACATTTCCCTCCTCCTTTCTATACCTTTTCCACGCGCACGGCGCACTTTTTGTAATCGGGCTCCTTGGAGATAGGGCAATAGGCATCAATGGTGGCCAGGTTAATCAGGACGTCCTCATCAAAGAATGGGACAAAGACCAGGCCCCGCTGAGGATTATCCCTTCCCCCTACTATGGCCCTGGCAATCACCCCTCCCCGCCGGGAGGTGATCCTGACCCTGTCCCCTCTCTTTATGCCCATCTCTTTTGCATCCTCTGGGTTGAGCCAGACAGGGGCATAAGGGACTGCCCTGTGGAGCTCTAGGACCCGGCGGGTCATGGTCCCTGTGTGCCAGTGCTCCAGGACCCTGCCCGTGGAGAGCCAGAAGGGGTATTCCCTGTCAGGGCTTTCTGGAGGCTCTTCGTAGGGCCTGGCCCATATGACGGCGCGGCCATCAGGATTGCCGTAAAACCTGACCCCTTCCCCTGGCTTCACGTAAGGGTCGTATCCCTCCCGGTATCTCCATAGGGTCTCCCTACCGTCTACCACAGGCCATCGGAGCCCACCCCTGACCTTGGTGTAGACAGCATAGGGGGCCAGGTCTTTGGCCTTTCCAAGACCGAACTGCCGATACTCTTCGAAGAGGGCCTCCTGAAGGGGTTTCTTTCCGTACTCGAAGAGCGAACCGAGCCCCATTCTTTTTGCCACCTCCACAATCTGCCAGAGGTCATCTTTTGCCTGGCCTGGGGGCTCCACCATCTTGGACCAGTGCTGGGTCCGGCGTTCAGTGTTACCAAACATCCCTTCCTTTTCTACCCACATGGCCGAGGGCAGGATGAGGTCTGCCAGCTCTGTTGTCCTGCCGGGGTAAACGTCAGAGACTATTATGAAACGTCCTTCCTTCCTGGCCCCTTTCCGGTAGCGGTCGGCATTGGGAAGGGTCTGGAAGGGGTTTGTGGTCTGGACCCACATGACCTTTATCTCGCCCCTATCCAGGGCCCTGAACATCTCCATAGTGTGGTAGCCCGGCTTTGGACCAATCCGCTCAACCGGCACTTTCCAGATCTCGGCAGCCCGCTTTCTGTGCTCTGGATTGGTGACGAAGGTGTGGGCAGGGAGGAGGTGGGCCAGTGTCCCTACCTCCCTCACGGTGCCGCAGGCGGTAGGCTGACCTGTCAGGGAGAAGGGAGAGTTACCAGGCTCGGAAATCTTGCCTGTGAGGAGGTGGAGGTTATAAACAAGATTGTTTATCCAGGTCCCCCTGACGTGCTGGTTAAAGCCCATGGTCCAGAAGGACGTGGTCTTCCGCTTGGGATCAGCGAAGAGCCTGGCAACCTGGCGAATGGTATCGGCCGGAACACCCGAGAGCCTGGCTGCATCCTCGGGGGTATAAATTTCCAGGAACCTTTTATATTCTTCATAGGTAATTGCCTGGGCCTTGTCCACAAAGGGCTTATAGTTTTTGTAGCTGAGCTCCTTGGCACCGCCAAATTCGAAGGCGTCCTCCAGGCCATAGCCAATCTTCTCCAGACCTTTCTTAAAGGTCACGTGATTCCGGATAAAATCCTCGTTGGTGAGTCCCTCCTTGACTATGACATGGGCCATGGCATTGGCTATGGCAAGATCGGTGTGGGGTTTAAATACGATCTTGATGTCTGCAAAACTAGAGGTAGGATTACTAAAAGTGGTAAGGTCCACCAACTTGACATGGGGGTGTTTCTGCTTTCGGTCCAGGAGGCGGGAGAAGAGGACAGGGTGCATCTCTGCCATGTTGGCCCCCCACGTGAAGAAGGTATCTGCATACTCTATGTCGTCATAGCAGCCCATGGGCTCGTCCATCCCGAAGGTATTGATGAAGGCTGCTACGGCGCTCGCCATGCAGAGCCTGGCATTGGCCTCGATGTTGTTACTTCCGATTCCCCCTTTCATAAATTTATTAGCGGCGTATCCCTCAAAAATAGTGGACTGGCCCGAGATATACATGGCTACCGAGCTGGGGCCGTATTTTTCAATGGCCTCTTTAAATTTCCTTACAGCCAAATCCAGGGCCTCATCCCATGAGACCTTTACAAACTTTTCCCCTTTCTTGAGCATAGGGACGGTGAGACGGTCAGCCCCATACAGGACCATGGGCAGGGAATACCCTTTGATACATAAAAGTCCACGGTTTACCGGGGACTCAGGGTCACCCTTCACAGCCACCACCCGTCCCTTTCTGACCCCTACCAGGACGCTACAGCCAACACCGCAGAAACGGCATGGTGCCTTCTGCCATCTCAGTTCCCTGGTTTCGGATGCAGAGGCTTCCCTGATAATAGGTGAGATACCAGTAACAGCCATGGAGGCCGTTATGGCCTTAATAAAATCCCGACGAGTAAAAGCGCTCATTTTTGCCCTCCTTAAGTCTAAAGGCCGAATTTGTGGGCCCGGTCGGTGCTAAATATTCCCGATGGTCTCCTTACCTGGACCTCCTTTATGGGTTTAAAAGTGGCTGTATCGTAAATTACCACCCTGTCGTCCAGGTTGGCTGAAAGGTAGATGGCCTCCCCTTTAGGCGTAAACTGTAAATGGAAGATACGCCGTCCTGGTTCAAGGGTCCTGACCACTTCTAATTTCTGGACATCAATGACCTGGACGACGTTATTCCTCTCCCCCAGGGCAAAATTCACCCAGACCTGCCTCCCATCAGGACGGACTATGGCAAAGACCGGAGATGCCAATAAAGGGATGGACTTTACGAGCTTCCAATTCCGGGTATTGTATACCGCAAGGCGGGCCTCCCCTACTACAGGGAGGAAGAGGAGATCCCTTGTGATAGCCAGCCCGCCCAAGTGGGAGATTTTCAGAACAGGGACTTTAGTATGTTCCTGGGTAGGGTCTTGAAAGGAGACAGTCTTCACTTCATTAAGGTCCCAGGTGTCAAGGAGGGCAATCCCGTTTGAGTGGTATAGACCGGCCAGGTAATGCCGCCCATCCGGGGTAAGGATACCGTCATAAGGCATCTTTCCCACATCCCAGAACCGCCTTATGACAGGGAAGTTCGGCCCCTTAGCGTCTATCACCCAGATACCATCCGCGTCCATCAATGAGAAGATCAGGAGGTTACCGGGTGCATCCACGAGTCCGACGGTCCTGGACTCCTGCCTTTCCCCTCCATGAAGCTCCCTCACCGCCGGGATGACCTTCACTACCTCAAGGGTCTCCGCATCCAGGACCCTCACATCCCTGGGTTTATAGTTACTTATAGCCACATACCTGTTATCCTGGGTAACGGCAAGGCCTATAGTGCTTTCCCCTACCCTGACCTTCTTCATGAGTCTCAGGTTTAGGAGGTCGACCTTGCTCAGGGACCCATCCCGCGTGGCCACATAGGCATAGCGGGCATCGCGAGAGAAGGATATGGCGGCATGGTGAAGGAGTCCAAGCCCCTCGACTCTGCCGAGGACTTCATGCCTGGTAGAGTCCACAACCAATACGCTTCCAGACTCCCTCTCCACGATTACCATAAGGGCCCCTGTGCCCCAACCTCCGGCCAGGCTAAGGCCCCCAAAAAGGAGAAGGAATACCAGGGTTAAAAGCCTTTTCATTTCTCTCGAAAGCTCAATACAAAGGAGGCCACTGCTCGAAGGTCCTCAGGGGAAAGCCCAATCCTCGTCATGGAGCTTTTATACCCCAGAGAGGCAGCGCTTCCCACCGGGTCCTGGATGTAGGCCATGACCTCCTGAATAGTCCTCTTCCTGGCTATCTCTGAAAAGGGAGGCCCGAAGGCCTCATACTGGGGGTGGTGGCATCCCATGCATTTTTCCTCAAAGACCTCCAGGCCTCGCCTTATAAGGTCAGGGTCGCCCTTTTCATTAGCCCAAAGAGACCCTCCCCAAAGGAAGAAGGAAAAAGTAAGGAAGCCCAGGACCCATTTTAGTCCTCTCATGGCTCACTTCCCTGTCTCAGTCTTAGTCAGGTTCCAAATCACCATGAGCCGCTTATCCTTGGAAAATGGGGGGAGGGGGGCAGGGAGGATGCCCCCCTCTAAATAGCTCATGGGGAGGTGGGGTATTATCATAGGGCCTGTTTACCCTTTGTATTTAAGGCTTAACGACGAGCTTTCCCTGCATCTCAGGGTGCTCCGGGCCGCAGTAAATATCGCACTCAAAGGGGAATTCACCGACTTTATCAGCCGTAAATTCAATTATAGTAACCTTGTCTTTGGGGAGCTCCCACCGGAGCCCGTAACCCGGGATGCTCAGGCTGTGCATAGGAAAGACAGGGGACTGGGACATCTTTGATTCTACTTCCAGGATGACCTTATCCCCTTTGTTTACCTCTATTATTTTTGGTTTGAAAAAGTACTGCTCGGCTACCATTTTGATTCTTACCTCGCCCGCTATAGCCAGGCCATGGAAAATAAACACCCACATAAGGGGCAAAATCAATGGAAAGGCCCTTTTCACCTTAGAGAAACAGAAAGGCATTTTATCCCTCTCCATCCTTATAGGCCATGCTCGTGGGCCCTGCCGGAGTTGATTATCGAGGTAGGGGTCCTGACGGGGATCTCCTTTATCTTGGCGAAGGTCCTCCCATCAAAGACCACCACCTTGTCCTCGCCCCAGGCGGAGACATACATGGCAGCCCCACGGGCAGTAAACTCAGGGTGGAGAGCCCCTTTACCCACATAGAGTTCCTTTACTACCTCCAGCTTTTCTGCATCAATTACATACACATACTCGTTAGTCTTCCCTTTGTGAAAGACGGCATCGGCAACCACGTATCTCCCATTCGGGTGCTTCCTTATAAAGAGGCCCCCTGGGTTCCCGACCCCACTGGTAGGTATATTCTTTATGAATTTCATTGCCACAGGGTCGTATGCCGTTACCGTCCCCTCCCCGATATTGGGTTCAAAGCAGGTATTGCCCACGCAGGCCCCAGGCCCTGGATGGGGGACCTTTCCTGTGGCAATGGAGCCCTTATACTCGAGGGTCCAGCTATCCATTATCCACATATGGTTGGACTTCTGGGCAGCCAGCATATAGTATCGGCCCTCCTCGGTGACAAAGGAGTCATGGAGGACGGCCCCTGTCCCCTCGAATTTCTTGATTACGGGAAAGTCTGGCTTCTTCATATCCACCACCCAGACCTCCCCTGAGTCTTTCCATGCTATGGCAATGAGGTTCTCAGTAGCCCCGATATCAGTGATGGATGCAGCCCTGCTCCCGTCCTTCTCTTCAAAGGTCTTCAGAACCCTCAGGTCTTTTGCATCCATAATTACGGCCGTTCCTGGCTTGTAATTACCGGCAACGACGTATTTGCCATCATAGGTAATCGCCGAGCCCCTGGAGTCCTCCCCTATCTTCTGGGTGGCCACTACCTTTTGCTGAAGGAGGTCTACCTTAGCATAGAGCCCGTTCCTACCCATGACATAGTAGTAACGGCCATCGGGGGAGAAGACGGGTGCATGGGGCTGCTTTGCACCGGGGATTTCAATCCTGGCAATTACCTCGTGGTCAGTTCCATCAATGACCACAATGCTCCCGAACTCCCTCTCCACTACTACCATCAGATTTGCGGTCCCGTATGTCCCTGGGGCCTTGGTAGCTCCCGCTTCCCCTGCTAGGAGCCCTGCCATGAAAAACCATACAAGGAAAGTCAAAATTATGGCCTTCACTTTTTCTATCTGTTTTAGCATCCTGTCCTCCTTCCTAAAAAGTCCTTGAAAGTGAACAATCTCACAAAATAAAAATTTAAAAAGTACCTCTCAACGAATGGAAAATTCGTTTTTTAATTTTAAGGGAATATTAGCCTGGGTATGTTAGGTGTTTAGGAAGGTCAATCCGGGTATCCAGACCCCACCAAAAATAATCCATCTTAGATTCTTTTTAATCTAATCTCCCTAGTACTTTTTAACTAATTAGATACCAGAGATGCTGTGACTTAAGTCACAGTTACCTTAAATTTTTGCAGCTTTTTTCTGGAGGTTTTCCTTCTGGAGGAGGGTAATCTGGCGGGGACCTGAGCGTATTAATCCTTCTTTCTGGAATCGGGAGAGGGTGCGGGATACAACTTCTCTCTCGGTCCCAATAAGGGAGGCGATTTCTCGGTGGGTCAGGGGACGCCTGATAAGGATTCCCTCTGGGGTGGGGATTCCCCTCTCTTCTGCCATATCCAGGATGAGCCTGGCCAGTCGCTTCGATACGTCCTTTAAGGAGAGCTCCTCTACCAGGGAGACCAGGTCCCTCACCCTCTTACAGAAGTCATGAATAATCGTCATAGCAAGGGTGGAATTGTGGCCAATCATTTCTTCAAACTCCTCCCCGGCAATTGAGGCAAGTACAGCCTCCTCCAGGACCACGGCAGAGACAGGGTAACGCCCTGCATCAAAAACAGGGGCACCACAGAAGAAATCCCCGGGCCTCATTATCCGGAGGGTCTGCTCTCGGCCTTCAGGAGAAGTGGTGTAAAGCTTAATGGACCCGGATTTGACAACGAAGAGCTCAGAACAGGGCTCACCCTTCATGAAGATGATCTTGCCTTTGAGGTACCTCCTCTCCTTTACAAAAGGTCTTAGCTTCTGGAGGATACCCTCCCCCAATCCTGAAAAGCAGGGGAGCCGGCGAAGAATATTGGTAATCTCATAATCCCTTGCCATTGACCTTCGGTCTCCTGTCTTTACCCTGATTCATGGTCTTCAGCAATGGCAGTTAATCTCTCCTTATTGGTAATGAGGACCCTGCCCTTTGATGAACGCAGAATGCCTTCCTTCTGGAACCGGCTCATAACCCGGATAGCGGTCTCCACTGTGCTCCCCACCATGTCTGCTATGTCCTGGCGGGTGAGCTGGATATTTAACTTGATCCCTTCGGCCTCAGGGCTACCTATCCTGTCTGCCAGCTTCAGGAGAATGCGGGCTATTCGCCTCTCGACCCGCTCGCTGGCCAGACCACGGATGATGCTATGGGCATCCTTGAGCCTCTTTCCCAGCATTACTATAACCTCTGCTGCCAGGGGGGGATAGCGTTGGAAAAGGGAGAAAAAATCGTGGCGGGAGATCTTCAGGATACGAGAGGTCTCCATGGCCTGGGCTGAGGCTGGGTGCTCCTCAGCCAGGATTCCAACACCCCCGAATACCTCTCCAGGCGGAGTCACTTCCAGGACCATGTCCTTGCCCCCAGGGGATTGCTTAAGTATTTTTACCTTTCCCTCCATTACCAGATAGAGATAGCGGGCTGGGTCCCCTTCAAAGAAGACGAAATGGTCCTTCTGAAAGCGCTCCTCCTTAAAGAGGGGACTTATTTCCATGAGCTCCCTCTGAGAGAGGCCTGAGAAAAGGGAAACCCTCTTCAGGAAAGGCACAATATATGAGGTTGACATTTTATTAAAACCTAATATCTACTCCCACCCTTACCCTGGTGAATTGTTGTAAAGTATTTTTTATTGCTTCCTCTCCTCATTGGAGAGGATTGAGGTGAGGGGAATCGAGTAGGATGTAACAAATATTCATCCCAAATAATGCATGAATGTAGGGGTTCAATTTATTGAACCCAATGAATATTGGGCTTGATGAATCAAGCCCCTACACCAAACAGGTACAACTAAGTTGTTAATATAACAATAATTTGGATGTTCACGCATTATTTGGATTCATGAGTTTGTATTAAGAGAAGCTATATAGTCTACAATCTCCAGGACCGTCTTAAAATCCCCTGTTGGCATTATGTGGACCCCTTCCAGGACAGGACGAACCTCCCTCAGCAGGTCCAGAACTATTTTTAAGCCCTCTCTTTTCTCCATGGCGGACGCCCCCGCTCCTTCCCCTGCACTGGCCATCCTGGCCATGGCCTCATCAGGAATGAAAATCCCTGGCACATTTTCCTGGAGGTGGCGGGCAAAGGCATAGCTCTTTAATGGGAGCAACCCCATAATGAGATGGACAGGGAGGTCCCTGGTCCTCTCCAGGAATCCCAGGAGGGGTCCCTTGTCGTATACAGGCTGAGTCAGGGCAAAAGTAGCGCCTGCCTCCACCTTTTCCCGGAGCCTATCTACTTCCCTCTCCCTGTCCATGGCAGAAGGGTTCGTAGCAACCCCTATACAGAAGGAAGGGGCTCCATTGAGGGCCTTGCCAGAAGCATCATAGCCATCGTTTAGCCCTTTTATAAGCCTGACCAGTCCAAGGGAGTTCAACTCGAACACACCCCTGGCTGAAGGATGGTCCCCTGCCTCAGGGGGGTCACCCGTAATAACCAGCACATTCTCCAGGCCAAGGGCCCAGGCACCTAAAAGGTCTGACTGGAGACCTATGATATTCTTATCGCGGCAGGTCAGGTTGAAGATGGTGTCCATCTTAAGCCTTTCCTGGATAAGGTGGGCAGTGGCAATGGCACTCAGACGGACCTTTGCCAGGTAATTATCTGTAATATTTATAGCACCTACCTTATTCCTTAGGGCCTCCAATTGGGCTACGGCCCTATCCAGGTTGGTCCCTTTTGGAGGATTCAGTTCCACCGTAACTACAAACTTATTCCCTAAAGCATCACGAAACCTCATGGTCTCCTCCAGGCTCAAAGATAAACCGCTATTAAAAGACCAACTCAAGCCCCTTATTCAGGCCCACATTCCTTGTTCCTACCTGGCAGGCATAGGCAAAGACATTAACCCCCGCCACTGCTGCCTGGAGAAGGGCATCAGAAAAGGCAGGGTCGGTAGAGAAATTGGGGGAGAAGGAATGGGCATCCCCCCTCTGGACCACAAAGACTATCCCTGCCCCATGTCCTGTCCTTTTTGCCTGGATCAAATCCAGGATATGCCTCCTTCCCCTTAAAGTTGGGGCATCAGGGAAGAGGGCTACCCCATCCCTGACCAGGGTCACGGACTTTACCTCTAGGAGGAGCCGCTTTCCTCCTTTTTCAAGTAAAAAATCCACCCGGCTCTCACCCCACCTTACCTCTTCCCTACTGAGGCGGTATCCTGGAAATTCTGGGATGCCCCCCTTCCTGAGGGCCTCGCGGACCAAAAGATTAGGAATCCGGGCATCCACGGCTACCAGGCCATCAGGGAGGGTCACCATCAGAAGGTCGTAGCCGGTCTTTCTAAAGGGAGCCCTCACCTCCTTTAACAGGACTCCCCTCCCAGGGATAAGGAGTTCGCCCAGCCTCCCCGAGTTAGGGACATGGGCCAGCTCTACCCGCCCTTCCAGACTTACCAGGGCCGAGAAGCGGCTGATGCGCTGGATAAATCTGGCTTCTTGCAATTCCCCTTGAATTCTCAATGACCTTCAACTCACCCGAGATATGCCCTTATACCCCTTTTCCCCTTTCATTGTCAATTCCTTTTAGGGTTCTTATCCATATTCATAATTGAAGGGCCCACAAATGGAAACGGTCAGTACCACGAAGATGCAAATTGTTGCGATGGGTTTGCGGCGAAGAGCGCCAATGTGAGGTGCGACGCGGTCACCCAGGGAGAAAGAAGTCCAAAATGTCTTCGATAAAGCTTACCTGCTCCTTTTTAGGCCCATAGAATTCAAGGCCAGACCTGTAGATAAGGATATCCTTGTCCTTCTCGTCCTTACCTGTTCGTATGACGCTGTTCCATACTACCTTGGCCTTGACGATGGACTCCTTTTCTCCCCACCGAATTGCCAGGTCACAGAGAGTGCCCGGGAGGAGGAGGTGGATATGCTCAATCATAGCACCCATGGTGCTAAGGTCTATAAGGGAGGCGTCGATGATGGTCCTCACCTTGCTTTTGAGCTTGCCTTCCACTTTAACCCTTGGGACTCTTCTTTTTATGGGATATTCTTTATTCATGGATTATGGATATGTTTAGCCCTTTGCTCTGCTCCGCTCATGAAACCACTTAATTTGGGGATAATTTGACAGAGTGTCAGGACAATGTCAATTAAAAACAACATCCAAAATTTTTTGATAAAAGAAGAAATGCCGCTTTATAAGGGCTAAGGGTCACGTCTACACATTTCACAAAGCGCCGTTAATATGATACATGTTATGCTACGGGTTTCCCCATGCTCTCTAAGGGCAGATTGTAAAGAGGTAGCTGCTCGATGGGGCCTTACTGTTTCTAAAAACGTTAATGGGGTCTTTTGAAAGGGTTGAAAGAGGAAAGAAAAATCGGCGTAAGTTATTGAAAAATAAAATGGAGCGGGAGACGGGAATCGAACCCGCGACGTCCAGCTTGGGAAGCTGGCATTCTACCTCTGAATTACTCCCGCTCTATTTTTTTATTAGCAGAACCCCTTTTTTTTGTCAACGGTATTTTATCCCAGCTTCCTCATCATCATAAGGGTGTTATAAATCTTCCCCTTAGGGTCCATGAAATAGCTAGGAAGAATGGCGGCCATCTTAAAGCCCAGGCCCCTCAGGGTCTGGATCGCCTCTACCTCCTCCTCCGCCAGCATGCAGGTTAGGAACTTGAGTCCCACCTGGGTCCCAATCTCTATAAAAGTCCGGGTGAGGATAGTGCCCAGGCCCTTGCCGAGGAAATCCTGATGAACCACTACCCTGACCCGGCCTACATGGCGGTGAGGGCCTCTGGGGCGCCGATGGAGGGTAGCATCAGCCACTATTCTGTCCCTTACTTCAGCCAGGACAGGTAGAACCAGGTTGTAATTTATATCCCTGGTCCAGCCCTCGATGACCTTCTTATCTGTAACATCCTCCCATAGGAACCGCCGGACATCCTCTGAAAGGCCCTGGAAGAACTGGAAAAGGGCATCTGTATCCTGCTTCTCCAAAAGCCGGAGGGTAGCCGGAGTACCATCCCTCAGAGTGATCCGCTGGGGAAACCTCTTTAAAATCTCCATTTTTTCTAAATGCGACCAAAAATGGTTTTTAACAGGGTAAATGAAACCATTGTATGTTAAATTACATAATTGGTTTCATTTATTGGGTGGCTCAGCAGAAGGGAGGTCCTGGGAAGCGTCTTCTCCCCCTATCCCTGTAAAAGTTCGGAGAGCCTTTTCCAGGTCTTCCACTTTTATATGGGTATTCTTACATGGTCCTTCCGGGCGCTTGTTGGGAATCCCTATGACGGGAATTTTTGGGGCTACATCTTTGATACCGCTCATCAAGTCCCTCTCGCAGGCTATTCCCACAACAGCCTCAGGCCTGTATTCCCTCACCAGCTCTCTGGCCTGTTCCCCTCCCCCAGCAGTGTAGACCTGGCACCGGTATTTTCCACTGAGTTCCAGGGCTATTTCCCTCATAGCCTTCGTAAGGCAACGGGGAATAAGGACCAAGACATTCTTCCTCTGTCCTCTTTTATAAGAGGCCCGGACAAGGGAGTTGCTGGCTTTAATAAAAGAGCTGGACATTCGATCCCGAGATATCCCAAATCGGCCTCCAAGCCATATAGCCCAGGAGGTCATGTATCCCAGAAAGGTTTCCGTCATCCGGTAGGGAAGGAAATTCCGCCTTTCGGTTATGATGGATAGCCAGGTTAAAACAAAAAGGGTCAGCACAAGCCCTATTATGGCAATGAAAACCAGGCCTATGGCCCTGGGTAGCCGGGGATTCCACATGGCCAGGCGAGGGGTAATCAGGTACCAGAGGAATAAGGCACCCATAATAAAGAGGAATAAAGAAAGGCTTGAGAGAAAGAGGATGGTGCGTCTCCCCTCCTCTATATCCCCTTCATGGTCCGCCAGGTCCCCTGACCAATCGGCCCACTCATCGCCCAGCTTGCGATCTCTCAGCCTTTTTTCTGGCATGGCTGAGCCTCCAGCAATTCGGATCAAACCTCAAACAGGCTTTGTAAGCTTCTCCTTTCGCCAGGCCCTGGGAAGGGATGTAAGGCCAAGACCCGTATCTAGGAGTCTCTCCTTATTTAAAATCTCTGTCCTTGCGCGGATTAGACCCGTAAGGATCCCTGCCCTGTCAATGGAGTTAACAAGGATCGCCCCTTCCAGGACATCGCCTTTAAAGATCAGTTTCTTGTAATCGTTCTCCCCTGGTCCTCTCCTCATCAAGACTTTATATCCATTAGGCTCAGGAGGCTCGGTAAAGCCTATAGTAATAGTAGTCAGGCCCAGAACGCTCACCGTGTTCTGGGAGAAGCCACCATCGTATTCCCTTTTCTCTCCTGCCATATTGAGTCCTGCAATCCTCCCCTGGCGGTAGGCAACAGGCCAGAGGGCAATGACCCTCTTCTCCCGAACCAGCATCTCATCCCCTTCGGCCACATCCCCCGCAGCATAAACATCGGGAACATTGGTTCTCATGCGCCTATCCACCAAAATTCCCTGATTAACCTTTATCCCGGAGCCTTTTACTACTTCCAGATTTGGTCTTACCCCTACCGCTATTATAAGAAAATCGCAAGGGAGGGTATCCCCACTGGCAAGGCGGACTCCCTCAACCCGACCCCTTCCCATGGCCTCTACCACCGTTTCGCCCGTGATAATCCCCAGGCTTTTTCCTTTTAGATAAGCCTCAAAGATGGACGCCCCTTCCGCATCAATGATTCTTCCCATGATATAGGGGAGGAGCTCGACTATAGTCACATGGACACCTGCCTCATGAAGGCCCTCAGCCGCCTTTACCCCTATTAGGCCACCACCGACTACCAATCCCCTCTTGACCCTTGGCAGTAGAGTCTTGATTGCCTTAGAGTCGTCCCAGGTGGTGCACGTAAACACCCCTTCTTTATCCAGGCCCTTTATAGGAGGTATGATAGGAGTCCCACCCGTCGCAATAAGCAGGCGGTCATAGGTAAGCTCACCTCCATCCTCGGTAAGCACTACCCTTTTCTCCGGATTCACAGCCCTCGCCTTGATACCCAGATGGACTTTTATCCGGTTCTCCCTGTAAAACTCGGGTCCCCGGTAGGTCAAATCCTCATCCTTGAAAACATCAGCAATATATTCGGTTATTAAGGGACGGGAATAGGCATAATAGGGCTCCTTGGAGAGGATGGTGATTTCCCCATCCCTGTCTCTGGCCCGTATGGCTTCTACCGCACCAATGGCGGCAGCAGAATTTCCGATGATCAGGTAGCGCACTTTTACCGCTCCTCGTAAAGGAGGGCCCGGTTAGGACAGGCATCCACGCAGGCAGGCGTCCTCCTGTCCGGGCATAGGTCACACTTGCTTATAATCCTTCTGCCGTTCCTGAAGTCCCGCTCAACTGAGCCATAAGGGCAGGCCATTATGCACATCCAGCAGCCCACGCACCGCCCATGGTCCACAAGGACAGGACCGGTCCCATTTGCGATGTAAAGGGCACCGGTTATGCAGGCCTCAACACACTCAGGTTCTATGCAGTGGCGGCACATAATGGAGAAGGAAACAGGCCCTTCCTCCTCCACCCGGGTCTTTGATAAGGGTCGGGGGCGCTCCTCCTTGTAAGCCTTTATTATGTCCTTAGAGATGGAGTGCTCAACGATGCATGCCACTTCACATAGCTTGCATCCCATGCACACTTCCTCTCGGGGATAGACCCGTTTCATCGTTAACCTCGTTATTTCAGTTGAGTCGGTTGTGACAGTTTAGACAGTCTTAACGGTTCTTATTCCCCCGCGTGTTTTATACCCAGGATATTCAGCTCCCGGTCAGTGAGGTGGAGCCCCCTGAGCCTCTCCCGGTTACCCCTCAGGCTCTCAATGGCATTGATTCCCATAGCACCCATGAAATCCTTTATTTCCAAGGCCCAACCCCTGAGGAGGTTATATAGCCTTTCAGCGGCAATGTCTGGATTGAGCCTCTTGGCCAGGGTTGGTTCATTTGTGGTAATTCCCCATGGGCATTTCCCTGTGTAGCACTTCTGGCATAGGGTGCAGCCAACGGCCACCATTGCTGCTGTCCCTATGTAAACAGCATCGGCCCCCAATGCTATTGCCTTCACCACGTCGGCACTGTTTCTAATACCACCGGCTGCTACTATAGAGGCCTGATTTCGAATCCCTTCATCCCTCAGTCTCTGGTCCACAGAGGCCAGGGCGAGCTCTATGGGTATCCCTACATGGTCCCTGATCATAGTAGGTGCTGCCCCTGTAGCGCCCCTCAAGCCATCAATAGCCACTATGTCCGCCCCTGCCCTCACAATCCCACTCGCTATTGCAGCCACATTGTGGACAGCAGCGATCTTTACAAATACAGGCTTGGTGTATTCGGTAGCCTCTTTTAGGGCATATATCAAAAGCCTCAGGTCCTCAATGGAGTAAATGTCGTGCTGGGGTGCAGGGGAGAGGGCATCACTTCCAACAGGGATCATCCTGGTGAGGGAGACCTCCGTGGTTACTTTCTCGCCAGGGAGGTGCCCCCCTATCCCTGGTTTTGCCCCCTGCCCAATCTTTATCTCTATTCCGGCCGCCACATCCAGGTAATCCTTATGGACCCCGAACCTTCCTGAAGCCACCTGGACTATGGTATGCTTCCCATACTGATAGAGGTCAGGATGGAGCCCCCCCTCCCCTGTGTTCCAGTAAGTCCCTGCCTCTGTAGCTGCCCGAGATAAGCCCTCGCAGAAATTTAAATTTACCGCACCATAGCTCATGGCAGAAAACATCACAGGGACGTCTAAGGTAAGCTGGGGGTATAGCTGGGTCTTGAGCTGAGGCTTTCCATCCCTAAACTCAAACTCCACAGCCTCCGGCTTTCGCCCTAGATAAGTCCTGAGCTCCATGGGTTCTCTTAACGGGTCAATGGAGGGGTTAGTCACCTGGCAGGCATCGAGCAGAATGTGGTCAAAATAAATAGGGTAATCCCTGTCACACCCTATGCCCGTGAGGATAATCGAACCCGTCTCTGCCTGCAGATAGGCGTTTTTTATGTCCCTTTCTGTCCACACGGCATGGGGCCTGAACTGGCTGGGATTGAGCCTTATGGTAATACAACTAGTCGGGCATAAGGCTTCGCAGCGATGACACCCTGTGCATAGGGCGTGGTCACTCACCACCGTATCGTCCAGGGACCGGTAGGTATTTGCTTCGTAAGGGCACTGGTTCACACAGACCTGGCATTGGATGCAGCGACTCTGGTCCCTGTCTACAATGAAGTTGCAAAATGGATTGCTCCAACGGTCTCCTAAGGCCATCCCTTCAAACTCTCCTTTCCACGTGATAAACCCCGTGGCTCTCTCTCCGTATGGGATGCTCCCCTGGTTGAAACCAGGGGTATCTTTTCCATGTCTGGGTCCACTCTTAGGGGCCGACCTCCGGGCACCCGCCGTAGCCTGTAGGGGAGGACCTCCGTGTCCTCCCTTGGGCGGGCAGGGACGCCCGCCCCTACAGAGTCCCAAGGCGAACAGGGACGTTCGCCCCTACACGGAATCATAATCATGTAGGGGCCGACCTCCGTATCGGTCCAAGCTGTAGATGCATCCACAGTATTTTTGCCGATAAAGCCCATAGGCCATGCTCAACTCAACACTCCGCTTGAACCCGTCCCCCTTCTTGAAGTCGGTTTCCAGGAAGGTAAGGCCATACCTATTTGCCAACTCTAGCCCAATCCTGTTTATCAATGGTGCGTTCTTATGGGGGCTCACCGTGAGGGCAGTCCCAAATATAGGAAATCCCTCTTGGCATGCGAGGGCAGCTGTCTTCTCAAGCCTCATTCGGATGCAGACCTCACAGCGTTTGCCCCCCTCTGGCTCTTCTTCAAGACCCTTTATTAGGGAAAACCAATACGACCTTTCGTATTCCCCTTCAATTAGAGGAATCCCCAGCATTCGCGCCAACCACCTCATTTCATTGATGCGGAAGTTATACTCCTCACCCGGGTGGATATTTGGGTTATAAAAAAACCCGGTCACATTATAATCAGGGTTGAGTCTCTCGATGGTAACAGTGGCATCAGGGGCACAGCAGATATGGAAGAAGATTCGGGAGCGACTCAGGTCACTCATTTTCCCTTTCCATTAAGTCTTATTAAATATCAGAATTGTAAAAATTCGTCAAAATCTTTTTTAGGATTCTCCCTCACCTTGATCCTGGTTTATTGACTAGCCTTCCTTTCCGTATACCCTCCCAATAATCCAGTTCATCCAATCGTGAGTGCCTTCCTGAACCTCCTCCCAGTGCTCGGTCAGAAAGGCCCGGTAGTAGTCCTCTGAAGGGCTCATTCCCTTCTCTTTGAGGAAAATTTCCAGGACCACCAGCCTCTCTATTGTAGCGACAATCTCCTCCATCACCGTCTTCAGGCTGGCAGCCTGGAGCATTTCCTTGAATTTCTGCTTCACCCCCAGGTAATACTCCTCCCGCTCCATGCTCATAAGCCTCCTTGAATCTACAGCCTTCTCAGAGATGCCCCTCACCATCCCTCTCCCCTTGGGGGAGAGGGATGGTGAGGGGTTTAATTAGGCCTTACCAGCGGTCTTCAGCGCGTCTATTACCCTTTCCGCAATCCTTATAAAGGCCTGGGCCTGGATACCCTGGGGGTTTTCCCTGACGATGGGCGTTCCCATATCCCCGCCCAGGCGGATTGCAGGGTCCAACGGGATTTCACCCAGGAAAGGAACTTTTAGTTCCTCGGCTACCATTCGCCCTCCTCCCCGGCTAAAGATATCTGAGGCCTTCCCGCAGTGGGGGCATATAAAATAGCTCATGTTCTCTACAATCCCCAGGACCGGGCTATCCACCTTACGAAACATTCTGAGGCCTCGCCTGGCATCAATCAAGGCCACATCAGAGGGCGTGGTGACAATAATGGACCCGGATATAGGGACATTCTGGACCAGGGTTAGCTGGGCATCTCCAGTCCCTGGGGGGAGGTCTATGACAAGGCAATCAAGGCCTCCCCACCGAACATTTCTCAGAAATTGTTTGACCAGTTGAGCAACAAGGGGTCCCCTCCATATAACAGGGGCATCTTCGTCAAGCAGGAAGCCTATAGACATGAGCTCAAGACCCTCATGGTCTATGGGTATCAGGACATCCCCATCTATAGCAGGCCTCTCATGGACCCCTAACATAATGGGAAGGCTGGGACCATAAATATCCGCATCAAGTAAGCCAGTCCTGGCTCCGAGGCTATCAAGGGCCAGGGCCAGGTTCACCGCTACTGTGGATTTTCCCACACCCCCTTTTCCGGAGGCTACGGCCAGGACCTTATCCACCCCTTCTATAGGACGCCTATCCACGAAAGGCGTAACTCTCTTGGCCCTTATCCTTGCCTGGATATCTAAATCCTGGACCTCTGGAAGCTCTGTCAGAGCAGATCTGGCCCCTTTCTCTATCTGGGAGGCCACCTCTGCTTTATCAGTGGGGACATCCAGGAGAAAGCTAAGCCTTCCTCCTTCTATCCTGATATCCTTTACAATTCCGAAGGAGACTATATCCCGGCTAAAGCCCGGATACTTTACTCTCTTCAAGATGTTTAAAACGTCTTCCTTTTTAAGCACCTCACTTCCCCTTGAAATTCCCCAGCTGGCGTCTCGCCTCATCGGACATCATATCGGGGTTCCAGGGAGGCTCCCAGACCAGCTCCACTTGGGCACTTTCTACACCCGGAAGCCCCTGGACTACTCGCTCGGCCCCTTTAACCAGGCTCTCGTGTAATGGGCAGCTTGGGGTAGTCAGGGTCATCTTCACCCCAATCTTTCCCTCGTTAATCCTCACATCATATATAAGGCCCAGGTCAACGATATTCAATCCCACCTCCGGATCGTAAACCTTTTTCAGGGCCTCTAATACCATCTCTTCAGTAACCATCTTTTCCCTCCTCAATCCAAAAGAATATCCCCCTTAAGCATCTACTTGCGATAAGCGTGGGCCATATTATAAGCGAATATGACCGAGCCCACAAGGACAATAAAGCCAAAGATTCCAAGGAAGCGGGGGCTTCCTGCCGCAAAGGAAAAAGCGGTTCCCAGAATGCCCAAGTTCATTAAATAAAACTGGGTCATGGCAAGACGCTCGCTGAACATTTCCTTCATTATTGGGACAGGCTCCAGACCCACTTTATGGCTATATTTATGAAACCAGGCCAGGAATGGAATAATCTTATACATCTGGCCTACGATAAAAAGGGAGATCCATCCCATAAGCCCAATATAGGCATAGGCGTAATAGAACTGGAATCCCACGGGAAAGGACCCTAATGAAGAGAGCACTCCGAGGAGGCCTGCAATGAGCAAATAGAGGATTGCCGCTCCTGAATGGTAGAGGCTCACATCCAGCCGACGGCGGCGGGCCTTCAGGATTTCAAAGGCCTGAAGGGCATAAAGAATAATGGCCAGGAAGAGGAGAATGGAAAAGAAAGGGAGCCAGAGTCGGTCCCCCTTTCCTAAAGTAAAGCCGAAAAAGAGGCCCAGAACCCCAAGGTTTCCTAAAATAAAGGAGGCCTTCCCTGCCCCTTCCCTATACCCATGGGAAAGGGCAAACATGGGAAGGAGCCGGTATGAAACTCCCACAATCAGGAGGCTTACCCAGCCCCATGCTGCGAGATAAATGTGGCCTTTCAAGAAACCCAGGACTTGAGGTCCAAGGAAACCCGTTCCCAGATTCAGGGCCAGGAGGAGTCCCATAAAGGATGTTGCACCAAGGTAGAGGAGGGAAGCTACGATGTGGTAGGCAGTCCAATCCCAGCGCTTTACCCCTACCATGGTCATTCCCAGGTTCAATAGGAATTGCAAGAATGCCAGAAAGAGGATAAAGGCAAAGAGGGGGGCCCAGTTAAAGCGGAAGGACCAAAGGCTTCCCACAAAGCCCAGGACCCCAAAGAGGTATACCCAGAACTGGACTCGACCCAGTCTCTCGCTCCATAGGGGGACCTCCAGGACTACAGGGATAAGCTGGAACATGGCCCCCATGGCCGTCATGGTTATCCATCCAAGGGCGGCCAGATGGGTCAAGGCCATAACCTGACCCTGACGGAAGAAGGAAGCGCTAAAGCTTCCCCTTTCTATTATGAACAGGAGATTGAGGACAAGGAAAGCAGCCAGGGCTGTAGAGAGATAGCGAAAAGGGAGATTCAGGCTGGGTGCCAGGGCTGTTGCCAGGCTCTGCTGGGATGACCTCAATTTAACGGTTACTCCTTTCCTTTGGGTCCAATGGTCACCAACTAAGCAAATTTTCCGTCGGACACAAGACCCGACGCTACGGTCGCTTTTTTCTAATGGTTATCCTGAAGTGGTCCGGCCCTTCCTCCTCCGTAACATGCTCGAAGCCCCGCTCTTCCAGCCGGGGATAGAGGAACATGGGACGCCGATGGTGTTCTACTATAAGGGTCTGTCCTTCTCTTAACATTGTCAGGGCCTCCAGGACCTTTATCATGGGCTCTGGCGGTTCCAGACCCCTGACATCCAAAAATACCAATTCTCCCTGGTCCCCGGCCCTTTCAGAGACTATCCCCTCTCTAGCCTCGGGTATCCCCTCAGGAGAGGGCCCGATGGCCTCCGGTTCCTCCCCGATGGCCCTGTTAAGAGTCGCGAGGAAGTCCTCAAGGTTCACACCTCCAATCCTCGCTGCCTGCTCCAGTCTCACCCTGGGGGCCATAAGCTGGCGGAGCATTTTATTCCTGAGCTTCTGAAAGTGGGGATTGTAGCTGGCAATTACGTCCAGGAGTTGGGGATAGGCATCCAGGACCTCAGAAACTTTCATGTCCTTCGTGATTTTCATAGTTAATGTCCAAATAAGGGCAGAAAAAGGCCCCCGCCGCATTTATATTAATAGGTCTCCATCTGGCAGGGGCCTCAGGTCTAAAAATATACAGCCTCTACCCTCTTTATCTCCGGGATTTGGGCCTTTAAGGTCTCTTCTATCCCGGCCTTTAGGGTCATCGTGGCAGCGGGACATCCCATGCAGGCACCCAGGAGTCTGACCAGAACGACTCCTTCCTGGACATCCACCACCTCCACGTCTCCCCCATCGGCATGGAGCATGGGCCTTATCTGGTCCAGAACCTCCTCAACCCTCTCTTTCATGGCACTTTCCCCTTTCTGTAGAAGTCCTCACACTGTTCATCGCCATAGGCGATGGCCTTCCTCCTCTGGTGATGGATACCCAGGGTCTCATGGAATCCATCGGTAAAGCCCCTTACCACATCACACATAATACCGAAATCCGCCTGGGCCTCTTCCCAGTTCCTCTGATGAAGGCACTCGTAGTGGATGCAAAGGAGCCCACCATCTGCCTCCACCACCTCTGTTACCCGATCGCAGGGCATTCCATCCAGTTGATACCTAAGGAATAATTCCCGGGCCCCTCCTAAATCTATGGTCCTGCCAGAGACGCTTCGAGCCGCCTCCTCACCACAGAACCTGCCAAAGGCATAGGCCGCATCTATAGCCAGCTTCGCTGCTTCCTCCCCGTACCTCCTGGCAAAGGCAGAGATGAGTTTTGCTTCGCTCACCTCTACCCGGTCCAGCTCCCCCTGAAGGAAAGAATGAATCGACTTGCCCTCCGCCAGTTCCTCAAGGGGCTTTCCGTTGTTGAAGGCCTGGTAATAGGCCTCGCTTTTGCCGGCTACATCCAAAGCCTCTGGGCCGTATCGGTTTAGATAGGTCTTAAAGATTGCCCTCTCCCTCCGCCAGTTGTTCTCTATCTTTTCATACATCCAGTAATGGATAGGACCAAGAAATAGACTCATGCCTCCCCTCCAGATTTTTTTGAATCAGAATAACCTATCTATATCTTCTTTTATATGATATACATCATATTCCCTTTTTGCAAGGATTAAATGGTTATTGAGGGGACTCAAAAGTCCTTTTCCACTCTTCCATGCGGCGGCGGAGGTATTCCAGGGCCTCCCCCTTTCCCCTTATCCGACCCGAAGCCGCCTCTTCCTGGACCCTCTCCAGAAGAAACCCAATAAAAGGTCCTGACTTGAGACCAAAGGCCTCGATGACCTCATCCCCTTTTATTAGAGGCATGGCCTCTGCCCGGCGGAAATGACAGTAATAATAGTCGAGCATATCCTTTGTGAACCCCCTGTGCCTTTCAGCATCTGTTCCTTCCTCCCCTGTTGTGGCTTCGATGTCTGCCATCGAGAGGAGGAGGACCTCTCCTGCCATCTCACCGAGGTCCCGGAAGAAGCGGAACCGGGCCCTATCGCTCACCCTTGGTGCCAGGCGGAGCTGTAAGGGCCTGAGATGGGCTTTTACCAGCCCTACCCCTAAAGATGTGGCCTTTCTACCTAAGCGCAGGGATGCCAAGACATTGCCAATAAGGCCTGACCCTACCTCTTCATGGTCCAGAAAGCGGATTTTTCCATCCGGCTCCTCCTTAAAGGTCCGGGGTTTACCTATATCATGGAGAAGGGCCACCAGCTTTAAGAAGCTGCGGCGCTGAATCTCCCCTTCAAGCCTTTTGGCGAGTCCTGCCTTAATTGATTCAGCGTAATTCGGGAGCCAATTCTCAAGACCATCTAAGAGGGCCTCCAGCCTCTCCATGGTCCTGAGGGAGTGTTCCCACAATGGGAGCTGATGGGGAGAACTCTGACGGAGGCCTTTCATTTCTGCGGCCTGGGGCATTGCTGCCACTAGGAGGTGGACCTCGTCCAGGATTCTGATATAAGGCGCTGAGGGTTCAAGGGCCAGGATTCGGAAGAGCTCATCCCTGACCCTTTCAGGAGCTACCCTGGAGAGCATTGGGGCACCCTCCCTTATTGCCTTATAAGTCCCCTCATCAATAGAAAAACCCAGCTCCCCGCTCAAGCGGATGGCCCGGAGGAGGCGGAGGGGGTCTTCCTGGAAAACAGTGGGGGAGGAGGCCCGGACCACCCTCCGCTCAATGTCCTGAAGGCCCCCTAAGGGGTCTATGAGATAAGGTTCCGGGGGATAAAGCCTTATTGCTATACTATCTATGGTAAAGTCCCTGACCTTCAGGTCTTCCTCGATCCCTGAGCCGCGCAATGAGGATATGTCTATCTCGTAGTGGCCCTCTTCTATCTCCATTACGACTCGAAATGTCCCAGCATCCAGTGGAACAAGGGTCCCTCCCCACCGTTTGGCCAGGGATTTGGCCAGGCTTAGGGCATCCCCGCAAACCACCAGGTCCAGGTCCTGTCCCCTGCGTTCACGGCCAAGGATAGCGTCCCGGATGTATCCCCCGACCAGGTAAAGGGTAGATGAAGTCTCCTCAGCGGCCCGGGCCAGGGATTTGATCAATGGTCCTTTAAAAATTCCTTCCAGCATCTCAATTAAAAGGCTATAAGATGGAGCCTTCCAAGTCAATTAAAATCGCTTTGGCCCAATTTCCCCTTCACTTCATCTAGGCTAGAGGGTATTATTATAAGGGTAAAGTCTTATTATGAGGATAATCCAGTCCCTTGGATACCCTAATTTTAAAGAAAGAAGGCGATGAGTGACATATTTTGACAAAAAGAAGGTTTCTGGCACTTCAATCAGGATATCCGCAACAGGTACTGATATCACCCCTAATTGGTAGTATATCCGCACCAAGTGAGAATATGAAGTAGTTATACGCAATGCCGTTTCCGAGGAACCAACCAAGCCCCCTAAGGGAGTTCTAGTAAGATGAAAATGAAAGATTTAACGCTTGATAAAGTGAAAAATGCGAAAAAAGAGTCAAAATATCTCGACTTTAAAGAAAAGTTTGATATTAATCAAACTCAAGATTGGTGCGAAATAATTAAAGACATTGTTGCTATGGCTAATTCAGGTGGTGGATGTATACTTATTGGAGCTAGAAATGATGGCACCCCATATGGATGGGATGTTACACCTTTACTAAATCTCGATCCCGCTCAGATTACAGATAAAATTGCAAAATATACTGGAGAACAATATGCCGATTTTTATATTAAAAAAATAAAAAAGAATGACCATCGGCTTGTAGCACTGCTAGTTCATTCAGTTTCTATTCCTATGATTTTTATTCAACCTGGTACTTATGACAATGGAAATGGGAAACAGAAAACAGCCTTTGCAAAAGGAACAATTTATTTCCGGCACGGGGCAAAAAGTGAACCCGGAAATTCCAAAGATTTGAGGGGTTGTATTGATCGAGAAATAGAAAAAACGTAATTATTTAGCCATCTTAAGCAGCATTAGACAATTTGGCTTCAGTTAT